>Ga0210399_10002553_pt1 | contig 14175 bp, 13 predicted proteins | sample IncBWC14MmetaG_FD_150865 | JGI IMG/M metagenome (GOLD analysis project Ga0210399, IMG submission 150865) | Forest soil microbial communities from Barre Woods Harvard Forest LTER site, Petersham, Massachusetts, United States - Inc-BW-C-14-M | ecosystem: Environmental > Terrestrial > Soil >... | reverse complement strand
GGCTGCTGCAATCTGCGCCTTTGCCTGATCGATACCGGCCACCGCTTTAGCGATGCGCGCATCCTGCAACTGCCGCTGGCGAAGATTTTCCTCAATGCCAGCCCGCGCAGCCGCAACTGCGGCGTTGGCTTGATCAACCTGGGCCTGATAGTCATCGTCCTGCAATTCGACGAGCAGATCGCCCTTGTGAACCTGTTGGTAGTCAGCCACATCCACTGCGCGCACGATTCCCACTACCTTGGTGCTGAGCGGGGTGACGTCGCCGCGAACGTAAGCGTCATCTGTAACCTGCTCGACCTTGCCACCTTCCCACGCATTCCAGTTACGTGTGATGGTGATCAAAACAGCCAAAGCGAGAATCACCACGAGAATTGGCGTTGTGTAGGTCTGCCATTTCGCACCTGTGCGAGGACCTACCTGTGCTGTATCGACCTTGGGCGAGCCGTGTTCCGCAACCGGCGTCGGCGAACCAGTGGACACTGGCGAGGTGGACATTAGGTTTTCTCCTTGAGTATCAAGGGATCCCGAAGCGCGAGAATTCGCATGACTCATTTGAAGCAACTGCAGTTCCACTCATGAAAACGAACACTTACCAATGCGAATCGCAGCTTTCTGCTCGCAATCGGAACAAAATGTTTTCTTCTTTTTGAAATGACCGATGGCCCACTGCATTTCCATAACGCGCCATGTCACATGACACTTGACACCGTGTGCCACTGGACTCTGCCCTGCAAGTTGGTCTTCTCGGAATTCCGGGTCTGCAGCGGTTAATGCCCTTCGGCGACAATTCGAGACCTGCTTCGGTTGTGAGATACACGATGTCGCTCGATTGGAATCGTGCATGCTGGAGAGTTCACGTTGTTGACAATTGCGGGCAGAACTCGCGTTCAACTTTAATTTCGCTGTAAGGAAGGAACCCGTGAACCAAAAGAACTTTCTCGTGATCACTCTGATGTTAGTCGCATTCGCAGCGGCAGGTTCAGCATTGGCACAGAATTCGTCGCCGGCCAAGAAGGACGCGGTCAAAAGCTCGACCGCAGACGACGCCTCCCAACTAAAGCCCGACGACTTCATCGAACTCTTGCGTAAAGATGTAAGATCCCAGAAGAAGCAAATCATCGCTGAGAATATGGGCTTAAGCGATGCCGAGGCAGAGAGGTTTTGGCCGGTCTACGATCAATATGCCAGGGACCTTTCCAGAATCTACGACACCAAAATTGCCCTGCTGAACGACTATGCCGAAAACTACAGCAGCATGACCGGTGAGCAAGCCGAGAATTACATACGCAAGCGCGCTGACGTTGAACAGTCGATTATGCAGCTCAGATTGAAATACATGCCTGCGTTCCGCAAAGTGCTTTCGGGCAGGGAAACCGCATTGTTTTATCAACTCGACTGGCGGCTCGGCCTGGCGATCGACGTAGAACTGGTACAAGTACCGCTAATCAATCCATAATCGACACCGTGCTGAGGGCATTTCGCAATGATGAGGCCTCCCGCATCAAATGGCTCAACATGCGGGTGGCTTTCTTGCAGTGCTCTTGCTCGGCGTCATGTCCATTCGTGGAAGGGCGCAGGAATTGCGGGTTAGGTGGCCGAAAGCACAAACGATTTCCTGCGCCTCACAACACGTTTATCCTCCATGTATGCGCCAATAGTCCCTCTCGCTTTCGTCCTCACCCTCGTCTGGGTCGCGTTTGCGTGTAAGAAACCAGAACTCAAGTCTTGATGAGGCAATGCATGACGCCAATGACACTAAAATGACTATTGCTAACGCGAGCCACTCACTCGCGTGAGAAACGACAGCATAGCGTCTGAACCAGTTCACTGCAAACTCCTTCAATCGAGAGGAACAACGAGGTTAGAGGCAGAGATACAACCTCCGCACTCCAGCGAAGTTACTTGAACCACAATGCCTCCACGGGCAATCCGCCGGATTTGTCGATCTGTCGAATGTTTAATTTCGCTCAGCAGCCGTGAAGCCAGCCGCCGCATCAACAGGCATTGAACTCACCAGCGTCTCAATCGCCCGTTCCATGGTGCGGTTCATTTCAGAAACCACCGCTGGGACACCGCGCGCATTGACGTCTCCTATCTCCGAAACAGCGTTGGTCCAAACGGTCGCCCCCGTAGCAAGATTTGTCATCTGCGCGGAGATTGCGACTTCGACCTTGACGCCGCCCTTGTAGTCGAGTTCCTCAAGCTTCTCCAATCGTCCGCTGAGCACGTAATCAACATCGCGCCGACCGTCGTAAGCCTTTACACGGGCAAAGGTTCCGCTGGCACGGAGGCGGTCGATGATGGAGTTAGTCACAAACTCACGAGGGTCAACGGCCCAGTGGTGGTAAGCGTAGAAACCCAGTTGTTCCGGGGATGTCTTGTACACAATCGCTCCCTGCCGCAGGTAGGCAGGCGCGCGGAATTCGTGGACAGACAGGGTGGCATGCACGTTCTCCGCAGCAGGCGGATCCGGCGGCGCAGGCAGGTTGAGAGTGTAGTAGTTTGGGTACCTCACCCTTCCTCCGCAGCTGGCCAGGATCACGAGAGCCGCCAGAGCGAAGACAATCATCGTCAGAGTTCTTTTCATTTTCATCCGCCGGGGCCGCGCGCGGAAACGTGCGAGGACGCCCGTCCTTTCATTCGATCGCATTATTTCGGTACCTTCCTATCTTCCGGCTGTTTGACCCGAATCAGGCTCCACGGACGCTGTTTCACCGACTCGGTCAACTCGTCCAGGTTTTGCGTTGTCATGCGCAGGTTTTCGATTGTGTCATCAATCTTGTAATCATTTGCTCGCACCAGCACCTGCATGTCGGACAGCAATTGCTTGGCTTGCAGCAACGTACTCTGCAAATCGGCCAGATCCTTTCCGATTGGCTCGCGGACATCGCTCACGGTGCCATTCACGTTTTGAATGGTGTCATCGGCGTGCTGAGTCAGCGCGTTCAACTGATCGGTCAGACGATCGATCTTGGGCCGTTCCGTCGCCAGCATTTCGTTGACGTTATCCAAGACGGCTCGAATCCTCTGCTGATTGGGCTTCCCGGTCACGGTGTTCAGGTTGGCGAGGAGACTGCGCGCATCTCCGCTGATTCCTTCCAGTTCTCCCCGCGCCTGCGTGATCAAACCGTTCGCGTTGTCCGCCACAACCGCCATCTTGCCGGCAATCTCGTCCAGGCTGGCGGCTTCCTGTGATGAAATGGTTGAGCCCGGTGGGAGACGTCTGGCGTCGTTGCCGCCCGTCGTAATGGACAGTGCGGCTCCACTCATCACGCTGACTAGCCCCAACTTGGCGACTGACTTGTCGTTCACTGGGGTGTTTTGTTTCACATCAATCAGAATTTCGATCTTGGTAGGGTCCGACGCGGCAGGCCGCACCGCCGTCACCTTTCCCACGTTGATGCCGCCAAACAGTACCGACGCTCCCGGCTCCAGCCCACCGGCATAGCGCAGATATGTGCGGTATGGAACGGTGTGTCCGCTGAATTGCGCGTTGATAAGGTAGATGAGCGTGAATGCCAGGATCGAGAAGCATCCAAGGACAAACGCTCCAACTTTCGCTTCCGTGGTCACGGGCGTGTCTCCTGAGACTGCATATATTTTTCGAAGTACGCGGTCACAGCCGGCGCTTTCGCTATGTTTTCGGGAATTCGATCAAGAAACTGTCGCACGTGCGGATTCTGGCTTGCCCTGATTTCGTCTTTCGTGCCAACCGAGCTGAATGAGCCCCGATACAGCATGGCGATACGGTCGGCGATCCGGAACGCGCTCGGCAGTTCGTGAGTAACGACAATGACCGTCATTTGTAAAGCTTCCTTGAGGAGCAGAATCAATTCATCGAGTTCCGCGGCGACGATGGGATCAAGCCCGGCCGATGGCTCATCGAGCACGAGGATTTCAGGTCCGAGCGCGAGCGCGCGCGCCACGGCCGCGCGCTTCTTCATGCCACCCGAGAGTTCCTGGGGAAGTAACTTGCCAAACTCCCCAAGACCGACTGCGGTCAGCTTCATCCACACCATGAGGTCAATGATTGAGGGTGCAAGCCTGGTGAGTTCACGCAGTGGCAAAGCGACGTTATCTTCGACTGTCAGCGAGTTGAACAAGGCCGCGCTTTGAAAAGCCACGCCTATGGAGCGGCGGATCTTCTTCAATTCGGACTTTGAGCAACTCGTAATGTCCATTCCCTTCACGTGGACGCTGCCTGACTTAGGCCGTTCCAGCCCGATGATCTGGCGCAACAAGGTGCTCTTTCCAGAACCGCTGCCACCCAGCAACACCATCGTTTCGCCCTGCTCAATGTCGAGATTCACGCCATTCAGCACACGGCGTCCGTCGTATTCGACCACCAGATCGCGAATGGAGACGATGGGCATCATGATTTCACCGTGAAATAAAAGATTGCGGTGAAAATCGCATCCGCAACGATGACCAGGAACGTTGACTTAACGACGGCACTGGTAGTGGAACGGCCAACCGAATCGGGACCTCCGCGGACACGAAACCCTTCCAAGCATCCAACGTGAGCAATGATGGTTGCGAACACAACGCTCTTGATCAATCCCGTGATCACGTCGCGCAAGTTGATGGAATTGAACACATAGTGGAAGTACAACAGTGGCGCCAGGCGAGTGCTCAAGAACATGAACAAACCGCCGGCCAAAATGCCGAAGAAATTCGAGATGATGCTGAGGCAGGGAACCGAAATCAAAGCTGCCAGATACTTGGGTGCGAGCACGAACTCGACAGGCTCGAACGCCATGACGCGGAGGGAATCGAGTTCTTCGGTCACTTTCATCGTCCCAATCTCGGCCGCGAAGGCGGACCCGGATCGTCCACTTACGGCAATTGCCGTCAGCAGTGGGCCGAGTTCGCGCGTAAAGCCGACGGCGACCAAGTCAATGACATATTGCATAGCTCCAAAGCGGCGTAGTTCAGACGCTCCTTGCATCGCGAGAATGAATCCAGTACAGATCGCCATCAAAGAGACCATGGGCATTGCATCGACGCCGATTTCCAGCATTTGCCTCACGGTAGCCTGCCAACGGTAACGATTTCCCACAAAGGGCAGTGCTCGTCCCATGGCCCGCAATGTGGCCCAGAGCTGAATATTCAGACTTCCGACGTAGTCGAGATGTTCGATCGTTCTTTCGCCGACGTTTTCGAGAACACTGGCCATCAAGATGCCTTCTGTCCGTTATTGCTGGCTTCGAACAGGGCCACTAGGCCTGTGACCTCGAATAGACGGAGCGCAGAACCGCTGAGTCCCTGCAGGCGAAATATCGTCTGGCGGTGGCGAGCGATTCTAAGAGCTTCGATCAAGGTCGCGATCCCCGATGTCTCAATGTAGGGAACACCTGCTAGATCCACGGTGATCGCGCGAGGCAATGGTTCCTTGGACAGGATGGCTAATAGGCAATCACGAAGGTCGGGCGAGGAATCTACATCGATGCGGCCGTCAAGGCGCACCAGGGCATCTGATCCACAGTGATCCACTGTGATCGAGATGCTGCCGCTTGAAGCGAGCGGAATCCGTTTCAAACTACCCTCCCAAACTCTCTCCGGTTTGACCGCACAATCCTGAGTCGCAATCTGTGTTTGCATGCAGCCTTCCACAACAAACGCACAGCGAGGAAACTCATTCGTTTTGCTGACGATGACTGAGCGTCTCTGTCCAAGAAGTGGAGCAGGCCACACGGCCTCACAGCCGTCGACTGGTTCCAACTCCGAGCATTGATTGCTTCTGTAGCAGCCCGGTAGCCAAATTCGCGCCGACCGATCGTTATTGCCATTGGCAAGACAAGTGCTTTGCATCGCAGCGGGCACGGTCCCTGATGTCACCAGCTACGACGTTTCTGTCAACAATGAGTGACACAACTTACGGCCCTTTACCCGTCAGCGCATCATGGAGTCGGCAGATCGTGGCCTTGGAGTCATCAGCCATGACGTGTCTGTCAAAGTGAGTGACATCCAGCCTACTGGCGTTTTGCGAGCCATTGCTGTTGTTAAGAACATCGCGAGTGCGCTGCACAGCTACAGTGCGCAGAGGATCGGGGTTTCGGCACAGGAATTGCTGGAAGAATCTGACAGAGGAAGCAACTCTGCCTTGATGGCACGGCTGCGATCGGAGAACAAATGAATCGTTTTGTTGTTTCAAATCACATCGAGACTTACCACCCAGACCGACGGCATGCTTTGTGGCTCTCGACTGTCTTGATTTGCTGTAGCCTGACCGCGTCAGCGCAGGAAATAACTCAGCGAGGGCACACGAGCGCACCATTCAGCACCCGGGCGACCCATCTGCTGGGATTCGTGAACGCGAAGAATAACGGCGCCGGGACATTGTCCGTTCAGGACAATTCGCTGCAATTTCAGCAGAACGGGAAGCCTGGCGGAAAAGTGAAGATCGCATTGGTTCGGGATGTTCTTCTGGGCGCGGAAAGCAAGCAGGTCGGCGGCTTGCCAATGACATTGGGCAAGGCTGCGGCGCCGTATGGTGGTGGCCGAGTCGTCAGTCTCTTCGCCCACAAGAAGTACGACACCCTGACTCTGGAATATGTGGACGCTGATGGAGGAATTCACGGCGCGATCTTCCAGTTAACAAAAGGACAGGGCGAGCTTGTAAAGAATGAACTGATAGCTCAAGGCGTAACTATCAGTTCCCGCCAAGATCAGTCGACGAAAGAAAGCACTGCGGAGGCCAGGCATGAAAACAAATAAATGCAATTTATCGATCGCTTGTGGGATCGCGTTGGTGGTGGTCATCCTTGCACTTCCTGGTCGGCTGCACGGCCAGACTGCGGCTGCGAAACCCTCTGGTGGCAACGGGACTTCCGCCACGCGCTGGAGCGTTCAAGTCGACCAGGTTGACCCTGGGAGCCTGGACCTCGCCTATTCGTTCCAAATCGCGATTTACGAGAATCTCGTGGAGGAATTGAAAAAGACAAACCAATTCCAGCAGGTGTTCCGCGATGGCGACACTAGGGCCGGCGAGTTTCCGAATCTGCTGGTGCTGAAAACAACCGTTGAGAAATACACGCAGGGCAGCGAAACGCGGCGTGCGGTGACCACTGTAAGTGGGGCCACGAAGTTAACTGTACGGAGTCAACTTCTGACACGCGAGGGTAAAGTCGTTTTTGAGCGCACTGTGAATGGTGATGTTCGCTTCTTCGGCAGTAATTTGCGGGCTACACACAACCTGGCCCACAACATCGCGAAAACAATCAAGGCATCATCCTGGTCAGGTTCCGGGCAACCAATTGCGATACTCACCGGCCAACTCTGAGTCAGGAGGAAAACATAGGGGAACGGACGAGAGGAGCAAATTATGCTGAGGCTAGTGGGTCTGTTTCTTGTCTTTTTGGCGATGTTTCCGGCCTTTGGCCAGTCCACTTCGAAGTATCAAGTGGGCACCATCACTGAGGTTAAGGCTCATCAGGCTGTTGGAAGTGGCGCCTCTGACGCCGCGAGCTATGACGTTTCCGTCAAAGTAGGCGACACCGTTTACGTGGTGTTATATACCCCAGCACTGGGCGAGGGGACCGTGAAATATGCTGCCGGGCGTGACCTGCTGGTGCTCGTGAGGAAAAACACAATTACCTATAACGACATATTGGGTCAATCGCATGACGTGCCCATAGAAAGCCAAAAACCTGTCGCGAAGCCGAAACAATCCAAGTCCGTGTCGCGTACGGCAGAGTAGTCACTTGAAATCTCGCAAAAGTCATACTGGACCGCGGTCAGGCTGAGAAATACACACGGAGACGTAGACATGAAGCGAAACGACAGAGCAGCATTGCATACCAAACTCGCACTTTCATTGGGAGCAGCCACGATAGTTGCGGTGGCCATGTTCGCGGCAGAGGCGAACGCTCAGACCAGTGGTGAGGGCTTACCAAACCTGGAGGCGCGCATCGAACCTTTGAGGCCGGGAGTCACAGAAAGTCAAGTGTTTGCCGAACTCGCCACCCATAACGAGGAACGCAGGACCGCCTTGCACGACTACACCGCCCTGAGAACTTATCAGGTCGTTGATCTCAAGGGAAAGGTGCATGCTGAGGAAATCGGACGCATGGAGTTTTTCTCGCCCGACAAAAAGGCCTTTACAGTCACCTCCGAGTCCGGCTCGGGATTGGTCCGTCACATGGCGCTGAATCCGCTGATTAATAGCGAGATAGAAGCCGCCGCCGGCAAAGAGCACCATGACAGCGCCATTTCCGCCGACAACTATTCCTTGGATCTTTTAGGCGAACAGCAACTGGGTCCGTACCGCTGTTTCGTTGCCGAAGCTGTACCCAAGCGGAAAGCCAAGTATTTGTTTGAAGGTAGAGTCTGGATTGATGCAAACGACTACTCCGTGGTGCGCATCGAAGGGCATCCCGCGAAGAAACTCTCCTACTGGATCCAACACGCGGACTTCGTAAGGCAGTATCAGAAAATTGATGGCTTCTGGCTCCCGGAAAAGGACCAGACGCTTGTTCAGGTACGGCTGTACGGGAAGAAATTTCTCAACATCGAACACCGGAACTATGTGGTGAACGCAGGCCAGAGCACAAATGCACGCTCCACCGTCCGGGAGACTCCGATCACTCAGACCAACTAGTTGGCGCAAACCACTCGTGACGAAAAAGTGTCGAAAGTGTCGAAAGTGTGGAAGAAATAAGCAACTGGGTTCTGCGCTTGGCAACAAACCTTTGAATCGCTTAAACAGATGACTTGGCGCTTAGCTTATTTGATTTTCAAGCATTCAAAGCACCGGCTGATAACACTTCGACAGTCTTCCCGCTTCTAAACCCGACTCTTCCACTCCCTCCCGCACTGCTGCGCACATTTCCCGCCGCAGAAATGTGACGAGCCTTTGACGCGTCAAGCCCACCTCGCTCAAATGACACCTTGCTGCGAGTTTAAGCTCGAACATTCCACATCTAGTCTCCTCAATGTGTTGGAACAATTCCCATCCCATGCCTCATGTTTGGACGCCGGTTTGCATTACATCTGACAAGGAGGAGCTGGGATGCGAAAGGCGGCAGCTTATGTTGTGTCGAGCCTACTGTTCGTGCTTTCTGCTTTCGCTCAGACCGGTTCCACCGTATCTGGATCGATCAGAGGTGACGTATTCACGAAGGGCACCAACGGTGAACCTGCCGTTTTACCCGGCGTAGTCATCGTCCTTCACGGGCCCACAAACAAGGAAACCGAGTCGGACGCAAAGGGAGCATTCGCTGTCGATGGCCTCCCCCCGGGGGCTTATCAGATCGAAGCGACTGCTCCCGGCCTGTATGCGGCGCTCGCGGTGGAAGTCAGCGCCGGCACATCTGCCACCGTCCCGGTCGAAATGAATGTGGCAGCGGTCAACAGCACTGTCAACGTGACCGCAAGCGAAGCTTCGGTGGCCGAAGAATCCGCTCAGCACAACACCATCAGTCAGTCCGTCGTGGAGAAAGCCCCCAACCACGAGGAGAAGATCGAGAGTTTGCTTCCGCTCGTCCCGGGAGTGGTTCGCGGGCCCGACGGCCGCATTAACATCAAGGGCGCCCAGGCCACTCAGGCCGGCTGGCTGGTGAATTCAGCCAACGTCACCGATCCGGCGACCGGGGGCCAAGCTATCAACCTCCCAATTGATGTGGTCTCTTCGGTTCAGGTGATTGCCAATCCCTATGATCCCGAGTATGGAAAGTTCACTGGAGCCGTCTCAAGCGTTGAAACCCGTACCAGTAACTTCGACAAGTTTCACTTCTCCGTCCAAAATCTGGTTCCGCGTGCCAGAGACCGCGATGGATCCATTGTCGGAATTGGAGCTTTCACTCCGCGCACAACCATCACCGGTCCGCTAATAAAAGATCGGCTCGCGTTCACGCAGTCTTTGGAATACCGCTTCGTTCGCACGCCTGTTGAGAGTCTTCCCCCGCTGCAACGTGACACCAAGCTCGAGAGCCTCGATTCCTTCAGCCAATTTGATTTGAAGATCAGTGAAAGACAGAGTGCAACTCTGTCCCTTGCTGTCTTTCCCCAAAAGTTTGACTACCTTGGGTTGAATACGTTCACTCCGCAGCCATCAACTACAGACTTACACCAGCGTGGATATCAGATTTCCGCACAACACAGCTTCGTTTGGAAATCGGGCGCCCTGCTTTCCTCGCGGTTTGCCTACGAAGAGTTCGACGCGGACACTCTCCCAAACAGCCAAGATCCCTACCGTCTTTTAGTAGAGACGACGGAGGGCGGATTCTTCAATCGGCAAAATCGCGACACGGATCGCGTGCAATGGCAAGAGATCTATCAGTTCGGCCCAAAGCATTTTTACGGTGACCATCAACTAAAGGTTGGCTTCGATTTCTCCCGTAGCTCTTACGACGGCCGCCAGCAGTTTCTCCCCGTGGACATTGTTGGTGTGGCAGGAACGACACTTCAGCGAATTGAATTCGGCGCGCCGACTACTTTTGCCGTCCACCAAAACGAGTTCGCATGGTTTGGCGGAGATCAATGGGCGGTCGGGCCTCGTCTTACTGTGAACATCGGCCTGCGCTTTGATAATGACTCGATAACCGATTCGACCCACGCCGCGCCCCGCGTGGGCTTGACGCTGGCGTTGACAAAGGACCGCCGCACGGTGCTGAAGGCTGGCGGTGGATTGTTCTATGATCGAGTTCCGTTAAATGCTCGCGCGTTCCCCCTGTTCCCTGATCGAACGCTTGTGACTTTCGATGCAACAGGAAAAGTGGCTTCTTCCGTTCCCTATTCCAATGTCATCACTGGCGGATTGAAAAATCCACGCAGCGAAACCTGGAACCTTGAACTTGACCGTCAGGTGATGGAGAAACTGCTGGTTCGGGTTGCCTACCAACAAAGGAACACTGTCCATGACCTGGTTCTCAACCCGGAAGCAACGGCAAGCGGCAACCTCTTGTCCCTGGCGAACAGCGCGCGAGATTTTTACCGCGAGTTTCAAATTACCGGCCGTTATCAGATAGGACGTCAGACGCTGAACGCCTCCTACGTCCGATCGAAGGCCACAGGCGATCTCAACGACTTAAACCAGTACTTTGGAAACGATCCGCAGCCGGTGATCGAGGCGAATGCTCGTGGCCCGCTGCCATTCGACGCGCCCAACCGCTTTTTGGCGTGGGGAGAGCTCAATGCGCCGTGGAAGGTGACAGTGATGCCCGTTTTGGACGTTCACACCGGATTTCCTTACTCCATTGTGAACGAAAGACGTGAATTTATCGGCCCGCGAAACGACGCGCGATTTCGGCGCTTCGATTCGTTCGACATTCAGGCGATCAAGGAGTACGGGCTGCGCTTCCGCGGAAAGGAGCACAAGGTGAAGGTGGGGCTTGGAGTGTTCAACTTGTTCAATCATTCCAATCCGCGGGACGTACAAGACGACCTAAACAGCCCTCGCTTTGGCGAGTTTTTTAACAGTGCAGTTCGTACCTTCAGGGGGAAGTTAGTTTTCGGATTTTAGTTGCCAGCGCAGGTCTTTCGGAATTCGATGAGAAGGTGTCCTATGAAAAAAGTAAACCAATGTCTCATTCTCGCTGCCGGCAACGGGACGCGAATCAGGACGATCTCCGGCGGTCTTCCCAAACCTTTGGTTGACTTTCGCGGCAAACCGATCATCGAGCACATCGTTCAACGTGCGCACCAGGCTGGCATCGAGAGCTTCGTGATTGCCGTGGGATATCGCTCGGACTTGATCCGCAATTGGTTTGAAGGCCGGTCGCTCGGTGTATCTGTGACCTTTGTGGAGAATCCGGATTACCACAAAGCTAACGGCATCTCCGCTCTAAAAGCCAGAAACGCAATCCACGAGAATTTCTTGCTGCTCATGGCGGATCATCTCTTTGAGCCGGAAACAGCTGACACACTCATGCAGCAACCACTCGGGTCCGACGAAGTGATTCTCGCAGTAGATCCCAACGTCGATCGAGTTTTTGACCTGGACGATGCCACCAAAGTCCTCAGAAACGGCGACCGGATTGTGGATATTGGCAAGGAGATCGCTCACTACGACGCCTTAGATACTGGAATGTTCCTTTGTAGTCCGGCTTTGTTTGACCGGCTCGAACTCGCAGCCAAAACAGGCAACTGCTCTCTTTCCGACGGTATGCGGCAACTGATTGCGGAAGGACGCTTGCGCGCTCTTGAGATCGGCGAGGGCCGATGGCAGGACCTGGACACACCGGAGGCATTAGCGCACGCCGAAGCCGTGTTTGATCCGTATCTCCACCACCAACCGAATCACGAGAGCGTGGCCCATGTCTAGGACTTGGGCGGCACGAGCGCGACTCCCTCTCCGCGTACTCGGAGCCATCCTTGGCATTCTGCTTTTCATCCGTCTGATCCACCAGACCGGTCCCGCCAAGCTCCTCGCAAGCATGGTCGCTTTGGGTTGGGGACTGGCGTTGGTAGTCGCCTGGGGTGGAACCGCCCACATTCTTAAGACTTGGGCCTGGCGGCTTACCCTACTCGATGGGAAGCATCAGGTGTCGTTCGCGCGCACGCTTGGGTTGCGGCTCAGCTCTGAGGCGGTCGGGCAGTTTGGCGGCCTCGCACAGTTGTTTGGCGAAGGTCTGCGCGTGTCGCTGCTGGGCCCGGCAATTCCACTCAAACACGGTATTGCTTCAGTGACGATTGACCGTGCGCTCTTCGTCGTCAGCGCTGCCGTCGTGACCTTACTGGGGCTCTCGGCGGTCCTTATTGTGTTGCCCCTGCCGCATAAGCTCATTCTCTATGCAATTGTCTTTGGGTGCCTTCTTCTGGGCTTTGTTCTTGTAAGTGCGATTGCCATTGGAAACCGCTGGCCGTTGTTTTCGCGAACCGGTGAGTTCGCAGGTCGGATTCGCTACCTTAAACCGTTGATCGACCGTCAGCGCCTACTGATTCACTCGGTCGAGGAGACTCTTTTCGACTTCTATCACCGTACGCCCAAAGCATTTTGGGCAAGCCTCCTGCTGAACCTTGCATGCCACGCCGCCGCGATCGTCGAGGTCTATCTGATTGTGTGGCTCATGGGCACCAAACTCACCTTGTTCGGCGCACTCGCAATTGAGGCCTTGACCAAGTTGGTCAACATTGCCGGCACATTCAATCCAGGGAATATCGGAACCTATGAAGGCGGGAACATGCTTATTACGAAAATGTTCGGCCTCACAGCCGCGGCGGGTTTGACGCTGGCTTTCGCTCGTCGACTGCGCGCTCTGTTCTGGGCTGGTGTGGGTATTCTCTGCCTGATCAGCCTGTCGAACCGTACAAGACGAGAAGATCGCAGTGGTACTAACGAGGACACTATGCAGGTTGCACCGGAACAGATTTCTCCAGAAGAACTTCAGAGTACCTCTCCATCGCAGCGCCCCTCTCACCTGGCCGTTGTTCTTGCCAACGATTCGGGCTTCGACTCTCCGCTGCCCCGGGTCGGCTCCGTACCAATCTTGCTTCGAAGCATCCTGGGAGCAGCAAAAGCCGGCGCTGCGCGAATCGTAGTTGTTATTGATCGTGTGAAGGGTCTGCCGGTACGGCAAGAGCTGCTGAAGACTGGGCGTGTGCCCGATCACGTTGAGTGGTGTGGAGTGACTTCCGGGGAAGATTCTGTTCCGTCCCTGATCGGGCAGCTCGCTTTCGAGATTGATGGACATATCGTTCTGATCGCCGGCGACAGGGTCTACAATCCTTCATTGCATAAGCGAGTCGCTGAATGGGATGGGACAGGGGATGCCCTAACATTGATGACTGACTGCCAAACAGTGGGAATCTGTTCGCTGTCCCGAAAGGCATCGAGCGACCTTGCACGCCGTTACTCCACGCTTGCCGGATCTCCCGAGGACATCCTGTCCGGGCTGAGCATGGCTCATTACATGGAGTCCGAAGAGGTAAACGAGGAAAAATGGCAGCGGGTTGGCAACGAGCAGCAACGTCGATTGGCTGAACGGAAGTTAGACGGCTGGCTCGTCAAGCCCACCGACGGGATTTATGCGAGGATGAACCGCCGAATTTCCATACCGATCAGCCGCCGGATCATTCCATTCCCGATCACTCCTAACATGGTCAGCCTGTTCACCCTCGGCGTGAGCCACGCCGCGGGCGTCTTCCTGGCTCTTGGAGGATATTGGAATATGTTGACAGGGGCAGTCCTGTCCTGGTTCTCGAGCGTGCTCGATGGATGCGACGGTGAGGTCGCTC
>Ga0210399_10002552_pt1 | contig 14178 bp, 11 predicted proteins | sample IncBWC14MmetaG_FD_150865 | JGI IMG/M metagenome (GOLD analysis project Ga0210399, IMG submission 150865) | Forest soil microbial communities from Barre Woods Harvard Forest LTER site, Petersham, Massachusetts, United States - Inc-BW-C-14-M | ecosystem: Environmental > Terrestrial > Soil >... | reverse complement strand
CCCACCCCTCCGCGCACCCCCGCGCCTACCAAGAGATCGCGCACCTGCCCCTCGACGAACGGGTGGCGAAGCTGCGCACGCCGGAGGTGCGGGCGGCCATCCTCGGAGAGGAAGCGGCACCAGGCGGCTTCGTCGAGCTCCTGCGGCGGAACCTGCACAAGCTGTTCCCGCTCGGCGACCCGCCCGACTACGAACCGCCACCGGAGCGGAGCGTCACCGCACTGGCCGAAGCGCAGCGGCGCCCAGTCGACGAGGTCCTCTACGACCTCATGCTCCAGCGTGACGGACGCGAGCTGCTCTACCTGCCTGTGCTCGACTACTCGGCGTGCAACCTCGACGCGGTGCGCGAGATGCTCGTGCACCCGGCGACGGTCCTCGGGTTGGGCGACGGTGGCGCCCACTGTGGCGTCCTGTGCGACGCCAGCCTGCCGACGTTCATGCTGGCGCACTGGGCCCGTGACCGCAGCCGGGGCGAGAAGCTGCCCGTCGAGACGGTGGTCCACCTGCAGACGCGCCGCACGGCGGAGCTCTACGGCTTCCGAGACCGAGGGCTGCTCGCCCCGGGCTACCTGGCAGATCTGAACATCGTGGACCACGACGCGCTCGTGCTCGAGTCTCCCGAGATGGTCTACGACCTCCCGGCCCAAGGCAAGCGCCTCGTGCAGCGGGCGCGCGGCTACGTGGCGACGATCAAGTCAGGAGTCGTGACCCGCGAGCACGACGAGGCGACGGGAGAGCTGCCGGGGCGGCTCCTGCGCGGGCCACAGCCCCAGCCGGTCCTCGCAGGCTGAGCTCGGCGGTTCCAACGGATTCGGAGGTAAGTCCATGAGTGACGCGCGCAAGGGTCCCGTTGTGGAGCACGCCGACGGAGATGTCAAGGTGAGCGTGCACGGTCGTGTTGCTGAAGTGACCATCGACCGGCCGTCGAAGAAGAATGCGTTGACGCAGGCGATGTACCAGAGGATGGCGGACGCGCTGCTCGAAGCCGACTCGGATCCGGGCATCGGCGCCGTGGTCATCAGCGGAGTCGCCGACGTGTTCACCGCGGGCAACGACCTCGCCGACTTCACAGCGGGAAACAGCCTCGACGAAACGCACAGGTTCCTCGAAGCAATCTCCTCGGTTCACGTCCCGGTGATCGCAGCCGTAAATGGCTTGGCCATCGGGGTGGGTCTGACCCTCCTGCTCCACTGCGATCTCGTTTTCGTCGAGCCGACCGCCGACCTCTCGGCTCCTTTCGTCGGTCTGGGACTCGTGCCGGAGGCCGCGTCGAGTCTGCTGCTGCCGCGTGTCGTCGGGGAACGCCGGGCCTCGGAGATCTTCTTGACCGGCCGGCACGTCAATGGGTCGGAGGCTGTTGACTGGGGACTGGCGAACGCCGCCGCCAGCCCGGTCCTGCCGGCTGCCCTCGAGGCGGCCGAACGTGTCGCGGGACAGCCTCATGGCGCTGCTCGCGCGTCGAAAGCCCTCATGCGGTCTCATGAGCTCACGGTGCAGGGCCGGATGGCAGAGGAGATGGCTGCGTTCGCTGATGCGTTGAAGGGCACCGAGTTTGCAGCCGTTATGGCTGCCCGAAAAGCACGCTGACACGTCGGCACCACCCGAAACAACGGCGGAGCGAGTTCAGCCAGAACCTCTGACGTTTGAGGCGAGGGCAGCATCGCCCTCTCCCGGCAAAAAGGACGCGTCCGCATCGACGGGCCCAATGGCTCTGCGGGGCACCAGCGACTCATAGACAGCGCCGCCCGCCGCGAGGACGCAAAGCGACAACAACACAGAACCGAGGGCGTCGAACGGCACGTGCCACTGAGCGCCAACAACGGCCACGGACATCAGCAGGACCCAGACCGCACCGAGAAAGAACGTCACGCGGCGGGCCCATCTCCCGAGTAGCGGGCGGAGCGCGAACCAGATCGCTACCGCGGTCGCGCACACAGCCGTGACGCGTCCGGACGGGAAGCTGAGATGGCCAGCGATCGTCTCATGATCGAGCGGCTTGGCTACGTGTTCGTTGATGAGAAAGGTCACGGCAGCTAATCCTGCGTAGACCATCACCCGCGCCACGGAACGTCGCAAGATGCCGAAGGCGAGTGCCACGGCTAGAACGGCGACGATCGCTGGGGCGCCGACCAGGTCGGCGATGTCTGGCCAGGTGTGGATAGAAAGCAACGAGCCCGGTGATCCGAGGTACGGAGCGCCGAAACGGTACAGGCCTCGGTCACTTGCCAAGACGGAGCCCAAGAGCGCGAACGACGACAGACTCACCAGAGCAATGACCGCGAGTGTCGAACGTCGCATGGGCACAAACTTAGACGGGGTGGTTGATGATGCGTCGTCGCCTCGGTGACATCGCCATCCGATCTGGGTTCCCTTCGATACCAGCGAATTCGGCGCGGTGTGCGCGCGAGCAGTGTGTTCAGCCCGCGTCCGAGCCAGCCTCCAGCGCGTCGGCGAAACCTCGCACGCAGAGCGAAGAGATCCGGCCGTCCTCGAGCTCGAACACGTCCCGCACGCGGCTCTCCGCGCCGCCGATGTGAACGTCGATATCGACGGTCACCGTGGAGCCTTCGACCTGCAGCGGCTGTGGCGCGGGGCGGAAGTCGTCGAAGGTGAACGTCCGCTCGGTGTAGTAGGCGAGGATCTGCTCGTGCCCGGAGCGGATCTCGCCGTCGACGTCGAAGGTGGCGTCGGGAGCGAACAGCGTGCGCAACAGGTCGGCGTCGTGGGCCGTGACGGCGGCGAAGTAGTCGCTCATGATCCCCGCCGGACCGGCCTGGCGCGTCGGGAGGCGGTAGATGCCCCTGGCATTCAGGCCCAGCACCTTGGCCTGGGTGGCCGTCGGACACGGCGCGATGGTGTGGCGCAAGGCCTCGACCGCCCCGGGGAAGGTGGCGTCGTGGTGTGGGTAGTCGCTGCCCCAGACGATGCGCTCCGCTCCGACGAAGGGCGCCAGCGCCGGCAATGTGCGCTCGTCGACCTCGAAGCTGATGGCGCACTGACGGGCGAAGTACTCCGACGGGCGCAGCTTGAGGTCGGGGCAGAAGCCACCGAAGGACTCCGCCTGCTCGTCCAGGCGGTCCAGCCAGAATGGGGCCCAGCCGCCGGAGGACTCAAGGAACACCACACGGAGCGCCGGGTGGCGCTCGAGCACGCCGAAGGTGATGAGCTGAGCGCAGGCCAGCATCTCCTCGAACGAGTGCGAGACGGCGTGCAGGATCATCGGGTTGAAGGGTCGGTCGGCTCCCAGGGTGGGCACGATGACCGAGCTGCCCTCGTGGATCCCGATCGGCACATCGAGCTCTTCGGCCGCGTCCCACACGACGTCGTAGGCGCGGTCGGACAGGGAGCGCCCGAGGACGGGGTTGGGCCGGACGAACCCGGCGACGAAGCCGAGCTCGCCGACGGCGCGGCGCAGTTCCGCGGCCGCCGCGGGAGGGTCCTGCAGGGGGAGCATGGCCGCTCCGAAGAGCCGGCGCGGGTCCGCTGCGCAGTAGCCGGCCAGCCAGTCGTTGTAGGCCGCAGCCAGCGTCACCGCAGCCGCCGGCTCGGGGACGACACAGAAATACAGCCCGATGCTCGGGTAGAGCACGGCCTGGTCGATCCCCTCGGCGTCCATGTCGGCCAGGCGCAGTGTGGCGTCCCACCCGCCGGGCCAGGCGTCGGCCAAGGGCCGGAACGTGGCAGGGTCGTCGAAAGTGGACCCGGGGCGGGCGAGGTTGCCGAGCGGCACGGCCAGGATCTCGGTGCCGCCGACGACGACGTGCTCGTAGCCGTGCGCGTCACGGGTGATGCGAGGCCGGACGTCGTCGGGGAGACCGGCCCACGCCGACTCGGGTTCGACGACGTGGCCGTCGGCGTCGACGATCGGTCCGGCACGCGGCGGGAGCGGCAACGAGCCGGTGCCGCTCCCGGTCACGCGACCGCGGTGCGCCAGTCGTCCACCGGCGGCAGCGGGTGGCGGAACAGCCGGGCCGCGTTGCCCCCGGCCACCGCGCGCAGCTCGTCCTCGGGGAGCGAGCCCCAGTTCTCGACGAGGATGCGCTGGGTGTCGGGCCACGACGAGTCGGCGTGGGGATAGTCGCTCTCCACCATGATGTGGTCGACACCGATCTTGTGGCGCTGGACGACGGCGGAGGGGTCGTCGATCGAGCAGAACCAGAAATTCCGCCGCAGCACCTCGCTCGGGAGCAAGTCGCTCGGCCACGAATGGCTCTCGGAGCCCGAGGCCGAATGGGTGAGCACGTAGTCGGCGCGGTCCATGAGCATGGTGACCCATCCGATCCCGCCCTCGGACATCGCGATGTTGAGCTTCGGGAAGCGCAGTGCCACGCCCGACCACAGCCATTCGCCTGCGGTCAGCAGCGCGTTCACCGGGAAGAAGGTGGGCCACAGTTCGAAGGGTCCGTCGTTCGACGGCAGCGGGGCCCAGCCGGCCGATCCGGTGTGGAGGCACACGACGGTGTCGGTCGCCTCGCAGGCGGCGAAGAAAGGGTCCCACTTGCCGCTGAAGATGGAGGGCAGGTTCATGCGTGAGGGGAACTCGGGGAAGCTGACGGCCTTGAAGCCGCGGGCGGCGTTGGCCTCGACTTCGGCCGCGGCGATCTCGACGTCGTTGAGCCAAGTCAGCTGCAGCGGGATCATGCGTTCGGGCGCGTGCGCCGCCCAGACATCGATGTGCCAGTCGTTGAACGCATGCATGCAGGCCAGTCCGAGATCCTTGTCCTGGGCGCGCGAGTAGACGGCACCGCAGAAGCCCGAGACGAGCGAGGGGAAGCAAAGCCCGGCCCAGATGCCGGCCCGGTCCATGTCATCGATGCGCGCGGCGATGTCGAAGCAGCCCGGGCGCATCTGGTCGAAGCGGGCCGGGTCCATGCTCCACTCGTCCTTCGGGCGGCCAACCACCGCGTTCAGGCCGATGTTCGGGTAGAGGTTGCCCTCGAAGACCCATGTCTCCGCGCCACCCTCCAACTCGACGACCTTCGGCGCGCCGTCCTGCAACGCGGCCGGCAGGCGTCCTTCGAACATGTCGCGCGGCTCGATCAGGTGGTCGTCGACGGAGATCACGGGCACCCGCACGGGTCGAGGCTCGGGGTCGGGCAACAACGTGACCCGGTGCTCGGCGGTCGTTGCTGCGCCCTTCGCCTCGACTGGTCCCACGGAAAGGTGACACTATCGTCAGGGAACTCGTGAGGCACGGGGGTGCGCATGACCACACACGTCGAGGACGTCACTACGCACGTCGGCCTGGTCATAGACGGGCAGGTCGAGGGGGGCGGTGCGGGGTCCTACCCGGTCACGAACCCGGCTCGTCCGTCCGAGGTGGTGCTCGACGCGCCGTCGACCTCGCCCGAGCAGCTCGACCGCGCCGGGGCCGCGGCCCGGCGGGCCCAGCCTGCGTGGGCGGCGCGTGCCATGGAGGACCGCGCGGTGGCGGTCCTCGCTGCGGCGGAGGCGGGGGTCGCGTTCGTGGAGGCCAACGACCTGGCGCGCCTGCTCACGCGGGAACACGGCAAGACGCATCTCGAGGCGATCTTCGACACGGCGACGATGGCCGGGATGGCGGCAGCCTTCGCGCCGGTGGTGGCCGACGCGTTGGCGGGGCGCACGGTGAGCGGAGGGGCAACGCGTGTCGAGTGGGTGCCCCATGGCGTGGTGGCCGCGATCCTGCCGTTCAACTGGCCCGTCTCGGTCATGGCCAACAAGCTCCTCCCGGCGCTGCTCGCCGGCGACACGGTCGTCGTCAAGGCTCCGCCCACGTGCCCGGCCACCGTGCTCCTGGTGGCGGCCGCCATGGCCGCGGTGCTCCCGGCGGGGGTGGTGAACGTGGTGAACGGCCCGGACGCCGCGCTCGGCGCAGCACTCGTCGGGCACCCCGGCGTCGACATGGTTTCGTTCACGGGCGGCGTGGGGACGGGCCAAGCGGTGATGGCCGCCGCGGCAGCGACCACCCGACCGGTCGTGCTCGAGCTCGGCGGCAACGACGCCGCCATCCTCGCCCCCGACGTGATCGGCGACCGGCCGCTGGCCGACCGCCTCGTCGAGGCGGCGTTCGTGACGTCGGGCCAGGTCTGCATGGCGATCAAGCGTCTCTACGTGCACCGAGACCGGGTCGACGAGACGGTGGCCGCACTGGCCGACCGCCTGGCCGGCGAGGTCGTGGGCAACGGGTTGGCCGAGGGCGTGACGATGGGACCGGTGCACACGGCGGTCGCGCGCGACCGGGTGGAGGCGATGGTGGCCGAGGCAGAGGGTGCAGGTTCCGCCGTGCTGCGGCCCGGCCGCGTCCGCGCTGAGGACGAGGGGAGCGGCGGCTACTTCGTGTCGCCGGCACTGGTCGTGGCGCCGCCGACCGACGCCCGGATCGTGAGGGAGGAGCAGTTCGCGCCGGCCCTTCCGGTGATCCCGTACGACGACATCGACGAGGCGGTGCGAGCGGCGAACGCCACTGAGTTCGGGCTGTGCGCCTCGGTGTGGAGCAACGACGACGCGCTGGCAGCGGACGTGGCGACCCGGCTGTCGGCGGGGACGGTGTTCGTCAACACGCACGGCATCTCGTCCATCGACATGTACGCGCCAATGGGCGGATGGAAGCAGTCCGGATTCGGCGTCGAGCTCGGACCCGAGGGCATGCAGGCGTTCGCCCGCCAGCGCGTCACCGTGGTCCGGCCCGGGCCGGCGGAACGGGGGGCAACGGCATGACGGTCGTTATCAGAGGAGGCACGGTCGTCGACGGCACCGGGGCGGCGCCTGTCAGGGCGGACGTGGTCGTCGAGGGTGAACGCGTCATGGCGATCGGCGCCGACGCGGGGGCCGCAGCCGGCGACGCCACGGTGATCGACGCCGGCGGCATGCTGGTGACGCCCGGCTTCGTCGACCTGCACACGCACTACGACGCGCAGCTGTCGTGGGACCCCTACGCCAGCCCTTCACCGCTGCACGGGGTGACGACGGTGCTCGGCGGCAATTGCGGGTTCTCGCTCGCCCCGCTCGGCCCCGAGCACGCCGACTACATCAGCCGGATGATGGCCCGAGTCGAGGGCATGCCGCTCACCGCTCTGCAGGCCGGGCTGCCCTGGGACTGGACGTCGTTCGGGGAGTGGCTCGGCCGCTTCGACGGGCGCATCGCGGTCAACGCCGGATTCCTGGTGGGCCACTCCACGCTGCGCCGTCTGGTCATGGGGGCGCGCGCCGTCGGCGGTGCGGCGAAACCCGAGGACATCACCGCCATGGTCGCCGCGTTGCACGCCGCACTCGACGAGGGCGCATTGGGATTCTCGACCTCGCAGGTGCACACGCACAACGACGGGGACAGCCAGCCGGTGCCCTCACGCGCCGCCAGCCGCGACGAGATGGAGCGTCTGGCGGCCGCCGTACGCGAGCACGAAGGGACCACGCTCGAGCTGATCGTGGCCGGTTGCCTCAACGGGTTCACCGAGGAGGACATCGACTTCATGTCGACGATGTCGCTGCTGGCCGACCGCCCGGTCAACTGGAACGTGCTCGGTGTCTCCGCCATGAACCCCGACGGCGTCTGGAGCCAGCTGGCGGCGGGTTCGGCGGCCGCCGAGCGGGGCGCCACGGTGGTCGCGCTGACGTTGCCGCACTCGATGCAGATACGCCTCAGCTTCGAGCATGGCGCCATCCTCGACGGCCTGCCGGGCTGGCGCGAGGTGTTCGCCCTGCCCTTCGACGAGCGCATCGCCGCGTTCTCGGATCCCGCGACGCGCCGGCGCCTTGACGCGGGCGCGCAGTCCGAAGAAGCCGGCATCCTGCGGCACCTGGCGGTGTGGGACCGGCTCATCTTCGACGAGACGTTCGCGCCCGAGAACGCGGGGCTCGAGGGCCGCACGGTCGGGGAACTCGCGAAGGAGCGCGGCATCGCTCCGTTCGACGCGTTGCTCGACGTTGTCGTGGCGGACGGGCTGCGCACAGGGCTGCGGCCACCGATCCCGACCTCGGAGGAGGACTGGGCGTTCCGCGCGGAGGTCTGGAAGGACCCGCGCGCCATCGTCGGAGGATCCGACGCGGGGGCGCACCTCGACACGATGTGCGGCGCCATCTACTCGACCTCGCTGCTCGGCGACGGCGTCCGTGCCCGCGGCCTGCTCAGCTGGGAGCAGGCGGTGCGCCTTCTGACCGACGTGCCGGCCCGCCTCTACGGGCTGCGCGACCGGGGCACGCTCGTACCGGGCGCCTTCGCCGACGTCGTGGTGCTCGACCCGGCCGCCATCGGGCACCAACCGATCAGGACGCGCGACGACCTGCCCGGTGGCGCCAGCAGGCTCTACGCCGAGGCGACCGGCATCGGCCACGTCCTCGTGAACGGCGCGGAGATCGTGCGGGACGGCGAGTTCACCGGGGCCACGCCGGGGCACGTACTGCGCTCGGGACGGGACACGGACACTGTGCACGCCGGGTCGGACTGGGCCGGCGCTGCGGCCTGATCCGCCGGCTCAGAGCACCCGAACCGGCAGCGCGACTTCTTTGGTGACGCCGCCCTGCCGCGTGAGCGAGTAGGCGGCCCTCCCTTCGACCTCGGTGAAGGCCTCGGCCAATTCCGTGCCGAAGAACACGAGACCTGTCCCGTTGTCGGTGGCGTAGCCGTCGGGCAGTGTCCCTTCGGCAACGAGCCGGTGCATCAGCGGGCGACGCTGTTCCTCGACGTCGTAGTGCGGGCTGTTCGAATAGGGCAGGAACCCGAGCCCGTTGGTGATGGGTTGGAGCGTTGGGCCGAACGAGTCCGTCGTCCCGCCGACGTGCCAGCAGATCGACCCGGCCGACACGCCCTGGAGGACCACGCCGGCCTCCCAGCATTCGCGCAGGATTGCGTCGAGCCCGTGGAGGCGCCACAGCGCGAGCAGGTTGGCCGTGCTGCCGCCGCCGACCCAGATCACGTCCTGGGCCAACAGGTGGGCGCGCACGTCGGGGTAGTTCGGCATGGGAAACAGGGTCAGATGCGAGCTGACGAAGCCGACCTTGGCGAAGGCATTGTGGATAGCCGCCAGCCGAGGCAGGTCGTCGCCCGTCGCGGTGCCGAGGATGCACACCTTGGGGTGCTCACCCGCCCGGGCCAGGTCGGCGGCCATCCGGTAGGAGGGCCCAGGGCGCAGGTTGGTGGGATCGGGTCCCTCGAGTTGGAAACCGATGGAGGTGGCGACGATCGTCGGCTGGCGGGCGGCCATGGCAGGCGCTGGGAGAAGCGGTTGGGCGATCTGCCGGCGGTCAGCCCGGCAGGACCTCGGGGTTCACGATGTGCAGCGGGCGCGCACCGGCCATGAGGCGGCAGAGGTCTTCCGCGATGGTGCGGGTGTGGTTCGTCTCCGTGTCGTAGGTCGCCCCACCGATGTGCGGGGTCAGCACCACCTGCGGGAAGGTCGTCAGGGGATGGTCGGTGGCGAGGAACTCGCCCTCGAAGTGGTCGAGGCCGGCCGCGCCGACTTTGCCCGACGCCAGGGCGGCGACCAGGGCATCGGTGTCGTGGATCTTCGCACGAGCCGTGTTGAGGTAGACGACGCCGTCGCGCATCTTGGCGAAGGCGTCGGCGTCGATCATGCCCGTCGTCTCCTCGGTCACCGGCGCATGGATGGAGATGACGTCAGCGCGCGCGAGGAGATCGTCGAGGGTGCTCGTGGCGTCCGGTGCGTACGGATCGTACGCCAGCACGTCCATCCCGAGGCCGCGCAGGCGCCAGCGCAGGGCGCGGCCGACGGCACCGAGGCCGACCAGACCGACGGTCTTGCCGGCCAGCTCCCAGGCGCGGTAGCGCTGGTAAGGGATCTTGCCGTCGCGGTAGATCTCGCCTTCGCGGACGTCCCGGTCGGCAGGGACCACGCCCCTGGTGGCCGCAAAGAGCAGCGCCACCGCCAGCTCCGCTACCGCGTCCGCATTCCGGCCTGGCGCCCGCAGTGCGGGCACCCCGGCGGCGGTCGCGGCGGCCACGTCGACGTTGGTCGGGTCGCCACGACAGCTGCACACTGCTGTGATCGGCTGTTCGTAGAGGTCGGCGCCGCAGACGTCGCTCTCCACGATCACGATCGACGCCCCTTCGGCCGCCACCCGCTCGGCGAGCTGCTGCGAGTTGTAGATGCGCAGGGTGGGCTGGTCGAGCCACGAGTCGAGCACCAAGTCGGCCAGTTGGTGCAGCAGGTCGAGCCCGGGCCCGCTCACAGCCGCGGTCACGAGGGCCTTCTGCCGTGAGGGTGTCATGCGCGTCGTTCTCTCCTTTTTGTCCGCGGCCGGCGGGCGTCGTCCATAATGACGGAATCATGACACGCGTGTCAGATTCGTGAGCCCGTCGGTGCGGTCGGTCACTGTGGGCGTCGACGTGGGCACCACCTCGGTGAAGGCCCTGGCCGTCGACGACGAGGGGACGGTCGTGGCGCGCGGCCGGGTAGCCCACAGCGTCGTGGCGCCCGAGCCCGACATCCTGCGGCACGACGCGAAGCGGGCGTGGCGCTCCGGACCGAGACGGGCCTTCGATCAGGTGACCGCGCAACTACAGGACGGACCACACCGCCTGGCGGGCGTGGCCGTGGCCTCCATGGTGCCCTCTCTCACCGCAGTCAACGGGAAGGGTGTTCCGCAGCTTCCGGGCCTTCTCTACGGCGACCGCGAGGGGCGTGTCGCCAAGAAGACCGATGACGCCGCGCTGCTCCCGGGCACCATGCCCGACGCGGAAGGGTTCCTCGCCTGGGCGGCCGCCGCAGTGCCCGGGGCGAAGGGCTACTGGCCCTGTCAGGCCGTCGCCACTTACGCATTGGCGGGCGTGCCGGCGATCGACACGGGGGTCACCGCCTCTCTGGGCGCGCTGCACACCCATGGCCGTTGGAACGCTGACCTGCTGGCGTCGCTCGGGGTGCGCGAAGACCAGATGCCCGCGGTCTTCCCGATGGGCGAGGCCGCCGGCACGCTGCCCGAAAGCGATGCCGTCATCACCGGCGGCACCATCGACGCACTGTGCGACCAGATCGTCGCAGGCGCGAACCACCCCGGCGACGTGCTCGTGATATTCGGCGCGACGCTGATTGTGTGGGCCGTGTGCGACGAGTGGCTCGTGGTACCGGGCCTGATCAGTTACCCCCACACCACGCGCGACCGCTTCCTGATCGGTGGGCCGTCCAACGCTGGAGCGCTCTTCGTCGACTGGGCGCGACGTCTGCTGCGCGGAACCCCGCAACCGGGGCCCGACCGCGAGCGACTCGACCCCCGGCTCGGCCTGCCGGACCGTGTCCCCGTCTGGTTGCCCTACGTCCGGGGCGAACGAACCCCCTTCGAGGACCACTCGCTGCGCTCCAACCTCTACGGTCTCGACATCGGCTCTGGCCCGGAGGCCCTCGAGCGCGCCGCGTACGAGGCGAGCGGCTTCGTGGTGCGGAGGATGCTCGATCGGTCCGGCGTCAAGGCCACCCGCATCGTCGCCAGTGGCGGCGGCTCTCGGGTCACGGCCTGGATGGCGGCCGTGGCCGATGCCACCGGCCTGCCGGTCGACGCGGTCGCCGTACCCGAGGGCGCCGCTCTAGGTGCCGCGTACTTCGCGCGGATGGCGGCCGGTCTCGAGTCGTCGCTCGACGACTCGGCCCGCTGGTCCGCGGTCGGGCGGAGGATCGAGCCGGACCCTGCGTGGGTGCGCGCCGCCAGCGTCCGCTACGAGAAGTTCAGCGAGCTCGGCACCGGCGCCTAGCCGAAGTCGACGTCAGCCGTTGGGCGTAAAGGCAACCTTGAGAGCGCCGCTGCGGTCCTGGCGCGCCAATGCTTTGAGCGCGGGCCACCACTCTTCGAGGGCGAAGCGGTGCGTCAGCATCGGCGTGATGTCCAATCGGCCGTCGGCCACCAGTTGGAGGTAGTGCGCGATGGCGTGCTGCCGCCTCCCCTCGAAGTCCTCGATGCCGAAGGCGTTCGACCCGGCGACGGTGATCTCTTTGAAGTAGATCGGGGTCGACTCCCAGCGCTCCGGCGTCGCCACGCCGGTGTAGACGAGGCGGCCGCGTTCGGCCAGCACCCGCACCCCGACCTCGAGCGTCTCAGCCTTGGCGATGGAGTCGTAGACGACGTCGATGTGGCCGGGATGGGTGACTGGCAGCCCGTCGAGCGGCAGGTGCAGTACGGCGCCCGACCACTTCGCCAGCTCCTCGACGAGGGCGAGCCGGGGCTCGTGGGAGAAGACGGCGGACGCGCCGAAGCGAAGTGCCATCTCGCGCTGGGCCTCGAAGCGGGCGACGACGCCGACTTCGACGCCTGGGTACAGCGCAGTGAGGATGGCGACGCTTGTCAGCCCGAGGGCACCGGCCCCGTAGACGAGGACGCGGCCACCCGCCGGCGGGGGGTGCCGCACGATGGCGTGGAACGAGACCGAAAAGGGGTCGGCCAGAACGGCGGCCTCGTCCGAGACCGCGTCGGGCACCGGGATGAGCATGGAGTCGTGCGCGGCCAGCCGCTCCGCCCATGCGCCCGGGGCCCCGGTGATGACCCCGACGTGCACGCCCGGACCCAGGTCACCCTTCGTAAAACTCCAGCAGAGGCTCAGGTCCCCGGCCTCGCAGGGTGGGCACTGCGGGTCGATACCGCGCGGCCCGCAGGTGAGCCAGGGGTTCAACACCACCCGTTGGCCGACATCGAGCCCGTTCGCTCGGGGGCCCAGTTCGACAACCTCGGCCACGACCTCGTGACCGGGGACGTGGGGGAGCGACGCGAAAGCTGCCATCGGGTTGTCGATGTCGCCCGTGTTGAAGTCACCCAGCACAAGCTTGGCGTCCGAGCCGCAGATCCCCGAGAGGATGGGTTTGGTCACCACCCAATCTGGTCGCGCCAGGCGGGCGTCATCGATCTGGTGCAGGCCGAACGGAATGCCGACGAGCGCCTGTTCCAACTCGTCCTCGGGCGTGGGCCGCACTTCGCCCTCGTCGGGCGGCGCTCCGAAGAGAAGGGCCTTCACGAGTCGGGGTCGCTCAGGGCGCGCATGCCGAGCATGAAGGCGTCGATGTCCGACGTCTTCATCTCGATCACCGCCTTCATGTCGGGCAGGTAGTGCTCGAAGCGATCACTGTCGATCGCGTCGACCAGGTCGCCGGCGATCGATTCGGGTGGCTCCTTGGGGCCGTCGTAGAGCGGGTCGTCGTTGTCCGGCTGGTCCCAGATCTCGGTGTCGATGGCACCGGGGAGGATGAGCTTGACGGAGACTCCGGTGCGGTCGAGGTCGATGGCCATGGACTCGCTCCAGCCCGCGAGCGCGAACTTCGAGCCGGAGTATGCGGCCTCGGCGGTGATCCCGAGACGCCCTCCGAGGCTCGACACGTTCACGATGGTTCCCGCCTTGCGTTCCAGCATCCGCGGCAGGAGGGCCAGCGAGATCGCCACCGGCGAGAGGTAGTTGATGCGCATGGTGCGCTCCACCTCGTACATGGTGAGCCGCGTCACGTGGCGCCGCATGGGGACGGCGGCGTTGTTGATCACCACGTCGAGTCCCGCATAGTGGTCCCAGATTTCGAGTGCGAGCTCGGCCGCGCTTGTGGGGTCCGACAGATCGGCCGCCCAGCGTTCCGATGCGGGGGAAGTGGCGCGGCAGTCGGCGAGTACCTCATCCAGCCGGTCCGCGCGGCGTGCCACCAGCGCCACGGTGTCGCCGCGCGTCGCGAGCTCTCGTGCGACGGCCGCACCGATACCTGACGACGCGCCGGTCACGAGGACCGTGCGGCCCTTCGTAGCACTCATTCTCGAACCTCCCCCAACGCATCGCGCGTTCGGTACCGGAAGCAACTCCGGCGTTTCGGGGTGAGCGAGGGGTCTCGAACCCCCGACCTCCAGGACCACAACCTGGCGCTCTAACCAACTGAGCTACGCCCACCGAGGGCCATAAGTGTGGCACACGGCCCGACAGCGGGAGGCACGCGTTCCGCCACTGTCGGCGGCCGCGACCGCGCCGTCCGTGCAAATGCGCACGTGGCCGCAAGGAGCTATGTCAGGCTGTTCTGTGCGGGCGACGCGCCTGCCGGCCCCCGTAGCTCAGTGGATCAGAGCAGCGGACTTCTAATCCGACGGTCGCAGGTTCGAGTCCTGCCGGGGGCGCCTTGTGATGTCGCGAGACATCGAAGACGGTGGCCAGCTTCTGGCGCGCGAGGTAGGACCCGATCGTGATGCTCTGGCGGAGGGGGATGGGCATGGCGACCTCGGGAGTCGGATAGG
>Ga0210399_10002551_pt1 | contig 14178 bp, 12 predicted proteins | sample IncBWC14MmetaG_FD_150865 | JGI IMG/M metagenome (GOLD analysis project Ga0210399, IMG submission 150865) | Forest soil microbial communities from Barre Woods Harvard Forest LTER site, Petersham, Massachusetts, United States - Inc-BW-C-14-M | ecosystem: Environmental > Terrestrial > Soil >... | reverse complement strand
GATTTTGATTTGAACCGACAGCCTTCTGGAAACTGCTCCATCATGCGCTTTCTCGAATCCAAATCAAACCTCGGCCGGTGTTTTCGGCTGAAGATAATAATGGATTGCAGGCGTAAAGATGAGAGAAAGCACCATGGAGCTGAGGATTCCGCCGACGACCGTAATGGCAAGCGGCTTGAGCATCTGGGAGCCCTTGCCAATGGCGAAGGCCAAGGGAAGCATGCCAGCGACGGTGGCTAGCGCGGTCATGGCGATGGGGCGCAAACGGCGGCGGCCAGCCTGAATCATCGATTCTTCAGCAGAAAAACCGAGGGTGCGGAAGCGCTGCTCGGCGTCGAGGAGCAGAATGCCGTTTTTCGCGACAATGCCGATGACCATGATCATGCCCATGAAAGAGGCGACGTTAAACGTGGTGCGCGTAATGAGAAGAGCCAGCAAGCCGCCAAAGGTTGAGAGCAAGGCAGAAGCTAGAATGGCGGTGGGAGCGGAAAAGGTACGAAATTCGAACAGGAGTACGGCGAATAACAGGACCAGCGCAAGCACGAGAACCATCAGGAGATCGCGGAAAGACTTCATCTGTTCGGCATAAGTGCCGCCGTATTCGACGCGGATGGAGGACGGCAAGTGCAGGTCATCGACAACTTTCTTGACGGAGGTGATGCCCGAGCCGAGGTCCACGCCCTCGAAGCGGCCGGTAACTTCCACGAGGCGCTGAAGATTCTCGCGGCGGATCTCCGTTTGGCCGGGATCGGTGGTGATCGTTGCGAGAGAGCCGAGTGTTGCGGTGCGCCCGGTAGCGCTGGTGAGGAGCGTGTTGCTCATGCGCTCGAGAGTGGCGCGGCTTTGTTCGGGAAAGCGCACCCGGATGGTGTAGGCGCGATCGTTGACGACTACTGGTGTGCTGGCGGGTTCGCCTTCGAGGATGGCGGAGGCGTCGACGGCGACTTCTTCGGGAGTGAAGCCGGCGCGAGCGGCTACGGCGGGATTGATTTGAAACGTGGTGGCGGGGCCGCTGATGGTGTTTTCAATGCCGTCGAGAACGTCGACGACGCCGTGAATCTTCTGAATGGAGTCGGCAACGCGTGGAGCGGTGTTGGCGAGGAGTTTTGCATCCTGCGAGAAAAGCTTGATGACGATGGGTTCCGGCTGGCTGGTGAGGTCGCCGATCATGTCCTGCAAGACCTGGACGAATTCCACTTTGGCAGCGGGCTCGGTCTGCTCAATCTCGGAGCGAACGTCAGAGATGATTTCGTCAATGTCGCGCTTGCGGTCGCGTTTGAGCTTGACGGTGAAGTCGCCGCGATTCGCTTCGGTGACAGCAGCGAGGCCAAGCTGCAAGCCGGTGCGGCGCGAGGTGCTTTCGACTTCGGCCTGCGAACGGACGATTTCCTCGATGTGTTGCAGGATGCGGTCGGACTCGGCGAGCGAGCTTCCTGGAGGAGTCCAGTAGTCGAGAATGAAGCTGCCTTCGTCCATTTCCGGGAGAAGATCGGAACCGAGCAACTTGTAACAGACAAACGAGAGAATAACGATGACGACGGAACTCCCCGCTAAAAGAAGAGGGCGCTTGAGGACTGCCTCCATTGCACGCGCATAGAACGCGACAATCTTGCCAAAGAAACCGGAGAGGTGGGCTTCTTCCGCGACGAGGAGAGCGGCAGGATCGTCGCCGGTGGGGGATTCCTCTTCGGCCAGGGGCGCCAGCTTGGGTCGAACAAAATACTGGCTGAGCATGGGCGTCCAAGAGAGAGCGAGAAGGAGTGATGTAAAAAGAGAGACGGTCATGGTGACGGCGAGGGCGCGGAAAAAGCTGCCGTAAACGCCGGTCATGGAAATCAGCGGCACGAAGACGACGATCGGTGTGATCGTGGAACCGATCAGGGGAATAGTCATTTCCTTGAGCGCGCTTTGAATGGCTTCGAAGCGGCCCTGGCCGGCGTCGCGATGGAGGACGATGTTTTCGAGGACAACGATGGCGTCATCGATTACCAAGCCGACGGCAGCGGCGAGACCGCCGAGGGTCATGAGGTTGAAGCCCTGACCGGTGAGTCTCAGAACGATGAAGGTGATTAGCAGAGTTGCCGGAATTACGAGACCGGCGACGAGAGAAGTGCCCCAGTCGCGCAAGAAGAGAACCAGGATGATGGACGAGAGAATGAGCCCGAGCAATACGGCGTCGCGCACGCTGGCGATGGATTCGTGAACGATGGTGGATTGATCGTAGAAGGGTTCGATGTGTACACCAGGGGGAAGAGTGGGGCGAAGCTCTTCGATCTGGGCATGGACTTCGTCGGCAACGTCAAGCGTGTTGCTCTCTGGCTGACGATTGACGCTAAGCAAGACGGCGGGTTTGCCGTTGGCGGTGACGATGGTGTACACGGGCGCGACGGACGGAGAAATCTCTGCAATGTCGCCGAGGCGAATGGGAACTCCGGCCGCGGAAGTTTTCACCACGATCTGGCCGATCTGCTCGGGCGTGCGCACCTGGCCGCTGATGAGGCCTAGGACCAGTTGATGATTGTTTTCGATGAGACCGGGGGAATCGATGAGGTTGGTACGGCGGATGGCGTCGAGCATGTCGTTGACAGTGATTCCGGCGGCGAGGAGGCGCGCCGGCTCGGGCATGACCTGGAATTCCGGAACGCGGCCGCCTTGGACGAGGACGGAAGCGACACCGTCGAGACGGTTCACGCGCGGCTTGATATCGTAAGTGGCGATTTCCCAGAGCTTGTTCTGCGGGATGGTGTCGGAGGTCAGGCTGTAGCCAAGAATGGGAAAAGAAGCGAAGGTGAGGCGGTGAGTCTCCACCTTAGCGGTTGGAGGCAATTCCGACTGCAAGCGGGCGACGACGGCGTCGACGCGCTGGAGCGTCAGGATCATGTCGCTGCTCCAGTCGAAGAAAAGATCGACTTCCGCGGAACCGCGGCTGGTGATGGACTGCACCTTGTTCAGGCCCGGGACGCTGTTGACGGCTTCCTCGAGAGGACGCGTGATGACCACCAGCATCTGGTCGATGGGCATGACACCGTTATCAATGCCGATGACGATGCGCGGAAAATCGGTGTTTGGGAAGACCGCAACAGGAATGGTGAAAGCGAGATACGCGCCGACGAGCATCAAACTGACGATGATGAACAGAATGGGGCGAGATAAACGCTGGAACCAGGGCGCCTCCGGCTTGCTCGCAGGATGGGCTACGCGCGGTGAATCGGGAGGAAGAGCCATGCGCGTCTAATCCTTTTCCTTGGCGTCGGGCTTTGCGGCTGCGTCCGGCTTGTCGGCTTTATCGGCGCCTTCTTTTTCTTCTTTGGTGGGAGCTTCGATCTTGATTTGCGTTTTATCCGGGAGTGCGTAGCCGCCTGAGGTGATCACCTGATCGCCGGCGATGACGCCGCTTACGACTTGCGTGAATTCCGCGTTGCGCACGCCAGCCTGCACGGTTTTGAGATGCGCGTGGTTGTCGGAGCCCGCGAGCAAGACGTAGTCGGCACCCTCGGAGTTTTTGTAAACCGCGGGAGTGGGCACGACAAGCGCGTCCTTCACCGTTTTCGCAGTCATGGTAACGTCCACGCTCATGCCGGGTTTCAGCGCGGGGTCCGGCTTGGTGGCCTCGACCCACACTTCAATCGTAGTGCTGCCAGGATCGAGAGCGGGACTGACCAGGCTGACGCGGCCTTTGATGGGCTCGCCGAGCCCCGGAACTTTCAGCTCTGCAGGATTGCCCACTTTTAGAACGGCAGCTTCCGATTGCGGAACGTGGGACTTGGCGATAAGCCGGGAGGTGTTCATCACCGTCAACAATGGTTGATTGGCGGCGGCGAGGTCGCCTTCGAAAAGGGGGCGATCCGTCACAACGCCGTCGATGGGACTGGTGATTCGCGAATAACTGAGCAGCGCCTGGGCGCCGCGCATCCGGCCTTCCGCAGAAGAGCGCGAGCCTTGGGCGGATTTGAGCGCTTGCTCTTTTCCAACGCGCTGGAGATCGGCGAGCTGCTTCTGGGCTTGTTCGTTCTGGCTACGGGCTTGTAGAAAAGCGACTTCGGCGGAATCCAAATCCCGCCGGGGAATGGCGCCTTGCTGGAACAATTCCTTGCGGCTTTCGTAGACTTTTTGTTGCGCCTCGAAATTCGATTTCGCGGAAGTGGCGTCCAGCTCCGCCTTTTGGATTTGCTGCGGGAGGCTTGAGCCAACCGTCGTAGTGTAGTTGGCTTCCGCCTGTTCGAAGTCGCCCTTGCTGGCTTCCGCCGCGGCGGACAAATCACCGTTTTCGAGTTCGGCTAACAATTGTCCTTTTTTAACGCGCGCGCCGCGCTGCACGTAGAATTTCCTGATAGTCGAGCTGATTTTCGGAGCAACGGTGGCTTGCTCGAGCGGGAAGACCACCGCTTCCACAGTAATCACCTGAGAGATGGGGGCGCGCTGGACGGGCGTGACTTGCACCGAAACCACCGGCTCCTTTTCTTTTTCGGCGTTGCTGCAGCCGCTCGCAGCGGCAAGCACTACTGCGACGGCGGCGAAAAAAAATGTCCTCATGCTTGGAAACTCAAGAACAGCGTTCATGGTGGGCTTCATGGAGTGGTCAGAACCCCCGTCAGGGTTTGTAGATTTGCCAGGGCAACGCGATAACGCACGGCTCCGTCTTGGTAAGCAGTGTTGGCTTGCGCGAAGGTAGTCTGGGCATCCACGACCTCCAGAACAGTCGCTTCGCCGCCCTTGTAGCGCAGGGTCGTGAGCCGCAGGCTTTCGGCGGAGAGTTCGGCCGAACGGCTGAGACCGCCAAGCTCGTTCAGGGCCGTGTCCGCTTCGGCGTAAAGCGATTTAATTTCAGCGAGTAGCTTGCGCTGCGCAAGGGAGAGTTCCCGCTGGGCCTGCGTGCGCCGCAACTCGGCTTGCTTGATGCGGCTTTGCGTAGCGCCCCAATTCCAAATGGGAATATTGACGGCGGCAGCAGCGGAAGAGCCCAAATTGGAAACGCCGCCTGGGCCATTCACGGCAAACCGCGCGGCGTCGATTCCGTACCAATAGTCAAAGCTGAGCGAAGGCAGATAGCCGGCGCGCGCGCCGTTTACGTCCTGGCTGGCCTGTTGAGCAGTGGCCAGCGCGGCGCGAAGATCTGGATTGTCCCGTGCCGCTCGCTGTTGCACCTCCGCAAGGGTCGTCAGAGGGACGCTCGCATGGAGATCCTCGGCGAGCTCAAAATTGTCATTGAAATCGGGAAAGATTAGCACCGCAAAATCGAGCCGCGCGTTGAGTAGCCCGAGTTGAGCTTCCAATAGTTGGCGGCGGCGCTCCTGCATCTGTAACTCCGCTTTGATGACATCGGAATGCGCGACTTCCCCGCCCTTCTCCAGGTCTTGCGTCAATTTCAGGAAACGGTCGCCCTCGTCTCCGTTTTTCTTCGCGGCTTCCAACTTCAGTTGCGCGGCGGCGACCGCGTAGTAGCTCTGCACCACGGTGACGACCAGCCCGCGCGACGCTATCTCAGCTCGCGCCTTCGCTAAGGCAGACGCCGCGGAAGAGCGGCGGAAAGCCGAGATGGAGACGAGATCGATGGACTCATGCACATTGGCCTGGCTAAGGTATTCGTGCGCGGCGTTGTTCGCGATGAACGCGACACCATTTTTGTTGAGCTGAGTGTAAAGAGCCTGGTTGTTGTAGGCGACGGTAGGAAGAAGCGCGGCCGCCGCCTGATAGCGATCCTGACGTGCGATCGCGGCGTCGGTCTGAGCGGATAGAAATTGCGTGCTGTTCTTTCTGGCCCGTGCAAGAGCATCATCCAGGGTAAGGCGAATGGTTGGCGACGCGGCAGGCGCGCCTTGCTGCGCATCTCTCGGGGGTGGTTGAGGAGCGGGTGCCGACGTGTCCTGCGCCGCGGCGACACCGGCGCAAGACAAGAGCAGGGCGGAAACCGAAGCCCACGAGAGAACAAGGATACAGCGCGATTTCATAGATCTGGCTCCTGGGCCGGCCGAAACACACGGACGGCAAGGACGAATCTACCCTAACGAGGCGAACATAAACGCAAGATTAATCACTAGTTGGAGGGCGGCCCTGCGGGTAGATAGGCGGTAAAGGTGCTCCCGCTCGAGTCCGAGCGCGCCAACTCCAGACGGCCGTGATGAGCCTCCGCGATCCAGCGGGAAATGGACAAGCCCAGTCCCGCGCCGCCGCCGTCGTTCTCCGATCGAGAACGTGCTTCGTCGGCCCGGAAGAAGCGCTCGAAAATCCGTGGCTGGAAGTCTTCGGGAATGCCCACGCCGGTATCCGTGATGCTCAAGACATATTCTTCCGTGACGCGACGGCAGATGACCGCGACGCGTCCGCCCTCCGGCGTGTATTTAATCGCGTTGTCCAGCAAGTTGAGAATCATGCGGCGCAGCAGGGACTCATCGGCGCGGATGGGAGACTCGGAGGCTTCCTCAAAATTGAGAGAGATCTTTTTTGCGAGCGCCAATGTCCTGGCGGAATGCACACACTCACCAACGAGTTCTTCGAGGTACACGTCGCGCGGCTGGAGCGGATACTGGCCGGCGTCCGCGCGGGTTAGGGTGAAGAGATCCTCCACGATGTGTGTGAGGCGCTCGGCTTCGTGGTGAAGCACTCCCAGCGATTCTCGGTATTCCTCGGGCGAACGGGCTTGTTGCGAAAGGGCGACCTCTGCTTCGCCGCGCAGAATCGCCACTGGCGTGCGCAATTCATGGGAGGCGTCGGCCATGAAGCGCCGCTGGCGTTCGAACGATTCGCTAAGACGGTCCAGTAAGCTGTTGAAGGATTGCGCCAGGTGCCCGAGTTCATCTCGCTCATTCTGTACCGCCAATCGTTCGTGCAGATTGGCGGCGCCAATGCGCCCGGCCTGGCTGCTCATGGCCACGACAGGAGCAAGGCTCTTGCGGGCGAGAAAGTAGCCTCCCGCACTGGCGAGGAGCAACGCTAGCGGAATTGTCCACGCGAATGTAGCGCGGATATCTTCGAGCATTTCTTCCCGGGCATGTAGCGATTGGAGGGCGATGACCGTACAAAGCTGGTCGTCCAGGGAAATTTTCCGAGAAAATCCACGATACCCATTCTTCCCGCCTCTCAGTGAAATGAAGAGGCTCCCAGGACGAGACGATGGGTGAACCGAGCGAGGCGCGGAAATCCCATCCAGCGCCTGGGCGAGCGTGAATCTATCAAGGGGAGCGGCGGCGGGAAGATCCCAGGAGCTCACCACCGGCTTTGCCGATGAATCGAGGAGAATATAAATGTGATCGCGGAAGCGGTGTTCGAGAATGGCTTCCATCCCCGCAGTCTTAAGAGACTCCGGCTCCTGTTGATCTTTCAATTCCGCTTGAAGAGTGGTCACAAAAGCATCGGAGAGTTCGACGAGATCGCTGTCGGTCCGTTGCCTGCTGTTGCGCGAGTAAATGAGATAGGTGACCCCCGCGACCAGCAGCAACACCACGGCCAGAACGGTCGTATACCAGAAGGTGAGCCGGACGCGGACGGAATCAAGCATGGCTCTTCCGGGCGGGAGGAGTTGCTTTGGGGCGATGGCGTGGCGAGATGGCTTCGTCAGAAGCTTCTTCGACCTCTGAATCGCTGAGTGGGCCAAAGAAATAGCCGGCGCCGCGGCGGGTGTGGAGTAAGGGCTTGCTGGAATCGGCGTCAATTTTGCGGCGCACGCGATTGACGTAGACTTCGATTAAATTCGAGAAGGGATCAAACGTTTCATCCCAAACGTGTTCGGCGATTTCCGCTCGGCCCACGACGCGGCCAGCGTTGCGGGCAAGAAATTCTAGGAGCGCATATTCTTTAGCAGTGAGAGTCACGTTCCGGCCGGCGCGGACAACGCTTTGCGCCGCTGTATCCAGTACCAGGTCGGCGACAGTAATTTTCGCGGGGCGGAGTTCGCCCGATCGGCGCAGCAAGGCGCGGAGCCGTGCGAGCAGCTCGCGGAATTCGAACGGCTTGGTGAGATAGTCGTCGGCGCCGTGATCGAGGCCGGCGATGCGGTCTTCCACGGCATCGCGCGCGGTCAGCATGAGAATGGGCATGCGCTGGCCTGATTTTCGCAGCTCGCGACAAACTTCAAAACCGTTGCGCCCCGGAATCATCACATCGAGGATCACCAGATCGTACGTATTGATCTCCGACTGATATAGCGCGTCGTCACCGCTACTGGACACATCGACGGCATACGCTTGTTCGCGCAGGCCCTTGGCCACGAATCGCGCGATGCGCACATCGTCTTCAACCAGCAGCAGCCGCATGCGAGCATCATACGGCAGTAGGAAGCAAAAGTGAGATACTTGATCGCGTTGCACCCAAGAAAGTCCCGTAAGCATCAAACCGATATGAAGTTCAAGAAGGTCGAGCCACAAGAGTTCGATTGCACCCGAACAACGATGCGGCCCTTCGGCTGCATGGAGCTTTGGGCCGGCAATGAAAAAGCGCACCGATCCCTGGAGTTGGCGGGATTGGAAAGCGACGTTATCGCCGTGCCGTCCGGCAGCGACAGTGGCGGCGATCTTTCCGCGGTGTTTTCCTGCAGCGACAATCTTGCACGAGTAGTTCTCGCGGATTGCGTTGGTCATGGCTACAGCGCCAGCGGTGTGGCGCGGCATGTCCATCACTTGCTTCATAAATTTCAAGACATTCGAGACACCGCGGGGTTGCTGGCGGCGCTGAATGATGCTTTTACGCTTTCGTATGAGGAATCCAGTGGACCGCTGAGGCTGACGACGGTAGTCACCGGAACGTTTGACGGCACGAGCGGTGAATTTAATTTTGCGTATGCGGCCCACCCGCGGATGCTGCTGTGGCGCGAGCGCGAGAGGCGATTCCTGGAACTTGGGGAAGGGCTGGAGGGCTTGCCTCTGGGATACATCACCGGCGAGACTTACAACCAACAAAGCGTGCGGTTGAACCACGGCGACATGATTCTGGCGTTTTCCGATGGCGCCACGGAAGCTCGCTCGCCAGCGGGCGAGCAACTCACGTCGACGGGCTTTTTGGCGCTGGCGGAAAAGACGTTGCACCAATTGCCTCAGCCTCTGGTACTTCACGATTTTTCTCAAGCGCTGATCGAAGGCGTGCACGTTTACCGCGGACAGGAAGGCGAATTGGAGGATGACATAACTCTGCTAACGCTGCGGCGCGTAGCCCGGTAACATCGTCCAATTGGCAAGCGGTTGCTCTCTATTTAGCGGGATGGGAAGCGAAATACTGCTCCAAACTGTCTACAACTTCTTGGACGCCCCGCTGTGCGTTTTTATCCAAAGCCGCGACGATGGCGGGGACATCCTTTCCACTGGCCGGTTCGTCATGGGTGTAGTAATGATTCCAAACCGTCGCGCCCGACTTTAGATCCCGCATTTCAAATTCCATGGTGACTCGGGTGGACAACGCGCCACCTTCGACTTCTTTGAAATCATAGAGTCGCCCGCGAATCGCGAAGTCTCCGGTCACATTGCTGCGCCGCACATGGACGGCGCGGTAATGCCCAGTAGCACGCAACTCCCGCAGCAGTATTTCCTGAATCATTTCCGCGGGAGGTTCCGCCCAGCGCTGATATTCGTAGGTGCCCAATTGCTCGGGACCATTGCCGTAGACGATGCGATCCTCCCGATACAAATGGGAAGTCACCAGTCCCCCCAAGAGCAATCTAACGGGAACCGCACCCGCCTTCTCAATGTCACCAGCATCACTCGGGACGGTGAGCTGATAGTACCTCACCGGGCGGGTGGCGCCGCAGCCGGTGAGGGATCCAACCATCGGCAAAAAAGCGGCGAAGAAGCCTATCCGGGCCGATAAGCGGCAGAATTTAGGGCGGCTCATTCGCAGTTTGTCCAAACCGCGCACAGGTATGTTTTCGGGCGCTGGGTTCATTGTCTTTCTCCGGGTTTGTGCTCGGGGGGAGTGGCCGAGCGAATGAGCGTGTACGGCCTGGTCTTGATGGTGGTCGTAAATTCCTTGAGATTCTGGCTCACGTGGCGGAGATTTTCGAGCAGTTCATCGATGTTGTCGGAGTTCACATCGAGTGTCTGGTCCAATCGCCCGGTTAAATCGTTTACGGTGGCGAGCGACGCTCGCAGATCCTTCACCGCCTGACGGACGTCGTCACGATTGTCGCCAATTAGAGAATCGACGTGATCCAGCGTTTCATTGGCTTGCGCTGAAGTTTTTCGCAAATCCTCGAGCAGTGGCTGCAGCTTCTGGGTAGCAGCATTCAAGTTTTGCACTGTGGACTTCAGTGCGCCGCGGTTTTCCGCGAGCATGCCGCGGGTTTCGGCGAGTGTACCCGCCAGATTCGCGCGGTTCCGATCGCTGAGCAGATCGTTGACGCGGGCGATGGAAACTTGCAACTCGGCCGCGCGGTCGTTAAGGGTCTTCAAGAGTTGCTGAGCCTGAGGAGCAATTTCGTTGATCTTTGCTGTTAAGGCGTTGAAGTCCACGTAAGGGTCGGACTGCAGAAGCGATCCTGCAGCAGCGACAGGGGCTTTGTCGGTTCCGGGAACCAGTTCCAAGTGATTGTCGCCCAGCGGGCTCAAGCTCATGATCTTGACATGGCTATCGGTTTTGATAGGAAAGCCGGATTTCACGCTGAAGGTGATCTCGATGCGCGAAGAGTCTTTGGGGTCGAGTTGCAATTTCTCTACGCGGCCGATTTTCGGCCCGCCGGCGTAACGCACCGTCGCTCCGGGTTCGAGCCCCCCGGCAAACAGAAAGTAGGCACGATAGGTCGCGGCCGTTCCCGCGAACGCGCCGGTGAGGGCAAAAACCGTAGCCACCAGCACCGCGACCGCGATCAGGACAAACAACCCTACCATGGCTTGCTCACGTTTCGATTCCATCACGCACCCCTCTTCCCTGCTCGTCAACGGCCCGGATGGCGGTGTTCTTCCGTCAGCATTTGCAGATAGTCTAATTCTTCCGAAACCGCCGGCTCGGGGATACGGTCGAGGAACTGCCGCACGCGTGGATGCGTGCTCGAACGCATCTCTTCCATCGTCCCGATGGCGACCACGTTGCCCTTGTCGATCAGCACCATGCGGTCGGCGATCAGAAACGCACTGGCCAGTTCGTGGGTCACCACGATGATGGTCATATGAAATGCCTGTTTGAGCTCCAGGATAAGCTGATCCACCCCGGCAGCAATAATAGGGTCCAGCCCAGCGGATGGCTCATCGAAAAAAAGAATCTCAGGGTCCATGGACAGGGCGCGAGCCACCGCGGCGCGTTTCTTCATGCCACCGCTCAACTGCGACGGCATATAGTTTTCGTATCCGGACAAGCCCACCTGATCCAATTTCAACCGCAGAATGATTTCGATGGTCGAATCTTCCAGTTTGGTATGCTCGCGCAGCGGTAACGCCACATTTTCCCCGACGGTCATCGAGCCAAATAGCGCCCCACCTTGGAAGGACATGCCGATTTTCTTCCGGATTTCATCCATTTCATGGGAGGAAATGGCCGCGATATTTTTCCCCCTGAGCCAGATTTCACCCGAACTCGGCCTTTCCAGCCCCACCAGGGTGCGCAACAACGTGCTCTTGCCGGAGCCGGACCCCCCCAGGATCACCATGGTCTCGCCGCGCATCACGTCGAAATTGATGCCGTGCAGGATTTCGCGTTCACCGTAACTGACGCGGAGATTCCTCAGCGAGATCATCGCCTCCGGCTGAGTGGCTGCGCTACTGGTCTGTTCCATGGCGATATTCCAAATCCTACCCCTGGCTCAAGAAGAAAAAGAGCGCCGTAAACACGAGGTCCACCAGAACCACCAAAAATATCGAAACCACCACGGCGCGTGTCGTCGATCTGCCAACTTGCTCCGCGCCCGCGCCAGTGGAAAGCCCTTCGTGACATCCCACCGCGGTAATCGTTACGCCAAACATCACGCTCTTGATCAAACCGGTCATGATGTCCCGCAGAAACAGTGCGTCCAGGGAAGACTGAATGTAGCGCACCCACGTGAAATCCGCCTGCGCCACGCCAAACAGCGCCCCGCCGAGAATTCCCATGGAGTTCGCCCAGATCGTAAGGCACGGCAGCATCACGATCATAGCGATAAATTTCGGCGTGACTAGAAAATGGATCGGATCAATCGCCATGGTTTCCAGCGCATCGATTTCTTCGGTGACCTTCATGGTGCCGATTTCCGCGGCAAACGCGGAACCAGACCTTCCGATCACCACGATGGCGGTAATCAGCGGACCTAGTTCCCGCGTCATGGAAATCGCCACGGCGCTGGCAACGAAATTCAAGGCGCCGAACTTGCGAAGCTCATAAGCGCTTTGCAGCGCTAGAATCAATCCGATGAAAAAAGTAATCAGGGAAAGAATGGGGATCGCCCCAACTCCCGTCTGCATTGCCTGCGAGACAGCGCGCTCCAAGCGGAGCTGCTTGCCTTGGAAAGGCGCGATGAATGTGAAATACGCGGCCCGACCGCCAAGCTTAGTCAGAGCTCCCAAGTACGCAAGCCCATCGGTAACCGATTCCCCAATTTGCGTCGTCAGTTCCACAGTGCTCTCGATGGGCTTCCTTGTGATGTGGATTTGGCCGACTCAGGGCGCTACGGATTGCTCTTCATTCTCGTGAATCTCAAATATTTTCACCAATTTAGAAAGTTGTAGAACTTCCCGCACCGTTTTATTTAACCCGAACAGGACTAAACGCGAGCCCACATCCCGCGACGCTTTGAGGCCTTCGACCAGCGAGGCCACGCCAGAACTGTCAATATACCGAACCGCCGCCAAGTTGAGCACCACTCGGGGCATTTTCAACTCTCTAAGCTCGCGCAAGAGCGCCTTGCGCAGTTCCGGAGAAGTCGCGAGATCGATATCTCCCGAAATATCGAATATGGTAATTTTGTCCAAATGGCGTGCGGCAATCTTCAAGTCGGGTTCTCCTCAAGAGCCTTTCTGGTGCCCTTCGGAATGCAATATCTTCACCAAGCGAAGCTGATTCTTGCCGTTGCTGCGGCTAAATTCTACTGTATCCATGGACTCACGTATGAAATGTAGCCCCAGGCCACCAGGCCGCACGTCTTCGAGGGCGCGCCCGCTCATTTTCTCCGGATTCGCAGTCACTCCGTTGTCTTCCAATACAATTTCGAGAGCCTCTCCGGACTTGTCATCTCCTGGCTCATGGATCCGGCGGAAGGAGGCCTGGATGGGCTGCTCCGGGTTTCCGTGGTAGGCATGGCGAATGATATTGGTCAGCGCTTCGTCGACGGCAAGAACCACTGCCCGGCATTCGGCTTCGGAGAATCCCAGCTTGGCGGTGAGTTCGCTCAGCGCGTTTCGCACCACGCAGAGCATCTCCGGATTGCTCGGCAATTCCATTCTGAGTAGCAAACTGCCGCCGCTCACGTGAGTGTTCTCCTCGGCCTTGAAAAACTGGATATCCCGTTTAGTCTCGGAAAGATCGCCGCTGGCGGACTTCCTGACGCAACGTCTGCCCCGATGATACACGGAATCCCGTCCGCGGTAACTTCGCAGCTACCCCTCAAACGCGCTCCGCTGGAGAGGCCCTCAACAATCCATTAGAGTTGCGTCCGGTATCCCCTGGGGGCTCCAGACCATCCAAAGAATGCTCGCGTAGGTTTGCTCGGAAGTCAAAAAAGTTGGCCGATGGTCCGGTAAGCCGGATGGTCTGGGCAGCCCCTGCAAACGATGCGTAAGTTCAACTCCGCGCTTAGCGGCTTTGCTTTGATGACGCCTTCGCCACTCTATGGAGAGCCGGGTCGATGTATCTTTTCAGCCGTTGAGGATCGAGAAGCTCAAAATGATCGGAATCGTACTCCACCACAATCGAAGCTTCTGAGTACGCGGGCCCAAGGAATCCGGTATCGAGATTAGCCAGCTTGATACGGGCGATTTCTTCGGCTTCGGGATTAGAGACTCCCGCCCCAGAGAATATGTGCTGAACATACGCTATGGCCGATGTGGCACATCGGAAACGTCTCGCGAACAGGTCGAGACCTGCGCCTTCAAACGGGTGCACAATCTCTTCGGCAAATTGCGTCAGGACATCCAAATTGCCCTGGAACTTCTGCAGAACTCGGACTAAATACTCGTGAATATTGAGCCATTCATTAATGGATCTTGTTCCGGCGCCTCAAGGGTCAGTGCAAAACCGGCCATGCAGGGTCACTTCAAAACCGGCCATAGTAGGCCCGGAACTTTAGACGTTGTA
>Ga0210399_10002550_pt1 | contig 14180 bp, 13 predicted proteins | sample IncBWC14MmetaG_FD_150865 | JGI IMG/M metagenome (GOLD analysis project Ga0210399, IMG submission 150865) | Forest soil microbial communities from Barre Woods Harvard Forest LTER site, Petersham, Massachusetts, United States - Inc-BW-C-14-M | ecosystem: Environmental > Terrestrial > Soil >... | reverse complement strand
CAAGCGCTGAACGAACTGGTCAGGGGTTTCGCCCACTTCCTTCCTCGTCTCATCGTGATGCTGATCCTTGCATTTGTGGGATGGGTGATCGCGTACCTTGCGAAAGTGGTTCTGCGCAGTCTGCTGCGGCTCATCAAGTTCGACAGACTCTCAGAAAACGCAGGCGCCTCTCAACTGCTCACCAAGGCCGCTCTGCCTTCTGCCACGGAAATGTTGGGCCGGTTCGTCTTCTGGGTGGTCTGGCTCGGTTTTATTCTCCTGGGTGTGAGCGTGCTCGGGATCCTCGGCTTGCAGCAGCAAGTCGCAAGATTCTTTCTTTTCCTGCCGCGTCTGTTCGTAGCCATGTTCATCATGTTTTTCGGACTGCTGGCAGCTAGCTTCTTTTCTCGCGCGGCTCTGTTAGCTGCGGTAAATGCGAATGTGCCTTCACCCCGGGTTTTGAGCCTCGCTGTTCGCAGCATCATCATTGTTTTCGTATTGTCTATCGTCTTTGAAGAACTGGGTCTGGCAGAACAGACGATGCTAGTTGCTTTCGGAATTGCCTTCGGAGCCCTGATGTTCGGCCTAGCAATCGCATTCGGCGTGGGGGGCAGAGGCTTGGCCCAGCGATTCCTGGAGAAGAGGTTCGTTCGCGGGAAGAAGGAGGAGAACGAAGACGAACTTTCGCCGCTCTAGTGCAGCGATCCTGAAGATCGTAAAGCGAAAACTCCCCGCCCTACCGACTCCACGGAGGGCAGGCGCAACCAGCCTAGCGTTCGTCGGTAGCTTCTGTCACGATCCGCAGTCCGCTTTGACCTTCGTCAAGGAGAACGATGACGTCCCTCGTGACCTTCAGATCAGCGGTGTTCTTTTCGGTATCAACGCCCGTTACCAGGCAGATGACTGGGGATCCTCGAATCGTCACCGAGTCGCCTATTTGTTGTCATGCCGATGGTCTCGCACAAGCCGACTCTATCCACGACTCAAACCGCAGTTCTGATCGCAGTCGTTCAAACCGGCGAGTGTGCCACGTGAAGGTCAGTAGAGGAAGCCAGAGTAGGGCCCACCAATAGTACTAGCACATGCCGGAAGGAGGGCTTGACTGTCCAAATGCTGACACACCGTCAGCGGGTCGACATACGGACAGTTAGTTCTTTCGCTAGCAAACGAAGCAACTTTGGAAAACCTGGGTTAGCGAACAAGGCAACGATTGGAAAAGTGCATGCAATCAACCAAGGGGCGTAGCCTCCAAGAGCAGGACAACCTCGAGTGGACCCTCAGGCCGTTCGATGTTGTAGGGGGCTGCGTCCAGAATTGGAAGGGCGAATCAACAGTGCTCTCATATCCTGTATGAATCTAAAATCGCGGCCAGGATGTTGCGACCGTAGCTCTTCCGCAACACGCGCAGCTGCCGACCGCGCGAAAACTTGTTTTATCAAAAGCTGGATGCGGAGAATTGATTGATCGAACCAGGCGCATACACTAAGAACCGGTTTTGGAAGCGCGGGGCGGGGGCTGCGGTTGTCGACGGAGGGTCGGCGCAGTGGGGCGGCATGTCGGGTGGAATGCTGCCGGCTCCCCACTCTACTATGCGCTTTACTCGGGCCGTGCGCTTTTCGCTCGCGGCTCGGACTTTCTCTTCTGCTCCAGTAGGGTTAGTTGGCGGAGTGCTTCTTCTAGTTCTTCTTTCTCCTGCGCGTCCGCGCTTTTTGTTCCTCGCTCAAGCACTCTGTCGTTGATGGCTCGGCGGGCTTGCTCGACTAGCTTGGGCAGCTTCGCGGGATCTTGCTGGCGAAGGGCAGCGCGAAATAGGATCGTCCAGTGGGTCGGCATGGGGAAGATTCTCGACTCGCTTGGTGCTGGGCGGCGCGGGCGCTCGGTGACGTGTGGCCGCGGACCCGTTATCAAAGTATGAATGCGGCCTTGCGCGTGGCATGATCCGCGCCGTGTTCAGTGGTGCGAGCGACGGTCCGACTGTCGTGCACAGAGTAGCACCTTTACGCGCTGGCGTCTGGTGACGAAAATTCGGGGCGTTTGGGCTCGGAAAGACAGGCTGAGTCCCAGGGTTTCGGGTTTGGGTTCCTCGGGCGGTTTGTCTTTCAGCCGTTGCCCTTCTGCTCGCAGCAGTTCAATGAAGCGTTCTGGTGGTTGTTGGATCGCGGTAGGGATGGCAAGCCCAACAACATCATTCAAAATATTGGTGATGACGACTTTGTGCTAGCCACAGTGGTTGATTTCAAGTCCAGGTGGGTGGAGCCCTTCTCGCCTTCGGAGACCCACCCTGCAAGCGGTACTTGGCAAACCTGGAGTGGCCAGTTCGGTAGACATGAGGGCTACCTCGAGTTGCCCCGCTTTGAAATCAGCCAGCAGAGAAACTCAAAACTTGTGCTTGAGAAAATGGGCCTGATATTGCCGTTCTCTGCTTTCAGCACCTTCATTCCCTTGGTTGGCCCAGAGGGAGCCATGCTGACTCGCGTGCAAGAGGGAGCTTTGATGAAGGTAGATGAAACAGGAGCCGAGATCGCGTCCTACTCAGTTGTGGGAGGAGTCATCGGCGGCATTTGTGGGAATTGTCCACCACCACCACCGTTCTCCAGCCATTTTGACTAGACCTGGCTAGCTCTTTCATAATGCATTAACCCGTGGGGAATCACCAAGGCTCTGAAACGACCTCGGCTATCCAGTAGACAATTCCAGCCAAGCAACGCGTCCAGCGGGACTTGGTCGCTCACTACGGCTGATCGTCCAGCCTCGATCACGGAAGAAGTACTCAACTTGGTGTACTGGCTCATCCGGCGGCTTCCACGTCCCGACGTGGCAATGACTGAGAAACAAGCCATCTGGCTTCAGTCGCGACGCCAGCATATCCAATGCAATACCCCTTTCCTCCGGGGAAAATAGCTGCAGGGTGCGGCGTTCGATGATCGCATCAAAGGGGCCGGGACACACCGAAGTGTCTAAAATATCTCCAATCAGAAACATTGAAGTCCCGCCCGGGGCCCGCTGGCTTTCTGCGCAGAACCTATCAAGTTCCTCCGAACTGAACTGCCAACTTTCCGCGAGATGTACCGCTGTTGGTGAAAGGTCCATCGCAATCACCTCGAACCCTGCCGCGGCAAGTGCTCGGGGCTCCTGGGAAATACCGTTGCCGGCACATAGTAGTGTCTTAGCCCTCCGCGTAGTCAAGCATTCAATTAAGGGTCCGTCGTGGCAGAACATGTCGAATAACGGAGGCGTTAGGCCGTGGGTTACCTGGTCCTGCCAATAACGGTCCCAGACGGTGTAATCGTGGACATCACAAGGAGGAAAAAACCAAGTCATGTCGTCATCTTGTGGCTCCCCTGGGGGCGTTCTATCTGACGCACCAATATCGGTGTGATCTTTCCTGCGCCATCTTCGAAAAAACGACAACACTGTCGCCTTACCTCAATCAGCGTTCATAATAGAACATCGAGAGCCGACGGACCCATTTCAAACCTAGCTGTTGTTAACAGATATCACTAACTGAGAATGGTTGGTGACAACGTGGACTCCTCACTATTTTCTCCTTCCTCCCGCCAACAGGAAGCCACCACGTCGTGCCCACCATTGCAGCAGCAGGTGGCTGGGAAAGTACACGACCAGCGGTACCACGACCAGGTATCCCAGCAGGTAAAGCAGGCCGGGCACAGCGTGTTGCTCATGGAAGAAGGGGCCCCGAGCCCAGTTTACGTCGAACTGCGGACGCCAGAAATAATTGACGGGAACCACCACCCAAGCGGTCAGCGTCTGGTAGAGCCATCCTCGGCGGTCGTAACCCAGGCGCCAGATGGCCCACAGCAGCAACGGAGGAGTGGCCACGTGAAACAAGCTAAGCAGGCGAACGAATAAAGGTAGGTTGGGATCGAACATGTATTCCGTGCCGCCGACGATGTGCGAGCCAGTGCTGAGAGCACCGGCCAAGTCGATGGCGTAGAGGCTCTGGAACAGCAGCAGTCCTGTCGCCTGCCAGGAGAAAATCAGAGGGCTCTCCAACCACAGTGCGAGCATGAGGAAGAGGTTTCCCAGATCGCAGAAAAACAGGAAGTTTTGCAGGCCGTATTGCGTCCAGTAGAACGGGACCCAGGCAATCGCCCAGACGGTCCAGCCGATCTTGAGCCAGAGGGGGACCCTCATGGCCGCCATTGTAGTCGGCTATTATCCGTCAGTTACGTAATCAGATTGCACTCATTGATCTCGCCCGCCCCGCTAGCGCGCTCTCGCCTCTGTTGTGCGTCATTTGGCGGGCGATAGTTGACGCGCCGCCCACACGCGATGAGGGCTACGGGAGCGAATAATCGAAGGTCCATGTGTGTTTACCCTGAGCGTCGATATGGATCATGAGCGAGCCAGTGAGTCCGGCCAGTTCTCCAGCGCCGGAATTGGGCACAACCGTCACGCTCAGGTCTCCCGCAGAGGGGGCATCGCCTTTCATCATGCTGGCGCGGTGCGCGAAGGTGAAGCTGCCCTGTCGGCCGTTAAGCTTGCCTGTCATGCGCTCAATAGCAACGTAGGCCATGGAGCCGGTGCTCGCGGTCGAGCCGGTGATCATTTCTCCATAGCTGACGCCTTCGAAGTCACCGTGCCAAGTCTTAGCGGATGTGACCCGAGTAATGTCGTTTGCCTTCTCGAAATCGGTTGGTTCGGCAGGAGTCATCTTGATGTCGAAAGAACCTTTGGCATGGACCATGTGCATCTCCTTCTGGGCCGCAACACTCAGCGCGAGACTCATCACCGCCGCTGCCACCGCGAATCTCACTCTCATATCGCCCCCGAAATGCGACTTACAGGATGCTTGATCCGAGCTCGAACTCTACCGATGAGTGTTCGCTTTCACGACAGCAATTTACTCCGAAGTACAGCTATTTTCCAATTGGTTGACGCTATCAGGCGTGGCTGTTGAAAAAGGAACCAAAGCAGTAATTTCAGTGAATTTCAGCATCTACGGCAGACGAACATTCAATAACTCACGAACGAATTTCGCTGTTGAAATTCCCTAAAAAGAGTTTTTCAACAGGTACAGGCGATGTCGCTCATTAACCGGCTAATGTGCACTCATTTTTTCGGTGGGAGTAACTCTCTTATCGCACCATTTGTGAAATAGAGCAACCCCACTCTCACCCGGAGTGACGGCGTGTCTGAAACAAGACGATTTTGCCGAGACCTGTGCGCAGAAGAGCATCTTCCCTCTCCAAGCAAAAAGCTCAACTGAAGGAGGAGCAACTCAGCTCTCTTTGCATCTCGGCCACTCAGATTGGCCGGTCAAACGCTCAGAACCCACGGTGAGCACAATAGGGATGTTTCAACAGTAGACCGAATCCCTCGGTCCGTCCGGTGTTACCCTGCTTCCGTTATGGAAGCCAAAGGTTTGACACCGGAAGTAACCACCGATTTCCAGTCCCCCCGGGTACCGCAATTTCGCCTTTCCCCAAGTCCCCTTTCCCGTGCGCAATTCTTTTCACTTCCTGAAATGACCCAGTGTGCAAAGGATTGATAACCCTGTGCAATCGAGTTGGCCATACCGTTGCATTTTAAGAATGCATCGGGCGATCCCGTTACCGCAACGTGAACCGAAGCAGATCAGGTCGGAAAGTAACTTCAGTAACCAGAGGAGCTCGCAATGAAACAAGACGGAACTGATCGACCGCCAGATCGTTCGGACAAACGTATCCACGCGGCACTTCCGATTCGAGTGACCTATTGGGACAAAGAAGTGAAACCCCGGCTGGCAACGGCCTGCACCTACGACATTTCGCCGCGTGGAGCCCGCGTGACGGCATTGCCGGGACTGGCGGGAGTAGGCGAGATCCTGGCCGTTGAACAGGGACGTAACAAGGCCTGGTGTCGCGTGGTATGGGTCGGCGACGACAGTTCTCAGCGGCGAGGGCAAATGGGGATCCAGTGCATCGATTCCGACGCCACACTTTGGAAAGCCGAGCTTCGGTACATGCAAGAGCAATACGATCCGATGGCGCCAGAGGGCCTACTGGGTCGAATGAAATGGATCGGTTCCCTTGACCGGGACCGCAGAAGGTACCGGCGCTTTCAAGTGGCCGGACTGGTGGAATTGTTGCGTCATGGCGCGGACACTGGATCCTTACAAAGCGAATTGAAGGACCTGTCCAGCTTTGGATGCCTGGTTACCTCGAAAGATCCCATGGTCGCCGGAACTGATGTGAAACTGTCTCTGCGCGTGGCCAATTACGACCTGCGCCTCAAAGGGCGCGTGCTACACGCTAGCGGAAACCTTGTGCTTGGGATCGAATTTCGTCAAATCCGCAAAGGCGACCGGCAATTACTAGACCACCTGCTGCAAAAACTGGACGTGCCAGATCTGGCAACAAAACCAATGGCAGAAGCCGCTAGGATTTCGGGGTAGCGTGTAATTAGAACAACCTCGCTCAGACATTCCCTGTCCGGCTGCAGCACGCGGTATGTTAGGAACTGAAGAAGTGCCTGAAGTGAGTCGCATCACCTGGAAGGTGGGAGCGGTAATCGTTGTGAACAGGCGGTGATGGCTGGAATGAGTTATGGCTGAGTCTGCAGCTGCAGTTCGTGCGTTCGTTCCCATTGCCGAGCTGCATCGACCAATCGTGAATCGCCCGAGTCACGCAAAGCATCAGCCATTTCATACCAGCCATGTGCATTCATGGCTGCAACCAGCGCAGCCACCGACTCAGGATCGTTCTTCAACAAAAAGTGTCTGTATGCCGCCGCAACTACGTCCAACTCGCCGTGTCGTAGGGCGTTAGTCAACGCGTCATCGACCTCGGGCGAGCTGAACATCGACAGGGCTGAAGCGGTCTGCCACCTCACTCGCCCCTTAGCCGACTTCAATCGAGCCAGCAGTGGCGCGATGGCACTGGCATCTCCGATATTTCCAAGAGCGTCAACGGCGGCAACCCGGACGCTGTCTTCGCGGTCCTTCAGTGCCGCGATAAGAGAATCGACAGCCTCTGCGTTCTTGAGTTCTCCAAGCGATTTGGCCGCGTTCGCTCGGACGCCATCGTCAGCGTCTTTGAGAGCCGTAGTGAGAGCACCGATCGCCCCCGGATCGCCCAACTGCCCTAGCGCAATCGCTGCATACCGTCGAACCACCTCATCGTGATATTTCAGGAGGGTACACAATGGCTGGAGGGCACGCGGATCTTTGATCTCTCCCAATGCCTGCATTGCCACCGAGGTACTAAACCTGTCAGGATTTTTCAGGGTTGCGATGATCGGTTCTACCGCGCGTTTCGATTGGAAGCGTCCGAGCGCATCGATAGCTTGTGGTCTGGTTCGCCTGTCCTTGATGCCGTTAAGCAAGAGATCCTCTGTTCGCGGATCGTCAAGTTCCTTCAGGGCCGCAATTTCAACCAGTCCGAGCCTCGGAATATGCTCGTTGAAGATTACTTGGACTAACGGCTCGACTGCCTGCCGATCTTTCATTTTGCCAAGGCATTCCGCTGCCCACCATCGACGGCCTGAGTCCTCTTGCTGCAACTCAACAATGAACTTGTCCACTGAGAAGGGACACTCTTCTTCAAGCTGCACAAACGGGCCGGCAGCGCTATCGGGGGAAACCTGTTGCGCGATGGCAAGCCGACCCCCCAGTGCTAGAACCAGACTTATCGCCCAGGCCAGCACAGTACCGCTACAAAGCGTCCGCATATGAAAGTCATCTACTGTTTTGACACCGGAACAGAGAGCAAGTGCCCGAGCGCATTGTACGGCGAAGGTTTGGTTTCTGTGATTTGTAGCCGCACAGGACCGCCAGTTGTCGCAAACAGCATTTACACCAAGTGAGATGGCGGCTTCTCGGGAGCATCGTTCAGAAGCCTTCGTTTTTATAGTCGTAGATGTCCTTGATCTTTTTCGTGCTGTAGTGGATCTCTGAGAAAACGACCTCGGTACCATCGCCTGCCGGAGATTGCGATTCGAAGCCAATCCTAGCTTTCGAACTGTTTCCCAAGCTGAAAACCCTTAGCACCTGCCAACTCTTCCCATCGGTTGATGAATAGAAGACATACGCTGGGCCACTCTTGGCAATTTGGATGTAGACCGTGTTGCCCGAGATTGGTATTGAATTGCAATCGTCCGATAGACCCCGGGTGACCACGGTCACCATGGTCGGCTGTTTCGCTGGTGAAAGTTCGAAAGACAACTTTGCCCAATTATGATCGCCGGCCCAAACCATAAGAGCGCCCGCGTCCCATTTCGTGTTAAATCCAACTTTCACCTTCGTCCTGAAGATGTAGTCCCCCGCAGGCGTAAAGAGGAGCATGGGCGCCGTGTTGTGAACCGTGCCGTCAAATGGATCCACGAACCAGTCCGTTTCCTTGCCGGAGTGAATGGTAAGTTCGGTTCCATGCTCGACGTGCCAAGCCGCCGGTAGATTTTGCCAAGCAAGACTGGTCGGTACCCCATCAATGGCGGGTTTTTCAGCGGAAACCGCGTTTAGAAGGGGAAGAAGCAGCACCAGACCGAGTACTCTTATTTGAAACCAACTCACGGAAAACCTCCTGTCTTTCGATGCATCGGAGTAAGCCGCTCAGCGGAACGCTGTCCATAGGGCAGCGCGCCCTTGTGCAGGCCGAGATCGTCAGGATCGCAATGATACGTCTGCCGACATTTCGGCCGCCACAGAGATCAAAAGAAGAATGTCAAAGACTGCATCTGTACCCCTCAATCTCTCAATCTCGCCAGTCGGGTTCTTCTTGAGACGCTCGGATCGAGGGAGAGTATCAACTCAGTTCGTGGGCGATTGGTTGTGCTTGCATCGAGTCGCCATTTGACCCTATGCGCTAGTTCCCGGGCGGGACTTACACCCGCTGAAGTCCGGCGCCTTTCACGGCGCACTTTTTCGCCCAACAACTTTTGAGACCGTCGCCAACTCCTCCAACTCCTCGGGTTTCATTGACTTGCCCTCGCATCCCGCCTAACATACCCCCGATTCCATGATCGGCCAAACCATTTCGCACTATCGCATTGTCGAGAAGCTTGGTGGCGGCGGAATGGGCGTAGTCTACAAGGCCGAGGACGCACGGCTCCATCGCTTTGTCGCGCTTAAGTTCTTGCCGGATGAAGTTGGCCGGGACGTGCAAGCGCTCGCCCGATTTCAACGCGAAGCCCAAGCCGCTTCCGCATTGAATCACCCCAACATTTGCACCATCTACGACATCGGCGAGCAAGATGACCGTGCGTTCATTGCCATGGAGTATCTGGATGGGCTAACCCTTAAGCACATGATCGCAGGCCGTGCGTTGGAGAACGAGACGCTTCTTTCGCTGGCAATTGAGGTTGCGGATGCTCTGGATGCGGCCCACACTGCCGGTATTGTTCATCGGGATATTAAGCCGGGGAACATTTTAGTCACGAAACGCGGCCACGCCAAGGTCCTCGATTTCGGTCTGGCGAAAATCGACCCACGGCAGACAGCGACCGGGTATGGTGCGGACGACCCTACGCTCGACGCGAACGACTTGACCACCAGCGGCAGCACCATGGGTACGGTGACCTACATGTCACCGGAACAGGTCGCAGGCAAGCCGCTGGATGGGCGCACCGACCTCTTCTCCTTGGGGACAACACTCTACGAGATGGCAACCGGCCGCACGCCCTTTGAGCGCGAGACCACGGGAGCCACGTTTGGGGCGATCTTGCATGAGGCGCCAATTTCAGCTGCGGGCCTGAACCCGCAGCTGTCCCCTCGACTACAAGAGATCATCAACAAGTGTTTGGAGAAGGATCGGAACCTGCGATACCAGCACGCCTCGGAGATACGAAGTGACCTGCAACGGCTGCAGCGGGACAGTGCATCAGGGCATCTACCGGTCACGGGCGCGGGCGGGCCGGCGGCGACACCGAAATCAAGGACAGGGTGGAGGACAATCGCGCCGGTCGTTGCAATACTCATCCTCGGCTTGGGCATTGTCATGTGGCTGCTCCACGACCAAAAGGTGCAAGCACTGAGTGCCACCGACACAGTCGTTCTTGCCGATTTCAACAACACCACTGGCGATGCGGTTTTTGACGACACACTCCGGCAAGGTCTCGATGTGCAGCTTGAACAGTCCCCTTTCCTTAGCATCATCTCCAGTGAACGCATGCGCCAGACCCTTCGCCTCATGAATCAGCCGCCCGATGCACGCCTCACGCCAGCTGTTGCGCGCGATCTTTGCCAGCGGGTAGGAAGCAAAGCCTATATTGCGGGCTCGATTGCGAGTCTGGGGCGTGATTACGTGGTTGCCTTGCAGGCGGTGAACTGTGCGACCGGTGATTCGCTGGCGCAGGAACAGGAGCAGGCAGCCGGAAAGGAAAAGGTCCTTGGCGCCATGAGCCGCGCGGCCACGGATTTGCGGAAGAAATTGGGAGAATCTCTCAACACGGTCCTGAAATTCGATGCTCCGATCGAGGCAACTACGTCGTCGCTTGAGGCGCTAAAAGCTTTTAGCGTCGCGAGCAAGAGCGAAGAGGCAGAAGCCGTCCCGTCACTTAAGCGTGCGGTAGAGCTTGATCCTAACTTCGCATCTGCCTATGCGGCGTTGGGGATTTGGTATTCCAATCGCGGCGAAAACGGCCTGGCGAGAGAAGCTATCGCTAAAGCGTACGCGCTGCGAGACAAGGTCAGCGAGCGGGAAAGGTATCGCATCTCTGGCGCTTACTACACATACGTTACTGGGGAAGTAGAAAAAGCAAATCGCACCTACATTGAGTTTTCGCAAGCCTATCCTCGTGACTCGTTTTCCCGCAGCAATCTGGGAGCGAATTACGTCATGTTGGGGCAGTATGAAAATGCGGTGGCCCCCATCCTGGAAACGATACGATTGCGGCCCGACGATGGCGTTGCTTACGCGAACCTCATGCTCGCTGATGTCGGCCTAAATCGTCTGGACGATGCTAAGGCGATCTACGAACAGGCAGTGGCGCACAAACTCGATGAGGTCTATCTGCACCAGGCCCGTTACCTGCTCGCCTTTCGCCAGGGTGATGGCGCAGAGATGGAGAAGCAGGTGGAGTGGGGTCGCGGGAAGGATGGGATCGAGGATACATTCTTGTCCATGCAATCCGATACGGAGGCTTTCTACGGGCACTTGGAAAAAGCGCTCGAATTCTCGCGGCGGGCGGTGGAATTGGCAAAGCATGCAGACGCCAAAGAAACCGCAGCGCTCTGGCAGGTCAATGCTGCACTGCGCGAAGCGGAGTTCGGTAATTCTGTAGCAGCCAAGCAAGGCGTCAGGGAAGCTTTGGCATTAGCTCCGGGCCACGATATTAAGATTCTAGGAGGTCTCGCGCTAGCACGGACGGGCGATGGCAGCCCTGCGGAGACATTGGCAGGGGAGTTGGCGAAAAGCGACCCGTCGAGTACCGTCCTGATGGACTACTGGCTCCCGGTTATACGGTCAGCCGTCCAATTGAGGCAAGGCAATCCAGCCAAGGCCGTGAGTCTTCTGGAGGCGGCTGCTCCCTACGAACTCGGCAATCCGAGTCCTTTCGGGAACCTTTACCCAATCTATGTGCGTGGGCAAGCCTATCTACTGACGCACAACGGTCGCGCCGCGGCTGCCGAGTTTCAGAAGATTATCGATCATCCCGGCATAATTTTGAACTACCCTACTGGCGCACTGGCTTTGGTCCAACTCGGGCGAGCCGAAGCCATCAGTGGCGACATGGCGAAGGCACGAAAGGCATACCAGGATTTCTTTGCACTCTGGAAAAGCGCCGACGCCGACATTCCCGTCCTGAAAGAAGCCAAGGCGGAATATGCGAAGCTGCAGTAGCTGGAACAACGGTCGTTCCTGTCGTCTACTGTTTACCGATAGTTGTCGAAACCAGGCCGTTAACAGACTGTTTGAGCTGGGCTTTATTCGGGTCTGAGAAATTGATTTCAACCTATTCGCTTCCGCCATGAGCGTAACTTTGAACTATGGCGAAGCTCGTAGTGTGCTGGACGCCTTTAAACTCGAATTGTGCGACGCCTGCCTGTTGGACCAACGCTTTACTTCGGACCTGAGTCGCGGTTTTCGGGAGGATTGGCCCAGTTCGGCAGGATTTGTGCGATGGAACGTGAAATCAAAGCAGGTCTTCGTCGGCGCTCCTCCCGGAGAGTGAACATGATGGCAAGGAGAAATCCTGCTAGAGCTCCGAGAAATCCTTCCGTAATGGAGAGGTTGTTGAACGTTCGCAGACCTTGGCCAGTCAGCAGGAATCCGGTGTACGCCATGACTACAGTCCAGACAATTGCGCGAACTTTCACGGGACCTCACACCCCGGCGGGATTTTCCAAGATTATAAGCGCTGTGCCTCCCCCGGCACACTTACATTACTTCCGCTCTGCTTGCGACGGAAATACAGCGAACCCCGTATGCAGTAGACAACCAAAACCGGCTACCAGGCATGCAAGGTGGGGCAGCAAACTCTACCCAGTGGGCAGAAAACTCGTTTCCGACCGCGACCGTATATTGACCGCCAAGTCCGCGTTTCGACCAACCGTTGACGTTATCGATGTCGGGCAGGGTGAGACGATGCTGTCGGCTCATGGCGCACCCCGACCTAAACAGGCTTCTCAACGTGCTACTCCCGTTCGCGGAGCTAATGTTATCCGAAAAGGCGAGTTCGGGCCCAAAGCACATCACGCACCCACCGCAACGTCGCTGGGGCTTTGGCGATAAAGTGGCCGCATGGCGTGGGCCGCGCTCGTAAAAATGAACCATCTCGGCCTCCCGCGTTGGCCGCTGCAGCGAAGAGGGTTGCCCTTCTGAGTATTCTTCAGGGCGCGGAAGTGAATCCAAAAATATAAGTTGAATTCAACAAGCTCTGTGAGTGGATGGTGCGCACGGCCTCAATCCAGCAGAGAGCCCTGCTCGTACTCACACCGACTTGACGAAGGAGGAGTGCGATGACGCAGGAACAGATCCGGATGTCGGAAGCTGGCACACGCAAGAGGCATTGGAAGCGTTGGGGCCCATATCTCAGCGAGCGTGCATGGGGCACGGTGCGCGAGGATTACAGCGCGTATGGGAGCGCCTGGGAGTACCTGCCTCATGACCATGCGCGTTCGCGCGCTTACCGATGGAACGAAGACGGCCTGGCTGGAATCAGTGATCGGCAGCAGACGATCTGCTTTGCACTGGCTCTTTGGAATGAGCGTGACCCCATCTTGAAAGAACGGCTTTTCGGTTTGACGGGGAACGAGGGGAACCACGGCGAGGACGTGAAGGAATACTACTTCTACCTCGACAGCACACCCACCCACTCCTACATGAAGTACCTTTACAAGTATCCGCAGTCGGAGTTCCCTTACGCGAAGCTGCTGGAAGGGAGCCGGCGCCGGGATAGACATGAGCCGGAGTACGAACTGCTGGATACGGGTGTGTTCAACGAGAACCGCTACTTCGATTTATTGGTGGAATACGCCAAGGCTGACACCGAAGACATTCTGATCAAGATCACGGTCACGAATCGTGGACCGATGGCCGCTAATCTTCGGGTTCTGCCGACAGTTTGGTTCCGGAACACGTGGTCGTGGGGAGGCCGCAAACGGCGGCCGGAGTTGCACGAGATACGTCCGGCTCCGTACCCCGTCATCGAATTGAACCATGCTCAGCCCGGCAACCGCTGGCTCCATTGCGAAGGCTCTCCGGAATCGCTTTTCACCGAAAACGAAACCAATTACCGCCGGATCTACGGACTGGAGACTGGGAACCCGTACGTGAAGGACAGCATTAACGATTACGTGGTGCACGGCCGTGAGGATGCTGTTAATCCGCAGCATGCCGGCACCAAAGCAGCGGCTCATTACAGGCTCACGGTTGGTGCCGGCGAGACGGTAGTCGTGCGGATGCGTCTTGCCGATACCGACTTCAAGGGCAAGACAGCGTTTGAGGGCTTCGATTGGACGTTCACGTTGCGCCAGCGGGAAGCGGACGAGTTCTACGCGACCGTGATTCCCCAAGGCCTGTCGGCAGATGCGCAGAGTGTGATGCGCCAGGGCTTTGCCGGCATGCTCTGGTCCAAACAGTTCTATCACTACGTAGTCAAGGAGTGGTTGCAGGGTGACGCGGGCAATCCTCCTCCACCCGAGGAGCGCCGGAGGGGGCGCAACCACAACTGGACCCATTTGCACAATGCGGATGTTATTTCCATGCCCGATAAATGGGAATACCCCTGGTATGCCGCCTGGGACCTTGCCTTTCACTGCA
>Ga0210399_10002546_pt1 | contig 14186 bp, 11 predicted proteins | sample IncBWC14MmetaG_FD_150865 | JGI IMG/M metagenome (GOLD analysis project Ga0210399, IMG submission 150865) | Forest soil microbial communities from Barre Woods Harvard Forest LTER site, Petersham, Massachusetts, United States - Inc-BW-C-14-M | ecosystem: Environmental > Terrestrial > Soil >... | reverse complement strand
GGGTGATTGTGGCGTGGCTTGCGTTTCACGTTGTCGTGAGCGGATTGAACTCGATGTGGGATGCTGTGCCGCACGTCGTGCTTCTTTTGGTGATCGGCTATTTCTTGCTTGGGCCTCCGAGTTCCACGTATTTTCAAGATGCGCAACCGGAATGATGCACGTATGATCACTCGCCATGACTCTGGGCATTCTCGAAACCCGCTGGCAGTCAGGGTCTTTGGAGATTCCATTTTGTACCAGTAATCGTATGATTCGAATTTCCTCAATTATCCTCCTGGCGCTCTGCACCTTGGGTGTGGCCCTCTGCTACGGACAAGACACATATCAGCAGGAAGCTGCAAGATTGGCCACGTCGTTGAACTGGCGTCCAGGTGATGTGGTGGCAGAAATCGGCGCAGGTAAGGGCCAGTTAACCCTCGCCGCCGCACAGCGCGTGGGTTCAACAGGAAAGGTCTACACCACGGAACTGGATCCGCAGGCCCTCGCTCGCCTGGAGGAAATAGCGACGAAGGAGAAAAACATCACTGTTGTCAAAGCTGCAGAAGCAGATGTTAACCTTCCGCCGGCGTGCTGCGATTCCATCTTCATGCGCCTCGTTTATCATCACCTCACGAAACCGACGGCGATCGACTCAGACCTTTTCCGGTCGTTAAAGCCCAGAGGACGGTTGGCAGTAATTGATGAGGAGCCATCAAAGGGATCAACTATTCCCGAGGGCGTCCCCAAAAACCGGATGGGACACGGTGTGCCGCAAAACGTCCTGATAAGCGAACTGGTCAAGGCGGGGTTTGAGGTGGAGGCCATCATCAGCGATTGGCCACACGATGAGTTTCACCAAATGTATTGTGTGATCTTCCGCAAGAAACACTCTTAGCGAGATTGGCGCTGCACGGTTCGAATCTAGACGATTACGCTAGGATTTTGCGGTGGCTTTGAGTCCATTGGGTGCCAGAGGCAAGTTGCGGAGGCGGGTGCCGGTGGCTTGAAAGATGGCATTGCCCATTGCGGGCGCGATGCCGACGATTGGAGCTTCGCCAGCGCCTACGGAGGGAAGATCTTTTCGATCAATGAGCACGGTTTCGAGTTTGGGAGTGTCCTTAAAGCGAGGAACGCGATATTTGGAGAAATAAGGATTGAGGATGCGTCCATTTTCAAACTGGACGGCTTCGAATAGCGCACCGCCGATGCCCATGATGTTCGCGCCCTCTACCTGGTTCAGCAGTCCTTCTGGATTGACGATCGCGCCGCACTCAAACGCGGTGACAATGCGCAGGACGTTTACTTTTCCGGTCGCACCATCTACCTGAACTTCGGCGAACGTGGCAACAAAGCCCAGTTTTTCGTAGCCACCACCCATTCCGTATCCCACGCCATCCGATGGCTTGGTTTTTCCCCAACCAAATTTCTTCGCGCCTTGCTCAAATACTGCCCGCAGCCGATCGTCTTTCAAATTTTTCAAGCGGAACTCGAGAGGATCCATCTTGAGGGATGCGGCGAGCTCATCCATTTGTGTTTCGCGAGCAAAATGATTGGCGGTGGCGGCAAGCCCCCGATACGAGCCTTGACGAAGGGGCGAGTTCGAGGGAATGAACTCAATCTGCTGATTGGGAATGTCGTAGTAGGTGCGAAAGCCCGCGGTCCCAGAATTGTAATTGCGAAATTGCCACGCGGTGATTTTCCCGTCGGGATTTGCCGCGCTGGAAATCTCAATGACTCCCGCTGGACGAAAGTAGGCCCAGGTGAACTCCTCTTCTCGTGTCCAGACCACCTTGACGGGACGCTTGGCAGCGCGGGCCAGGCGAGCAGCTTCGAGCGCGGCGTCGCCGGTATGCTTCCCGCCATAGCCAGAGCCGGTATCCGGCATTTGGACGCGAATTTTTTCTTCAGGGAGGCGGAAGGCAGTGGCGAGTTCGCTGCGCACACCAAAGGGGCGCTGGGTGCCGGTCCAAACCGTAAGCTGGTCGCCATCCCATTGCGCAACAGCGGCGCGCGGTTCGAGCGGGGCGTGCGCGATGTAGTCGATATGGTAGGTGGAATCGAGCCGGTGCTTCGTCGAGGAGAATACCTGCTCGACGTTTCCCGTTTCGTAGCGCGAATTGCCATCGCGCTCCTGCTTGGAAGCCGCGTTCTTCTTGAGGTAGTCGAAAAGCTCCGCCCGCGAGGGTTGCGGGTCGGACTTCCATTCCGCATGAACGGAAGCCGCGGCCTTTGCTGCGAGGGCGGAGGCCGGTGCTGTGACGGCGAGAAAATTGCCGTCACGCACAACGGTGACGCCGGGCATAGCCTCTGCTTCGCGGGTGTCGGCAGATAACAATGTGGCGTTGAAGGCCGGGGGACGCAAGACTTTGCCAAAAAGCATGCTGGGCAATTTGTAGTCGGAAGGATAACGATGCTTGCCGGTGACAAAGTCGCGTCCATCTACCTTGGGAACCGTGCGGCCTGCAACTTTCCACTGCGTCGCAGGGATCAGGGGATCTTCGGCAGGAAGGAGTTGGGTGATCTGCTGGCCTTTGACGAGCTCGGAATAGGTGGCCGAACGATTGGATGCGTGGTCGAGGATTTTGCCGTCGGCGGCGGTCAAGTGGGCCGGATCGACGTTCCACTGTTTCGCGGCTATGGCAACAAGAGCGTCGCGAGCTGCGGCGGAGACGCGGCGCAACTGAAGATTCATGATGGGGGTGGTGCGGCTGCCGAATGTGCCCATGTCGAAAGGGACGCGCTGGGTATCTCCCATGACGAGGCGAATGGAGTTCAATGGTGCGCAGAGCTCCTCGGCCACGGCTTGCGAGAGCGAGGTGCGGATGTTCTGGCCCACCTCGACTTTACCGGTGAAGGCGGTGATTACGCCGCCTTGATCGATATGCAGCCAGGCATCGAGTTCTCGCGGGAGATCGTCCTCGCTGTTGTTGCGGCGTCCTCCACCAGATTCCTGGAGGCCGGTTGCCTGGGAGGCGGCGCAGGCTACAACGATGCCGGTGCCGAGGAATCTGAAAAAATTGCGACGGCTGGATTCGAAGAGTGCGGAGGGTGGGGCATGAAGCTCATAACGCTCCTGCTCAATCGCGGCGGTTAAAGGTTTTCGCGAACTCATCAGCGAGACTCCTTCAGCGCGGAGCTGGCTTTACGAACTGCCGCGACAATTCGCGGGTAAGTTCCACAGCGACAAATATTGCCCTGCATGAATTGAACGATCTCAGAGTCCGATGGATTCTGTTTGCTATTCAACAGAGAGACGGCGGACATAATCATTCCGGAAGTGCAATACGCGCATTGCATCGCGGCTTCGTCAAGAAAGGCTTGCTGAACCGGGTGCAGGCGATCTTCTTTTGCAAGACCTTCAATTGTGGTGATGGACTTCCCAGAAGCCGCTGCGATTGGAGTGATACAAGATCGTTGCGCCCGGCCATCGATGAGAACGGTGCAGGCACCGCATTGACCTTCTCCGCAGCCGTACTTTGTGCCAGTCAAATCGAGTTCTTCGCGAAGGATGGAGAGGAGACTTGCGTCCGGTTCAGCGGCGACAGATAAGGACTGCCCGTTTATCTGCAAGGAATATTTGCTGGGCATGTGGAGACCTCGCAAGACAGATTATAACAGTGGGAGAGCCGGGAGGGCGGGTTGGAATGGCGTGACGGGAGTGCCGATTCCTGGTTGAGATTCCTCGGGGCTAAACCCATTGGAGCCCCGGCATTGAATATCGGAACTAAAGCTCCGACCCTTAAAGAGAAAAGCCGCCTCGGAAGGCGGCCGCTACACATCCGAGCCGCTGCAATGAGTGGCATGACACGATTGAAGCGCGATTTCGCGCGCTTGGTTGAAGCTGCATTCGTTGACTTGGGATTTGGTGCAACCTAACATTGCTGGCGCATGTCCGGTATCGATCCGCTTATTGGCCAGACCGTTTCGCACTACCGTATCGTCGAAAAGATCGGCGGCGGTGGAATGGGCGTTGTGTACAAAGCCGAAGATACGCGGCTGCGGCGTTTTGTGGCGCTGAAGTTTCTGCCGCCGACATTGGCGCGAGACCATGGCGCACTAGCGCGCTTCCAACTGGAGGCGCAGGCCGCTTCCTCGCTGAATCATCCGAATATCTGCACGCTCCACGACATTGGCGAACAGAATGGGCACCCGTTCATCGCCATGGAATACATGGAAGGCGAGACGCTACGACATCTGATCGCGGGGCGCGCCATGTCGGTGGAAACGCTGCTGCCGCTGGCGATTCAGATTGCCGATGCGCTGGAAGCAGCGCACGCCAAGGGCATCGTTCATCGCGATATCAAGCCGGGAAACATTTTCGTAACCAACCGGGGAGTAGCGAAAATTCTGGATTTCGGACTAGCGAAGAAATTGGGAACTCCAGAGGACTCGGCAAACTCCGCGACACTGGACCTGGCCGAACACCTCACCAGCCCCGGGTCTACTCTCGGAACTGTGGCGTACATGTCGCCGGAACAGGTAAGCGGGAAGGAATTGGACGCGCGGACGGATCTGTTTTCGTTTGGCGCGGTGCTTTACGAAATGTGCACCGGTGCGTTGCCCTTCCAGGCGGAAACCGCAGCGCTGATTTTTCACGCCATTCTGGAGCGTAACCCGGCGCCCACACCGCAATTGAATCGCGGGATTCCGGGGAAGCTCGACGAAATTATTCAAAAGGCGTTGGAAAAGGATCGGAGCCTTCGTTATCAAAGCGCCGCGGAGCTACGAACGGACCTGCAGCGATTGAGGCGAGATACCGAGAGCGGAAAAGTGATGGTGTCCGAGAGCGCCAGCAGCCGGCGACGGTCGAGCTGGAGGCTCGGCTGGATTGCGGCGGCCGCAGCTGTGCTGCTTGTCGCGGCGGCGGTGGTTTTGTATATCCGCTTCGCGGGAAACGGAAAGAAGCAAGCCGGCGGCTGGGAGCAGCTGACGTTTTACACGGATTCGGCGGTCTATCCTTCATTGTCGCCTGACGGAAGAATGCTGGCGTACATCCGCGGCCAGAACACATTTTTCGGGCCGGGGGAAATTTGCGTAAAGTTATTGCCGAACGGCGAACCAGTGCAATTGACCCACGGCGACACGACGCAGAAAATGGCGCCAGTGTTCTCGCCGGACGGAAGCAAGGTCGTGTACGGAACGGTGGACCCGTGGGATACGTGGGAAATTGGCGTGCTTGGCGGTGCGCCGCGACCGATGATGAAGAACGCGTCTTCGCTGAGCTGGATTGAGAATGGCAAAAAGTTGTTGTTCAGCGAGATCAAGAGCGGCTTGCACATGTGCGTAGTGACCACGGATGAGGGGCGCGGGCAGAGCCGGGATGTGTATGTGCCGGCGGGCGAGAGAAGCATGGCGCACCATTCGTATCTTTCTCCGGACGGCCGGTGGGTGTTGGTGGTGCTGATGAACTCGCTGGGGAAATTGACGCAATGCCGGGTGGTGCCGTTCGATGGGAGCGGACAAGAGCGGCTGGTGGGACCGAAAGATGAGGTGTGCACCTCGGGCGCATGGAGTCCTGACGGCAAGTGGGTTTATGTAAGCGCGAACAAAGGAGGCGACTTCCATATCTGGCGGCAGCGCTTCCCGGACGGTGAGCCGGAGCAGGTGACTACGGGCCCGACGGAAGAACAAGGAATTGCCATGGCCGGTGATGGAAAATCGTTTATTACCTCAGTGGGTACAGAGGAATTAACGGTATGGATCCATGACCAGAAGGGCGATCACCAGTTGTCTTCGGAGGGCAGCGCGTTCCAAACCTCCTTTTCGAATGATCGTAAGCACCTGTACTACTTGAAGCGCAGCGGGACCACGGGCGTTGCGGAGCTGTGGAGGAGCGAGATCGCGAGCGGGCAAAGCGAGCGATTGCTGCCCGGCTACGAGATTGAGGTGGGGATAGAATCCAGGAACTACGCGGTTTCGCCCGACGAAAGCCGCATCGTTTTTACGCGGAGAGACGAACGAGGGATTTCGCATTTGTGGATTGCGCCGACCGACCGACGAAGTTCGCCGAAGCAGCTGGATTCGAAGGAGAGCGAGGATTCTCCGGGATTCCTGGCGAACGGCGACCTGATTTACCGCGGGAGTATCGGAGGAAGCAATTATTTGTACACGAAGAAAACGGATGGCAGCGGTGGGAAAAAACTGCTCGAAGAGCCGATACTGGATTTTTTCTCGCTCTCGCCGGACGGGAAATGGGCGATGCTGGCTCAAAAGGAAGTCAGTGACGAGGATCATCCTGTTCGGGGAATCGCCTATCGGGTCGCCGACGGTTCGAAGATACCGTTGTGCCGGTCGATTTGTACGGGGGGCTGGGATTTCAGCGGAGCCTACTTTTATTTGAGTTTTCTCGGTCAGAAGAACGTAACCACCATCTTCGTGCCGATGGGAAGCGGTGGTGAAGTCCTGAAATTGCCGGGAGGTCCAGCAGCGAGAGGCGAAGAATTGAACGGGATCGCCGGTATTAAGCTTGCGCCGGAGTGGATCGAGTCAGCGCTGAGCCCGGATGTTTATTCGTTTACGCGGGAGACAACCCACAGAAACCTTTACCGGATTCCAGTGCCGTGAGGGTGGGCGATTGCGACTGCCCAGTCAGGGCAACGGCGGTTGACTTATTTTGGCGGCAGGACTAATTTCGTAGCGTGAATCAGAACAACGCATCGAACGCTTTCCGGAAGGACAGTGGCGGCAACTGCACACGCATGTGTGTTTGTAGCTGTTGTTGTGGCCGGGAGGATTCGAGCGGGTAGCGGTAAGACTCCAACCGAATTCTTTGACGACCCACCGGGAGAAACGGTGGGCCGTTTTGTTTTGGGTGAGATTGGAGAGGCGCAATCTCAGAGTTTAGTAACCTAGCGGAATCCTCGGGGGTTGAAGCCCAATTCCCACAGCTCTTATGTCAGGGCTAAAGCCCTGACCCCCTAAAGAGGAAAGCGCCCGCCTCCCTTCCTTCGTCAGGGCAAGCAGAAGGCGGCCCCTACACAGCCTGGGCCAAGAACATTTTCAGAAGGTTGCGGCACGAGAGAAGAATCGAAAAGGAGAAATCATGAACAAGATACATTCGGAAGTGTTGGAAGCAAATTCCAAATACAGCGCGAGTTTTGGCGAGAAGGGGAAATTGGGTTTGCCGCCGGCGAGGCGTTTTGCGGTGTTGACTTGCATGGATGCGCGGCTGGACCCGGCAAAATTCGCCGGATTAGCCGAGGGCGACGCGCACGTCATCCGGAATGCCGGAGGGAGGGCGAGCGATGATGCCATACGGTCGCTGGTGATCAGTTACAAGCTGCTGGGGACGCAGGAGTTTTTCGTGATCCATCACACGGATTGCGGAATGGAATTTTTCACCAATGACGTGATGGGAGATTTGCTGAAGTCCAGCCTGGAGACGGCGGAGCTTAGTTCCAGTGGATTTCGCGATGTAGGGAAAGGGCCGGGGTCGGGGGAGGGAGAGTATATTAATTGGCTGACGATCAAGGACCAGAAGCAGGCGGTGGTGGATGATGTGGCGCGGATACGGAATCACGCGCTGGTTCCAAGAAACATTCCGGTGTATGGATTTATTTACGATGTGCGGTCGGGGAAGTTGTTGGAAGTGGAAGGGGCGAAGGCGGTGGGGGCGGCGGGGTAGGTTTAGCAAGACAGAGAGAAGAAGAGAAGACTGCGACGGCAGTGTTGATCTAGCGGACTTGCCTGCGGCAAGCAGGCATGGGGCGCAGCGGTGCTGCGCCCCTACCGAAACGGACAACCTAGAAGGCTGTTCCATTTGGCCGGGGCCCCCAAAGAGAAGCCGGGAGTCGGGTATACTCGTGGAGGCCGCGTGGGGCGGCTCTAAACTGATCGAAACGAGGAAATAGCCTTGAATCTACGCTCTTTGTTGCGGCAGATGTGTGCGATGGCGATGGCTGCGGCCCTTCTGACTCCGACGGTGCTTGCTGATGAAGGAATGTGGACTTTCGATAACCCCCCGCTGAAGCAGCTGAAAGAAAAATACGATTTCACGCCGACGCAGCAATGGTTGGACCACCTGCGGCTTTCTTCGGTGCGGCTGAATGATGGCGGTTCGGGTTCGTTCGTGAGCGCGCACGGACTGTTGCTTACAAATCACCACGTAGCTCTTGGCCAGTTGCAGAAAAATTCCACGGCGGAACACGACTATGTGAAGGACGGCTTTTACGCGGCGACCGCGGACGCGGAAATGAAGTCGCCGGACCTGGAAGTGAACGTGCTGGTTTCGATGGAGAACGTGACGGACCGGGTGAACACCGCGATCAAAGGGATATCGAAGACGGAAGAACAGTTTGCAAAACGCCGCGCGGTGATTGCGGAGATTGAGAAGGAGAGCACGGACAAGACGGGATTTCGTTCGGATGTGGTGACTCTGTATCAAGGCGGGGAATATTGGCTTTACCGCTATAAGAAGTACACCGACGTGCGGCTGGTATTTGCGGTGGAACAGCAGACTGCGTTTTTTGGCGGCGATCCGGACAACTTCACGTATCCGCGATATGACCTAGACATGGCGTTGTTTCGCGTTTATGAAAATGGAAAGCCAATCGACAGCCAGGATTATTTGAAGTGGAACGATAAAGGCGCGGCGGAAGATGAACTGGTTTTTGTATCGGGACATCCCGGCGGCACGGAACGCCTGAGCACCTACGCGGAGTTGGAATTCAATCGCGACTATGTGGTTCCCATGATTGCGATGCTGTTGAAGCGGCGCATCGCGGTGTTGAAGGAATATTCGGCGAGAGGGCCGGAGCAGGCGCGGCAAGCGTTGTCGCAAATTTTCGGACTGGAGAACAGCCGGAAGGTGATTGAGGGACGCCTGCAAGGGCTGCAGCAAAAGAGCCTGATGGACAAGAAGAAGAAAGATGAAGAAGATTTTCGCGCGAAGGTGAACGCCAATCCGGAATGGAAGAAGGAATACGGCAGCGCGTGGGAACCAGTTGAGAAGGTAATTGAGAAAGCAAAGCCGCGAATCAAGGAGCAGTTTTTCCGCGGATTCGATTCGCAACTGGCAACGCTGGCGATCAACCTGGTTACTTATGTGGCGGAAATAAAGAAGCCCAACGGGGAGCGATTGCCTGGTTTTCAGGAGGCGCAACTGGAGTCCATGAAGATGCGGCTCTATTCACCGGCGCCGATCTATCCGGAATACGAAATCGCGCGTATGACCGGCGCGTTAAGCCTGGACCTGGAACAAATGGGGCCGAATGATCCGTGGGTGAAGGGCGTACTTGAGGGGCGAACTCCGGCGGAGACCGCGAACCAGTTAGTCAGCGGCACGAAAATGGGGGACGCGGCGTTTCGCAAATCTTTGGTGGATGGCGGGCAAGCAGCCGTGGACGCATCGACCGATCCATTGATCGTGATGGCGCGGAGGATTGATCCGATCCGACGCGAGCAGATCAAATGGTTCGACGAAAATGTGACCAGCGTGCAGCAGCGAACCGGCGAACAATTGGGCAAGGCGCGCTTCGCGGTGTACGGACACAACACTTATCCCGACGCGACATTTACGTTGCGGCTTTCGTACGGACAGGCGAAAGGCTACCCGATGAATGGGACCGTTGCGCCTTATAAGACAACTTTTTACGGCTTGTACGACCGGGCGTCGAGTTTCAATTACAAGGATCCGTTCGAATTGCCGCAACGCTATCTGGATGGCAAAGGCAAAGTGGATTTGACCACCCCGTTCAATTTCGTGACCACCAACGATATTATCGGGGGCAACTCCGGTTCGCCGGTGGTGAATCGTAATGGCGAGATCGTTGGGTTGATATTTGACGGGAATATCGAGTCGCTGGTAGGCAATTATGCTTATGACGGCACGGCGAATCGCGCGGTGGCGGTGCATACCGCGGTGATGACGGAAGCGATGAAGAAGCTCTATGGCGCGGATAAGCTGGTTGACGAAATCCAGGGCAAATAACCTGGCGGCATTGCTGCTCGGAAGCGGGTTGCTGATTTTTGCGCAGCCCGCTCGCGCGCAGGATCCGCCGACCGATGCTCCCGCGAAGCCACCGGACCCGCCACCGGCAAAACCAAAACCGAATAAAGATTCGGCAACGCAATCCGCGCCCGATCAGCCCAAATGGGATCCCATGCGGGCCGATAAGGACGTCGAGGTCGGCAAATATTACCTGAGGAAAGGCGACCTGGACGCGGCGCTTGACCGCTTTCAGGATGCGATAGAAGCAAAACCAGGGTACGCAATTCCCTTCCGGTACATTGGCGAGATTTACGAGAAACAGGGAAAGAAGAAGCCGGCGGTGAAGGCGTATCAGAGGTACGTGGATTTGTATCCGAGCGCGGAGGATGCGGAGAAGGTTCGGAAGAAGATAGAGAAACTCCATGAGGAGATTGATAAGGGGAAATAGTTGGGGGTGCGCTGGCGCAGGCGGCCGCTACATAAGAAAGAGAAGGTGGTTGACGCGGTGGCTGTGCGGGTAAGGCCGGAATAATCTTCGCGACATTATTGATCTTGCGGACATGGTGCGCAGCAGTGCTGCGCACCAACATGGAAGAAAACCCAAGAGGGCGGCCTAAACCCGCCCCTACGCAAGAAACAGGAAACCCGACACAAGGCACAGAAACCCAGCACAAGAAACGAGAGGCCCAACGCAAGAAAGAGGTTAGCGGGCTAGTTGGTCGAGGAGCTTGCGGGCGGTGGTGAAGTGTTCGAAGCGTTTTTCTTCGGCGCGAAATTCCGGGGAGTGGGAGATGAGGCTGCAGCCGGAGCGGCGAGTGGGATGCTTCACGTGCAGCATTTCGTGGAAGAGGACGTACTCGACGACAGACTGCGGGACGCCAGGGCGATCCATGCGGCGGTTGAGGACGATTTGATTGGGGCCAGGATCGTAGCAGCCGAACTGGCGGCGCCAACCGCGGCTGCTCCAGCCGATGTGCGGGCGCTGTAGAGTTCCCTGGAAATATTGCTGATTGAGGCGATCGAATAGCGCGGCCAGGTCGTGGTGTTTTCCCTGAACAGTGTGAGCTGGAAAGACGCGCTTGCGGCGCATGTGGCTGATGCGGCTGCGGGTGCGATCGGAACGAGCATATTCCAGATATGGGTGCACCAGGGCGCGGCGGGGGCGACGGCGAAAAACTTTGGCAAGCAACAAAGCCGCTGCGCCTTCGAGGACCAGCACTGGCGCGCGGCGAAGCAAATCCGAAAAACGGACAAAATAAATCTCCCTCCGGCGACGGACGGTAATGACCAGGCTTTTGTAAGGATAAAACTGCACATCAAAGTTCGGTGGCCTGCCGTCGCAACCGATGCGGGTAAACATACGCTGAAAAAGGGATTCTCCGCCCGGGAGGCGGGAGTCTTGGCGCTTGCGCGGCATTAAGTTTTGCGCCTGACCGGCGGTGGCGCCGCCTTTTTCTTAGCTTTTTCGGCTTCGTTCATGGCGTCCTGGGTACCTTCGATGGCGTCATCGAGATTGTCTTTGTAAATTTCGAGCTCGGGTCCTTGCGCGGAATACTTCTGGAGAATCACGAGATATCCTTTGGTCTTCGTGGCCATGAGGTCAACGGCTTCGCGAATGTTGTCCTGTTTTTCGAGGCCGACCTGGATGATGTCCGCGGCGTCATCGATGCAACCGGAATAGGAATTCATCAAGTAGTTCAAAAGCTCGGGGTGTTTATCTTGGGAAGGATGATCGAGTTCGTATTGGAATTTCTTGAGGCGGTCGTCGGCAAACTCGATAAAGAGTTTTACGCGGGCATTGGGAGTTTCCGCGTCTCGGATTTTGTCCGCCTCGATAGCAGAAAGGTAGTCTTTGTCCGGACGCTGGGCGGCTGAGGGTCGCGGAAGCGCGAGGCTCGCTGCCGCCAAGAAACAAGCGAGCAGGATTTTCACAGGGTGCTGTCTCATGGTTTGGCCCCCGGCGGTGGAGCTTCTTTCTCAGGCGGTTTCGGCGGTATTTTGGTGCGCCGCGGGAAGAGCAAGCGGATCAATTCGTCGTCCATCTCCACAATATCTTTCCGGACGATCTCCAGCGGCGGCCGAAGGTCCAAAGGAGCGATGAGAAGAGTTTCTTCCACTTCGCGAATGCCGCGGCGCGTCTGTAATTCCAGGTGCCGATAAGGAGGCGAATGCTTCTCGGCGTCCGGCTCCTGCTTTTTCAGAAGCTCGAAAGCGACCCTCAAGTTGTCCCTGTACTTCTCAAAGATGAGCGCAGCCTCCGAAAAGTTGCTCGTACTTTCGAGATGCGATTCGGCGGCGAATTGCGCGTCGGCCAGCCGATCAAGGGTTTTGATCTTTTCAGAAGCGCGCGATTCATGATCGAAGTGCTGTTGCAGCTCGGTGACTTTGTCCACGGAGAAAAGGTCCACGGCGAAAAGGCCTGCACAAAGCAGTAGTGAGACTCCCGCGAGAACAAGGGACATTTGTCCTCGCATCGGCGATTTTTTATTTCTTTTTCTCCGCTGTCTTTTCCAGAACATGGATGCGTTGGTTTGCCTGCCAGACCTGATCCGGATTCTGATTCTTGTCGAGTTCCAGAAACTTTCGATACGCATCGAGGGCGGGTTGTACTTGCACAAGTTTATCGTAACAGAGAGCGCGAAGAAACCAGGAGCCGGCAAGAGGGGTTTCGAGTTTCGCAGCAGCATCCAGGCAGGCCAAGGCTTCCGGATAGTTCCCTGCCAGATAGTCGGTGGAGGCAAGGTCCTTCCAGTAGACAGCGCTCCTGGAATTGAGTTGAAGGGCGGCTTTCAGTTCCCTTTGCGCGTTAGGAAAATCACGTTTTTGCAGGAAGAGACGGCCGAGGCCTCCGTGTAGATCGGGGTCGTTTGGCGCAAGGGTGATGGCTTGCTGAATGGTTGCGATGGCTTCATCGAGCTTTTTTTGGCCGACGAGGATGTCCGCCCTAAGGCGCAAGGAATCGGCGGTGGGAGGTTGACCGGCCGTAATGCGCTCGATTTCCGCCCAGGCAGCGTCATAGTCTTTTTGGTCGATGAGGAGATGGACCAAGCGGCTGCTCGCCCCATTATCTTGCGGCTGGACAGCCAGATAGTTTTTGTAGGCCTGGATGGCTTCGGGATTCTTCTCTGTGTCCAGGATCTGCGCGAGACCCAGAAGGGATGGCGCGGACTTTGGGTCCTGCCGCAGAGCGAGACGAAATTTCTGTTCAGCTTGGTCAGGGTGGCCCGTTTTCAGAAGGACCGCGGCGAGGTGCGTGAGAGCGTCGATAGATTTCGGATCCAGATGAACCGCGCCATCGAATGAGGCTGCCGCTCCGGAAAGATCCCTGGACTGCTCCTGCGCCAGACCGAGGAGAAACCTTGGGCGACTCTGCGATGGAAGAAGATTGACAGCCTGGCGTAAGGGCTCGACAGCTGCGGCGGGGTCGGACTGGAGCAAAAGGATACCGAGGTTCAGCTGCGCTTCCGCCATTTTTGGATCGAGAGCGATGCACTTCTGATACTCCGTGCGGGCATCGTCGGGACGTTTTAAAGCCGTATACGCATACGCTAGTTGGAAGTGCGCGTACGCGACGTCCGGTTTTTCCGCGATGAATTCCTCGAGCGGCGAGACGGCGGCGGCGAAATTGTTGCGATCGATTGCGGCTTGGGCTTGATCAAGGAGGTCGTTCAGGGGGTTACGGATTTTTTGTGTTTTCGATGGAGTTGCAGAGGGCGCTGGGTTCTGGAGTTTGGGGAGCGTGATGGCGGCGATTGCCGGATGCGCCGCGGGTGAAGAGGAGAGAAACGCGCAGGTGCAAAATACGAGTATTTTAGCCGGGCTGAAAATTGCACGCTTCATGATTTGTTGGACGAAGGTGTGCTCTCTTCCTCTTTTGGAGCGGCGGATTCGACGGACTTCGCGCCACCGTTGCTGAGACGCTTAGTGGGAGCATGGCCGTTGCCTAGAACTTTGGCAAGGTAGCGGCCGGTTAGAGATTGCGGGTTGCGCGCGACCTGCTCCGGCGTGCCGGTAGCGATAATCTTTCCGCCTTGATCTCCGCCATCAGGACCCAGGTCAATGAGCCAATCGGCGGACTTGATGATATCGAGGTTGTGTTCGATTACCAGCAAAGAAGCGCCGGATTCCTGAAGTTTGCGGAAGGCGGCGAGGAGTTTGGCGATGTCGTCGAAATGAAGACCAGTGGTGGGCTCGTCGAGAATATACAGAATGCCGCGATTTTCCGAGCGGGAGAGATGTGCAGCAAGTTTCAGTCGCTGGGCTTCATTTCGACGACATC
>Ga0210399_10002545_pt1 | contig 14187 bp, 9 predicted proteins | sample IncBWC14MmetaG_FD_150865 | JGI IMG/M metagenome (GOLD analysis project Ga0210399, IMG submission 150865) | Forest soil microbial communities from Barre Woods Harvard Forest LTER site, Petersham, Massachusetts, United States - Inc-BW-C-14-M | ecosystem: Environmental > Terrestrial > Soil >... | reverse complement strand
TAAAAGCAGCGCTCGGGTTGGAGTGTGCATACCGCGGGAGATTCATTTCTTCTATGACCAGCTTTGGAGCGGAGTCCTCGATGAAGCCCGGCGCGTCGGACAACTGGGGATTCAGTTCATGAATCGGCCCATTCAGACGCTCGGAGAAGGGGACACTGCGGTATTCAAGGAACTCGTAAAAGGCGGCGTCGACGGGATTATTCTCACGGCCGGAAATCCCCGGGATCTGACGCCTCTGATTAACGATGCGGAAGCCAAAGGTATTCGTGTGGTTTGTGTATCCACCGATGCCCCCGAGAGTCGCCGTTCCAGCATTATTTGCGTGGAACCGTCGTTGAATGGCAGCCTCGCCGGAGAATTGATGGGCAAGCTCGTTCCGCCCGACTCGCGAGTTGCGGTCGTCGCGGGCATGCTCACCACGGAAGATCACCGCAAGAAAACCGATGGTTTTTCGGAAGCCTTTCCTCGCCACTGTGCCGGTGGCGAAGTCGAGAGCGTTATTGAAGGGCACGAAGACGAGGAAGAGAGCTTCGAGAAGACCTCCGACCTCCTGCGCCGTGTCCCCAGTCTCGCGGGTCTTTACGTAAACACCGTAAATTGTCTGCCGGTGTGCCGCGCGCTGGCAGCCCAGGGCCTCGCTGGAAAAGTAAAACTGATCACCACAGACCTGTTCGCGGAAATGTCTCCCTACTTCGAGGAAGGGACAATCACCGCATCGATTTACCAGCAACCGCACCGCCAAGGCCAGTTAGCCGTCCGCGTCATGGCCGACAACCTCACCAACAGAATTCATTTCCCGCCTGCTGTTCACCTCAGCCCAGGGTTAGTGATGTCGTCCAATCTGCATCTGTTCCGGGAGATGAGACCTGAGGATTCGGCGCTTGATGCCCCGGACCTGAAGAGCCGCCTGGCCCTCTAGGTAGCTTTGGCGCTAGAGCACTTCGCGTCTCGATTCCTCCGAGCCATTTGACACGCCTTTCGTCCTTGTATACCGTGCCCGACATGGCCAGCAAGAAACCAATCGTTACCTCCCCATCCGCCACGGGCGCCGGACTAGTCATCGACCGCACGCCAGGCGTCCTCACCTTCACTCTGGACAACTCCAGTCACGGCAACGAAATGACCGGCGCTATGTTTGACGCCATGCTGGCCGAGCTCCGCAACGAAGCCTTAAAACCTCGTGCCCGTGTTTTGCGTATCCGGGCGCACGGCGACGTCTTCTGCACCGGGCGCGAGCGCGCCGGTCGCTCCCCTGCGGCAATCCGTGGCGAAGCAAGTCGTATCCTGAAGTTCAAAGCCGCCTTGCGCTATTCTCCCTTGATCAGCATCGCGGAGGTCCAGGGCAACGCCTTCGGTTTCGGCTTTGGCCTCGTCATCCTGTCGGACTTCGCGCTGGTCGCCGAGCATGCCTCGCTGGGATTTCCCGAGATGCGCCATGGCCTCGCTCCAACCGCCATCATGGCCTATCTCGGTGAATACACCCTTCCCCGCTTTGCCTTTCCCCTCGTTCTGCTGGGCGAACCGATCAGTCCGGACCGCGCGCTGCAAATTGGCCTGATCTCCGAGGTCTGCCCCGCCGGTCGCCTTTCGGCCGAAGCTGACGCCCTCGTCGAGCGCCTCCTGCGCCTCGATCCTGCCGCCGTACGCCAGTGCAAGAGCTTCTTTCTCGGCGCCCAGCAAAACTCCTTCGCCCAAAACTGCCGTCTCGCGATCGAGGCCTTGACCAAAGGGAGCCTGGCCCTGCTCGCCAGGAAGAAATGACCGTAGATTCCGGCGCCCGGCTCGACCGCCTCCCCATCTCCCGTTTCCATCGGCGCATCATGCTGCTGATTGGCACGGGCATGTTTTTCGATGGCTTTGACATCTACGTCGCCGCCACCGTCCTCGGCGCGACTCTCAAGAGCGGTTTTTCCACCATGGTTCAGAACGCGCAATTCATGTCCCTTACCTTTGTCGGCATGATGCTGGGATCGTTTCTGACCGGCTTCCTCGGCGACCGCTACGGCCGCCGCTTCACTTATCAAGCCAATCTCGCCATCTTTGGTCTGGCCTCCATCGCTTCCGCTTTCGCTCCTTCGATGTCGGTGCTGACCCTGCTGCGCTTCATCATGGGCTTTGGCCTCGGAGCCGAGAACGTGGTGGGCTACTCTACGATGACGGAGTTCGTCCCACCCCAAGCCCGCGGCAAGTGGCTCGGTATCGTCAACATCTTCGTGGTGTCAGGATTGCCGGTCGCTGCCCTCCTCGGGACGCTCATCATCCCGCTCTTCACCTGGCGCGCCATGTTTGCGCTCGGCGGAATCGGAGCACTGGTTATCTGGTACCTTCGCAAAGCCTTGCCAGAGTCGCCGCGTTGGCTGGAATCTGTCGGCCGCGCCGCGGAAGCCGAGGCACTGCTCGAATCCATCGAGCGTGAAGTCTCACTCCAGCGAGGTCCCCTGCCGCCCCTTCTAGCGAAGCCATCCGCTGCGGTCTCACGGAGCCTTCGCACGCTGCTCAGTCCCACCCTGCTACCGCGCATGGTGGTGGGAATCACCACCATGATTGTCCTGAACACGCTGGTCTTCGGGTTTGTGACTTGGCTTCCTACCTTTTTCGTTCAAGAAGGCCTCAGCATCGTCACTTCCTTCAGCTATTCGTTTGTGATGGCCCTCGGCGCGCCGGTAGGGTCAACCGTCGCCGCCCTTACAGCCGATGCTTGGGGACGCAAACCCACCATCGTCGGCGCTTCCATTCTGACCATCCTTATTGGCGGCGTTTACCCTTACATGCACCAGCCCGCAGCCTTGCTCACGGCCGGTTTCCTGCTGACCGTGCCGATGTATGTTCTCGTGGCTGTCCCCGTCGCGATCTACGTGCCCGAACTGTTTCCTACTGAGGTCCGTCTGCGCGCTTCGGGAATCTGCAATACCTTCGGGCGGGGCGCGACGATTCTCACTCCCTTTCTTACTGTCGCGCTGTTCCGCTCCTATGGAATTCGCGGCGTCGTTGGCATGATCATCGGCTTTCTCCTGGTCCAAATCGTTGTCGTCCTGCGCTTCGGAATCGAGCCCAAAAAGCGACGCCTCGAGGAGATGGATTCGGTCTAGAATTCATGGCGGTTCTGGAGGTAGTTCAATGAAGCGCGCAGCTATCTGCTGTTTGCTTGTCTCTCTCGTCGGCGTTTGTTCGATCCACGCGCAGTCCAAACTCTCCGCAAAGTGGGAAGAGCTGACCGCCGCCGACTTTCGCGCCGCTATTCAGCAATCCAAAGGCACTTGTCTGCTGCCGTTCGGCATCCTGGAAAAGCACGGTGCGCATCTGCCACTAGGCACGGATCTTCTCAACGTGCGCCACGCCTCCTTAGAGGCCACCCAGCAGGAATTCGCCCTGGTTTTCCCGCAGTACTACTTCGGGCAAATTTTCGAAGCCAAGCACGAACCGGGCACCGTCGCCTACAGCATGGAGCTCCAGTTCAAGCTGCTCCAGGAAACCACTGATGAAATGGCGCGCAACGGCTGCAAGAAAATCCTCATCGTCAATGGTCATGGCGGAAACGAGCATCTGCTTCCCTTTTTCGCGCAGGCGCAACTCGATAAGCCTCACGACTATGTGGTCTATGTGCTCGATGGCGAGCGCAGCAAGCCCGGCGGCCCGCCAAAAAAATCCACCGGCATCGATTACCACGCCGGTGAGAACGAAACCTCGAATACTATGGTCTCCCGACCCGACCTCGTCCACCTCGACCGCGCCGCTAGCGAATCCGGCAGCGACCAGAAACGCATCAACTTGCCCGAAGACGTCTACACCGGCATCTGGTGGTATGCCCGCTTTCCGAATCACTACTCCGGCGACGGCTCGGTCGCTACCCGCGAACTCGGCGAGTGGAACATGAACAATTGGATCGCCGCCATCGTCGAAGCCGTTCGCGCCGCAAAGGCCGACGATCAGAGTCTCAAGCTCCAAAACGAATTCTACGAAAAGAGCAAACATCCCCTCGATACACGGCCCTGAACCACAACGCGGAGGCGAAATACGCCACGATATCCCCAGCCAATGGGATCGCTCAAACCAGCTTGTTGGGATACGTAGAAATGGTCAGCGGGACTTGCTGAGTTGTTCCACCCAGCGGCGTAGCACTTCGTGGTGCGGCGATTCTACGTCAATAAACTCGATGCCCATGCCGATCCGCGGCTTCACGATTCGCACTACGCCCAGGGCTTCCACCTGCTGGCCCTTGCGTGTGAGCGTCACACGCAGCCGCGCATTGGAAGCCAGCGGCTTGCTGGTGCAGATAAATACTCCGCCCATGGAGATATCGGAGGTAACCCCTTCCGTCTTCGTGCCGCTTTCCAGGTCCAGCATCACGGCATCCGCGGCAAACGGGTAGCGAATGCAATAGCGGCGGTCGCGCACAGAGATATACCGCGCGTCGCCTTTCAATGTTCGGTCGTCCATGGAGATTACGTTGCTCACAGTCCTTTTCGCCGGGCTGCAAACGGCTTTGCGCACCGGGGCGTATGCCGTACCTTTCAGTTTGCCCTACTCGGCCCTCTTGGCGGGTTTTTCAGGCCAGCGACCACTCCAAAATGACAACAGCATCGGGGCGCCGCTACCCGCTACTTGGTCCCACCCGGATATTACTTGGAACGACAATCCCGCTTTCTCCCGGCTGCTCGGCCCCTCCCGCGCCATGCTAGCCTCAATAGAGGTTTCTCTCTTATCGCGCCATGAGCACACTATCCGATGGTCTCCGGCAAAGTGACCGCGTCAGCTTCCGCATGCCTGTGGAGGCTTCCTGGGTCACGCCCGACGGCCGCACCCTCACTGAAACTGCGGAAACCCTGCTGGTCAGCCGCAATGGCGGCGTCCTGCGCCTCACCGAAAAACTTTCTCCCGGCATGGAACTCCACCTTCGCCGCCACCTCGAGGGTGATATCTGGAAAACCACCCGCGCTCGCGTTGTTGCGGAAATCGACCAGGACCCGCCCAACAGCTTTCTTTACGCCATCCATCTTGTCGAGCCGCGCCCCGAGTTCTGGGACATCGACTTCCCCGCTCCGCATAAAGCCGAAGAAGCCCTCGCGCGTCTGCTCATGGAGTGCAGTTTCTGCCAGCGCCGCGAAGTCGTCTATCTCGACGAGCTGCAGCTGAAATCCTTCGAGATTCGCAAATGCATTGCGCGCGTCTGCCGCCTTTGCGATTCTCCTTCCATCTGGGTTGAATCCATCTCCGAGGTCCGTGCCCCCGTTAACGGGGCCGGCCAGCCCACGGTCGAAGAGCGCGTGATTCCCCGCCGCAACCGCACGCGCATCAAGGCCCGCATTCTCGCTTGTATCCGCCGCCGCGGCTTTCAGGAAGAAATCGTAGTCTGCGAAGATCTCTCCAAGGGCGGCCTGAGCTTCCGCAGCCGCAATCAGTACGCCGAAGGCTCCCGTGTCGAAGTTGCCGTCCCCTACACGCCTGGCACCGGTACCATTTTCGTCCCTATCCGCATCGTCTTTTCCCAAGCCATGCCGACCGCCGGCCTCTTCCGCCACGGCGCCGCCTACATCAAGCCCCCCCTCGACACCTGATCTCGCTCTCGGCGTCTCTCGCCTCACGACCTTGATTGCTCGGAGTTAGTTTGCTTGCCGGGAGACAGAGCACTCTAAGGCCCGCCTAATTCCCCAAATCGAAAAACTGCCCCATCTTGCGAAACTTCTCATACCGGGCATCCAGCAATTCCCGGATCGGCTGATTCGTCAACGTCACCAACTGCCGGTCCAGCACTTCTTCCAGAAACCGTGCCGCCGCTTCAAAGTCCGTGTGCGCGCCGCCTTCCGGCTCTTCCACGATTTCGTCCACGATGCCCAGCTCTTTCAAATCCTTGGCGGTAATCTTCATGGCGGTTGCGGCGGTTTCTGCTTTGGTCGAATCGCGCCAGATGATCGAAGCACACCCCTCCGGCGATATCACCGAATAAAAACTATTCTCCAAAATGTTGACGCGATCGCCGACAGCAATGGCCAACGCCCCGCCCGAACCGCCTTCGCCCGTCACTGTGACGATCACCGGCACCGGCAGCCGCGCCATCTCGCGCAGATTTCGCGCGATCGCTTCGCCCTGGCCGCGTTCCTCCGCATCGATTCCCGGATAGGCCCCCGGTGTATCGATAAAGGTAAAAATCGGCCGCCCAAATTTCGCCGCTAACTGCATCACGCGTAGAGCTTTGCGGTAACCCTCGGGCTTGGGCTGGCCGAAATTGCGGACCAAGCGCTGCTTCATGTCGCGGCCTTTTTGGTGGCCAATGATAGCCACCGGGCGCCCATGAAATTTCCCCAGTCCCCCAATGATCGCTTTGTCATCGGCATAGCCGCGGTCACCGTGCAGTTCCATGAAATCGGTGAAAAGCAATCCGACAAAATCCAGGGTATACGGACGCTGCTGGTGCCTGGCGATCTGCGCGCGCTGCCAGGGGCCGAGGTGGGTGTAAAACTCGCGGCGCAATTCCGTGACTTGCTCACGGATGCGTTCTAGCTCCGCGTCGGCCTCAGCGTCGCCGGCAAGGTGGCGCAATTCCTCGACGTCTTTTTCCAGGCGCTCGATTTCCTTCTGCCGTTCGCTCTCTTTCAGATGAGCTGCGGGCGGCGCGCCAGGCTTGCTTTTTTCTTTTGCGCTCATTCGGGCACGGTTCGGACGGCGGGGTTGCCACAAATTTCTCGGATGGATTCCACCAACTCGGGCGTGCTCTTCACGCGCTGCTGCGCTTGCAATACGGCAACGGAACCGTCCGGGGAGCACAATTCGAACACCACTTGGCACGGCCCGGGAGAAGCGCTGAACAAATCTTCCAGACGGTCGAGAGCATCTTCGCTAGTGGATTGCATTTCAATTCGAACGCGAAGCTCGTTTGTCGCGGCGCGCTCCGGTAATTCGTCAAGCCGGCGGGCTTCCTGCAAAGACAGGCGCGTACCCGCTTCCTCTACTTGCACGCGAACTTTCAGGAGCAGCGGATTGCCAGGCTTCAATACCGGTTCGAGACGCGCAAAACTCTCTGGAAATGCGAGAAGTTCCTGAACCCCGGTCATATCCTGAATCGTGAAGATTCCCCAGCGCGCGCCCTTTTTTGAGCGCATGGGACGCGTGCCGACAATCAGCGCTGCCACAGTGATTTCTTTTCCGTTTCGCTGGCCTTCGACCTGATCGAGAGAGACCGTTTTCATATCCATGAGGCGGGAAGCGTACTTCTCGAGCGGATGGCCGGAAACGTAAAAACCGAGCATGGCGTATTCGCTGGCGAGTCGTTCTTCCTCGCTCCAGGGAGCAGCCTCACGCAATTCGAACGGCATGGGCGCCGGTGCCGCGGCGGTTCCGAACAATCCGTGCTGGCCCGAATCGCGTGTACGGGAAGCGCGCTGAAGGGCGGCAACGGCTTCGTCCACCGACGCCAGCATGGATTCACGCGGACCGAGTGAATCAACGGCGCCTGACTTAATAAGGCTTTCGAACACCCGTTTATTCAGGAAGCGCGACTCGATGCGCTCGCAGAAATCGTAGAGCGACTTGAATTCGCCCTGACCCAGCCGCGATTCCCGGATGGCCTTGGCAGTGTTCTCCCCGACATTCTTGATGGCCGCAAGACCGAAGCGGATGGATTCGCTGACAGGTGTGAAGTACAGATCGCTCTCGTTCACATCGGGCGGGAGAATCGAAATGCTCATGCCTCGCGCTTCATTGATGTACTTCACCACTTTTTCGGTGTTGCCAGCTTCGGAAGTTAACAGGGCGGCCATGAATTCGACAGGATAATGCGTTTTCAGGTAAGCGGTCTGATAAGCGAGCAAAGCGTAGGCGCAGGAGTGCGACTTGTTGAAGCCGTAGCCGGCAAACTCCTCCATCAAGTTGAAGATGCGCTCGGCTTTTTTCTCCGGGATTTTGTTGGCAGCGCAACCGGTCATGAACTTGGCGCGCTGCGCAGCCATCTCTTCCTTCTTCTTCTTGCCCATGGCACGGCGAAGAATGTCCGCTTCTCCGAGGGAAAAACTCGCCAGGAGATTGGCGATTTGCATTACCTGTTCTTGGTACAGGATGACACCGTACGTTTCTTCGAGGATGTCTTTCAACTGCGGGAGTTCGTAGGCGACTTTGGTCTTGCCCTGCTTGCGGTTGATAAAATCGTCGATCATGCCACCCTGGATGGGGCCGGGCCGATAGAGAGCGTTGAGGGCAGTGAGATCCTCGATGCGAGTCGGCTGGTAGCGGCGGAGAATATCGCGCATGCCGTGCGATTCGAATTGGAAGATGGCTGTGGTCTCCCCGCGAGCGAAGAGCTTGTAGGTTTCGACGTCGGCTAAGGCAAGATTATCAATATCAATCTTCACGCCGCGATTCTGCTGAATCATCTGGACCGTGTCGTGCAGAACGGTGAGCGTCGTCAGCCCAAGAAAATCCATTTTCAGAAGGCCGATGCGCTCGAGCGCGTTCATGTCATATTGGGTGGTAATTTCATCGCGGTTTGATTTGTAGAGCGGAACAATGTCTGTAAGCGGCCGCGGCGAAATCACAACGCCGGCGGCGTGAGTGGAGGCGTGGCGCGACAATCCCTCCAAGCGTAACGCCACAGCCATCAAGTCTTTGAGCCGCTCGTCGCTATTGATTGCGGATTTAAGCTGCGGAGCTTCCTCCAAGGCGTCTTTCAATTCGATCCCCAGAGTCGTGGGAATCAACTTGGCCAACTTATCTACTTCGCCGTACGGGATGTCCATCGCGCGGCCCACGTCCTTGACCGCGGCCTTCGCGGCCATCGTTCCAAACGTGATGATCTGCGCGACATTTTCGCGGCCATATTTTTGCGTGACGTATTCGATCAACTCGCCGCGCCGCCGCATGCAGAAGTCGATGTCGATATCAGGCATGGAAACGCGTTCCGGATTCAGAAAGCGCTCGAAGAGCAGGTTGTACTGCAAGGGGTCGACATCGGTGATGCGCAGGGCGTAACTCGCGAGGCTGCCGGCCGCCGAACCGCGCCCGGGCCCGACCGGAACGTCTTGTGCGCGCGCGTAATGGATAAAGTCCCAAACGATCAAAAAGTAGCCCTCATAGCGCATCTTCTTGATCATTTCGATTTCGGAGGTGAGCCGGCGTTCGTATTCGGCGAGCGAATTCCGCAAGAAGCCTTGCTCGGCCAGGCGCTCAAGCTGCGGGACGCGCGCGGCGAATCCTTCTCGCACCACGGACTCAAAATAGCTGGCGGAGGTATGCCCTTCCGGGACTTTGAATTCCGGAAACGGATTGGGGATGCGCTCGACTTTGACGTTGCAGCGCGCAGCAATATCCACGGTGCGGCTCAGTGCTTCCGGGATCTCGCCGAAAACCTGGGCCATCTCCACCGCGCTCTTAAAATAAAACTGGTCGGTCTGAAACTTCATGCGATTGGTGTCGCTCATGGTCTTGCCGGTCTGGATGCACAGCAGCACTTCCTGAGCGTGAGCGTCGTCGTGGTGAAGATAATGACAATCGTTGGTGGCGACGAGCGGAATTCCAGTCTCTTTCGAGAGACGCACCAGTTCGCGGTTGACGTCTTTTTCGATCGGCAATCCCTGATCCTGAATTTCGAGGAAGAAATTACCTTTGCCGAAAACATCACGCAAACGGTAAGCATTCTCGCGCGCTTGGTCGTACTTCTGGTCCACAACCGCTTCCGTCACCGGGCCTCGAAGGCAAGCCGAGAGCGCGATTAATCCTTTGCTGTGTTTGGAAAGCAACTCGTAATCAATGCGCGGCCGATAGTAAAACCCTTCGAGAAAACCGGCGGAGACCAGCTTGATTAAATTGTGATAGCCCTCGAGCGATTCGCAGAGGAGCACAAGATGATTCGAGCCGCGCATGCCGGGTTCGGCATCGCCGCGATCCTGGCCGTTGCCGCCACCCGTCTTTTCACCGCGATCATGGCGGCTGCCCTTGGCCACGTAGACTTCGCAACCGATGATGGGCTTAACGTCGCGCTTGCTGGCTTCATAGAAGAAATTGGCGGCGGCAAAAAGATTGCCGTGATCGGTGATCGCCACGGCCGGCATCTTCTGGCGGGACGCTTCATCCAAAAGCTCGGAAGTCTCACAGGCTCCGTCGAGCAGGCTGTAATCGGTGTGAACGTGAAGATGAACAAACTGCGGCTGGCCCATGGAACTCGATTCTAACAGGATACCGAAAAAGTCGATACGCCCGCATCCCTAGAGACCTGCAGAAAGGAAAAACGAAAACTCTCCACTAGTAGCTAGGTGCCGACGCTCCTCCGCCGGATTCGGCAGATCAAGCCTTTCCCAAACGGCACCTTGGAGGTATTCTCCCTTGGCACGGATACTCCAAACCATCTGGGCCGCTCTATTGATTCCGCCACCAGTACCGCGCGAGAGCGAAACGTTTCGTACAGGAGGAAGACCATGACGTTCCGCGTTCGGGCGGGTCGGGACCTTGCGTGCATGGTTCTGCTTTTCGCAGCGGGTTTCCAAACGGCTTTGGCGCAAACCGCCGCGTACGGTCCGCATCTATGGGACAAGCCCCTGGATCCGGCAACCTTCGAGAAGCGGGTGAATGAACGACTGGACGGCGTTCAAAAGTCCATTGACCAACTTCTGGCAGTTAAAGAGCCCCGCACCATCGAAAACACTCTGTCGCCTTACGACGATGCCGTTGAGGAACTCGACACGCTTGGCTACCAGTCCGCCTTGATGCAGATCGTAAGTACGGACGCTAACATCCGTGACCGTGCACAAGCGATGGTGCAGAAAGTCAGCGCGGTGGCGACAGCTCTCTCCCTTAACCGCGCGATTTTCCAAGCGCTGTCGGGCCTCGATATTTCCAAGGCGGACCCGGCGACGCAATATTATGTGAATCGCACTCTCCTCGAATTTCGCCTTGCTGGCGTCGATAAAGACGATGCCATGCGTGCTCGCATCCAGTCGCTCAACGACGACATTACCAAGCTGGCCACCCAGTTTCAGCGCAACACTCAGGAGTCCCAGTTGAAGGTGGTGGTCAAGAATCCAGCCGAACTGGAGGGCTTGCCCGACGATTACACTAAGCTCCACAAGCCTGCCGCCGATGGCAGCATTACTCTCACCAGTGACTCTCCAGATGTAACTCCAGTGCTGGATTTCGCTCACAGCGCGGAACTGCGCCGGCGCATGTACCTGGCATACAACGACCGCGCGTATCCCCAAAATATCACCGTGCTCGCCGACCTGCTGAAGAAGCGCGAAGAACTCGCCAACCTGCTCGGCTACAAGCACTGGTCGGATTTGAATGCGGTTGACAAGATGGCCGTCAATTCAGAAAACATCAGCCACTTCATCGACCAAATTGATGCCGCGTCCCGCCCGGCCGCCGAACGCGAATACCAAATGCTGTTGGCGCTGGCTCAGAAGCAGCATCCGGAGCTGACCCAAATCTCTATGCCGGATCGCAGGTACTATTTCGAGCAGCTTCGAAGAATGGAGTTTGACTTCAACTCTGAGGCGGCGCGGCCGTATTTCCCGTACGATCGCGTCCAGCAGGGGATTCTCGACGTCGCATCCCGATTGTTCAAAGTTACGTTTCAGCCTGCCAAGGACGCGGTAACCTGGGATTCTTCCGTGAGTTCCTTCGACGTCTTTGAGGGTGACCACCGGCTGGGCCGGATCTACCTGGATATGCATCCCCGGCCTGGCAAAGACCAGTGGTTCAGTTCCGATTCGATACTCGATGGCAAGCGCGGACAGCAGTTGCCCGAGGTGGCGCTGATCTGCAATTTCCCAGGTGGAAAACCGGGTGAGCCTGGATTGATGGAGTACAGTGACGTCACGACGTTCTTTCACGAATTCGGACACCTGATGCACTGGATTTTCCAAGGGCAGCAGCAGTGGGCGGGATTTGGCGGCAACCTCGAAAGTGATTTTGCCGAAGCTCCGTCGCAGATGCTCGAGGAGTGGATGCACGATCCCAAGGTTCTGGGCACTTTTGCCCAGCACTTCCAAACTGGCGAGCCCATTCCCGCCGACCTGGTTCGACGTGCCAACCGGGCCGACGCTTTCGGGCGCGGGCTCTGGGTCCGCCGGCAGCTCGTTGCTACGAATGTATCTTTCGATCTGCATAACACCAAACCGGACGCCGCGAAGCTGGAGAAAACGCTCTCTGATAACACCAAACGATTCCTGCCTTACGGACCCGTTGAAGGGGACCATGAGATCGCGGCTTTCGGGCACCTGGTCGGCTATTCGTCCGCTTATTACACCTACTTGTGGGACAAGGTGATCGCCGAGGACTTCTTCAACAAGTTCGATCACCACGACCTGCTGGCGCCTGAAATAGCTCTGCGCTACCGATCCACGGTGCTGGAAAAAACCGGTTCTAGGCCGGCCAACGATCTGGTGAAGAGTTTTCTGGGACGTCCCCAGACTCTTGATGCCTTCGTCATCTGGTTGAACCAGGAGTTTGAAAAACTGCCCAGAGACACGAAGACTTCAGCACACTAAAACCGGCAATTCAGTTTGCCGGTGCGAACTGCCAGCGATTTCTGAAGGTCCCAAGACACCCAATGTGTTGAGCATGGCGCAGCATGAAGTGGCAGCCACTGGCTACATCCCGGCAATCCGTAGAAGAGAGACTTCTCCGCATCCCGAACCAACGCGTTACTTGCGTGCGTGACTCTTCTTGCCCGAGGCGGCATGTTTCGGATGAGCTGCCGGGGCAGTGTGCTTCAGCGCGTGCTTCCCGTGGGCAGGCTTCCCTTTGGCCAGGTGCTTCGTTTCAGCTGTTGCTGCTGCGTGTTTGTGCTTGGCGGCATCGCCCATCGCGGCGGCGGCGTGGGCCTTGTCGGTGCCTTTCGCGGGTTTCTTTTCCTTTTCCTTTTTCTTCGGCGGTTCCTTGATGCCGCTAAGCTTCCGTAGAATCTTTTCTCGTTCTTCCTTGGTCTTGCCGCGGCCCGTCAACTGCATGGCGAAGACTTGTTCGACGATTTGGTCGAATTTTGTTCCGCGCGGCATGCCCAGCGCTTCGAGCTCGGTGCCCACAACCGGGAGAGCGTTGCGAACGGGGCGCCACTTGTTCAGAAAAGCGCGAATCTTGGAAAGCGCCGCCGACTTGCGAGACTCGGCCATCAGGTAGGCGATTTGATCGAGCTGCAGCTTCTCAAGAAAATGAAAAGCCGCAACCGGAGCCTTCATTTTGCGCCCTACGAGTTCTTTCTGCGCCTCCAAGGCTTCTTCCTCAAATCCCAACGCCGCTTCTGATTCGGCGGAGCGGAATCCGGCTTTGGAGAGCACGCTGGCCAGTTCGCGGTCCTTCAATTTTCCCAGAACGGCGAGGAGCATCGGAGCCGCGAGACGCGGGCGGAATCCCGCCGTGAACAGATCCTCGCGGACTTTCATGAGGCGGTTGACGGCATCATAGGCGGGATGTTTTTTCGCCAGCACAGGATTGACGGCCTCCAAGAGGTCATGCTCTTCCCATTCCTTCAGCACGACGGCGGGGCGTTCCTCGCGGGCGACCGCGCGAAGCTCCTCGCCGGCGTCTTCCGGCGTGATGGTCTCCTGCAGATTGCGCTCCATGGCCAGGTCAAACCACTCCTCGGTGCGCTGCTCAATCTTGAATCCCATGCGAGCCGCGTAGCGCAAGACGCGCAGCAAGCGGACCGGCTGATTGGTGAAGCTGTGAATCGTGAGCGCCCGCACTTCAGCGCGCTCGATGTCAGACAAGCCGTTTGTGGGATCGAGGAGCAATCCGCGCGAAGCGGGGTTCAGCGAAATAGCGATGGCGTTAAGGGAGAAATCGCGTCGCCGCAAATCTTCCATGATCGTGGACCAGCGAATTTCGGGCCGCGTTCCGGGGCGGACATAATGGTCGTCACGAGCAGCGGAAATGCTGCCTTCACAGTCACCGGCGAAGAGCACTTCGATATGGCGAAGCTTCTCATCCTCGTGGAGAATTTTGGCGCCGCCCTTTTCGAGCTCGTGAGCGATCTTCGAGGGATTGCCCTCCACGGTGAAATCGAGATCGCGCAGAGAAGCTCCGGTAACGAGGTCGCGAACCGTTCCGCCCGTCAGATAGACGTTGAAACCGAGTGCCGCGGAGAGTTCCTGCACGCGCAACATTACGGCGCGCTGTTCCGGCGAGAGCCGGCTTTCCAACAAAAACATATAGTCTGGCATTGCGCTCCTTCTGCTTCAGGGCGTCCGCGCTAACCGCCGCGGA
>Ga0210399_10002543_pt1 | contig 14192 bp, 11 predicted proteins | sample IncBWC14MmetaG_FD_150865 | JGI IMG/M metagenome (GOLD analysis project Ga0210399, IMG submission 150865) | Forest soil microbial communities from Barre Woods Harvard Forest LTER site, Petersham, Massachusetts, United States - Inc-BW-C-14-M | ecosystem: Environmental > Terrestrial > Soil >... | reverse complement strand
CCTAAAATCGCGCTCTTTTAGAGTGGAATGGTCCACCTTGACTCGAAGATTCGTCAGCTTGCGTCCGTGGTAGACAACCGGCGGCGATGATGGAGGGTGGCCCACCCTTTCGCTCGTGTCAGCCCTACCCATTGTTGCCCCACCCCCCGAACACATCCACTTGTTGATGGGCGAACCCGAGCAGGTGCAATCCCTCTCGTGGAGCGGGTAAAGGGTGAGCCAGCCCCCTTTCGGAAACGAGGGGATCCCCTGGCGCATTCATCTTACACCCCTTCATTTCCCTTTCCGGCACTCCACCCGATAGCGCGCACATTCCTTTGTGTCCTCCAACACATCCTCCGATCTCGTCCCGGTGCGAGACTGGTATTTTAGAAGGCGCGCAATCACTAAGGAGGCACGACGGGGACGCGGCTTGCTCCCCGTATCTTACTGCGTCCGTTGGGACTGACGCCCCAGTCCGGCTCGTGAGCACCGAGTTGGTTGACTTTTTTCGTAACCGCGGCAGATTGTGGACGCACTCGCGCGTCGGAATCCACCTGCCCTCCCCGCTAGCCTGGGCCCTGTAGGGCCCCAATCGCCTTCGCCGGGACTAGTTGTAAACGGCTCCTTACAATGGGGCCGGCCGCGATTCCCCCTTGACTTGCCTGCAGAATGTTGCAATAACTATCCGGTCCAACGGGACGAGTTTGGGGGTGTAGTTCGGTTTGGCGGAAGTCAGACTTCAAGAGGGAGAATTCCTCGAAAATGCGCTGCGCCGCTTCAAGCGCAAGGTGCAACAGGAAGACATCGTTAAGGAGGTTAAGCGCCACTCCTTTTCCCTGAAGCCCAGCGAAAAGAAACGTGTCAAGGGAAGCTTTGGCACGCAACCGAAGCCGCAAGAAGGCTCGCAAAGAACAAGACTGACAACCCCATGGGCCGCTGCCCTCTAGGCGGCTGGCCCATTGCTTTTTCCCCAACCGTTTCGCGTTCGGAAGCGCCGGACTTCTCCCACGGTCCTCCTCTGGCGTTTCTGTTCAGACGCTGTAAACCTGCGAGACAAGCAGGTGGGCCGAACCTGGGCAGCAAACTTCGAGGGGGGGTGCTAACGACTCTGCGCGTGCTCGCGCGCATGGGAAGTCTCGTGTCTTCCCACGCGAGGGGATGCGATTGGGGAATGGGGTGAGGGATGGAATTCCAGGACAAGATTCTCAAGTGTATCGACTGCGGTGCCGACTTTGTCTTCACCGCGGGCGAGCAACTTTTCTTCTTCGACAAGCAGTTCAAGAACGAACCCAAGCGCTGCAAAGCCTGCAAAGCAAAACGTGTTTCCGTTCTGGGTTCTCCCGTGCCGGGGCAAGTGCCTAATAAAACCGAGACCCGCACCACCTGCTCCCAGTGCGGCAAGGAGACCACCGTTCCCTTTAAACCCACGCAAGGTCGCCCGGTCTTCTGCCGGGAATGCTTCATGCAGAAGCGGCAGACGGCGGCGTCCGCTTAGGGATTCGGTCCAGGACGGCGGTGAGCCAGCAGGGTTTCAAGCTGCTGGACCAGCTGGCGGGTGGCAATGGGCTTGACCAGGAAGGACTCGACGAAGTCTTTCCGCCACCCCTCTTGGAGTGGGTAGGCGGTGAGGATCGCGGTTACGGGCCGGTAACTTTGGGCGCGCGCTTCCCGCAAGACGTCTAGTCCGGCGTCATCGGTTTCCATGCTGACGTCGGTGATGACCATGTCGTATTCGCGCGTCCGTAGCTTCGCGCGGGCCTCCGCGCCGGAGAAAGCGGTGTCGACGTCAAAGTGGTTCAGCTCGAGCACTGCTTTCAGAGTCAATAGGACCGCCTGATCGTCGTCGACCAGAAGCAGGCGCCGTTTCATCCGAGATACACCCTCACAAAATCAAGACGTAAACCGACGATTCGCAGCACGCATGAAGCGTGTCTGCAAACAAAGCTCATACCAATCTCTATTTTTCGGAGTCTGAACTGGCCTGGGTGCGCTGCTACTATAGTACTGTGGCGAGTTTTCACGTACAGAATTTTGGCTGCCGGGCGACGCAGGCCGACGGGGCAGCGATCGAGCGGCAGTTTGAAGAGCGCGGGTGGGCGCGGGCAGCACAGCCGCGAGATGCCGAAGTGGTCGTGCTGAACACCTGCACGGTAACAGCGTCGGCGGACCAGGATGCTCGTGCAGCGATCCGCCGCGTACATCGGGAGAACCCGCAGGCCCGGATCGTGGTGACCGGATGCTACGCGCAACGGTCCCCGGAAGAACTGGCGGCCCTGCCGGGCGTGGCGCAGGTAATCGGAAATTCCCACAAGCATCAGCTGGCTGAGATTGCAACCGGGAGAAAGCATTCCGGCCCAGAGGATGCCGAGGCAGGCTCTGGATTTTTCCCATTGGAGCGCCTGACCAGGGTTCCAGCCGAGGGTAGCGTACCTCCAACGGCGCGCGACCCACGGCCGATCTTTGTTTCTGACATCTTTGCGCACACGGAATTGCTGGCCGCGCCAGTATTTGACGCGGCCAATCAAAGGACGCGTCCGAATCTGAAGGTGCAGGATGGATGCAACAACCGGTGTTCGTTCTGCGTGATTCCGTATGTGCGGGGACAGAGCCGGTCGATGAAACTAGAGCAGATTCTGCGCGAGGTGGATGCGCTGGTTGCATCCGGATACCGCGAGCTGGTGATTTCAGGAATCAATTTGGGGCGATGGGGAAGGGATTTCGAAGACCGTTATCAGCTGTCAATCGTCAGCTCTCAGGGAAACCATCCGCCAGCGGATTCCGTAGGCGCTAGTGCTTCCCTCGCCGTGAATCCAGAGGCGGGGCACCCAACCTTCACGGTTGACCAACGACCAACGACGAGCGATCAACGACTGGCTTTCGAAGATCTCATCCGTGCCGTCCTCGAACACACTGGCCTCGAAAAGCTCCGCATCAGCTCAGTCGAACCCATGGACTGGAGCGACGAGTTGATTGGGCTCGTGGCGGGCTCTCCACGGATCGCGAAGCACGCGCATGTGCCGATGCAGTCCGGCAGCGACGCGGTTTTGCGGCGGATGCATCGCAAGTATCGGCCATGGCATTACCGGGAGAAGATCGAAAGAATCCGAACGGCATTGCCGACCGCCGCGATCGGGGCTGACGTGATGGTGGGCTTCCCCGGAGAGACCGACGCTGAGTTCGAAGAAACCCGGTGCATGGTGGACGAACTGCCTTTGACATATCTGCACGTGTTCACGTATTCGGTGCGGCCGGGAACACCGGCGGCAGAGATGCCGCGGCAAGTTCCAGTGCCGGTGGCGCGCGAGCGGAACCGGATCCTGCGGGAGCTGGCGGAAGCGAAAAAGCTAGCGTTCATGCGGGAGTTCGTGGGAAAGAATGTTGAGGCGATCACGTTGAACAGGTTCGACGGCCAGTGGACTGAAGCGCTCACCGAGAATTATCTGCCCTTGCGAGTGCGGGGCAAAAGCAGCGCCAACCAGTGGGTGCGGACGCGTGTGGAGAATATAGTGGAAGGGGAATTGGTAGGCCGACTGTGAACGCTCGGCTCCGCGATCGTGTACGGCCTGGTACCTGGGATCCTGATTGCTCGAGACTGCGTTCCGTTCGCCGAGCGGGTGTACCGATCGGGGGAGGCGGCGCGAAGCCACATGCCGATCGGGTGAATGGGCCTTTTGGTGGCGATGGTGGTGTTCGCGACGATTTACGCGACAGGCTGCGAACGGACTCGTGGGTTCGGGGAAGCTGCCCGGCTGGGCTTGTGGTTTGGAGTTTTCATGGCGGGAGCTTTCGCGGCGGTCATTGGCGGGTAGCGCACTGGTCGAGTGGACGTTAGTGGGGATCGTGGTCTACAAACCCAGGGTAGCGGCTTCGAATTGACACACGCGGGGCACGGGACTTAGGTTTCAAGGATTCCAAGGTTTCAAAGACCAGACACACAAGGGAGTCTGTCCTGCACGGGCCGTGGCCCCAATTGACCCTCAGCTGCTGAAGATATTCCTTTCCAGAAATGCATTGCGGAATTTGCCTTGCGGGTCGTACTTCTTGCTTAGCTGAATAAACTCCGGCAGCTTTTCATAACTTGATTTCAGCAGCGACGGGGACATGGTAAACAGCTTTCCCCAATGCGGGCGGGCTTTGAACGGCGCCAATTCCCTTTCGATTACGGGCAGCAACTGGCTGACGGCGGGCCAGTCCTGTTTCCAGGTGAAGTGGATGGCGACGCTGGGCTGCTCGCAACAGGGGCTCATCCAGAAATGGTCAGCGGCGATGGCGCGGATTTCCGAAATCATCAGGTGCGGCGTCACCTGGTCGCGCAGGCGCTCGACGGCCAGGATGGCCTCGACAGCGTGCTGCCGAGGAACGAAGAACTCCGATTGCAATTCTTTGCCAGCGCTCGGGGTGAAACCCATGCGGAAGTGCGGCAAGCGTTCATACCAGGGGCCAGGAACGCCCATTTGTTCGGTGCAGTTCTCGGCAGAGAGTTCGGCGATTGGATGTAGATTTTTCGTGGCGCGTTTGGCGCCGAAAAATTCGAGCTGCGGGTCAAAAGCCTGACCGGGCTCGGTGCGGCTCTTCAGCCAGACTTCGTTGAGGCGTTGCTTTTGCCAGTCGGTGAACAGGCTTACGCTGTAGGCGCTGGACTCGATCGCGTCGAAGTGGTCCTTGAGCTGGCTGAGCGGAAGGTTCTCGTAGACGTATTGCCGCATCAGAAAAGTGGGCTGGAGGTCGAGCGTGATTTTGGTGATGACGCCGAGCGCGCCTAGCCCAACCACGGCTCCGTGAAAAGTGCTGGCGTCATCGTGGCGTGAAAGCTTGACGAGGTCCCCGGAAGCGGTGACCAGTTCGAGGGCAGAGACCGCTGTGGGAAGGTTGCCGTTCTTCTCCCCTGAGCCGTGAGTGGCGGTGCTGCATGCGCCGGCGACGGAGATGTGGGGCAGGCTGGCCAGGTTGTGGAGCGCGAATCCTTTTTCGTGGAGGTAGGGGCAGAGCTGGCCGTAGGTGACACCGGCGGCGACGGTTACAGTGCGCCCCGCGGGGTCCAGAGCGATGACCTGGTCCATCGGCTTCAACGAGAGAAGATTGCTGGCGCTGTCGGCGATATCGTTAAAGCAGTGGCGGGTGCCCAGAACTTTCAGATGGGGTTGCTGCTTAACGAATTCGCGCACCTGGTCGAGCGAAGCGGCGGAAGTCAGATGGTCTGTGCTGTATTCGAGATTACCGGCCCAATTTTTCAATCTTTCGCTTGCGGCGGAAGCCAAGAGGGGCGCAAGGGCGGGGGCGGTCATCAACGCAGAGAGAAGCTTAAGGAAAGTTCGTTTGTCCATGTCGAAAGCCCTCTGCCTTGGCGCTAAAGCCGAATCTGCTTTTCATTCGAGAGGCGGCCGACATTGTACAACCACAGACCCTGCCCACGGCTCCTTCGTCGCAAAATCTGCTTTCTTTGGTCTTAGCTGGAACGTCGATACGCAGGAAGTTGGCTGAACATAGGATATCCGGTCGCACCATCGGTGAAATTTCGATTTAAGGGAGTGAGAATAACTTATGCGCATTTTAAGAGTGTTGGCCGTGATTTTCCTGTTCGCGCCGGCGCTGCTGTCGCAAAGCGCCGGGTCGCATGGGATCAACCTCGACGATATCGACCGCAGAGTGGATCCATGTACGGACTTCGCGGAATTTGCCAACGGCGCCTGGCACGCGCGCAATCCGATCCCGGCTTCGATGGACCGATGGAGCCGGCGCTGGCAGGCAGGGGAAACCGCGAAGGATAAATTGAAAGACATTCTGGAGAGCCTGCCGAAGGAAAACCCGAAAGGGAGCACCGAGCAGATAATCGGTGACTATTACGGCGCGTGCATGGACGAGTCGCGCATCAAAGGTCGCGGAATCGACCCACTGAAGCCCTGGCTCGCGAAGATCGATAGCGCGAAGGACATGAATCAGTTGCAACGCGTCATGATTGAGTTGCAGGACATCCAGGTCACAGCTCCCTTCAACCTGGGCGGCTCACAGGACTTGCACAAGCCGACGCAAGTGCTGGCCGATATCGGGGCGTCGGGCTACAGCATGCCAGACCGCGACTACTACCTGAAACCCGACGACCGCTTCAAAGAAGCGCGCTCGAAGTATATAGAGCATGTAGCCAAGATGTTCAAGCTGGCAGGTTGGAACGACAGATCCGCCGCGGCCGGAGCCCAAACGGTCATGACGATGGAGACGAAATTTGCGGAAGCATCGCTCGACCGGGTAGCGCTGCGTGATCCGAGCGCGACCGACCACAACTCGACATTTTCGCAATTGCAGGCCATGACCCCTCACTTTGACTGGGCTGGGTTCTTCGAGCACAAGGAACTTTCCCAGGACGTCGACCTGAACGTGGATCAGCCCAAGTTCATGCAGGAGGTGGACCGGCAGCTGCGGCAGACATCGTTGGCCGATTGGAAGGTTTACCTGGAGTGGAGCCTGCTGAACTCCACAGCCGAGGCCTTGCCGTCGGCCATCGAGCAGGAAGACTATGAGTTTTTCGGGAGATACCTGCGGGGCACCAAGGAAATGAAGCCGCGCTGGAAGCGTTGCACGGAACAGACCGACCGGTATCTGGGCGAAGCGCTGGGCAAGAAGTATGTGGAGAAGTATTTTCCGCCGGAGGCAAAGGCGCGCATGCAGGAATTAGTGCGCAACCTGCTGCTCGCGATGCGCGATGACATTCTCACCCGGCCGTGGATGAGCGATGAAACAAAGGAACGGGCCATGGCGAAGATCGCGACGTTCAATCCAAAGATCGGGTATCCGGACAAGTGGAAGGATTACAGTCAGGTGGAGATCCGGCGGGATACGTTCTTCGAAGACAATCTGGCCGGCCGCCGGTTTGTGGTTGCAGACGACCGCCTGACGATCGGCAGGCCAGTGGATCCGGGGCGCTGGGGCATGACACCGCCCACCTCAGACGCGTACTACAACCCGCAACTCAACGAGATCGTATTCCCCGCCGGAATTCTGCAGCCGCCGGCTTTTGACGTCACAGCCGTGGACGCAGTGAACTACGGCGCGATCGGCGTGGTGATCGGGCACGAGATTTCACACGGGTTCGACGATCAGGGCGCGCAGTTTGACTACCTGGGACGGCTGCGTAATTGGTGGACCGACCAAGACCTCAAGCAGTTTCAGACCCGCGGAGCGTGCGTGGTCAACCAATTTGACAACTACTTCATCGAGCCCGGCATTCATCACAACGGGAAGCTGGTGCTGGGCGAGAGCATCGGCGATCTCGGAGGCGCAAAGATTGCGTTTCTCGCTTTTCAGAAATCTTTGGTGGGCAAGCCGCGTCCGGCGGACATCGACGGTTTCACGCCCGAACAGCAGTTCTTCATTGCCTGGGGCCAGTTCCGCGGGGATCACATCCGGCCGGAGCAGCAGCGCTTGATGGTGCAAACCGATCCGCACCCGATCGCGAAATACCGGGTCATCGGACCGCTCGGGAACTTGCCGGAGTTTCCAAAGGCGTTTCAGTGCAAACCCGACGCGGCGATGGTGCGCCCGGCAGACAAGATTTGCGAGGTCTGGTAGACCCAGGGTTACTGCAAGAGGTGCTGCCAGTTGAGGACCAGATTCATGGGAGACTCGCCGTGACGGCCGACGACGCGGGTGGCGAGCGTGCGCTTGCCGTCAGGCATGATGGAGAGAATGTCGATGTCGTGAGGAACAGTCATAAGCTCTTTCGGAGCGGAGAACTCTGGTTTGCCACCCACGACGCGGAATTCGACAGTGTAGACCTTGTCTCCGAGAATGTAGCGCAGGCTCTTTCCATCGGGGGACCAGTCGGCCGCACTGGTGGAGTTGTCGGAGGTGACGTTGACCACACCTGGGGCTACCTGCCACTTGGAACCGCCGCCGGGAAAAGGGGTGACATAAAGTTCCCGCGCACCGTTTTCGTCCGACGTATAGGCCAGCCATTTGTCATCGGGCGATAGTTTGCCGTCGCCCTCCGAATACGGGCTGGTCAACACCGGCATCAGCTTGCGCTCTCCAGCGAGGTCGACGGCATAGAGGTCGAAGCTGGTCTTGGGATCCTGAATCGTCACGATGGCGTAGCGGCCATCGCGTGACTCGCTGATCACCCCGAGCCAGTCGCCGATCTCAGCCAGCTTCTCTTCCTTGGCGGAAGCAACGAGCGAGCGCTGCACCAGAACGCTGTGAAACCCAGTGGTCGCGGAGGTTAGCACACTCCTCCCGTCAGCGGAAACGACGCCCCGCTGGTCCGCCTCGGAATCGGCGCTGAGGCGGGTGATCGTCTTGCGCTCAGCATCTGCCAGCCACAAGCTGTCTCCGTGCCCGTCGGGGTTGTCCCGAGAGAGGACGGCAAGATGACTACCCGGAGAAAAACTGGCGCCGCTGTAGGGAGCAGGGTCACCCCAATGCTCCAATTCCTTGCCGGCCGAATCCAACCAGACCAACTCTCGATTCTCCTGAGATGCCTGCCGGTACAGGAGAACATTCTGCGACACTGAAAAGCTCCCGAGATTGCGCGGGTCGTAATACTCGATCGATTGCGCGATCGGAGTGGGCTTGCCCGTGAAACGTTGCGCAGCCGCGTCAAACGGCTGCGCCATGAGGGTTCCGTCCTTTAGATAAAACAAGTGTGTGTTGCTGTAGGCAACGTTTGAGCCTACGGGCAAAATCTGCGTTGGGGTGCCTCCATCCAGGGATCCAGCGTAGACGGTGCCCTGCGAGTCCTTACCGGCGCGCTGCACAAAAAGAAAGTGTTTTCCGTCGGGCAGAAAGTAGGGGTTGCGATTGGTGAAATCCTTGTCGTCTCTGTGATCGGGAGTCGCCTGTTCCGGCGTGCCGCCGCCATCCGAGACGCGCTGGAGGGGGCCGTTGATATGAGGGGCGAAAAGGATGATGCCCTTGTCGCTCCAGGCCCCCCCACGTCCTTCCGGTGCATCGCAGAGCACCTGAACGGGTCCGCCGGTGGCCTCGAGCTTTCTGAGCTTGCCGTTGGAAAAGAAGCCCAGGTACTTTCCATCCGGTGACCAGAAGGGAAAGCTGCCTTCTTCAGTGCCAGCAAGCAGAACTGCTTTGCCCGAGCTCAGCCGTTCGAGAAAAATGGCGGTTTTGTTGTCCTTCAACGCGACAAACGCAAACTGCTGCGCATCCGGGGAAAGCACCGGCGCGCCGTAAACGACGAGCGCGAAGTCAGCACCCGGGGGCCGCGCGATCTGAGCCTGCAGGAGGCGCTCCGCGGATGTGAGGCGGACGGCGTACGTCGCGACCAAGACAGTCGCGGCCACTGCTCCGAGCCATCCCAACGCCGTTGCAGCTGCCAGTATCTTCTGCCGGTTCTTGCGCTGGGAAACGACCACGGCCGGGGCGCCGACCTGGCTGCCCGCGGAGGTGATCCACTGCAACTGCAATTTCAGATCGTGCGCGCTCTGAAAGCGCTGATCGGGTTCCTTGGCAATACACGTCCGCACCAGATGCTCGAGGGCCGGAGGCGTGAGCGGCTGCACTCCTGAAATGGAATCGGGATCCTTCTCCAAGACAGCGCTGGCCACTGAAAGCTGGCTCTTGCCTTCGAAGGCGCGCTTGCCGGTAAGCATCTCGTACAGCATGGCGCCGAAGGCAAAGATGTCGCTACGGACGTCGGCCTCCTTCCCTTGAATCTGCTCCGGGCTCATGTACTGCACGGTCCCCACAACGGTTCCTGCTACCGTGATTGGGGACGCCATGCTGGGGACGGTGGCGATGGCGGAGAACGCCGGAGTCCCCGACTGCGTCCCCGTCGCGAAGGCCTGCAGCTTGGCGAGTCCGAAGTCCATCAGCTTGGCGCCGCCTTTGGTCAGCATGACGTTGGCGGGCTTCAGGTCGCGGTGAACGATGCCGCTGCGGTGCGCCTTGTCCAGAGCGTCGGCGATTTCGATCCCAACGCGCACGGTTTCATCGGGCGTCATTGGTTTGCGCGCGAGGCGGGCGGCCAGGGTTTCGCCTTCGAGATACTCCATCACCAGGAAGTCGACGCCATCCTGACGCCCCACGTCGTAGAGCACACAGATATTGGGATGCTGCAACCCTGAGATGGCCTTGGCCTCACGCTCGAAACGGGCGCGCAAGTCCGGGTTCTGGCTCAGATGCGTCGGCAGGACTTTAATGGCGACCTCGCGGTCAAGTCGCGAGTCACGCGCGCGGTAGACCTCGCCCATCCCGCCCGCGCCCAGCGGGGACTGAATTTCATATGGGCCGAGTTTGGTGCCAGAGGTAAGTGCCATCCGTAGCGCGTCATTATAGTCCCGCGGGTCGGGATATATGGCGGGGACGTTTGGCCGCAGAGTTGAGTAAGGAGGTGCGAAGAAATGCTCTCAGGTGGGTAATGTGATCTCCATTACCGGGGCCGGTGATGGGCGACACCGCTACGCGGTTCAACCTACCCTAGAGTTTGGAATCGAGCAGCCACTCGGAGGAGGGGCGAATCAGTAGGCGTCCCGACTTCAACGGAAGTCTGGGACGCCTGGCTATTTGCGGCTCGCGGGGAGGAAGGCGAACCGGCAAGAACCCCGGCGACGCAACCCGGGGGCACAGTTCTGGAATCGGACCTCTCCCAATGAAATCCTGTTAACACTTCTTTTCGTGCGCGCGTCTATGGTTACGTCGCATACTTATGCGGATGAGCGCAGGAGCAGGAGATCGCGTTGACTGGTTCGGCGCAAGCCCGGGTAGTCGGGCGGTGAAGGAACGGCCCCCTTCTGACGTGCGCGACGATGCGCTGCTGGTGGAGTCGGCCCGGGCCGGCGACCGGGCGGCGTTCGGACTGTTGTACGAAAGGTACGCGCGCCTGGTGCATGGGATCCTGATGGCGCGAGTGCCGCTGGGTGAAGTCGATGACCTGGCGCAGGACGTTTTCGTGATGGCGCTGCGGAGGTTGTCGTCCCTGCGGGACGGGGCACGCTTTGGCGGATGGCTGGCGGCAATCGCTCGCAACCGCGCCAACGACCATCACCGGCATTCAGTGAGCGAGGTGGAGTGGAGCGATGAGTTGCCGGCGAGCGAACGGGAGTCCGGCGCGATGAGCAACCCGAAAGGTGCAACCTCTGCCGGCGAGGCTGCGACGATCCTCGCCGCAATCCGCAGTCTGCCCGACGCTTACAAGGAAACCCTGATCCTGCGCCTGGTCGAGGGGATGACGGGGCCCGAGATCGCGGAGCGGACCGGCTTAACGCCGGGATCGGTACGAGTGAATTTGCATCGCGGCATGCAGCAGCTGCGCGACAAACTCGAGCGAACCTTGGCCGGAAGTGAGGGACAACGAGAGAGGTCGTCGTCATGAATGCGGGAAACAAGGCGAGCGAGGGCGGAACGGGAAACGACTATCTCTGGAATGGATCGGGCGAACCGGACCCGGAAATCCAGCGACTGGAAATGCTGTTGCGAGGATACCAGCGCAGTGGCAGCACACCGGTATTTCCCCAGGTTGCTCAGAATCGGCGATGGGCGTTTTGGCCGCGGATGGGAATGTTTCCGCGACTCGCGGCGGTGGCGGCTGCGGTCGTCGTTGTGGCGACGGTAGCCGTAATCGTGCGCGGGCGGAAGACAATTCCCGCCGTGCTGACCGGATGGAACGTGACGCGGGTTGCAGGCGCTCCGCGTGTCGGTGCCAGGGCGATGGGCGCCAACGAGGGCATCGGACAGCTGGTCGAAGGGCAGACGCTTGAAACCGATGAAGGATCGCAAGCGCATCTCACAGCCCTTGAAACCGGCGAGATTGAGGTGGACGCCGGAACCCGCCTGCGGATGGAACGGACGGAAACGGGCTTCCGACGACTGGTGCTCGATCGGGGAACGATCCATGCGTGGATTTGGGCGGCACCGGGAAAATTCGTAGTCGACACTCCCTCGGCGCTGGCGGTGGACTTGGGCTGCGCTTACACACTGCACGTGGACGATTCCGGAGCAGGACTGCTGCGCACTTCGCGAGGTTGGGTGGGATTTCAGTCGAACGGGCATGAATCCTTCATTCCCGCGGGGGCGGCGTGCGCCACCCGGCTCCGTATCGGACCGGGGACACCTTATTTCGAGAACGCGCCCGAGGCCCTGCGCGCGGCCTTGGCGAGATTTGACTTCGCCGATAGCACCGCCGAGCAACGAGCAGACGATCTCAGCATAGTGCTGGCTGAGTCACGCAAGACCGATGCGCTGACGTTGTGGCATCTGCTAGCACGAGCCGATGAGTCTGAGCGGGCCCGCGTGTTCGACCGTCTAGCAGCGCTGGTCCCCCCACCGACGGGTGTGACGCGGGAAGGAATTCTGCATCTTGATCGAGCCATGCTCGACCGCTGGTGGAACAAACTGGGGTTTGACGACATCGCCGTTTGGCGGCACTGGGAGCGCGAGTGGGCGGGCAAGTAGGTTTCAGGCTTCAGGTTTCAAAGGGTAAGGCTTTATCGCGCAGGGCCTGATTCCGCCGGGCGACAAGTTCCCCCCCTACGTTACTCAGCGCAACTCCGGATAGGACAAGCTTTCTTGTCCGACGGGAAAGTCTCCCTTCTGCTTATTTCGGACTTTACGTCATTCCAGATCATTCTGAGCGGTTAACAGTTGGCACTCTGGGAGCGTCTTGGTGCGCGTGAAGTGAAATTCGCGCACGAGGAGTTTCGAGATGAGATCCATGGTGATTCCACGCTTTCTATTTGCGGTTGTTGGGGTTCTGTTCGGGTTCGCGACTAATGCACTGGCCGGGCCGCCCCTGATCTGTCATGCGATTGAAATTGGGCACGCGAAGTCCCTGCCTCCCATTGACTGGAACTCGAGCAGCACCGGCGGCTACGCTCTGAAGAATCTGAGCCGGGATACGCTCGCTATCCTCGATTCGGATCCGTCAGTGCTGGTGCGCATGGAAACCCTGCGGCGAGCCACGATCTACGCTCGTCACGATCCCGCTACGGCCAGAGAGTTGTTGCTCAAGCTTCGTGCGCGTGCGGACCGTTCAGAAACCTACGGCCATCATGACGCTCTGTCGTGGTTCGATGTGGGATACCTCGCCGAGGCATACCAGCAGTGGATGGGAAAGAACGACGCAAATCCAGCAGCGGGGCTCGACGGGTACGCCTGGATTCGACGAGCCATCCGATTAGGTGGCGGCGACGCGGAGATGGAATTTGCTGCGGCTCTGGTTACGCTTCACGGTCCCGAGAGAGCGCATCGGGAACACATATCCAAGGCGATGGCCGGAACCAGGGGCGATGCGCTTCTGGCGCAGAATCTGGCTTCGCGATTCTATCGTCAAACCGTTTCTGAGGTGCTCTCTCAGCCCACCTCGAAAGAGGCTGCGCGATGAACCCGCACTTGAGAAAGGCAGCGCTGGGCAACTGGGTTCGTAGAGCTGGCTTGCGCCGCTTGGCCGGCATATTGCTGACCTTGTGCTTGCTGGGTGGTGTTCTTGGACTGGCCGGTGGAAGGGCTGCCTCCGCGCCGGAGCTGACGGTACACGAATGGGGCACCTTCACAGCCGTGGCTGGAAGTGACGGAGAAGCGGTGGAATGGACGCCATGGCAGGGATCGAGCGACCTGCCCGGCTTTGTGGAGCACCTACGCGACCCGGAGTTTAAGCAAGGGCTGCGCGGCACCGTGCGGATGGAAACGCCGGTGTTGTATTTCCATTCACCCCACGACATGACGGTATCGGTGAAAGTTGCGTTTTCTAAGGGTCTAATCACGGAGTGGTACCCGCGGGCGAGCCGAGTTCTTCCCACGGGAAAGATACGGAATGCAGAGTTGAGCCAGCTTCCGGCGGACGGAAGCATTCAGTGGAGTGGAGTTCGAGTCACGCCGAATGAAGCGGGCCAATTCCCACACGAGCCGCGGGACAGCCACTACTACTCCGCGCGGGACACGGCGGCGGCTCCAGTGCAGGTGAAGACCTCCAAGGGAGGTCAGCAGGAGAGATTTCTCTTCTATCGGGGCGCGTCGGCGATGCGGTTGCCGTTATCCGCCAGACTGGACTCCGAGGGCCGATTGGTGGTCCGGAATCTGGGAGAGGAGGGGGTTCCGACGGTGATTTTGTTCGAGCGCCGGGGAGAGGGCGTGGGTTATCGCGTGGCTGGCGCACTGGCAGAGCAGACAACGCTCGATCCTCCGGTCCTGAATGGCACCGTCGACGCGCTGTGCGCCGATTTGGAAGGGATTCTAGTAAATCGGGGGCTCTATCCGGACGAAGCGCATGC
>Ga0210399_10002539_pt1 | contig 14196 bp, 12 predicted proteins | sample IncBWC14MmetaG_FD_150865 | JGI IMG/M metagenome (GOLD analysis project Ga0210399, IMG submission 150865) | Forest soil microbial communities from Barre Woods Harvard Forest LTER site, Petersham, Massachusetts, United States - Inc-BW-C-14-M | ecosystem: Environmental > Terrestrial > Soil >... | reverse complement strand
ATGCCACGGCTCTCCTTATTTGGACACTGATCACAGGAATTGCGCATGCACCAAATGCCGTGAGGCTCGGGCTGGTGCCCTCGGTCTTGATCACCGATGGACCTTATCGATTTACGCGGAATCCGATGTATGTCGCGGAACTAGCATCATGGCTGGCGTGGGCGCTGTTCTTTGGAAGCCTGGCCGTTTTTCTGGGATCTATCGCACTGCTGCTAGTTGTGAATCTCGTAATTGTGCCTCGGGAAGAACAGAGTTTGGAAGCAGCATTCGGTCAGGCCTATCTTATGTACAAGAAGCGGGTGCCCCGTTGGTTGAGACAAGCCAACAGCCTGAAATAGGAGCTGTAATGGCTAGAAGCGCTCGACGAGGGATTTTGAGTGTTATGGCGATTTTGCAACTGCTAGGACGGTTTCCGGCGGGAAACCCTCATGATCAGCCAAACTGCACCGACAGAACACGATCAGGACAAGCAGTACCTGCCACCACTTTCCTAGCATGATGACCTGGCCGCCCTGCTGAATCTTGGGCAAGACGAAGGTGGGATTCACGTCGCCATTCTACCCCGCCGCGAGGTCAACGAGTGTTATCGAGATTTTGTAACAATCGAGGTCTAGAATAATCCGTGATAGTCGAAAAGAAAGGAAGGGCCGTATGCCTTCCGCTCTCAGAAACAAGCTGATTCGAGCACCGGGCTCTGTTTTTTCGCTTTACCTGGTTGCCCACGCACAATGTCCCGTTGATACGGTCATTGTGAAAGGCCGTGTGGAGCATCTGATTGCTCAGAACGATTATCGGGTTCGAGTGCAGCTGGTTTACCCGAAGCACAAACCTGGTGAAGCGGGTGAAGTAACCGTGGAGGATGCGAAGTTTCAGATTCCAGTCGAATTTGTGACGTCGCAAAGTTCTGTGTTCACCAACCTGCCCAAAAGATGTGGCCGCAAGCCGCAGACCGTCGTCATAACTTTGCTGAGCGGCGATCAGAAGTCGGATGAAGCTTCTTTAGATTTCGCTAGAAACTTCAGGATGGTAGACGCCAGTGCATACACGTTGCGCTCCGAACTGGCGCTCAATGGTGGTTCCCAGTGAATCAGTCCCACAATTCTTGGAAAAGGTTTTGTGTGTAATCAAGATATTACGCCAGTGATCCGTGGATGGCGCCATGGGTTGCCCGCGACCATGAACACAAGGGGAATCGGCGCTACGCTGAATACCAATGCGGTTCCGCTATGCTGGTCCGCATGTAACGATGGAACGGGTAAACGGGAGTAAGCACGAAGTTTGCTCCCTGTTTTTTAGGATCGAATACTTGCAAAACAGTCAGGTGAAGGCCGCATTGCACAACGACTACGGCTTTACCAGCGGTACTTGCGAGGCTAGCTGAAGCTCAATCATCATGCTGACCCGGCGGTCAATCTGAAAAAACATTGCTGTTTTTTTATGTGAGATCACCTTCTCGAACTCAGGAACGTATTTCAGACGGAGTTGGGTGTTATCTTGATCGAAAGTCAGCCACTGCTTGATGAAGCTGTCGGCCTGCTCCTCTGTACCTGTCTGGTAGTTCTTCGCATACTCCTTGAGCAGCGCGAAGCGAGCATCGTTTACCTTGATAGTCTCTCCGATGTATCGATCATAAAGGGGCCAGAATTTCGTCGCTTCCGTCTCCGTCAAAGGCATGTTGGCAGCAACCACCTTCTTCCGTTCAGAACGGATGTCTTCCCGCATCAGTTGGATATTGGCATCATTGACCTGCTCTTCGGTCATGTTCATTGGATTGGCGGCACTTGGTGCGGCTTGTTGCGCGCTCAATAAAGAGGTAGCGGCGACAACGAATGTCGCAGCGAAAATAGAGATGATTTGCGTTTTCATTGTTTTTTCAATTTGATGCTTCGATCTCCAGTGTGTAAGGTGCCTTTGAGGGCTAACACTGGCAATTGTGCCAGTTCTGACGAGCAATCGGAGTCGATTGGGACGTCGTTTTATACCGCTTGGCGGTCGTCAATCGTGGCAGCTCGTTCCTAGTTGATGTAACCAGATTACACAAGTGAGCGCGAGGAAAACTCTTTTGACTCAAGGTAGATGAATGATATGGGGATTTTGCAACATCTGCCGGGGTTTATTTCAAAAAATTGCCGGTGACTCCTGACTCTGTTGAGGTGACGCCACCTATAGCAGGTATATCTACCTTACGAAGTCTCAGCCGCTGCTGCAGCCTCTGAGATTCGTTTGGAAGAAACAATAGGCTGCCTTCAGAGATTCCGCGCAACTCCGGACCATTCCAATGGGGCGACATGATCCCATTGACGGCATGGGAATTCGAGCCAAACAACAAGTGCCCTATTTCGTGAGCCAACACGTAGCCTAGTACCGGAAAGCCAAGGTGCCGCTCCATACCTTCGATATGGTCAAGGAAGGCGTAAGCATAGTAGCCCACGCCATTATCAGCCAGAAGAGCGTTCCCTAGAACGTCGTCGCGGTCACGCACATGAGCGGTGGTCTTGCCCGAAAGGATCTTCAACACAAGATGAGTGGCGTCAACGGCGGAGCAGTTTGCTGGCTCGAATTCCTCCAACTTCGGTGAGCAAGATACCCAAACGGTCTTCACCCCTGCCAGCCCGAAGATTCGGCGAGCTTCCGCTTCCGCTGCCTCCAACCGCAAGGGCGGAACATCTGCGTAGTCATGCACAGAAATCGTGATCTCCGAGGTGGGTGCGGCGGCCTCATGCAGCTTCTGCGCAATGGCGGGAACGGAGTATATCCCTATTAATAGCAACGCTGCCAAAGTTTCGTGTTTTCTGCTCACGGTGTCACCTCTTGGGTGACCCCGACTCTGGCTTAGAGGAGCAGGTACCTCAATGACGCGCGAATTACGCCGAAGACATATGTAGGTGACTTGCTAATCATTGTGTTATCAGCAGTTTGGGAAACGACAAGAGAGGGCAATACGATCGAACAGAGTTCGGCTCGCAATAGCAAAAACCGTTGGCGGTGTAGGCGGACAAAGGCAGATGTAGTCCCGTCCAATAATCTTGGCGAGTGGGGCGTTGTACCCGATGACCACAGAGCGGAACCGCGCCCGAAAGATGCTAAACTTCGGCCACGACGTTTCCGTGTCAGCCAAGCCTTCATTTCGAATTATCCGATTCAGTACGTTCGAGCTGAATCTCCAAACAGGAGAGCTACACCAGCAGGGGCGGAAGTTAAAGCTCCAGGAACAGTCCTTTCAAGTGTTGGCGGCGCTGCTTGAGCGACCGGGAGAAATAGTTACCCGAGAGGAATTGCGCAGCAGGCTCTGGTCGGTGGACACCTTCGTCGATTTCGATCATAGCCTGAACGCTGCCATCAAGAGGTTGCGCGATGCGCTCGGCGAATCGCCGGAAGCGCCCATCTTCATTGAGACTCTCGCTCGCCGAGGATATCGCTTCATTGCTCCCGTCAACGTTTGCTCCGCTCCAAGCGGAATCAGAATCGCGAACGCCCCGGAGCAAAGCAAGTCATCCTTCTTGCGTCACTGGGTCACCAATGCGGGAGGCGGCATCCTCGAGTCCCCCCTCTTCAGAGAAACCCTTCCTCAAGTTCGACGCCTTCGTCTCGTATATGGCGTCGTCCTTCTCTTGATTCTCATAGCTGTTGCAATCGGCTGGTGGCTTCTGTCGAGGCGAGTGCCCAGAGTCACCACTTCGACTCAGCTGAGCTTCTCCGGGCTAATCCACGCTCCTGGCGGTTATAACGACGAGGTGTATTCCACGCTGGCTACCGACGGAACCCGAATCTACTCTTCGGCATCCACCAAAGAGGGACCTAGTCGGTTGGGATACGTATCGACTGCCGGTGGAGAGCAGGTTTCGATGACGGTGCCGCTTGAGCGCCCCCAGCTGCGACACATTTCCCCCGACGGATCGATGCTTCTTGCTTATGCATCCTCTCCCGGAGAGTCGGAGAGCCACCTATGGCTAGTGCCGACTGCCGGAGGAGGGCCGCGCCGCCTCGGTAACATCGATGGGCAGGATGGCGCCTGGTCGCCTGATGGCCGCGAAATTATTTACGCGAACGAACAGGACCTCTACGTGGCGCGGAGCGACGGCAGTGATGCACGTAAGATCGCCACGACTCCGGGTAAGGCATTTTGGCTTCGCTGGTCACCCGATGCGACGCGGATACGCTTCACTCTGGTAGATTCCAAAACGGCTTCGCGGACCCTATGGCAGTGCCGGGCAGATGGGACCGATCTGCATCGCCTGCCATTGTCATGGGACAAACAGCCGCAGGAGTGTTGTGGCGAATGGACTCCGGACGGAACGTATTTCTTCTTCCGGGCCGCGCGCGATAACAGCTTGGACATTTGGCTGATCCGAGATACTAAATATCTGGAAGGAACGTACAAACCTACACGTCTGACAAGTGGTGCGCTAGGCGCTGTCGCGGCGATCTCGAGCCGCCACGGGAAGCGCTTGTTCGCGGTCGAGGGACGGAACATGTCCGAGACGTTTAAGTATGACTTGAGAACTCGTAAGCTTATGCCATTCCTTCCCGGAAGCTCCGTGTGTTGCGTTAGTACCTCTCCGGATGGTCGCTGGATAGCCTATAACGAGGTGCGCGGAGCAGAGACCATCCTTTGGCGCAGCAAGCCAGACGGCAGCGAGCGCGTGCAGTTGAGCTCACCACCAATTCATGGGGGATGGCCGACCTGGTCTCCCGACGGAAAATACATTGCCTCCTTCTCCAAGGCACAGGACGGGTCATGGAGAATTTATGTTTTCCCGGCGAGCGGTGGTAACCCTCGAGATCCGCTGCCTAAGGAGCGAAATGTAGTAGATCCGGAGTGGTCGCCCGATGGGCACTCGTTGATGTTCGGGCGTCCCCCTACCTATTGGGTTGAATCCTCAACTCGTACAGCGATCTCCATCCTCAATATGGATACTGACCAGATCACCACACTGCCTCAGTCGGAGGGTTTGTTCAGTCCTCGCTGGTCGCCGAACGGGCGTTACGTAGCCGCCATGCCGCTAAGCCAGAGGAAACTCATGCTTTTTGATTTTGCCACCCAAAGCTGGACCGAGTTGGCTCACGGTACGAACCAGAATCCAAAGTCGTTTGATAATCCTCGTTGGTCGCCGGACGGTGAGTATCTGTACGCCAATGAGGAGGCCAAAGGAGTCCTAATTCGCGTCGACACGAAAACTCGCAAGCTCGAAGAGATTGCGGATTCTAAGACAATAGAACCCACCTCCCAAGGGTGTGAATTCTTCAACCTGGCCGGGAAAGGCGCTATCTGGATCGGTTGCGGTCGCTTGAGTTCCAACATTTACGCGCTCGACCTGGACCTACCCTGATCCGTGAGTCTCCATCGCCCAACGGTCTTAGTTCTTTCCACGAATCTGAACCTAGGGCTATCCTCTTCGTTTCACCGCTCCACGCGCTCTATCCCGGAATCGGGGGCGGTAGCCGAATTTTTCCCAGGCGGTGGGAAATCCAGACGCCGATTCCCGGGATTTTTGATTCGAATGTCGAACCTCAACGTCCCGTCATCTTTTCCCGCAGGCGCTTCTCGGCGTCGGCGCTCCAGTAGCCGCATTCCAGGCTGATGAAGACTGACGTGTAGGGAATTGTCATGTTGGTTTTCAGAACCAGGACGTGGAACGTTTTGCCGGCTTCGTCGAGCTTGGAAATAATTTCCTCGTGCGGGAGAGATTGCACTTCGGTCTTTCCAAGAAGACTGCTCAGGGCTTCGCGGTAGGCGGTCACGCCGGCGGCGTCGGTTTCAGGTACTACTTTGAGCTCGGCATCGGTGAAGAGGACGGGGCGGACATGCTTCGCCTTGCTGAGTTGATCGAGAACGGTTCTCACCACATCGAGTTGACTGGCGTTGGTCTCGATTGTTTCGACGCCGGCGCTCGTCTGTAAGGGATAGGCGGAATCGACGACGGCGATCCAGTTGCGGTGGCCGAGGAGAGGGAGTTCTTCGTTCAGACGCGTCCGCCAGTCGGGGGATGCGGCGTGGGCGCGATCGCCTACGGGGGTAAGAATGCAGACCAGGAGGATAAAGACAAAGATCGGGACTGCGCGGAATGTGGGCATCAGGACCCTCCTTGTGTTGATGGAGTGTTCGTTAGACTTCCTTGCGTCGGTACTGGCAACGAAGGCGGGGTAGGGATCCTTCGACTGCGGTTGGTCTTTGCGCTTGCCGCGCAAAGACCAATCCTCGCTCAGGATGTCAGGCGTAAGGGACAGGCCTAAACCATTCCTCACGGCGTGACACAGCCCGGGGCTTCATCCCAGCCCTTGTGGCTTTATCCAAGATAATGACGCGCCTGGTGAATCCAGGCTTCAATCTCCGTGTCGGATGCGCCCTCCCTCTCGAGATAGCTTCGCATGTTGGCTTCCTCCATCGATTCGGATGTGCTGGTGATTGCGCCCGCGGAGAAGTCGATGCCCACAACGATGAACGTTTCCGGCTTGGAACCTTTTACCTGGACCACTCGGTATTTCGTCGCCACATTGGCCTCCGATTCCTGAAATGAGGGATCAATCGACTATTCTTTTACTCCCAGCTGCGAGAATAGGAACGAATACACGTCCGTAAACTCTTCGATCTGTTTCGTCACGGGCTTGCCTGCGCCGTGCCCGGCCTTCGATTCGATCCTTAATAAGATGGGGCGCGTCTTGCTCGAACCGTTTTTTGCTTCCGCCTGCATCAGGGCTGCCATCTTCTTTGCGTGCATGGGATCGACTCGCGTGTCGAAATCTCCGGTCATAAACAGGATCGCGGGATACTCTGCGCCCGCCTTCACGTGCTGATACGGAGAGTAAGCGTATAGCCATTTGAACTGCTCGGCATTCTCAGCGGTGCCGTATTCGGGGATCCAGAGTTTGGCGATCTGAAAATTCTGGTAGCGCAGCATGTCGAGCAGCGGGACCTGGCATACGACGGCGCGGAACAGGTCGGGACGCTGCGTCATCATGGCACCCATCAGCAGGCCGCCGTTCGATCCGCCCTGGATTGCGAGGTGATTCTTGTCCGTATATTTTTCGGAGATCAGGTGCTCGGCGGCGGAGATCATGTCGTCGAAGACATTCTGCTTCTTGTCGAGCATGCCGGCGCGGTGCCAGTCTTCGCCGAACTCGGCGCCGCCGCGCAGGTTGGCCACGGCGAAGATGCCGCCGTGCTCCATCCATAGATAGGCGGTGCGGCTGAAGCTGGGTGTCAGGCTGATGTTGAATCCGCCATAGGCAGTGAGCAGCGTGGGATTCTTTCCGTTTTTCTCGAGACCCTTCTTATGCACGATGAACATGGGGACGCGCGTGCCGTCTTTCGACTTGGACCACTCCTGCGCAACTTCGTAGGCGGAGGGATCGATGGAGGGAGCGTCAACTTTGGTCCAGAGGTCGCTTATAAAGGCGGAATTTGCCTCCAGGCCAGGTGTTTTCATAGGTGTTGGCTTCAGGTCGAGGAGGTAAATACTCGGAGGCACGGTGAAGGAATGGAATCCGAAGAACGCCTCGTCGTGATTCCACTTCCCACCTGTTCCAAAAACCGTTCCGATGGCGGGAAGGGAAATATCACTAATCTTCTTACCTTCGAGGTCGAACAGCTTCAGCTGTGATGTTGCGTTCTGCTCATACTGCACGAAGAGCTTGCCTCCGTAGACGGATACGTTCTGCAATACGGCATCACTCTGCGGAATGATTTCCTTCCAGGCCTCGCGATCGAAGTTGCCCGCGTTGGTCACGAACGCCCGATAGCGCGCTGCGTCCTCGTTCGTTGTGATGTAAACCTTCCCGTCGTAAACTTCCGCGCCGTAATTGAAATCCTTGCCGCTGGTCAGGCGCGATGGAGGATTCTTCCCGTGCGTGTCCATCAGGAAGAGTTCCGATTTGGTCCATCCCTGCGAGACGTGGATCAGCAGCCAGCGGCCGTCGTTGGAGAGAAAGACGCTGGGCCAATCTTCGGGATCACGTCCTTCGCCGAAGATGAGATCGTCGGTCTCGGGATCGGTGCCGAGTTCGTGGAAGAAGACATGCCGGTTGTACATCTCCTGCCCGGCGGGAAAATCTCCCTTCTTCGGATATCGCGTGTAGTAAAGGCCGGAGTTATCGTGCAGCCAGGCAATGGAAGCCGCACGCGTGCGCTCGATTGTGTCAGGAAGAATTGTTCCGCTCTTCGTCTCGACAATGTGCAGCGTCGACATCTCGGAGCCGCTCTGCGAAATGCCGTAGGCAACGTACCTGCCGTTGTCCGATGGCTGAAACCAGTCGAGAGCGATGGTTCCGTCAGCGGCAAGCTGGTTGGCGTCAACAAGAACACGGTCGGGCCCGTTCAGGCTATCGCGTACATAAAGGACCGGCTGGTTCTGCATGCCCTCGCGCTTGGTATAGAAGTAGTGCTTGCCCGCGATCACCGGTGCCGTGATGCTTCCGATCGAAAGCAGTTCGGTCAGCCGCTTGTGAATGGCATCGCGCCCAGGCAGAGGATCGAGCAACGCCCGCGTGTAGGCCATCTCGTCAGCCACCCACTTCTGTGTCTCCAGCGAATTGCCATCTTCCAGCCAGCGATAGTTGTCCACGACTTTGGTGCCGTGATAGAGATCGACAATCGGCTTGGCCTGAGCCTTCGGAGGCGCGGCAGGAGCGGCCGCCGGCGTATCGGCGGACTGGGAATCTCCGGTATAGACTGCCGCCGCCGCGACCAGCAATGAATAATAATAAAGAGAGCAAAGAGCCACGAGGAAACGTCCTCCAGACATGTACACCTCAGAAAAAGCGTACCAGAAAGTGAGAACCCGAACCGGGAAGGGTGCTTCCGCGAGCCGCCCCAAAATGCTAGAATGATGGCGTCAGTCAGGCAGGCCCTCAGCGCCCGCCGCCACACTCCTCAGTAGCTCAATGGCAGAGCATCCGGCTGTTAACCGGAGGGTTGTAGGTTCGAGTCCTACCTGAGGAGCCATTCTTTTTATCTGCCCTTCATTGGTTTACGCGGCCTTCGCAGTTTCGATTGAAACCACATTTGTGGCCCAACGTGGCCCAACTACGAAGCCCAGCCCTGCCTTTTCAACCCATTCGCTGCGCCACGGAAGGTCGTTTTGCAATCCGGCTGCGTACAAATCAGTGATCGTGCGCCGCGCATGCCCCAGCCACAAGCCAACCAAATCTTCGGGCACCCGTGCGCGCCGCAGCACTTGCGCGCGGAATCGCCGAAATGCATGAAAGCCTACCTTCACACCTGTATCGTGCAGAGCCCGGAGCACATTGCGCTGTGCCAACGGGTGATTGCCCTTCTTGGTGGGAAACAGATACCCGGTTTTACCGGCCACGAATTCGCGCAACAGTGCAGCCAGTGCTTCGGGTATATCCACTTCGCGGAGAGCAGCAGGTGTTTTCGGCTCCTGCTCCTGCCCGTGCCAGATTGAACGCCGCACAAATAGCTTTGTGCAATCGGGCGAAAGGTCGGTGTGCTTCAATGCCAGTGCTTCGCCGATGCGTAAGCCAGTACCAGCCAGCAACGCAAAGAAGGGCACATAACGAGGAAGTGCTTTCGTTAGGATTTGGGCAACTTCGGCATCCGTTACCGTGGGCCGTGGTTGCTTCTCTTTTTGCACGATGGGCATGCCTACGAAATCGTGATTCCACTTGCGTGGGTAAATCTGCTCGCCTTCATCATCAACTGCTGATGCAACGACCAGCTTCACCACTAGCGAATAGCTCACAATTGTTTTCGCAGCCAGCCCGCCTGCTGCCATTGTTTCAATCAGCAGCTTCAGTGCAGCGTTGGAAACTTCCGCCAGCGGCCTATCGCCAATGGTTGGAAGAATCCATTTATCAAGTGCATGCCGCCAGCCAGAAATCGTGGCGGGTTTGACCGGCTTGCGCCTCGGCATGGTGAAAGCTCTACTCGGGTAAAGCACGATGGTGCTGGTTTGTCTCCGGGGGAACCCAGTCAGTCACAATCTACTTCAGCGTTTTTTCGATGGAGTCGATCTCCTTCTTCAACTGCTTCAACACCGCTTTGAAGGGCTGGGTCAAATTGTACTTGGATGGCACTTTGCCAAGTTGCCGATTTCCGTTCGTAGGATGTATCTGAAGAATTAGCGTCTCGATGTCTTTCAGGTAGTTGATGTTCTTAATGCGGAAAATCTTGAAAGTGTCCCAACGATGACGGTGACGATCTTTGAGATGACCGTTCATCCTTCCATAAAGATCGCGGGTCAGACCTACGTAATAAAGCTCGCCTCCCTTGTAGAGCGCGTAAATGCCTGAAAAGTGCTTCATGACTTTCACCAACGCAACCTTGAAGTAGGGACTCTCAAAGAGGCTGGAGGGCAGCTTCCGCGTCATCCCTTTAATGAGACGCCCTTTCGTGCTCTTCCGCCTCTTTCGTCGAGTTACCTTCTTGTCATTTGCCATCGAGTGTTGGTCAGGGGTTATTCACACGGATTGTACCGTAGGGCTCGGGCGAGCAACTGTCAATCGCCTGTGCGGAAGGGCAAAAAGCATCAATTTGCACAGAGAACAATGTGCTAGTATTTATTAACCCCAAGGGTTAATAATAATGTTGACAAGACGAAGCCGTGAGAATAAACTTTAAATCAGGCAAGTTCGCCAAGGCGGCAAACTCGGAGTCACTATCCAACCGCCAATGGGGAGCGAAACGCGCTGCCAAGATTCGACAGAGGCTCTTGGAACTCACCGCCGCTGACACGCTGGCTGATGTCAGTCGCCTACCCCCTCCGCGATGCCATCAGCTTAGCGAAAACTTGGATGAGCAGTTCGCGGTGGATATATCTGCGAACGAGCGACTCGTGTTCGAGGTTGACCATGACCCAGTCCCCCGAAAGGCGGACGGAGGAATCGACCTTAGCAAGGTGCTTGCCGTCGTCGTATTGAGAATTGAGGACTATCATGATCGGTAAACAGAGGATTGAGTTCAAGCCGGATTATGCCATTGCTCCGGGAGCAACCTTGCTTGAAACAATTCAATCGCAAGGTATCTCTCAGGCAGAGTTAGCTAAGAGAACCGGGCGACCGCTTAAAACAATAAACGAAATCATCAAGGGCAAAGCTGCAATCACAGCCGAGACCGCTTTGCAGTTGGAGCACGTTCTGGGAGTGCCAGCGTCGTTTTGGAACAACTTGGAGCGAAATTATCGCCAATCGTTGGCGTCACTCAAGGAGCAGAAGGCGTTGGAGGTGGGAAAGGAATGGGTCAAGAAATTCCCGGTGAAGGAACTCATCAAGCGCGATGCCCTCGCTGAACCGCAAGAGGGCACAGACTTGGTTCGCGCAATGTTTCAATTCTTCGGCGTGAGCAGCACGTCCGCATGGAGCCAAGTGTGGAATGCTCCAGCGGCAGCGTACCGCCGCTCACCTGCCTTCCGTAGTTCCCCGGAATCAACAGCCGCGTGGCTGCGCTTAGGCGAAGTGGCAGCCAAGAAACAGGATTTGCCAGCATTCGACAAAGGCGTATTCAAAAGGGTGCTTGCGAGCATGCGCACCGTGATGAGTCTGCATCCCGGCGAGTTGCAAAAATCAATGGTGTCGGAATGTCGCAAAGCCGGAGTGTCACTCGTCTTCATTAAAGAATTGCCGCGTACGCGTGTTCATGGTGCAGTGCGGTGGGTCGGCGAAAACCCGATAATTCAGTTGAGTTGTCGCTATAAAGTTGAGGACATCTTTTGGTTCACATTTTTCCATGAGGCTGGGCACGTTTTGTTGCACGGCAAACGCGATGTCTTCTTGGAAGATGACGGAGGTGGGGACGACAAAGAGCGGGAGGCGGACGCTTTCGCCACTAGCCTACTCATCCCAGAGCTTCAGTGGAAACGGTTCGTCGCCACTGCACATTTCTCTGAGCCTAGCGTGCAAACATTTGCTGACACGCTTGGCATTCCTGCGGGTATCGTTGTCGGTCGCTTGCAGCACGAAGGTATCATTTCGTTTTCCCGGTTCAATCATCTCAAAAGAAGGTTTGACCTTACGGAGCCGTTGACGGCGTAGGTCATTCGAACCTAACTCTAATCCTCGCGACGCGATTGTGCGAGGTAAACAATGACCCTGAAAATAATTCCGCCAATCCCGGTCACATTGCGCCATTTAGCCCTTATGCGATAATTCGATTTCTCCCCTCCCCAAAGAAAGTTGTTCGCGTGCTGGAAGGCTGGAATACGCACGCATGGATCAGGCAACCCACAGCAAGATCGTCTCCTTCATTTGGGGCATCGCCGACGACGTTTTACGAGACCTGTTCAAACGCGGCAAGTATGCCAACCGCAAACAGAAGGAGTCTGCGGAAACCTAGCAGAATCAACGCTGGTCAAAAAGGTGTGTTTTCCCGTGCCTGCATATTACTGATTCAAAAGAGCGGGATTTCTGGATTTGTTCTGGCGCAAGGGAATACCTTCTGAGCCGTAATGGCGACCACTTAGGCGAAGAACGTTGCCCACGAAATCTTCATCTCCGAGCCGAACGTAAACTTCTGTAAAGCCTCGCCCTTGCACCCAATTCCGTTGCCGTAAGATTATCAACGGTGCTATACACATTGTTCTATGGGAGAGGCAGCACAAACCCGGACGCCTGAGACTCAGCTTTTCCATGATGTTTTCAACGCGAGTCCCATCGGGATTGCAGTGGAGAACTTGGAAGGTCAGCCGCTCTTCGTCAATCCATCCTTCTGCTCGTTCCTCGGCTTCAGCGAGGAGGAATTGCGTAACAAACACTGTGTGGATTTTTCTCCTCGTGAAGATGCGGAGAAGGACTGGGCGCTTTTTCAGCAACTAAAAGCAGGTTCTATAGATCACTACCAATTGGAGAAACGCTATTTTCGAAAAGACGGCTCTTTGGTCTGGGGTCGCTTGATTATCTCTCTATTGAAAAGTCGCCCATCTCCACTCCTACTGGCGATGGTGGAGGACATCACGGACAAAAAGAAGGCAGAGGAAGCGCGGTTTAGGCATGCCGCAGTTATCGAATCGTCTGACGATGCGATTGCTTCGGGGACTCTGGATGGAATTATCGTAAGTTGGAACACAGGTGCACAGAAGATTTACGGGTACACGGAGGCTGAAGCCGTTGGTAAGCCGATTAACATGCTTGTCCCGCCTGAGCTACCGGATGAGGAGAACAGGATTCTTGAAACGTTGAAATCGGGGGATCGCATCGAGCATTTTGAAACGGTTCGTGTTACCAAAACGGGGAAAAGAATTAACGTATCCCTGACTATTTCGCCAATCAAGGATTCAACTGGCAGAACTGTGGGCATTTCTGGGATAGCCCGTGACATCACAGAGAGAAAGCTGGCAGAAGAGGCACTACGCGCCAACGAGGAGCGGCTGCGATTAGCACAGCAAGCGGCTCGCATAGGAACTTTTGACTGGAATATTAAGACTGGAGTGAATACTTGGACACCAGAACTGGAGGCAATGTACGGTTTGCCGACGGGCGGTTTTGGCGGGACACAGACGGCTTTTGAAAATCTGGTTCACCCCGATGACCGCGCAGGAGTCATCAAGTTGGTTGACGCCGCGATGAAAAGCGGACAACCAACTAAGGGTGAATGGCGGGTGGTCTGGGCTGACGGGAGCGTTCATTGGATCGCAGGGTGCTGGCAGGTTTTCATGGATGCGTCTGGCGAGCCTTCGTCTGGCGAGCCTTCAAAGATGATCGGCGTCAACGTAGATGTCACGGAGCGCAAGCTGGCACAAGAGGCGCGTTTGGAAGTGAACCGCGCCTTAGAAGCGCAGGCGGCATTACTGCAATCGCGGGAAGAACTTCTGAAAATCTTCGTTAAACATGTACCTGCCGCAGTAACGATGCTCGACCGTGACATGCGCTATCTCCAAGTAAGCGACCGCTGGTGCGCGGATTATTCGCTGGACAATTCGAAGATAGTGGGGCGTGCGCACTACGAAGTCTTCCCTGACCTTCCCGACCGCTGGAAACAACTTCATCGCCGTGCTCTTGAGGGAGAAACATTGCGAGCCGAAGAAGACCGTTGGGATCGCGACGGCGGCACCAATTGGAGCCGATGGGAGATTCGTCCTTGGAAGAACGGCGACGGGCAGCCGGGAGGAATCCTCATCTTTTCTGAGGACATCACCCGCCGCAAGCAGATCGAAGAGTCGCTCTTGGAAATTCCCCGAAGGTTGATTGATGCACAGGAGCAGGAACGCACCCGGATTGGCAGAGAGCTTCACGACGACATCGGTC
>Ga0210399_10002538_pt1 | contig 14200 bp, 8 predicted proteins | sample IncBWC14MmetaG_FD_150865 | JGI IMG/M metagenome (GOLD analysis project Ga0210399, IMG submission 150865) | Forest soil microbial communities from Barre Woods Harvard Forest LTER site, Petersham, Massachusetts, United States - Inc-BW-C-14-M | ecosystem: Environmental > Terrestrial > Soil >... | reverse complement strand
CAGAACACCATGAAAGTTCTCGAGGAATACGCCATCGAGAGCTCCATCGCCAAGGTGTACGGCAGCGAGATGCTGGATTTCGTGGTGGACGAGGCCGTGCAGATTTTCGGCGGGTACGGTTTCCACGAGGATTATCCGGTATGCCGCGCGTACCGCGATTCGCGCATCAACCGCATCTTTGAGGGCACCAACGAAATCAACCGCATGCTCATTATTCAGATGCTGATGAAGCGCGCGATGGGCGGGCAGCTGCCGCTGATCCCCGCGGCCATGAAGCTGGCGGATGAAATTCTCGCCGGGCCGTCGCTCGAAGAAGCACCGGGAGGCGTTCTGGCCGACGAAGCGCGCGTTGTAGCCAACACTAAGAAAATGTTCTTGCAAGCGGCTGGAGGAGCAGTCCAGAAATTCCGCGAAAAGCTGGCCGACGAACAGGAACTGATCGGCGCGCTGTCGAACGTGGTCATGGAAATCTATGCGATGGAATCCTGCCTGCTCCGCGCGCAAAAAGCCGCCGCAGCCAAGAGCGAATCCGCAACGCAAACCATGATCGATGCAGCACGAGTATTCATCAACGATGCCGCCGAGCGCGTCGAGCACGAAGCCAAGCGCGCCATCGCCGCGATTCACGAAGGCGACATGCTCACCACGCAGATGGCCGTCTTGAAGCGTTTCGCCAAGCGCGCTGCGGTGGACACCATCGCACTGCGCCGCCGTGTCGCCGCCGCCGTGCAGTCTCAGGACCGCTATCCTCTGGAAGGCCGGTAACGGCAGCCTATCATCAATCAGTTCTAAGCAATTCATGCGGAATGTGGCGCCCCTCTGCTCGGGAGCTCACGTTTCCCAATTTGGAACGCACTTCACTGAAGGACCACGGTGCGCCCCAATTCTGTCCTAAACTGGAACTCGTACCCATCCGCCTTTGTCTCAATGGAGCTCGTAAGAATGCCTCGGAAGTTGCTGGTGTCGGTGCTCGCTCTGCTGGTGCTCAGTGTCGGCGTCATTCTCACATTGGGAATCTCACCGGCGGGTTCCCTGCTGACAAATCTCCTCCAAGTGGCCTGCTGCGGGCTGGCGGCAGCCCTCTGCTTCAAGGCATCGCGGCGTGGCGGTGGCCTAAGCCGCCCCTTCTGGGTTCTTGTCGGGTGCAGCATTGCGATGTGGGGAGTGGCGAACCTGGGATGGATGTACTACGAGAACTGGCTGCACGCGCCGGTGCCGCGAGTTTCGGTGGTGCACATCTTATTCGATGTACAAGGGGTCTTTTACGCGATTGCCCTCTCGTTGGACAAGGAAAGTGACTCGGCGGAGCTTAACGCTGAATTGATATTGGATTCCGCACAGATCGCCATCGTTTTCTTATCTCTTTTTTTCGGAATGTTTTACGCACAGGTCCTCGAGGGAGCGACGGGGAAAAACAACGATCTAATCCTGACCTGGACCTTTGTGGCGATAAGCATGGTGCTGACGCTGATCGCCGCCGCCCAGACAGTCGCCGCGAAGACAAAACGAATTCGTTCGCTTTACGGCGGTTTGGCGGTGTTCCTGCTGATCTACACACTGGGCTCCGGACTGGCCGAGTCCCCGTGGGCTAATGCCATTCCATCAACGGGGACGTGGTACGACCTAGGTTGGACGGTGCCATTCCTGTTTGCAGCGATGTGGGCGGGAGGCTGGCAGGAAGAAGCTGAAGAACGCGCGCCGATAGCGCATCCCTCAAGAACGTTGAGGGAACTAGCGCTGAAGAACGTAATGCTGGCGCTGGCGCCGCTGGTCGTTTTAGTGCTGGCCGCCCGGCTTGGGTTGCACTGGCGAATCATTGGATATTCACTACTGACCGTCTCGATTGTTTCGTATGTGGTGCGCCTGGCCATCACCGAATTCCGGCAGTCACAGAGTTCCGCGGCCGTGACGCGCCATAGAGTGGCAATGGAATCCACCGAAGACGGCATGGCCATCCTTGATATCAACGGCGTGCATGTTTACGCCAATTCTGCATTTGCCCGAATGGTGGGACTGCCCAGCGCTCAGGCAGCGTTGGGCAAGACCTGGCAGCAAGTTTACGATCCACGAGACGTTGCCGTGCTCCAAGAAGAGGTTCGCGCGTCCGTGCTGGCAACCGGCAAATGGTCCGGGCAAATCGCCCTCCATCGACGGAATGACACCACGCTGCCCATTGAAATGGCCATCACAGTGACGGCGCAAGGCGGGACGGTTTGCGTGGCCCGCGACATCAGCGATCGCCTGAATGCCGAACATGCTCGCGCCGAAGCAGAAATCAAGTACCGCACGCTCATCGAACAAGTCGCAGCGATCAGCTACATTGCGGAAATTGGTGTTCGAGGTCAATGGCTCTATGTGAGCCCGCAAGTGGAGATCATGCTCGGCTATGCGCCGGAAGAATGGCTTGCCGGGTCGCGCGATTGGCTGTGTCATATTCCCGTCGAGGACCATTCGATCGTGATCTCCGCTGAAGAACGCAGCGCGAGGGGAGAACCCTTCCAGGCCGAGTATCGCATCTCGCGAAAGGATGGGGGAACCATCTGGGTAAGCGACTCGGCGGTCGTTGTGCACGGCAGTGACAGTCATCCGGTGATGGAAGGGTTGATCGTCGACATCACCGACCGCAAGATGCTCGAGGACCAATTGCAGCAGGCTCGCAAGATGGAAGCCGTCGGGAGGCTGGCGGGCGGCGTGGCACACGATTTCAATAATCTTCTGACCATCATCAAGGGATACGTCGAGATGGCCCAACAGCGCTGCCTGGACCGCCCGGAGCTGCACAGCGATATACGGCGCATCGAAGAAGCCGCCGATCGCGCGGTCACCCTGGTCCGTCAATTGCTCGCTTTCAGCCGCAAGCAGGTCTTACGGCCGAAGATTCTCGATCTCAACACCATCGTAACGAATCTCGATCCGCTACTGCGGCGCTTGATGAGCGAAAACATCGAGATGAAAACTTTAGTTTCGAAAGAGGCCGGAGCGATCAAAGCCGATCCGGGGCAAATCGAGCAGGTCATCATGAATCTGGTGGTGAACGCGCGCGACGCGTTGCCCAACGGCGGCCGCATCCTCATTGAAACCAGCAACGTGGACCTCGACTCCACCTATACCCGCGACCATGCGGTTGTGATTCCCGGTCCCTACGCTTTGCTCGCCGTCACAGACACGGGCGTTGGCATGACCCCCGACACTGTCGGCCACATTTTCGAGCCTTTTTACACCACCAAGGAAAGCGGCCGTGGTACCGGACTTGGCCTCTCGACGGTGTACGGCATCGTGAAGCAGAGCGGCGGCTATATTTGGGTATACAGCGAGCTGGGAAAAGGCACGACTTTCAAAGTTTATTTGCCGCGTGTTACGGACGCCATTCCGCTGCCAGAGTCGCCGACGATAACTACGTCATCAGCAGCGCGCAGAGGCCATGAAACCATTCTGCTTGTCGAAGATGAACCTGATTTGCGTGAGCTGACGGAGATGGTTCTTTCTGATCGCGGATACACGGTGATCGGAGCGCCTTCACCGGCAGAAGCAGAGCGCCTGGCGGGAGACAACGGCGCCGAAATCCACCTGCTGCTGACGGACGTGGTGATGCCGGGAATCAGCGGACGCGAACTGGCCAAACGCCTCACCGGGCGCTTCCCCAATCTGCGTGTGATGTACATGTCCGGCTATACCTATAATGTGATCGCGCAAGACGGCACACTCGAGGAAGGAATCTCGTTCCTGCAAAAACCGTTTACGCCCCAAGCGCTCACGGAAAAAGTTCGCGAGGCGCTGGACCGCCCTGTTTCCGCAAAATAGAAAATCGCTTCCCGGTCAGACTACGGCGTTCCCGTCAGCGAAACGGTCTTTCCCGATGCGGCCGATCTTCTGGCGGCGTCCAGTATTTGCGTCACAATCACATTCGTTTCCAGCGAGGACTGCCCCTCCGGTTTCAAGCCTCCCAAAAGCACCGCTCGCAGGTAGGAAACAGAATCCTCTTTCGATTTCTGCAGAGGCTTGGCGACTTCGGAAATCTCCTCCTTCTCCGGCAGCCGCACCCGCACCGCGTCGCGCCCGACGGTGATGGCGTATCCCTTCTGCCCGTACACTTCCATATCTTTTCGCGAGAACGGCCAGTTCCAGGAGGCCTGCACGATCGCCTGCGCCTTGGGATACGTCAGGATGATGGTGGCATCGTCATCCACTCGGGGATAAACTTCCGGTTTGATGTGTTGCGTTACGGCGGTCACCGAGTCTGGGGGCTTCCCGTCCATGAGCCAGGTCGCCAGGTCCGCACCATAGCAGCCAAAGTCAAAAAGCGCGCCACCGCCGTTTAGTTTGGGGTCAGTAAGCCAGGCGAGAAACTCCGGACCAACATTGATTTCCTTGGGACCGCTATGGCCGTCATGCACCACGATTTTTCTGATTTCTCCGAGGGCTTTTTCGTGCACCAGGTCGTAAGCTGCCTGATTGCTGCGGTACCAGGTCGTCTCGTAGTTCACTAAAACCTGAATCTTCCCCGCACGCGCCGCTTTTTCGATCGCCCGCGCATCTTCGAGGCTGACTGCCAGCGGCTTTTCCATCATCACCGGCACGCCGTACCGCGCACAGATCTCCACCACGCGGCGATGATCGTAAGTGTTGGTATACGCCAGCACTGCTTGAGGATGCGTTTTCTTCAGCATCTCTTCCAAGTCGGAATAGAAAATGCTTGGCGCCAGGCCGTACTTTTTTTCAAATTGCGCAACCAGTTGTCCGTCGGCTTCCGCAATTCCGATGACTTGCAGATCCGTTCTTCTCTGAAACTGGTCGAAGAAACCGAAGGCATGTCCATGCACCAGCCCCGCGAGGGCGACGCGCAGCGGTCCTTCATCCATCTTCATCTCCTGCTTCGATTGCGCAGGCGAATCCGCGGCGGCAAGGAAAAGGAGAGCCACGAACATCAGTACAACATTTGCACAAATACTCTTCAGCATGCGCCTCCTTCAAAATCTTGGTTTAGTACATCGTGAATCGCCGGCTGGCTCAGCAAGTTCGCGGGCAGGATTGTACCTCAGGAAACCTGAAACGGGTCACCGTTCAGCTGAGATGCTTTCACTGCGGTTTTGTTGGCGGGTTCGCGGGAGCATCAGCCGCGCCCTTGGGCTTTGCGATGGTGGACAAAGTTTCCACGTTGAATTTCTTGTAGTCCCAGTAGCGCGTCACGACGCTGGCTTTAATCCCTTTCACGAGCAGGAATCGCACTCCAATGTGCGCTTCCATGTAAGTTGGCAGCCACACCTCGTTGTTCACGAACCCCTGCTCGTAAACGAAGCTGGTTCCCTTCTGCAGATTCGCAAGCAAACCGCCGGCAATCTTCATGTCGCCCACGAAATACGCTTCCAGCCGCGCGACGTCGTGCGCCTTTTCGTCGACCCAGACAACACCGGCGAGTTTCTGCGCCAGTTTTTCCACCAGCTTGTGCGGCTTGAATTCGGGATTAGGTTCGAAGTCGAAGACCAGCACGTCCTGCCCGCGGAAGCGCTCGCGCCGCGGATTCACAAACTGGCAAGCGCGTAGGAAAACCTCGATCCCTGGTTCGTCACTCTCTTTGTCCTTTCCTTCTTCCTTGGCCTTCTCTTCTTTCGCTTCTTTCTTGGCTTCGCGCTTCTGATGTTCCTCGATGCGTTTCTGGGTCTTCTCGTTTTCTTTTTTCTGCTCCGCTTCGCTTAAGGGCTTGCCATCCTTTTTCACCAGCGTGGTAATCTCGTCTCCGTTGAGATAGAAAAACGTGTACTCGCTGATTTCATGCTTCTTAACTTTTCCGTCGCCTTCGTATTCCGTCTCCTCTTCCGATTGCGATCCGGCGTAGTTCTCTCTTAGCTTGTCGATGGCTTTCTGGTTGTCGTCAATCTCTTTGAACAGCGCCTTCAGGTCCGGCAGTTTCACTTGCGACTTGATCGGGAAATCGAACACGCGTTCGCCGACAGTTCCGTTGACGACTGCGCGCGTCACGATGATGTCGTACTTATCGCTTCCGCGGCGCAGCCGTATTTTGTAGCGCAACTTCACGCCATCCACGGGGCGGTAGTCGTCATAAAAAATCTCTTCCTCGATGCCGCCGACGGTCGCCGTTTCCTTCGCGATCAAGTGCGACTGCATATCGAAGAAAACATGGCGCTTCACGCCGGTGGCCGTGGTCACCTCGAGTTGCAGCGCGTCCTTTCCTCCCACCTGCGCGTGCCCCGCTAGCGCCAGTGTTATCTTGTTCTTTTTAAGATTTAGCAGCCGGGAATTGTAATACTGCGAGGCCGCCTCCAGTTGCATTCCCTCGGGGCCGACCAGCGTGCCAAGCTCGCCGGCGGCAGTCTGGTGCCACGCCGACTTGCCGTTGTACGCCTCGATCACGTTTTTCTCGCCCACCAGGAGTTCCGAGTAATATCGATTCGGGAGCTTGGTATCCAGCGTATACGTTCCGGACTTGCCGTCGTCACCCGTAAACGTCCCTTCTAGCGTCAACGTCTGTATCTTCGCCAAAGCCTTGCCGCCCCCTGCAGCCTTCACATATTGATCGACGATCTTGCCTGGCTCCTGGCAGTGCGCGGCAGGAGTCAATCCAAGGCCGTAAAGGAAAGGAATCGCGAGAATTTGCGCGAGAAAGACAGGACAGCAGGAGCGTGGGTTCATGGCGTTCTTTGACTAGAACGCAGCTTTCCGGGAAAAGTTTCTCGAAAGTTGCAGAAAAAACGGCTTTCAATAGAGCAAGGCCCGGACTACTCGTACCGCAGGGCCACCATGGGATCCACGTGCGTGGCGCGTCGAGCCGGGAAAGACGTCTGACGGATGAGGTGGTAGAACGTTTCTCCTGAACGCCGTACACGGAGAGAATCGCGAATTAATTCGCGGGTTTCGGCCGCTTTGAATATTTCTCGTAGAGACGCAGATGGCGGTTGTCCAGAGATGTGAGCTGGCCGCGGATGAAAAGGTATTTGACGTCAGTGGTCAGTTCGAGCGGGTCGCCGTTGGTCACGATAACGTTGGCGAGCTTGCCCTGCTCGAGGGTTCCGATCTGATCGGCAAGGCCGAAGATCTGTGCGGGGTAGATTGTGACCGCCTTCAGGGCTTCCTCATAGGGCAAGCCGTGCGCGACGGCATTCGCCGCGTTTTGTCCCAGCCGCCGCGCGAAGGAATTATCGAAGCTGGCGAAGGCAAATTTCACTCCCGCAGCGGCAAGTTCCGCAGGCTGCGAAAGCAAACGGTCGTACGGATCGTCCTCCTCGGGCGGAAGAGAAAGCACCGGCCGAAGGATTACCGGAACGCCTTTCGAACGGAGCAGGTCCTTGACCTTGTAAGCCTCTTCCCCGCCAGCGAGGATCATCCTCAACCGCTGCTTGTCGCAAAACTCGACGGCGTTGCGGATCTCACGCGCGCGATTGGCAAAAACCAAGACCGGCAATTCACCGCGAACCACCGGCGCGAGAGCTTCGAGCTTCAAATCGCGATCGTACTTGGCCGCTGAACTCTTATCCATGACCTGGGCATAGTGCCGGGCGCGCTCCACCCAATCTGTGATTTCAGTAACCTGCTTGTCGTACTCCTGCTTGGCATCGGCATAAGGCTTTTCTTTGCGAGAGAAAGTGGCGAAGTCGAATGTTTGCGTCTCGATCTGGGGCCAGCTGATTACCATCGCAGCGCTCTTTTTGATGAGCATCTCGTCGATTTCCCAGCCCGCCATATGGATCGCAGATGCTTGACCGCCGATGACGCTGCCTCCGCCACCGGAATCAAATCCGCCACTGCCCGGAACGGCAAGAACTTCCGTGATGCCCGCGGCGCGCGTCACCGGAATATGCTCGCTCGAAGGGGACACCGCCGTTGCTGCAACCACGTCCGGGTTGTAATTTCCCGTCTCCGTCGAATCCACAGTCGCATTGACAGCACCGATTTCGCGCAATCCCATTTGCGTGATGGAGTCAAAAATTCCAGGGTAAACCTGCAATCCCTTGGCATCGATAACTTGGGCCCCCGCGGGGATGTCCAAGCCGACGCCCACGCCGGCGATTTTTCCATCGCGAAGGATGAGCGTACCGTCGTCGATGTTGGTTCCCGACAGGGTGAAGATTTTCGCGTGAGTGATCGCATAGGTGGTTGCCGGCTGTGACTGGGCCCTGGCGACGCCGGACAATGCGCATGCCACCATGAACATTAGAAGGATTCGAAAAGTGAGGGAGGCGCATTTCACAGCGCACCCCCGGACAGAACGGCTGCATCCTTTGAGTCCACGCCACCGGATTGCGGCGGCTTTGGTTTATCTTCCGGCTTTTTTTCTTCCGGTTTAGTCGTATCGGGTTTCTTTTCGCCAGATTTCTGCCCGATGGGCACGGTGGCGTCGGGTTTCTTGTCCTCCGATTTTTTCTCCGCGGCTTTCTTGAGTTTGTCCATCAACGCTTTCTTTTCTTTTTCGCGCTCGGAGCGTTCGGCGATGTCGCGCTGAAGGTCAAAATAGACGCGTCCATCGATCAAGGTTTTCTGCACGACGGCATACGCGCTCAACGGATCGTGATTGTAAATGGCCAGGTCTGCGTCCTTGCCGACGTCAATAGTGCCAACGCGCTTGTCGATGCCCAACTGCATCGCAGGATTGATAGTGACCATCTTCAACGCTTCGTCATGCGAGAGGCCGCCGAACTTCATGCTCTTGGCGGCTTCCTGGTTCAGGTGCGTGGCTTCTTCCGCATCGTCGGAATTGATGGAGACGACCACGCCGCGTCGCGTCATCAGCGCGGCGTTGTATGGAATCGCATCGTAAGCTTCCACTTTATAAGCCCACCAATCGGAAAAAGTGGAAGCGCCGACCCCGGCGGCAACCAACTCATCGGCGACTTTGTAGCCTTCGAGAACGTGCTGGAACGTGCGGACTTTGAAGCCGAACTCTTTTGCCACGCGCAGGAGCATCAGGATTTCATCCTCGCGGTAGCAGTGCGAATGAACGTACCGTTTGCCTTCCAGCACTTCGACGAGCGGATCGAGGCGCAGGTCACGGCGCGGCGCGATGAGATTCTTTTCACTGGTGGCGCGCTTGTTGTAGTCGTCCCAGGTTTTTTTGTAGTCGCGAGCTTCGCTGAACGCGGCGCGGATCGTCTCTTCCACGCCCATCCGCGTGGCGGGATACCGCCGTGGCTGGCCGGGGACACTGAAGTTCGATCGCTTGGGGTTTTCGCCGAGTGCGAACTTGATGCCGGGCATCGCGCCTTCGAAGGGAAGCTTCGCGGCAGGCTGGCCCCAGCGAAGCTTGATCACCAACGTCTGGCCACCGATGGAATTGGCGGAGCCGTGAAGAATATTTGCCGAAGTCACCCCACCTGCGAGGTCGCGGTAAATGTCGATGTCCTCGGGATTCAGAATCTCCGCCATATTCACCATCGAAGACACGGAAACGCTGCCTTCATTGATGCTTTCAGCAGCGATGTGGGAGTGGCAATCGATGATTCCTGGAATGACGAACTGTCCCGCGGCATCGATCACCTGAGCGTCTTTCGGCGCCTTGACGCTCTGGCCGATTTCAGCGATTTTGCCATCCTTAATAAGGATGGAGCCGTGCTCAATGGTTCCATGCGAAACCGTCAGGATGGTGGCGTTTTGAATCACAATGGCCGCGGGAGCGTCCGGCAGAGCGGCAGCGCGCGCAAGAGGGACGCAAAGGAGACTCAGGAGGTAAAGGAAGTTAAGGATTCGGAAAGTCTGCGAGCGTGAAAAGAGTCTGTATGAGATTTTCACTGGGCACCTCCGAGCGCGGCCGCAGCAGCAGTTGTATTGTTTGTGGGTTTCACGCCGGTGAAATCGATCGAGAAACCTGGCCCGCTGATGCTTCCCTTTACGGAAGTCCCATCAAATGTGCCGGAGAAAGAGACATCGACGGGGCCTCCCTCAATAAGAATGTTGATGGTGAAACTGAACTTATCGACGGTCAGGTAACCGCTGATGATCGACGTAGTGCCACGCTGGCTGGCCACCGTGCCGGTGATTGCGCCGTCCTTCTCCATTGTGAGGTCAGCGGTAGATTCCTCTGGACCACGGTCGGGCGTGGTATAGGAGAGTTTCCATTTCCCGCTGATGTCGCCTTTCGGCGGATCCTTGGTTTTTCCGGCTCGTGAACCTCGAATCTGCGGCCGTCGACAAAAACCATTTTGATTTTCGTCTTGTCCTCAAAGAGATCGCCATCCGTAACGACGAGATTGGCGATTTTCCCGTTTTCGAGTGAGCCCAGGCGGTCGGCGACGCCGAAAATTTCCCCCGCCGAAAGCGTCAGCGCGCGAAGCGCGGCGTCAGCCGGAAGGCCCGCATCAATCGATTTCTTCGCGGATTTCAGAATGTCTTTTGGAGCAGTGATGCCACCCGAATAAAACGCAAACTTCACTCCCGCTTTAGCCAGCACCGCCGGTGAAGACGGTGCGCGCTCGCGGAACCGCAGCGTTCGAAGCGACGGCTTGTCCTCAGGATCGGCGTCTTTCTCGGCTTCGGGCCACTTGAGATTCACGAGCACGGGCATTTTCTTCGCTGCGATTTCCGGCGCGACCTCATAAGCCATCTGTCCGCCGTAAAGGACGCCGTTGACCTTCCAGCGATCCGCGAGTTCCAGCCCGCGGCGCAATTGAATCGAATTGTTCGCCGGAATCAAAACCAGCGCGTGATCTTCGAGAGCCTCGGCCAGTGCGGCTTCGGTACGGTCATAACGCGGCCGCGCCATGCTGCGAGGGTTTTTCTCGTAGACGGTCTGCGCATTGATGCTCCACTCGGTGTCCAGCCAGACCTGATGGATGTAGGCGAGCACGCCCATGATCGAACTCGGGAACCCGCCGCCGAATCCACCAGACGTTTGAAACGACACCGGGATTGCGACCGGCGACTTCACGACCAGATCTCCCGCGTGTTCGCCGGCAAGATCGAGCACCGCCGCCTGCCCCGGAAAAATTCCACCTTTCGGCGCGGAAACAACAGTGGTGAATCCTCCGTTGCGCCATGTTTCGATGCGTTTGTCGCTCAGGCTGACTTCGTCAGCCCCGCTGCGCCACGGCGTGGAGGCCGGCCGGTCCTCGGGGCCGCGCGCCGCACCTTCTTGCGGCCCGCGCCGCGGTCCGCCTTCGCCGACCGCTGGAGGGGCGGCGGGAATCCCGACGTCTGTAAAAGCGTCAACAAGTCCCGGATAAACCGTAAGCCCTTTCCCCTCGATGACCCACGCTTCGGCCGGAATAGCGACGTCCTTTCCAATACCCGTGATGAGCCCTCGAGAAATGACAATCGTGGCGTTCTCAATGGGCGGCCCAGAAACGGGGACGACTTTGGCTCCGCGAATGGCAAAGTATTGCGGCTCGCCGCCCTGTGCCCGGGCAGAAGGCGCGGCACAGAGCACCGCCAAAAGAGCCATGACGCAGACCGCTAGCGTACACCTGACAGTGTGTTTAGAACCCATGCAAGACTCCTCGCGAAAACGTTAAATGGACGACCGTCCCCCGGCAACCTTGACTGAAGAACTAGACGCAAGAGGCTAGTGGGAAGTTACGGGCCAGTCAAGCTCTTAGCTCTTCCGCACAAGAAAAAAGTCGGCAGGAAAGACCACGATGAGACTTATGACACGAAGCGAAGGGACGCTTCTCCCCCAACTTGCGCTTTGAGGTATAACACTGTATATAACTCTCTCCGCTGAGAGAACTCCAATAGAATTGGTGTGATTGCTCGGCGAAAGGTTGCGGGACTTAGTGGACAAAATCGTAATCAGCTCCGGAGAGCTCACGGAAATCCAACCGGAACCGGAGCAAACCGTACGCCTCGAGCCGAAACTGCCGCCAGCGATCCCGTGGTGGGGCCGGCTTGGACCGATCGTTCTGGTTCCCTTCCTGCCACTGCTTTGCCTGGTCACGATAATTCTGAGAGTGGCGCTGCGCGGACAGCCGCCTCGAACGCGCCATGCGTGGACGGCGTATCTATCGACGCTGCTGGTCATCAGCGGAATCCTGACTTCATTGGCCGTAGTCGTCGTCTTCTCTCTCGGGCCGCTGCCGTCCGTAGTAGGCAGTGGGCTAGCGGAGCTTGACGAGCGGTCGGAGTATCCGCGCTTACCGAAAGACGGCACGATGTCCGGCAGCGACGCTTCCAAGCAGCTCAAGACCCTGGTCGCAGTCATTTCTCCCGCAGCGCAATCGCTCTTTGGCAAACGCGAGATTCTTTCATCCTCGTTCGGCGCAGGCATGCTGCTGCACGCCAGTTCGGCGGGCTACTTATTTGCAACCGCGAGACATGTCATAGGGACCAACGACTGGAGCGTGGCGAAAAAACCGCGCGCCATGGTTTCGCTGGCCTCCGGGGTGTGGTCCGGCGCGGACGTCATCGCCAGGCATCAGAGTCTGGATCTCGCGCTAGTCTGGCTGCCGAGGCATTCCGGACAGGGAGAGTTCGTACAGCCGGTTACCGACGCCAAGGAAGGCGAAAGCATCTTTGTAATTGGCCACCCAGAGGGGCTGAAGTTCACTCTCAGCACCGGAATCATCTCCAGATTGCAAGAAAACGTGCTGCAGATCTCGGCGCCGGTGAGCCCCGGAAACAGCGGCGGCCCAGTGTACGACGAGCAAGGGAATCTCGTGGGAGTGGTGAGCTCGACCTTCGACAAGAGCGCCCAGCCTAATGCCGAGAATCTCAATTTTGCCGTTGCCGCCAAGGCGCTCCTTCACGAATTCGGCTGGGACTTCACGCCCGAAGGCCGCAAGCGTTTCGAGGAGTATCTGCACGCTTCCGGCAATCCAGGGAAATCCAGCGAGCATTCACAGTCCAGAGTTCCCGCCCTCATCCATTCTTCCCCGGGGAAAAAAACTGATGCCCACCATTAATGTGACGGTGTTTGATTCAACTGAGAACAAACGGGTGCCCGTGGAACTGCCTGACGATGCCCCGTGCAACAAGATTGTAGCCGTGCTGGTTCAGAAACTGCGGCTGCCCACCAACGGGCCTGATGGTGCGCCCTTGAGTTACAAGTTTCACCACAAAAATTCGGGACGCCAGATCCAGGATTCGCAGACGCTCGGAGAAGCGGGCGTGCGCGAGGGAGACATCTTGCGCTTGCAACCGGAAATCACCGCAGGCTAAACATGAACCCGCCGAACATGGTTACGGTCGGCGCGCAGGAAGTCCGCGAGGACCGCTACAGCCGGCTCGGCCTGATTCCCTGGTGGGACCAGAATAAAATCCGCGAAACCAAAGTGCTGGTCATTGGCGCCGGCGCTCTCGGCAACGAAATCCTGAAAAACTTGGGCTTGCTCGGATTCCGGGACATCGTGGTGATGGATCTCGACCGTATCGAGGAATCCAACCTGTCGCGAACGGTGTTATTCCGCAGCGAGAACGTCGGCGAGTTCAAAGCCAACGCCGCCGCACGTTCCGTAGAGGCTCTCAACGGTGAGAGCAACGTGCGCGCGATGGTGGGCAACGTCATGCACGACTGCGGCTTGGGGCTTTTTTCCTGGAGCGATGTGATCCTCGCGGGCCTCGACAATCGCGAAGCGCGCCTGTGGATCAATCGATGCGCGTGGAAAATGAACCGGCCCTGGATTGACGGCGCGATCGAAGGCATCAATGGCGTCGCGCGCGTCTTCGTCGCCGGCTCGGCCCCGTGCTACGAATGCACGCTCGGAGAAACCGACTGGAAGCTGCTGGAAAAGCGGATGTCGTGCAATTTGCTGACCCGCGAAAGCAACGTGGAAGGCAAAGTGCCGACAACACCGACGATTTCCTCCATCATCGCGGGAATTCAAGTCCAGGAGGCAGTAAAGCTGATTCATGGCATGTCGACGCTGGCAGGGCATGGATTTGTTTTTGAAGGCTTGAACCACAGTTCGTACCGCGTGGAATACACGGCCAATGCCGATTGCATGAGCCATTACACCCTTGAGCGCGTCGTGGAATGCCCCGAGCGAGCAAGCCAGTTGACGCTAGCCGATTTGCTGGAACGCGGCAAGCACGACCTCGGAGCAAAAGAAGTAACCATCGAATTCAGCCGCGACGTCGTGCACAAACTTGTCTGCTCGAACTGCCGCGCGGAAGAAGTACGGTTTGCTCCTGCCGGCAGCATTTCCTTTGCACAAGGAAAATGCCCGAAGGACGGGCAGATGCGCACCGTCGAGACTATTCACGGTTATTCAGGAAGCGAATCCTATGGCGCACGTTCGCTGAACCAATTGGGATTGCCCTT
>Ga0210399_10002536_pt1 | contig 14210 bp, 17 predicted proteins | sample IncBWC14MmetaG_FD_150865 | JGI IMG/M metagenome (GOLD analysis project Ga0210399, IMG submission 150865) | Forest soil microbial communities from Barre Woods Harvard Forest LTER site, Petersham, Massachusetts, United States - Inc-BW-C-14-M | ecosystem: Environmental > Terrestrial > Soil >... | reverse complement strand
AAAATCTCAGGCGCTATTCAGGTTCCGATCTCAGACCAAGACGCGATTGTCAATTCAATCAAGCTGCAAATTCACGGGGACTCCGTTGACTTGGTGACCGAGGAAGCATTGGAGCGAGTGAGAGCCTCGTGGCAGGACCGTGGATATTTCGAGGTGCAGGTGAGTGGGAAAGCCAAACTATCGACCGGGAGCCACGGTCGCCGCATCGTGATTGAGGTTCGGGTGGACGAGGGGATGCAATACAGGCTGAGCGAGATCACGTTCAAGAACAACAGGGTGATTAGCGACGTAGCGCGTTTGCGTGGTCTTTTCCCTATAAAGGACGGCGACATCTTCAGCCGCGAGAAGATCGCGGCGGGATTGCAGAACCTTCGGAAATCCTACGGAGAACTAGGCTACCTCAACTTTACTGCCGTTCCGGATACCGTGTATGACGATGCGAGGGAAATGATCTCCCTTGAAATCGACGTGGATGAAGGCAAGCAGTTTTATGTAAGCAGCATCAACATTGTAGGTTTGGACGAACACTCTAGACGGGGAATGTTGAAGGACTTTCCGGTCGGTCAGGTCTATAACGAGAAACTTTTCAGGTCTTTCTTGACGAAATACCAGCCTGCATTCAAATTGCGACCCGACGACCCTCGATTGACTGCGAGACGGTTAGACGAGCAAACCGGAGAAGTATCGATTACGCTGTACGCCTGTCCCTGCCGTGTCTGTTACTAGCATCTCGACATAGTGCTTCGCCGGTTGTTGAAAAACCCCGGATATCACTCATCGCCCTGGTTCTGCATACAAACAGGGTATTTCCCCGCTACGGTTCACGGCAACTCGTTACCACCACCTTCGATTTGCGGTACCAACATCTGATCAGGACTACGAGGGTCGATTTGATCTAGCTTGACAGTGAGTATGTAGGAGAGGTGGTGATTCATTTTGATGTCAGTACAGGCCGCATTCCAGAACTTGCCGTCCGCTGGACCGTGACTGAATACCCAGTGGCTATCAGTCCATTTCCCATGCTCGTCTTTGACGCTAGTACCGCGAAGAGATTCTGACAATGGGCCTGACGCCGAACAAATGAGATGACCTTTTTCATCACGCATTTCTGCCGAGAGGACTGTTGTGAGTGACTCCCATAGAGCCACCCCGGATCGAGACGAGTCAAATGGAACTACCGCAAAGGACACGGTCATTTCATCAGTCGGCACTCCACGAAACTGATATGTTTGATTGCCCTTCTGACGGAGTGCTAGCTCCGGATAGAACAGGAAGTGATAGCAATAATAAGAAAACACGCCCGTGTCGGTTACGGTGGCCGGTCCCTTGAAGCTGCTTTTGGAATAAGGCAGGCAAGCTACAGCAACGATTTGCAACGCGAGTAAAGACGTGAGCAGCAGGTTGCGGCGTTGGGGTAAACAAGTCATGACTGAACTGTAACAAATGACTCACGGAACGCAAGGTGACGAACGTGAATGAAACCCTGTGAGGGCTGTTAATTGTTGAAATAGTGCGCCGTGAAAGGCGCTGGACTCCAGCGAGCGAAACTCGCGCCCGGGAACTGGTTCGCTCCAACGCGGTTCCGATTGCCATCTGGGTGGGGCGGTTTTTGACGAGCGGGTTTTAACGGCGTAATGAAATCGCCGAGGACTCTACTCCCGATATACTCATTGACCGCATCGTGAATGCCGCCCCCCGATTGCGACACAATCGAATGCCTACCGAAGACCGCGATTTCATTCTTTGACATGGAAGTTTTCGATATTGGCGTCTTCGTTATCCGAGATTAAGAAATCATTGAGAACTTTCCAAGTGCCGTCCACCTGTTTTTTCCAAATTGTGGAGTACTGACCCCCGTCGGAAACAGTTTTACCCGAAGAATCCCTGTAACTCAGTTCGTACGTTCCACTGGTGTAGGCGAATCCGGGACGCCCTATTCCCGAGCCCTTTGGGTGAAATAAGATGTTGTACGCGGGTGTCGCCAATTCCCAAGATATTAATTTCTCCACGAGTGCTTTTCCCCCTGAGCGAAAGAAATATGGCCGCACCATCAAAGCGTGGTCGTCGTAGAACGCCATTGTCTTATCGAGGTCTTTCTCGGCATATGCCTTTCGCAGCGCCTTGTCAGCGGCAAGAAGGTCAGCGGTGGGCGTGGCGCTTCTTTGCCCAAATGCTGCGGTCACTACTGAGAACAGAGCCAGCACGCTTATGAAACCTTGCAGTAACCCCATCTCGATTCCTCCACACGGCGGCTTCCGTAAGGGCAATGATAATAAATGAGACGCTCGAAACGGTCGATTGTTAACACGCACGGCCGATTACGGAACACTATTTCGTCATGATCGACAGTGGACTGGACTTGGCAGTAGAGGCCATCGACTCATTGATAGTGCGTGTTTCAAGCATTTTATCGATAACCTCGTTCCGGCGTCGAAGGGCACGGTCGGGATGCTTGATCGGCGAAAAGTAGTTCGGGTTTTTGACCAAACCGGCCAGCAGGGCCGCTTCTCCAACGAGGAGCTGATTCGGTTCCTTGTGGAAGAAGTGCTGCGCCGCGCCTTCGACCCCAACAATGTCCTCGGAAAACCAAAGTCGGTTGGCTAAGATCGTAAACAGTTCTCGGCGCGAGAATCGCCGCTCCAACTGTACCGCAACTCGGACCACATTCAGGTCGTAGTTTAGCTGTTTAGCAGGCGTGCAGAACATCGTCCGCGAAATCTGCCATGACACTGTGGCACGAGAAGGACGCCCCCTGAACCCTCGATATGTTTCAGTGAGAACTCCGGGACCGTCTTCCTCTACTTCCGCAGCACTCAGAGCCGCCCGCATGTTGTTCCCAATGGAGTCATAGGGAATGGCGAGAGACGCCGACTTCAGGCATGGATCGGACACTTGGGTAACGGTCGCTGGTGCAAACTGAGCGAGCGCCACCGCATCTGGTAGACCCCGTGAATAGAAGAAGAGCCAAGCAATCCCCGTGATCAGCGCCAGAGCTATCGCGCCAAGACCGATCAGGCAGATTTTCGGTAACAGACGCAATCGGAGCACTTCCTCTGAGTTGGAGTTTAGCTCGGTTTTTGCGTTTCAGACCATGGTGTCGGTCCGTTCGCCTACAGGGGTGGCGTAAAAAGTGCGCCGTTAAAGGCGCTGGACTTCAGCGGGCGAAACTTCCGCCCGGGAACTGGTTCGCTCCACCCGGCAGCCGACAAACGATACCAGAGTCCCCGCGCCGGATTCCTGCTCGGCGGGGCCTGCGATAAAGAACTAACTGTTAACAGCAACAAACATAAGAACGGTCGCAGAAATCCATTGTAAAATTCAAACCTGCCCAGTGGCTAGCCGATGGATCGGAGGGGAAACATGAAGCAGGCCTGCAAAGCGTTGCTGCTTGTGTTTCTGGGTTTATCTGGAGTGGCGCAAGAGCTGGCCGCGCCGAGGGTAGCTATTCCGCTTATTGCGAATGGTTCACATCACCAGCCAACCAGCATAGCCGTAGAATCGCTCCTGATCACGGACCAGAAAACACCAGTTAGCGGAGCAAATCTTTTGCGGGGGGCCGATCTGCCGTTGGAATTGGGCGTGCTTATCGATGCAAGCAACTCACAGCGATCTGTTCACCTCGACGACACGCTGAAGGCGATGAAGCAGTTCGTGGATGAAATCATTCGCGGCCCGGAGGATCGCGTGTTCTTCCTCAAGTTTGACGCCATTGGGCAGGCGACCGGATGGTTGAAGAAGGAACAGTTGCAAGGCACCACTATCAAGGTGGGAATCGGCGGCGGAACGGCTATTTATGACGCGCTGGCGATGGCTAGTAAGCAGCGGATGGGGCCACGAGACTGGCGGAAGCCGACACGGCGTGTACTCGTGCTGATTAGCGACGGCGAAGACAACCTGAGCCATATTACCCGTGATGTGGCGGCTTCGGATGCGCTGACAGCCGGAGCCGTTATCTTCACGATCAATACGGACAGCTCGGGTAGGTCCTACAGGGGCGAAAAGATCATGGAAAACTTTGCCAAACTGACCGGCGGCGAATCTTTCAGCCAGGTCAGCAGCAAGGACATGCCCAAGGTATTTGCGAGTGTTGAGGAATTGCTAGATGGCATGTACTACCTGAGCTACGTGCCGCCGGATGCTTCGAAGAGCGCGGCCCACGAGGTTGAGGTGAAGCCTGCATCGAAGGAGAAATTTGAACTGTCGTATGCTAGGAAGTATTTCTGGAACCCGTGAACGAACTCACTGATCGACAGTTCGCGCAACTCAGCGACATCTGCCGTTTGATCGTGATGATCGGGCTGGGGACCGTCGAGTTTAGTTAGGGTCGCCTTTGGGTAGTTGGCGAAATAGTGCGCCGTGAAAGGCTGCCGGACTTCAGCGGATGCAACTCCAGCCCGGGAACAGGATCGCTCCAACGCCGCTCCGGTTGGCATCGCTTACGCCTCAGGTAGCGACACACGCTGACAGGTTCCGCTTGCTCTCCCAGTGTCCTTTTTCCGGAGTGAGACAGCACAGCCTATCCCATCCCGCCGCGGAAAGCAGAGCAAAACGACTCCACACAGGACACACAGGAGCCAAACGGGAACGATGAGAAAGAATGGCATAGAGGCAGGAGCATTGTGACACACCTTGATTGCGAGGTGGCTCTTCAAAGGGCTTTGGAAAAGCTCAGAATTTCACATCGTTGACGTTACAGTGCGCCGTGAAAGGCTGCCGGACTTCAGCGGGTGCAACTCCCGCCCGGGAACATTCGCTCGACCGCCGCTCCGATTGCCATCGGGTGGGGCGATCCTTTTGCCAGCCGCTTTCGGGCGGCACCGCAAGCGCTGGTTACAACACTGAGTACGTTCTTTCCGCTTTTTGCTTCTTGTCGTAATATTGCCAGTTAGATTGGATCGCTCAACGTCAATCGGGGAGAGGGAACAAGAAAAAACCTCGATCCGCAAATCCATTTAGCCAACGGTCTTCCCCCTTCAGTGTATTGGGATCGAAGAAAATTGCACAGAACGGTTCTAGATCACGGTCTTCGATAAAGTGACCCTTGAATGGCCAAGACCCGAAAAACCCCCTGCGGGGGACAGTCCGCCCGTAGATCATCACACCACCTTGCCACGGGAAGGCTAGGTACAAGCGGAAAACATCGATCTTGCCCAAGTCTACCTTCTTGCCATCCCAGTAGAGGTCATGGTGTTTCATCGAGAGCCTCGGGAGAAGGGAATGGGCATGAATCCATTCCTCAGAAGCCTTCTCGTCGGATGCAGTAATGGTGGCCACCTGTCCGTCCCAAGCGACCTCCGCACGAAACGGGGGCTTTGGGTTGCCGCTCCTCGTGATGCAGACCTCCTCGACGACAATGTGCCCGTTCCGAACCATCACCGCATCACAGTGGGAACTGTCACCCATCAACACGCGGGGGTGCATCCCTTCCGGAGCGCCTAGCGCCAAAGCAAAACCAACAACGGCTGCAAACAGCGGGTTCATAACGATCTACCTCGTCACAGAGTATTGCACGGACACAAGACGGACAGGCATCATTGTTGCCGTAACCTGCGCCGTGAAAGGCATCTGCGGCAATCCCCGGAGCCTTCGCGCTGGACTCCTCACCTTTGAGCATCAAGGTTGCTTGGTTTGGTCTATCCCCTTAAAGTAACCGCAGCAAAGCGCCAGCAATTCTCATTGAGCGGCATCGCATGTTTACCGGCAGCAGCGCACTGTTAGGCCCGCGATAGCGCAACGCTGGCGACATAGCAAGCCAAAGAAATGCTGATGCCTGTGAGAGGCGAACTGAAAAAATAAACCTTGCAGAGCACCACAAAACCACCAAGCACTACCAGCCCGACAACGAGCAGGAACGGTGACTGAAAGAGAAGTTGACCGTGAGCCAATGCGAGAAAACCGAAAACTAAGCCGAACAAAATAAGTCCAATGCTGTGGCTGGCATTGAAGCCCACCCAACACCGCCACATTGTTGTTTCTTTCGTGATGACAGGGAAAGTCTGGCTCATGCTGATTTGCAACGCGGGGTCACGGGGCGTGAGCATTGGCCCCCAGAACGTATAGACGAGGTGGACGGCTCCGAGCGTAAGGATAATGCTCGCACTAAGAACCATGAGAATTTTTGCGGCCAAGATGCTCTCCTTATTTTGTGGGCATTGCTGATTTTCACGGCGCACTGCTAACGCCTGATTGCGACAACTGTACACGATTTCAATTCTTCGGAGGGACTGGGCCGCCAAAGCGAATAAGAGCAGCGATCACAAGCGTCGAAATCAAGATGAGAATAGTAAACGGCACATAATCGCGACTATCTGCCCTTAGCAGCCGCCATTTGCTGCCATAGTGGAACACCAGAATCCCCGTAGCCCAGCAGTATCCGGCACTCAGCGCAACAATGGGCGCATATTGATTTTGGTTCCGCGCAAGTCTTCCGGCCCAGAATGCACAGACGAAGAAGACAGCTTGTATTCCTACAAAGGTGGTGACTGGAACAATTAGCTCTTCGATGGGCAAATGGGACGCTCCCACGTGCAAGCCAACAACAACTAGCAGACCGCCCGACAAGAGCAGCGGGATACCCAAGCTCACCCACCGCGCAAAACTGCCTTGACGACTCAATTGCACCCTCCGCAGAGGCATTGACCCGCTTCCCGGCGAACAAACCGCGCAGGCTTGGGCTAGCGCCTGATTTCATCAAGTAATGGCAGGGTCGAAGTACAACCACCCAAACGATCAGAGCCTTTGCGATCCAGCCTCAGGCTGGTAGCGCTGAATCAAGATCGCGAACGCTTTCAGTGTATCGGAGTATCGGGCTCCCCCTACGAACGCCACGTCGTTGTGATTCGCCCCTTCCACCCAAAGGGCTAGCTTCGGTTCGTTCGCGACGGCAAAGAGTTCCCTTCCGTGAACAACATTGATCACTGAGTCTTGTGTTCCATGGATGATCAATACAGGACGATGTACCTTCTTGACCTTGTACAAATTGTCAAATCTGTCGAAAGGGAAGACCGAGACTCTCGTCATCACCCGGAAGGCGCTTGTAAATGCGCTTTCAAGAATCAGCCCTGCAACCGGGCGGCGGGATGCCAAGTCGGCTGCCGGACCGCTCCCCACCGAGCGCCCAAATGCAATGATCTTGGTTGGTTGGATATGTTTGGTTTGCACCAGAAAGTTGTAAGCTGCATCTTCATCGTCGTAAGCATGGCGTTCGGTGGGCTTGCCCTCGCTCGTGCCGTAACCCTGATAGTCATATGCCAAGACGGCAAATCCAGCGCCCCTTATTCGTTCCAAAAGAGGCTGATCGTCACCGATGTCTTCGGCATTCCCGTGGCTAAAGAGAACTGTAAAGGTTGCGTCGGGATTCGGCAGGTATGTCGCGGATATCTTCGCTCCATCCGAACTCGTGAGTTTCAGGATCGCAGCGTTTTCCCGATATCCAGCCTGCTGTGGCTGAAACATCAGGTGTTCGGAGAAAAAAACCGCTACAAGTAGCGCAATTAGGTAGATACCGATCACGACGAGGAGCACCCCGCGCAAGAAAGCCATCAGCATTCCGTTTCTCTGCCGTTGTCATTGTACGGTGTTGTTGGCGAAAGAGTGCCCCGTGAAAGGCGCTGGACTACAGCGGGTGCAACTCCTGCCCGGGAACTGGTTCGCTCCACCCGGTAACAATCGGAGCCGCTGCGGAGGAGGCGCTATTCGGCTTTGACCTTTCATAAGGCATTGCCGCCTTCTGAGTGACAACTGAACTCGACAATTGTCTGAAGAGAACCCTTTGATCGATTACGCCGAGTTATCAAGGGCGAACGGAAGACGACTGGCCAAATTCATCCCGTCCGACCACTATTCCCCGCTGTTTGCGAGACGGATAAGACTTCATCATTCCCACAGCCGCCAGACTGTCGCTCTCACCGCGCACTCTAAACGACACAGACCAATCGTCGTCCTGTGGACTGGCGGTGTCTGAGGTCTCGTGGCCGAAGTAAACTCGACCATCACCTTTGTTGTCACGCATTGTGATAAGCGGCTCATTCACGTTATCGAGTCCTATCCACAGTCGCTCTGTTCCATCTGGCCCAAACAGTATCACCGTGGGAAGGTCACCACTTTCAAGACCGAATCGGGCTCGTACAACCCCGCCTGTTCCGGTTACCTCGAACTGCTTAGCTCGTACGACATCTGTCGGCTGCTGGACATTCGTGTGTCGTCTCATCGAATTCGCAAGGTGGCCTCCTGCAAATCCGGCGACGATGCCGATCAAGGCTATAGCTGCTGATTGTTTGGCATTGCGCATAAGCAATTAGACACCGCGTCCATGTATTCGGAAAGTGATTCGCACTACTCCTGTCGGTGACCTAGACCACTTGAGGCGGGATACAGCAATCTAGCAATCTGGGGCTGATTGTTGTCGCAAATCCCACATCGCGCTCACCTGCCGGATCGTGACATGAAGTCGAAGGTCGGCGCGACGGTTTGGGTGCCGTCCAGCCTCGTCAGTCGCAAACACCAGCGACTTCGTCCGACAGACTTTTCCAACAGGCGCGTTACTGGATTCGACTGTCCACCGGATTCGTGCTCGGCGGGACCTGCGATAGAGTGCTAACTGTTTTCATCAACTATCGGCTAACCAAGTGTGCTCGTGGTAGTTGCGGGTAGCTGCATAGAGTATTTCGCCTCCGGGCTACCTCCCCAAATGCGCAAGATGAGGCGATACAAGATGAACAGCATGATTAGCGAGACCGCGAAGATTAGCCAGCCCGAATAAGGGAAAAATAGCTCTGCTTCATCTGGACCCCAGAACTGGACAAGAAGACATTTACCAGCAATCCGAAAGCTGTCGGCAACAATTGCGATCGGCACTGAGGAGCATGCCAGCACCGCTCGCACCCATTTGCGATTGTCTGCCAAATATCCGTGCATGATGGCCACGGTCAACGTAGTCAGGAGGGAGCGGATTCCATTTGCTTCAAAGCTGAACGCCAAATTGGATTGAAGGAGAATCACATTCCCGTGTCGCCCTAGGGGAACTCCGGCAAGTTGCAGCAGAAAAACCGAAAGCTTTAGGGTTGGCACCTCAAGCGAAAAAGTGACCTTTTGAAGGATCACGCTTGGGACTGGGATCATCAGAATCAAAAAAGCCCACGGGAACAAAACAGCGCGAAAGAACTCCCATCCGTAAAGCAGAATGACCAATCCCGCGAGAAGCAGCAGCGACACACCGGAGTAGAACAACCCCCCTTTCAGGACTGCGGAATGCCGCATGAGAAGAGCCAACCCAACCAGCGGCAGACCAGCCAATGATGGGGCGGCCTCAATAGCCTTGAGCTTCTTGCGGTCCCGCCAGAGAACCAACAAAGCAAAGGCGGGGACGTTCCCGCGCCTTCTCGGCATGACCTGCATACGCTTCGGTGTCGGATGCGAGCGCCAATCCAAAGTTCTCTTCGGGCTTGCCAGCAAACCACTGCTGCTGTTCCGCCATCGCAGCGGAATCTGCTCCCAGAAAGGCAAGAGCGTAGAGAGCATTGTGCACTATGAAATTATCCACTTTTCGCGCCTGCGCTTCGTGGATGACCTGCCGCGTTTCTTCAAAACGCTGCAAGGCAAGGGTGTTGTTGGCGAGATTGCCGTAGCTATCTTCATCCGGCGCAAGGCGCACGGCGTGCCTCGTGACCTCCTCGGCTTTTTCATACTGCCCCTCTGCGCTGTACACGTTGCCCAAATTGACATATGCTCCGGCTCGTCGTGGGTAGTTCTCAATCGCTTCCTGATACGTCTGGGCCGCTTTATCCAGTTCCCCGGTTACATTCAAATAGTAGTCGGCGGCGATCGCCAGCTTTTCCCGTTCGCTGGCATGTTCCCGCAACTGGAAAGCCTTGGTGAAATACTCGCTGGCCCGCCCCGTCTCGCCGAGACTGTGGTATTCGTTGCCCACTGCGCTGTACCCCACGGCAAAATTTGGGTCAAGTTGAATGGCACGCTGGTCGTAAGGCAGGGCTGCGGCGTAGCCCTTCTCGTTTTGGGCCTTTTTACCAAGGCTGAGCGCTTTCAGAGCTTCGAGCGACGACGTAGTGGCCTCTGCCAGCGGAACATCAAGCTTCTGCACCGTAGCCAGCGATTCGCCCAACTCACCGCGCAGCTTGGACGCCGCCGTGCCCAGCGTGTCCAGCACCTTCTCCTTGGACACTGCCGTCACCTGCTCCTCGGCCAGCGTGTCTCCGCTCCGGCAATTCACAGCCTTCAACTCCAGCACGTATTGGCTGCCCAGACTGCCAATCGTTCCGGCAAGATAAGCTTTGCTGCCCGCCCGCTGGCAAAGTTCGCGGGCCACACCGGGCGTCAGTTTCGTGTCAGCCGGACGGGTCATCTGCTGCAAGGTTTTCGTCACTTCGCTGTCCGAGAGCACATTCAGGAAAGGCGATTGCCGCAGGGAAACGTTGAGGGCCGTCTTCAGCGTGTCGTCGAAGATTGCATCGCCCGTGGTGTTGGTGAAATCGGATAGCACGATGGTGTCCTTGTCGGTGAGTTTTGGCGTGCGGTGGAAATAGAAGTAACCACCTGCGGCAAGTGCCGCCACAGCGAATGCAACTGAGAGCGTGACCTTCCAGTGCATTCGTAGGTGAGCGCTGGCTTCAGCCCTTAACGCTGCGGGTATCCGCGCTGACTCCGTGTCCCGCTTCAGCCGTTGCAGGTCGGTGCGTATGTCAGCCGCATGCTGGTAACGCAGGTTGCGATCCTTCTCCAGCGCCTTGTGGATGATCCGTTCCAGATCGACTGGCAGATCAGGATTGAGCCGAATGGGAGGAGTGGGCGCTCCATCCAGAATTGCTTTGAAGATCACTCCTGAACTCTCCCCTCTAAAGGGCATGGCTCCTGTCGCCATCTCATAGAGCACCGCCCCGAACGAGAACAGGTCGGTGCGGGCATCCAACTCCTTGGCGCGGACTTGTTCAGGCGACATATAGGCGATTGTTCCGACCGCTGTGCCGGGACTCGTCAGATGGTCAGGGTCAACCTCCGCAGTGGCAAGTGTTGGCTCGTTGCTAGTCGCGCCTTTTGGCTGTACTGACCTTAGCCAACCCGAAATCCAGAACCTTGGCATGACCGCGCTTGGACACGAAGATATTGGCGGGCTTGATGTCCCGATGCACGATGCCAGCGGAGTGGGCGGCATCGAGGGCGTCAGCGACCTCGCTTCCAAGCGACAGTACCTCCTCGATCTCCATCGACTCGCCACCGATGCGATGTTTGAGCGTCATGCCGTCGAGATATTCCATGACAATGAACGACTGACCGTTGTGCTTCCCGATTTCGTGAATGGTGCAGATGTTCGGATGGTTCAATGCAGACGCGGCACGGGCTTCGCGGCGGAACCGCTCTAACGCCTGCGAGTCTTGGGCTAGTTCTTCAGGCAGGAACTTGAGAGCGACGAAGCGACCAAGCTCGGTGTCCTCTGCCTTGTAGACGACACCCATCCCGCCCCGGCCCAGCTTCTCGATGATGCGATAGTGCGAGATGGTTTGGCCGATCAATTAGAGAGGCACTCCGGCCTTGGGCGGCAATCTTAGGGTGGATGGGAGGGCAAGTCAACGGCAGTGATCCACGCCAGCCCCGCGATCTGACTCTAGCGGTATCCAAGTGTCAGCTAGCCTTTCGGCTTGCCCGGAGTGAATACCTGTTTGCACTTGGGGCATTGGACTTGCTCGAAGTCGACGCGGCTTATCGCATCGGAATGGTGAGGACCGTCGGTTGGCTCAAACTGCCCCCGCGCGCCTGCTCGGATCATTGCCAGCGGCGCGGCACGGCTCCGAACCCTGCCACATGCGGCCGCTCGATTTATAGAACTTATGCCCGCGGCTACAGATTCTTAATTTAGCTTTTGTCTTTGGTTTCATTTTTCTTTGCTCGCGCTTTAACAAGTTTTCTTATAAGAGCGTTGGGGAGTTTTTGATCAAAAGAAAATTGAATAGTTGATTTTCCTGTCACGTTTAATTTTTTCTTGTATGCATCGGGGATAGGCGGCATAGCAAACAAGCTCACATGATCCTTAAACCATGCGAAATATGCAAGACGGCCGTGATAGCCGTAATAGGGCATGCCGTAACTTATTTTTTCTTCCGCTTTTGGCGCCACTTCTTTGATTATCTTGCGCATTTCTTTCAGCTTGCTCCTCGCTTCTTTCGGAGCGCTCGCGATGTATTCGTCAACGTCTTTTGCTTTTCTCATAGCTAATGTAATTTATTTCCTTGATTTTTTGCCGTCAAGATCCGGGTGTGCTCCAAAACCCACTTCGCAAACACTGCCAAGGGCCGCGAGAATGATATCTTTTTCCACGGCTCGCATTCTAGCATCTGGTTTGTGATGGTGATAATTCCGTTTTCAGCGCATCAACGTCTTCTCCTAGAGTGACTCCTTATCAGGGCGGGAGAGTTGGTAGGCCTTATCTTTCAATTCCTGGGTTGGTTCACTGTTGCCATCCGGTCCGGCTCGCCAATGGTACTGACGAATCTTCTCTTGGTGGGCTGGCGTTGGCGGCAACTTACCGATCCATCCAGCTCGGCTGAGATAGTGACGCGCGCCGTCGACATCCGGTCGGCCCAGATGCTGACGCGCCCCGTCGCCAACCAACATAGCCGGGCCCGCAGGCTGCATCAGGCTTGAAAAACGATGGTGCGGGTACTGTCTGACGCTGGCGGGCCAGGACGAACATTCTACGGCGCGTGACTACGGACGCGGTGTAGTGTCGGGCTGGATGTAAGTAATCCTGTATTTGACCTTGTAGGTCGTGTGCTTCTTGTTGTTTTCGACCGCTGTGATCTTCATGGTGTCGCCCTCAATTTCGGCGCTGTACGATGCGGCGGCGGGTAGGTCACAGTGGTTCCAAACCCGGTAGACTAAGCAGTCAATCGAATATGTCTTGCCCGGATCATCACTGACAGTGACGGTCAAAATGAACAATCGGCTATATAAACCATTTACAGAATCTACCGCTGACGTGTGGGAAATTTGTTCTGGGAGCGTGACTCTACTCGCGTCTCTGACAATGCCGCGTCGGAGTTCTATCCCAATCATTGAGCGGGGTCGGCCAATTCTCAATGAGTATAAACGCCTGATCTCTAGGCACGCCTTTGTGTCATTGAATTCATACAAGCTTCATCTTCCTGTGACGTATGGTTCACAAAATGGGTGAAAGCTCTGTCTACGCGGCTAAGGTCGCAGCCAGGACAAAACTCCAGGAGGATGTCGTGAAACATTTGCGGAAGATTTTGACGTTCAGCGCAGCGATTTTGTCGTTGCTTGCCGGGATGCCAGTGGTGATGTATGCACAAATGAGCAATGTAAAGACCGTCTGGGTGATCCTGATGGAAAATCACAATTGGACGGGCAACAACTCCGGTGCTGCGTTTGGCGCTCCAGACATCAAAGGCAACCCGCTAGCCCCGTACGCCAACGGGCAGCTGTTAAATACGTCGGCACACGCGGAGCAGTATTATAATCCCCCGGGCAATCACCCGAGCCAGCCGAACTATTTGTGGCTGGAAGCGGGGACCAACTTCGGTGTCCTCGCGGATACGCAGCCGGGCCAGCCTCAAATAACCACCCACCAACATTTGGTAAGGCTTCTTGAAGATGCTGGTATTTCATGGATGGCCTACGCCGAGCCCGACTTTGGCAGCCCCGTGTTCGACACCTGCCCGCTTGATTTCACCTACTTCGATGTTGAACATCTTGCTTTTACCTACTTCAGCGATGTTAACCACGGTTTGAGTAAACGATCGGTCGAATGTATTAAGCACGTCCGCCCGTTTTACCAGTTGGCGACCGATCTGGCCAATCAGACATCGGCACAGTACAACTTCATCATGCCGAACTTGTGTCACGACGGGCACGAGCGCATTTCTCCTTGTGATGCTCAGGAAAGTAAAGACAATACGTTGCGAGGAGACACCTGGCTGAAGCAAAATGCGCCCCTCATTCTAAATTCCGCCGAGTACCAGAAAGGTGGCGCTTTGTTCATCATCTGGGATGAAGCTGAAGACAATGGTCCCTACAGCGATGGCCCTATTGGTATGTTCTTGCTTTCGCCTTTTGCCAAGGGCGGGGGAAAGACGGCATACAGCAACAACATTCACTATGACCATAGCTCCACACTGAAAACGCTGCAGGAAATCTTCCAGGTCAGCCCGCTGCTGGGCGGCGCCGCGGACCCTGCAACC
>Ga0210399_10002535_pt1 | contig 14214 bp, 14 predicted proteins | sample IncBWC14MmetaG_FD_150865 | JGI IMG/M metagenome (GOLD analysis project Ga0210399, IMG submission 150865) | Forest soil microbial communities from Barre Woods Harvard Forest LTER site, Petersham, Massachusetts, United States - Inc-BW-C-14-M | ecosystem: Environmental > Terrestrial > Soil >... | reverse complement strand
GCCTTGCCGTCGCCTCATCGATGATCGCCACCGGCAACTTGCCATTTTCATCGTCCTCGGTGAAAAAGCGTCCCTCCACCAGCGGTGTTTGTATCACCCGAAAATAATCCGGGCTGATGCGGATAACTTCCGCGCTCAAATCTCCCGAGGATTCGGTGGGCCGGTCTTCGATGGCCAGCGAATTGTGATTCGTGCTGCCGTACGCTGCCGAATCGCTGTTGATTGTGTCGGCGGCCGGCAAATTGGACGTAATCGCCGCCAACTCCACGCCGGGAATCGCGTTCGCGCGCCGCAGCAGTTCGCGATTAAATGGAATCTGCTGCGCGAGGGTGTGATATGGATCGAGCTGTGGATCATTCGGGTTCGGCAGATAGATATTCGCCGTCACCACTTGCGATGGATTGAATCCCGGATTCTGCCGCAACAAATCGCGCAGCGTTTCCAATAGGAGTCCCGCGCCGATCATCAGCACTACCGCAAAAGCCAGTTGCGACACCATCAGCGCGTCGCGCATGCGCCCCGCCTTCGCGCTGTAACCCGAGCCGCGCGAGCCTTCGCGCATCGTACCCGCAAGTCCGGCCTTCGAGGAATGGATCGCGGGGGCCAGCCCAAACAGCAGACCGGTCGCGAGAGAAATCAGTAACGCAAATCCCAGCACCCGCCAATCAATGTTTACCTCGCCTAGCCGCGGAAGATTCGCCGGCACAAATCGCAAGACGGCTTTCAGCGTAATCACCGCCGTCGTAAGCCCTGCGATTCCTCCGATGAAAGCCAGCAACAGCGATTCGGTGAGCATCTGCCGGATCATCCTGCCCCCGCTCGCTCCCATCGCCGCGCGCACTGCCATCTCTTGCTGTCGTCCGGAGGCGCGCGCCAGAAGCAGACTACCAATGTTCAGAGACACGACGAGAACGATTAAGACTACGGCAGCCATCAACACGACCAGCATCGGTCGAACCTTACCGACCAACGATTGCTGCAACGGCACAACCTCAACCGTCCATTTCGCTTGCGGAGGATAATCATTCGCAAAATCGCGGCGCAGATTGGCAGCCATGGCATCAAGCCGCGCCTGAGCTTGCGCTACAGTGAGGCCCGGCTTGAGACGGCCGATTGCCCCGGGCAATATGCGCAGGCTACGCGCTGGCGGTGGGAACGGATCGGCACTGTATCCGCAGGTAATCCACACCTCCACGGCTGGAATGGTCGGTCCGGGGTTGCGAAATCCGGGAGAAAGTACACCTACAATCGTATATAGATCGTTATCGAGGCGGAGGCTGCGGCCGAGGACGCCAGGATCAGCCCCATAAGAGCGGCGCCACAACGCATCGCTGATCACGACCACGGGTGCGAAACCGAGCGCGAAATCCTGGTGACCAAATAAGCGTCCTAGTTCGGGAGTGGCGCCGAGCATGGAAAAGTAGTTGGGGGAGGCCTCCATCATTTCCAAGTGTTCGGGCTGTTTGGCGCCGGTCAAGTTTGTGGGGCCGTAAACGATGACACTCACATCTTCGAACACATTCGTCTGCGTTCTCAGATCGTCGAATTCCGGCACGGAAAACCGAACGCCCCGCAGTCCTACCCCTGGGTTGTTAAAGTAGATCCTTACAAGACGGTCGGGGTCGCGGAACGGAAGAGAACGAAGCAACACGGCGTTCACGATGCTGAAGATCGCCGTGTTGGCCCCCACGCCCAGAGCCAGCGTCAGGACTGCCACGATCGTGAAGGTGGGCTTCTTGACCAGCATGCGCAAACCATAGCGAACATCCTGAAGTAAAGTCCCCATGAAGACGCTCTTTTCGGTCAATACACAGACTCTTATTTGGTCACCCGTTTGCAGCGTTCCTACTTAGACCAGGGCGGAACCACGCCGTTGCTGCGCGCGTACGCGATCGACTGCCCCAGATGCTCGTGTTGATCTTCGAGAATTAGCATCAGCGCGCCCTGCTTCGTCATGTCTCTTCCGAACAGTTTCACCGGCGCCTGCAGGTCGTTGTCGGAGAGTGCCGCAATCGCTTTTTGCAAATTGAGGTAAGAAGCCTTCAGAGCTTCCTGCATTTTCTCCGGATCGGTGATGGGCGCGGGCGATGCCCCAGTATTCGGTGTGCCCGAAAGCACGCCGGCGAGCAGGCCGTTCTCTTTAACGATCAGGTTGAAGACGTCGGCGACGGAGCGAACGCCCTGGGCGGGCTTCCAGTCGTACTTGCCCGACATAACGCGTGCGAGTCCGGTGAATTTGTCCGAAAGCGTTCCGGCATCCTTTGCGAAGGCGGCCTGCAATCCTGCCGGCTGCGACTGCGCCCCCGCCAACGGCACCATCAGAGCGACCACAAGCGCGCACACCCCGTACTGAGTCAGAATCTTCTTCATGTGGAAGTCAATCATGTGTCTCCAGGGTTTCCTAAACTTCTTGCTCTTTGTAAGGGAGGATCGACACGTTCCACAAGTTCATTATTATCACGATGATGTTGCCGTTTACGCACGATTCTGTTATTCGTTGGGAGGAGGTTTTAAGAGTACTTTAGGAGGCTCTCTTGCTCGACGATTTACACGCGCTCGTAGAGTTTGCCCAGGCCGGGTCCATCGCCGGTGCAGCCGATCGTCTATTCCGGACACCATCCGCTATAACCCGGCAACTGCAAAGGCTGGAGGCCGCATTGGGCGCCGAGTTGCTCGACCGCTCAGTAAAGCCGCCGCGCCTGAACTCGCTGGGCTCCAAGGTGCTTGAACAAGCGCGAGATCTGTTGCAGCGGACGGAGGCGCTGAAATCTGTTGCGTCGCGCGACGCCGAACCTCATGGCCTCTTGCGCATCGGGCTCGCGCATGCCTTGGCCGAGGGGACGCTTATCAAACCTATTCGCGCGCTGACTGAAAAATACCCCAAGGTCCGGTTGCGGCTGTTGAGCGCACTTACCGGTGAATTATTTAACCGGCTGCTCGCCGGTGAACTCGACGTTGCTGTCGTGTTTTTGCCCGAAGGTAAAACCGCGCCTTCACCTCTTCTGACGAATATCATCGCTAGCGACCATATGGAGATCGTTCAAGGCGCCGCAGGCAACGTGGGCGGTGATTGGGAAAGTTTGGGCAGAGCACCTTGGGTGCTCAATCCGCCCGGGTGCTTGCTTCGGGCAAGCCTCATCGATCAGATGGAGCGTGCCGGCGTCACCCCCACGATTGCAGCCGAAATCCACCACAACGTACATTTGCATCTAGCACTCATTCAGTCAGGATATGGAGTCGGGCTGCTGCCGGCTCGCTTTATTGCCAGGAAAGAATTCATAGGCACAGTTGAAGTGTTGCGCCCCCCGTCATTTGAGTTGCACTTGTCCGTCGCAATAGTGCGGGTTGGACAACTCGGCGCTTTGGAGAGGGCTGTCGAACTGTTGGAACACGGCATTCGGCATTTGTTTGAGGCAGCCAACACCACGAAGCCCGTAACGAGGAGCCGAAGGGGTGTGCCCGCGAATCGGCGGAAGTCGCAATCGCGCAAGTAGTCGCCTGAGCGTCGCCTGTTGCAGTCTATCCACTTGCGTTGGGTCATGATTCTGGCCTGTACTGAGACTCGAATCGGACTGCCTCGGGTGGGGATCGAACCCGCACAGAATACCTTCAAGATTTGCCCTGTTGCATGGCCGGGACTTCTGACCAAGTCCGAGCGAGAGCGTCGAAAGGTCGAAATCGTGAACTCATTCGGAGCCAACAGTGAGGAGCACCTCAACAAAGTTCAGGCAATCGAAATGGGCCATACGTTCCGCGAGCAGGCAAAGAAGTGGCTGCATCAACGCATGACTCGCAAGCGTAAGCCCGTCAAGCCAGCGACGGTGCGTGGGTGGGAGAGCTACCTCGAAAAACATCTCAACCCACTCATCGGGGACACTACCTTACCCCACGTCAACAACGGGACGTTGAAGATGTTGGGTGAGAAACTGTCCGACGCTGGCTTGAGTCCGACAACCATCCGCGATGTGGCAAAGGTGATGAGATGGGTAAAGGCGTCTGCGGTTGATGAGAATGGTGAACAACTCTATCCGACAAAATGGAACTACGAGTTTGCTGACATACCCGAAGTCGAGAACCAGCACACTCCCATGTTCACCGGGGAAGAGATTACGAAAATTATCGCCAAGGCCGAAAAGCAGGAACGTGTCATATACGTTCTGTTCGCAGCCAGCGGCCTTCGAGCAGGCGAACTATTCGGTCTCGAAGTGAAGCACTTCAACGGGGTCACAATCACGGTTGCACAATCCGTATGGGAAGGTCTAGTCCAGACTCCGAAGACGGAGAATGCTTTCCGTCAGGTGGACTTGCATCCTTCTGTTGCGGCCATGCTCCGCGATTTCATTGGCGACCGGAAACAGGGCTTCATCTTCCAGACTCGCACAGGGACACCATTTCTCCAATCGAACTTCCTTCGTAGCTCTCAGTACCCGATTCTCAAAGAACTCGGAATCGAGAAACAGGGCTTCCATGGATTTCGCCGCTTCCGTGTCACCCACCTTGAATCAAGTTACGTGCCACCCGCCCTCGTGAAATATTGGACGGGCCACGCCAAGTCGAGTGACGGTGAAGTAGTTCGACAAACCGTCACCGACAAGTACGTCAAGATGGCGAAAGACACGAAGTTCCGTGCGGACGTTGCGGAGCGAATCGGACTCGGATTCGATTTGCCGAAGGTCGAGACGGTCGAAGTTGTTCCAAGTGTTCCAAACTCTCAAGAAATGGAGGTCGCCGTAATCGTTTGAAAAATCAAGAGAAGATTGGCTCCCCGGGCTAGATTCGAACTAGCAACCCTTCGGTTAACAGCCGAATGCTCTACCATTGAGCTACCGGGGAACAGGCAAGTTAGATCCTTAGTTTACAACACGATGCACTAGCGTGCCACTCTCCTCTCTACAGTTGGGGTCCAACTTGGGTCCAATAACGGTTTCACTTTCGCCATTTCGGGTGCGTGATGCTGGCGCAACATCTTCGTGTAGTGGTCAACCATCTTGTCCGAAGAATGTCCGCACCAATCGCGGATGACCTGACGGCTCACCCCGGATAAACAAGGTGAGAAATCCGGCCTCGCCGACAGCGTGCATCCCCATGCCGGGTTCGACGAGCTTCAGCTTCTGCAAGACGGGTTGAAGCTTGTGCTCCAGCACATTCGATAGACGCAACGGTGTGCCGTTTCTAGTTTCAAAGAGATAACCGTATCTTCTTCTCCGCAGATGTTTCTTGAGCTCCATTGCTACGGACGCATCAATGGGCACCGTGCGGGTTCTGTCCTCATCACCCGTGTCACTCTTCGACGTGTTTTCTTTTCCGTCGAACACTGAACGCCGAATGGTGATCGTCTGTTCATTCAAGTTCACATCCGTCTCAACTCTCAGCGCAAAAAGCTCTCCAGCCCGTGCCCCCGTGCCGGCGGCCAATGCGAACAACGCGCGATTCAGCTGGGTCTTCGCGGCATTCACAATCGCGTCCATTTGTGTAACGGTGAAGTACGGAAGTTCCCGTTGCACGCTTTTGGGCGGTGCGACCTTTTCCATTTGACGAGCCACGGCGACACAATGGGTTTGCCACTCTGTGCCATTTCGTCAAATTGAAAGTTGTAGATCGCGCGGACGATACCGAAGAGATTCTTGATCGACTTGCGGGATAGGCCTTCTCGCTGCCACGTCTGAATCAAACCTCGCATAGGGGATAGCTAATCTCCTCGAGCGGAGTGTTCTCCAAATGGGGAAGGATGTGCTTGTTCAACTCGCAAGACAAGCTGCGTTGAGACGAGCGTTTCTTGTTGACGGTCAGGTGAAGATTGTTCCACCCACGGGCCGCCAGACCAAAAGTAACGACTGGCGATTGGGAGCGGGCAAGATGACTCTCGTCATTGATGCCCTCGTCCTCGATGAACTTCGACAGCCATCGTTCGGCTTTGGGGCGCGTGAACTGGTTGATGTTTCCGATTATCACTGTACGTCTGACCCTTTTGTTCTGGCCCGGTACATCGGCCCGATAGCGGCCGATGTACTGAGAGCCTTTTACGTATACAGAACCACATTGTCCGGATCTGCGAGACATTGATCTCCTGTCTCGTTGATTCGGCACCGTAACCGTTTCTACGGTATCGGTTTTGGTTCCAGACGACCATGGGGTCGAACACACTGGTCTTACCTTCGGTCGATACCCTGATCTTCAGCTTTCTCAGTGATGGCTTCGTGAGGTCGAAATTCCGTACGCTGATTGAAATCCTGCGATGTTTGGGAAGCATCGCGTTGGTAGTGTCTATGAGAATCCGCCTGAGCTTTTTCGACTGTATATTTCGCATAGTAAAGCGGGTCTGCTTTGTCGTCGGACCTGTAGTCGGCGATCCGCTGGATGATTTGCTCTGGGTTGTCGCCACGAGCGAGGGCACGCTTGGCGTAGGCCCAATCCGCTTCGGATTGGCTGCGATGTCCGGAGGGCAGTCGGCGGGGCGGGCTGTGGCCGTCGGAGAGACGTCGCGGCGGCTCAGGCGAGTCTTCGTGAATCGTGAAATCGCGCGGGTGGTAAATCGCATCTGACTGTTGGATTGCGCGCACGACAAATGCCGCGTTGTACTTATGGTTGGTAAATCCAGGCACGCGCAGAACGCGCGCAATATCGGTGGCAGCGGTGTCTGCTTGAAATTGATTCGCCAGAGAACGCAATAAAGATTCGGCCTGTTCCCTGTCGAGGCCGTCCACGCGCCAGACCACTTGGTTCTTTTCAGGCGAGGTATCGAGAACAAAGGTGGGAACGGGGGTATTGCCGTCCGTTCGTATTGCGCGCAGCGACGCTGGCGCATCCTCATCGAGATCGAGGTAGACATGACGGATTTCGCGAACGCTCTCCTTTGTTCTCGCGAAGCTGTTGGCCCGAAGGGGATTCATTCCGAGAAAGACGTCGGCGCCTGCATTGTTCTGCTCTTTGAGCCAATCCTGAAAACGAGGACTCGCAATGTCTTCGGCGAGCAGGATGCGCTGGATGGTTTGCGCGCGGGCACGGTTGCGGACGAGCACGGCGACGCGGTCCTCCGGCTGATGCAGCGCCAGCACGTATTGCGCGGCCGAGAGCTGTTTTGGTGTGAAGGAATTGACGGCTGTCATGTGCATTCTCTCGGGGCGGCATAGATCGCACAGAAGTCAAAAAGGTCCGCTTCGGGTTCGTAGCTGTTGATTTCAAGAACTTCGGAAATGAATCGTCGTCCAGGACGACGTTCGATCTGAACCACCACGTTGAGTGAATCGCCGATATTGGTCTTAATGGCGCGGTACGGGAGATCCACGCCGCTTTGCAGAACACAGCTTGTGAATCGTGATAACCCCTGTTTTGCGGAGCTTGCGTGAATTGTCGAGATGGTTCCCGAGTGGCCGGTATTTAGAAGCTGCAACAAGTCGAACGCTTCCCCTCCTCGGACTTCGCCGACCAGGATACGGTCCGGCCGATGGCGGAGGGCAGCTTTGAGCAGGTCGCGAATCGAAACAGCAGGCGTGCCGTTCTGCGCGCGCCGCGCTTCGAAACGAACGAGGTTCTCATGGGCCAGTTGGATCTCGGCAGTATCCTCAATGAGGAGGATTCGTTCGTCGGCAGGGATGAATTTCCCAAGCGCTGTTAGCAGTGTCGTTTTGCCGGTTCCGGTTCCACCGGAGATGAGCAAATTGCGACGCTGGAGCAGATAGTCCTCGAGCTGGTTGGCGAGCCTTCGGTCAAGCGTGCAACTGCGGATCAAGTCCTCGATGTCGAAGTGGCGGGAGTTGAACTTGCGAATCGTTAATGTCACCCCGCTCAGGCTGCAGGGCGGAATCACCGCAGCGACGCGACTACCGTCCGGCAAGCGAGAATCGAGAATGGGCTTGGACTCCGAAATGTCGTCTCCCAGACGCCGCGCGATGTTCTTCACGGCGACCGTCAGAGAGCGCTCGCCCAGGGCTATTCCTGGCACTTGCTGGATATAGCCGTCGCGTTCGATGAACACGCGGTCGGGGCCATTGACCATGACCTCGCTGATCGACTCGTCGAGAATGAGGTGTTCGATGGGCTTCAGAAAAGGAAGGATCACTTCGAATCCGTTCATCACAAGGCTCCTTCCTCGAGCTGCTCGAAGTACGATTTGTTCGGATCGTTGTAGTAAGGTTTTAAGTAGCAAAACATCGGCGGCATCGGGTTGAGGCCGTCGTAGGCAATCGTGACCGATTGCGCGTTGCGGAGTTCCGTAAACGTCTTCATATCGAAGCGGAAATCGGTGTGGGTGTTGTAACTCTTTGAGGCGGTGATGTTGGCCCGATGCGAAAGCGCCTTCCCGGTCAGAAGGCTCACGCGAGCATCATGTCCGCTTTCGGACAGGTTATAGCTGACCTTGAGCCGGTCTTCGCGTCCACACAGTTCGCTCGCTGTCTTTGCCGAGAAGTCATCGGAGAGTGACAAGAAGATCTTGGTGCGGAACGTCTGCAGAAGGGTGCGCCAGCTGTCGCCAGGCAACGCAGACCGCAGCGAGCTGATACTTTGTGTGGCGACGATCGGGATACACTTCGGCTGGCGCGACAGGCTGAAGAATTTCTCGTCGCCCGTGGGATCGCTTTCACCGACGGTTGCGAAGTGTTGGTATTCGTCGCACAGGAAGAGAACCTGCCGGAAACGGCGTTCGGGATGGACTTCCATTTCCGGCACACGGTTCAGCACTGCGCGTTCGAAATCGAGCTTCATCATGACCCCCAGCGCCTTGGCGAGGCCCGGGTTCATTCCAATCGGAAAGCTGAGAGCGCAGATCTTGCCCTGCTCAATCAGCCAGGAGAAGGAGGGCAGCGGCTTTCCGTACTGATTCCCTATGTTCTTTTGGGGGTCGTAGCACTCGGCCTTCGGGCAGAAGACTTTTTTCACCTTTGGGTTATCGTCAAACAGGGAAAGAAATACCGAAATGCCTTCGACAATCGAGGTGCGCAGTTTGGGCTCGATCCTTCGCCAATCCTCATCATGCCAGCGCTTCACGGCTTGCAGTTGGTCGAGCTTTTCCGGGTCGGCTTGGGAGGGGTCGAGCAGCGACCGGGACTCGTACGGAATGCCACGTTTCCGAAGGATTTGGCGAAGCTCGGGCGTCGCCGGCGCGAGGTAGCGGTCTTCTTTCGCGTCATGAACGAAACCAAGGCCAGCCAATTCTTCGATGCGGTCCCCATACGTCTTCGGTGTCAGCGCGATCGAGTGCCGCCCCAGGATGATCACTTCGGTTTCGTAAATGCGCTGTTCGAGGAACGGCGGAGAGATGGCGCAGTGGTAGACATCGAAGAGCGTGACGTAGCCGTACGCGACCTTATATAGAAGGATGATGAACTTCACGAGGTTGGTGTAGGCCTGCTGCCAAAAGGGTTCTTTGCCTCGGCCAAACAGGTTGTTGAGAAGGGACGCGATGCTGAAGGCCAATGCATATGCGTCGAGATCGTTGTGCAGCGGATTGTAGCGGTATTCCGAATCGAGGGAGATTTCGATGTAGTCTTCGCCGCGGCCATGACGCTCCAAGATCTCCTTTACTCGCTTGCAGAAGTCACCCTTGACCTCCAGCACGAGGCCCCCGATTCGCTCATCCTTATTAAGGGCTTTGTAGGAAAGAATTTGTTCGGCAAACGGGTAGAGGCACGAGGACGTCTTGCCACTGCCCACGGCGCCGAAGACCGCGATCCCAGTAAACAGTCCGCGCTCCGGCAGGGTGAGCCACCAGGGTGATTTCGACGGTCCCGGTTTTCGAGGATTGTGCACCTCGCCGAGCACCACGAAAAGCCGATCGCGTTTGCGCGGATCGGGATAGGCCGGCAGGCGGCCGGGAGCCACTTTTCGGCCGAGCTTCAGAGTGAACGTGTAGACGATCGAGAAGGCGCCGGCATACGCCATGTACGGCGTTGAAAACAGGCACATCCAATAGAGGTACTCGAAGCTGTGAAGCGCGTGCGGCGCGCGCAGAGCGATGACCTTCAAGAAGACTTGGTTCTCGGGAAATGGAACTCGATAAAACAGCACGAGTCCCGTGGCCATCGCCAGCAGCGCCGCGACGAAGCTTCGCGAGTCAAGGATTCGGCGAAACATCGCGCTATCCCCGTGGAGAGGCTACGCTCTTGGGAGAGTCCGGCGACTGCGCGCGACGTTGCTCTCTCCACTTGCGATAGTCCTGATCGCGCCAGAGGTTCCTCTTGATGACGGAGTTGACCACGTGGTCTGGGCTGCTTTCGATGAACCGCGCATAGTCCTCGAGCAGTTGCTTGACCGGCTCCTCGACTTTCACCTCTAGCGTTACGATGGCTGGCGCTTTCTTAATCAGTGGCATGACTTTTGTCCTTTCTGGGATGTTTCCGAACTTCTTGCTGCGCCGCGGAAAAAACACCCGGCACGGCTATTCGTGCCGCCCGATTTGGTGTTTTTTTCGCGGCGGGTTTTCACTTGGGGTTTTCGCCGATTCTCCTTAGTTCCGGACAAATGCTTCGGCCCCAAAGTGCAGAAACTCGTGAAGACGAGGGTGCAGAGTGTATTTCTCACGTTCTTCACCGTTCTTCCTCAGCGTCACCGCGAGCCAGGCCGACGCCCTTCAGAAGCCGTGGCTCGAACCGAGCGGCGTGATGCGTGCCGTTGCTTTGGAACTCCTCGCGGACTTGGGTCTCGGAAATTCGGTTCGCTTTCCACCCGCGATACAGGTGTTCGAAGCGCGGCGCACTAAATCGTTGTTTGGACAGGTTGCGAAAGATGAGATCGGTTTCGCTAAGCGAGCTGTACTGGCGGTTGTCCCAGTCCTTGCGGATAGCGAAGTACCTAAGGAGGTCGTCAGCCGGGTTGGAACCCAGCGGAATGGTTACCAGCGAATCGAAGATTTCCCGGGCCCTGTCGAAGTGCGAATCGCAGCGTGCGAGGTAGAGAAAACGGAATTCCGACAGCTGTCGGAAGAGGGGCAGGTACGTCTGGAGATGCCGAACGAAGTCGGTCAAGTTGGCTTCGGCCGGCTGAATGTAGGACAAGGTGACCACAAGCGGGGACGCTGCATGATCGACGTACATGGGAAAGCGGTCGACGAAGTAGCGGACAGTAGGTTGGGACTCCGGTTGTCCGTGGTAGGTCTTCGATGGGAAATAGTGGGATGGAATGCCGAGGGTCTGCTCAAAATAGGCGCATTTTTCCGGTTCGGTTTCGAGATAGTCCAAGTCGAGATGGCTGAGGACGAAATCGAGCATGGCGAGGCGTCGTTGGACATATTCCACTTCGTGTTCGCGCCGGTTGCGGAGGTTCTCGCGTCCGAGATGCCGGTAGAGCTTCCGGGCGAAAACGTGATAGACGACGCCGTGCTTGGGGAAGCATTCGGTCCGGGCGTGTTTGCTGGCCTGGAGTTTGGTCCAGAACAGCGTCGTGCGCTTGCCCCAATGCGCGCCGGTGAACGACAGAAACTGGCGGGCCATGAAGTAGCCAGAATGCGTGGCCACGAGATAGAGGAAGTGGGCCTCCTGCGGCGTGTATCCGAAGGATTGAAGGGTCTCGATATGAGCCGGGGAAGCGGTCATAGAGCAAGAATCCTGGCGGTGAGTTCTTGGTCATCGAGAATGCGTCGGAGACGGGAAGCATCTTCGCGATGGCTGTACAGAGAAAAGCCGGCTTTGGCTTTCTCGGCTACGCCCCGGGGGCGGTAGTGTCGCGTGGCCAATTCGAGGTCGACTCGTTTAAGCTCCAGATCCGCCGTCTGGTACTCGATGCGCATATCCGGCAGCGGAATCTTTCCGTCCACCACAACGAGTCCATGTCTCTCGGCAAGGCGTTCGATCTCCTGCGGATTTTTCTTCTTTTCTCCCAACTTCGTGCGGTCGCGATTCAGATTGCGTTTCAATTCGTAATCGAGCAGAACGCGAAGGGGTTTGCCGTCGGCGCTTTCGATACGGGCGGCCTCTGTGTGAAAGAGACGGTAGAGTTCGGCGTCGTGCTTGGCTTCGCGAGGTCTCACGATGCCGTGATAGAGCCGTTGCTCTTCCGGAACACGGCGCGTGTTTTGCACGAGGCGCTTCCCTGTTTTTGTTAGCGTCAGCACCCGGAGGGTTTTTCGTCCAGAGGTGGCGAGTGTGCGCTCGGAGACAAGGCCTTGGTCCTTGAGGCGCCGCACATCCCGCTCCATGCGAATGTTATCGGATGCATAGGCAAAGCGCGCCAGATCCGCGGCTGCCACGACACGGAACTTGCCAAGCTCGGTCATGGTGAGGAGTTGGGATTCGCGAAGCAGGAACGTGCGGTCACGAAGCAGATAAGCGCGCGGGGAATCCTCCCGCTCGGGCATCAGAGAGGGAGGCTGGCGAACCTCCGGAGTAGGTATTTCCGGTCCATCTTCAGCCTCCTGCCCCTCCCGTCGGCGCGCCTCGTTCGACGGTTCCCGCTCGGGTCCCAAGGGGTCTTCGGACGGTCGGTGCCCATCGAACGAGAAGGTGTCGCGCGACATGTCACTCCTTCTCGTCGCCGTCTGGAGCAATGGGCAACTCGATCTGCCCGACCTGAAACTGCTGGTCGAGGTGGGAAAGTTTTCGCCCGGTATCCTTCAAGAAGAACTTCCGCTGCAGCAGCAATACGGCACCAAACACGTTGAGGAACAACACAACACTACTGAGCAGAACGAGCGAGCCGTACGCATGAATGAGAACGTCCTTGTAGGGCGCCATGAACTTCAACTGATCCATGAGCCAGAACATGTAAGCGAGCAGGAGGGCAATGGTGAGCAGGAGCGCGTTGGCGATCATCTTTGGCCCACTTTCACAAAGGTCTGATTCCGTTTTCCCAATATCGTTTTTTCGAACAGAACGGGCGGGAGTCCGCAGCAACCGAGGCTCTCCTGACGCGTGCCGTTTTTTCTGAGGGCGAAAGAGAGTGGGATGGACTGTGGCGTCAGGGCAGGAGGCAGTCGCGAGGGGGAAGAAGAAGTGGGGCGCGGAGGTTGGGCCGAGGTTGCCAGGCAGTCGCCCGTGGTTGCGTTGGTTCCCGCTTTCGGCGACCGTTTCATTTGAAGGCCTGATCCTCGCGGAAGTAGGTGATAGTCAGGCCCAGGGGATTGATAGGAATCAGTTCATTGGCGACATGGGTTTTGAACACGAAGACGAAGTTAGCGGTGTAGAGGTCCCGCTTGAGTTCGCTGTGATCGGAAGGCGAGTAGTACACCAAATAGAAGTCGACGCGCGCGCGGTACGGTGGATTTTGCATCTCGTCCAACGCGACTTTCTTGACGTCGACATCGATCTCGGGCGCGGCGGAATTGGTGAGGAATTTGCGAAGGATGTCGTCCTTGCGGTACGCATCGAGAATGCCATCGGCCAGTTTGCCGTCGAGGAAATACAAGGCCTTCGAGAAATCGTTCTGAATGGTGTAGCGGTTCCGCCGGTAGTAGAGGGTCGAGAACTGCGACAAGAAATACTTCGCTTCGGCATCCTGCGGTTGATATTCCAGATTGTGATAGTTGATGGCCTCGGCCCGGCCGACGTCATCGATGCGGATGACCAAAGGCCGGAAATTCTGAAACGTGCGAAGGGTGCGCAGGTCGACCAGCGCCAGACCCACGGCCACCAGCGACACCAGCACAAGCGCGATCTTCAAGTAGGTATTGGTCACCATGGGGTCGCCATACTGTTCGAGGTACAGACGCTTGGCGTCCTGAAAGCTGCGGTCGCTCATGGCACAAGACTTCCCAGCAATCCGGCCGAGGAGCCTCCTGCCGTGCCGCTGAAGATGTGGTTGGTGAGAGCGGGAACCTTCAACAGAGCGTAGATCGAAGCCAGGAACGTGATGAACAGGACCGGGAACTCTTCGATGAGCTGCACGGTCGAGATAGCCCCGACCGGCTGCAGGCCGAGGATGCCCAGGATCAGGTTGCCGATGATGAAGACGACGGCTGCCGCAATGACTTGATAGAACGCGTACTGCACAAAGCAGCGGAGCCATCCCCAGAACAACCATTCGAGTTTGGGCACGATGAAGAACGGAATGAAGACGGGGCCGAGGAGCACGCATACGGCGGTGGCGATGAAGCCGTAGGCGATGACCACAATCGCCACGGCCTGCGCCGCCGCGAGCAGAATGATCACCACCGCGTAGAAGAGCGTTCCGAGCAAATCGGTGACGCCGGGCGCATCCATGCGCGCCTCGAAGTCGTTCACGTGTTCGATGACCGTTTGCAGCTCCGTCTGATTGATCTTGTTGGCGAGAAACTGAGATTCGTTG
>Ga0210399_10002533_pt1 | contig 14220 bp, 9 predicted proteins | sample IncBWC14MmetaG_FD_150865 | JGI IMG/M metagenome (GOLD analysis project Ga0210399, IMG submission 150865) | Forest soil microbial communities from Barre Woods Harvard Forest LTER site, Petersham, Massachusetts, United States - Inc-BW-C-14-M | ecosystem: Environmental > Terrestrial > Soil >... | reverse complement strand
CGACTTGAAACCCTTCGATGCGACCTCCAGCGTGTACGTGCCGACAATCGGCAACGCCGGGAAGCTGTAATTCCCTGACGGCCCGGTAACAGTCGTGCGCACTTCACCCGTCGCAGTGTTGGTCAGCTTGACTTGAACGCCCGAAACCACGGCGCCGGTTGTGTCGGTCACCAGACCGGTCAGTTCGCCAGCTCCGCCTTGCGCGAAAGCTCCAAGACAAAGACAAAGAACGAGCACTACAGATGCAATCAGGAAAGGAATCCAACCAAGGCGAATGGCAGAACTCATGCTACCTCCTAGGAAGTTGGGAAAACGGCTCTGTTTCGTTGAAGGATGGCTTGTGCGTAAGCGCCAACCTCCAGGACTTGGGTTGGCACCCCTCGATCCAAACGTTGCCACATTCTGGAGTCTGGGATAAATAACGCCAGAAGAGGTACGAAGACATCTTGTTCGCGGAAGAGCCTCGGGCAATGTGGGGCGCATCAACAAGGTCTGCCCCACGCTTACAGCCGCTTTTCTACTGAATTTGGTACGAGACGAGAAAATCCCGATGAGATTCCGTAGTAATACGAATTGTCAACTTGGCGGAGAATGCCTGTCTAACGGTACGGTCGGTGAGAGGCCGGAGCCGAGCATCGGTGATCACCCCAGGCTCGGCTTAGGGATGTTCGCCAACGAAGCCTCGGCTTTACAGGAAAAGCTTTGGACCATTTCGCCTACGTCAAGCGCATACGTTCGTTGCCTCTAGCTAAAGGGTGTCACAAAACCCAGGGCTCAACCCCTTGATTGACCCGGATCGCCGGTGCAGAGCGTGGCAGATCTGCAGATTCGCTTCTCGTTACCCGCGAGTTTTCCGTCAAAACAAAATGCATGCTCCGCACTCTTCAGTAGAGAGCGGCTCCGAGTACACCAACAAACAGAAGCAGCTTCACAACTGGACGAAGAGCCTCGGGAATCGCGAGACAAGTTGCACTGCCACCGCTATAAAAACAGAAGCAAAACAACGCCAAGGATAGACTTCCTGCAACGCGATAGCTGCGCTGTGCTGTAGCGGATACCATCCTTTGTTTGTCAATTTCTCAATCCCGCACTTAAAGCACTTGTATGGATCCGAAAGTGCAATGTAATCTGCACTTGATTCATGAGCACTGTGAAGCGACCGATCGCCATTATGTGTCGAGAACCTTCAAATATTAAGGAACAGAGAGTTCGAACGTCGCTGGCGATCGTCGCTTTGCTGATCGTGTTTACGTCTCCGATTGTTACGGTGGCACAGCAGCGAAGCTCTCAGGCCATTGCCACGACTCCGCAGCTAGAGCCAAGTCCCTGCGTCGTGAAGGTGCCGAAAGATGAACGGATAGATTGTTTCACTCTGGTGGTTCCGGAGAATCGTGATCATCCGAGGTCCGCCACCGTGCACCTCCCACTGATGATTTTCCGCAGTCGCAGCACGACGCCACAAGCGGATCCGATTATTTTCACAGCCGGAGGACCCGGCTCAAGTTCACTGGGCGGATTCGCATCGGGAAAGTCAATCAAGCTGCTTGACTGGCGGGATTTCATTGTTTTCGAGCAACGAGGAACTCGATACGCTCAACCGGCGCTCTTATGCCCGGAAGTCGATGAAGAGCATCAGAGGGCATATCTACAGGGATATGCCGCCAAAGAGGCAGAGCTTCAGGAACTTGAGGCGGCCAAGGGATGTCATGATCGGTTGGTTTCAAAAGGAGTCGATCTCTCTGCCTACAACACCAGAGAAATTGCAGCGGACTTAGTCGATTTGCGCAAAGCTCTGAAGCTTTCATCGTGGAACTTGTACGGACTCTCGTACAGTACCTGGGTCATGATGGACGTCATGCGAACTGATCCCGTTGCGGTTCGCAGCGTTCTTCTCGAATCAGTCGAGCCACCCGACGTACCTTACGACGAGATGGGGAATGCGAACCTGGAGCGCGCTCTGAATGCGGTTTTCGATGCCTGCGCCGTTGATTTCGAGTGCGAGCGTGCATACCCGAATCTGCGCGCCAACTCCGAAAAGCTCTTAAACGCTTTATATCGATACCCAATTTCCATCCAGATCAAAACCAAAGACGGCATCGTCCACAGCCGCCCTTTTGACGGCAGAAGCGCCGTAGAGACAATTTATTCAGCACTGAACGACATTTCCCAAATTCCGCAAATTCCACGAGTTATTTTCCAGGCAGCGCATGGTGATTTCACCGCCTTATCGGCCATGGCGCAAGACGATTTGTCACCTGATGATCTTAGCTGGGGGATGCGCTATTCCGTCTGGTGTGCCGACGGAATGCCGCTCGCAGATCGGGCAATCGTCGATTTTCAGACGCAGGTTGCGTTTCCGCAATTCGGTGGCCTTGATTCAGCGGCGTTTAACCTCGGGATCTGCAATGTTTGGAATGTACCCGCGTCGAGTTGTTCTGAGTGGCACCCTCTGTTGAGCGACATTCCGACGCTGATCTTTGCAGGAGAATTTGATCCGAATACCCCACCTGCGTGGGGCCGAAGAGCACTCCGCACTCTCAAGAATGGATACCTTTATGAGTTCGCCGGATACAGCCATACGCCGAGCCAGTCCGCTTGTGCGCGACAGATGACTGTTGATTTCTTCAACGATCCTTCTAAAGCCCCCGACACTCGTTGTTTCGCACAGATGAAGGAAAAGTCCTTTAAGTAGATTTTGAACTGTGACACAGCGAATGCAGCATTTGTTCCAGGGTGATTTCGCCGGTGTCCTGGTGCCTCGCGCGGCGTTCACCGGCGCTTCGCGGCAAGGTCCGCACACGCGTCACTCTCGGGCTGGCCGAGCTCGTATCCACTTCGAGCGCCAGACATTCCCGCGTATAAGCATCGACCACGCCCAACACTCGGATCGCCCGCCCGCACTCCACTGCTCAGACCGGCCTCTCGATACACTCGATGCAATCAGCATACGCTCGCCAGGATCGGACGAAAGATGCGCAAAGACAACTGGAGACGACTCTCAACCTCGAGCCGGAAAATTACCGGGCGAACCTGGTGCTGGGGCGAATGCTCACCCTTCATGGGAAACCCGTCCTCGCTTTGCCCTATCTGAAAAAGGCAGCCCTGCTACAGCCAGGTGCCCCTGACCCACATCTCTTCCTGGTCGACACCTTCGCGCGATTGGGTCAGAAGGCCAATGCCCGCCGTGAACAGGCGGAGGGGCAGCGTCTCCGCGGGACTAACGAGCGTTGATGTAAGTCATTCATACAAGTTACTCCCGGATTATGCGGCACTAATCCCAGTGCCGCATGTATTTATCCCGGCAGTACTGGTCCAATACGAACAGCAGGAGCACAATCGGTCTTGGCTACTCCACGTGTCAGCGCTCTCACAAAGTGTTGTAAATCGGGAATCCGGAATGCCGCCCAGCGCAGAGGAGGTGGCCTCCGCGAGCGCGGACTTAAACATATTGTTATTGAGGTGTCTGGAACTAAGTAAGGACATTGCGCGAATGCACAACTTTGTAAAGCGCATCGCGCAATACGCCAATGCTTATCGACCCGTAGGACATACAAGTGGAAAATACCGTTCGACAAGAGCTTCAAGCTCACCCTATCGCTGGCAGCCTCCGCTCGCGAAGCGCGCTCGTCGCCGGTCACCTGCAAATCCCAAGAGCAAACGCCCGACGCGATCGGAGTTGGAGCGAGCCTGCCGCATCGCGCTAATGGAAGCAAACCAGCCGGCGTCCGTGGAAGCGATCTACGACCGAATTGAGAGGCGCGGCTCCATCACTTTTGCTGGTTACAAGCGTCCGTTTCGAGCGATAGCACTCGCCATGAATGCCCTGACGAAACAGGGTGAGGCGAGCTTGTTACAGGAATCGGGCTCTCGCCGCTGGCGTTGGGAGACGGAAGCGCGCACGGTTTGAACCGACGACAACGCCTCTTCATCTCGCCTGCCTCCCGCCCCACTGGGCTTCACCACTGTTGGCTCGAAGTATTGTTTCACCCAAATGCCGATTTCCCGGCGCCGAGGCTCGCAGGCTTCCAAGCATTCGGAGCAGTGTGTCGGGTCGTTTCGCCGAAGAAGAAGGTCCAGAATTCGACGGACCGAGCCTCCAGAGGGGAACGGTTGCCGCCTCCGAGGTATAAACGGCAGATACTAGGGACGAAGAGCGCATTAACGGGGACGAACTGCCACCACTCCAAAGCATAACTGTGATTGAATGTCAGTGGCGCTGTTGCGGTGGACGACCTCAAGCCGGGCGCGGCCGCCGACGTAAGTTGAGCGCAGGAAGTCCATTCATGCAACTTCAAATGAAAACTCGCTGCGAGAGGTGCGAGGCACTCCTTCGTGCGGACGGACAGGCTTACATATGCTCCTACGAGTGTACGTTCTGTTCCGTATGCGCCTCGGAGTCGCAGGGCAAGTGTCCGAATTGCACTGGTGAACTCAAGCTTCGACCGCGCCGGACCGCACCTGTCCACGATGGGGAGATCGCTGTTTCTGAGGGACCGTGGGGCAACCGTCCGTGGCTGATCTGGGCAGCGAGCTTCGGCATCTGGACCCTCGTTGCCCTGGCTGCGTCCGGCTCGGTATACGAGTTGTGGCGGTCGCGAGGTTACCCCATGACTTTCGTCAGCGTCCTGGCGTCGGAGCTCAGCCAGATACTCACCTATGCCCCTCTCACTCCTCTCGTGCTTGCCCTGGCCATGCGCTTCCCCATTCAACGGGGAAATTGGGTACGCCGTTCATTGCTGCATCTCTTGTTCGCCGTTGCCTTCTGCATCGCTCACATAACATTGCGTGGTTTGACGCCCTATGCGGCGTGGGATGGCAAGCTGGGCAGATTTGTATCCGCCGTTTGGAACTCACAGACGCACGCATTGGCGATCAACTGGCAAATCTTCAAGAATTTGTTTTTGTCAAACCTCGTTGATGACACGACCGGAACCTATGTGCCGATTGTGCTGGTGGCGCATGCTCTATCGTATTACCGCAGATTCCGGGATCGAGAACTACATTCCGCGAAGCTTCAGATGCAGCTGACCAGGTCGCATCTTCAGGCATTGAAAAGCCATCTGCAACCACACTTCCTTTTCAACACCATGCATTCGATTTCGGCGCTCATGTTAACCGACGTTGCTGCTGCCGATAAGATGATGTGCCGCCTCAGTGATCTGCTGCGGATGAGCCTCGAGAGTAGCGGAATCCAGATCACCAGCCTGAATCGGGAGCTTGAGTTTGTGGCCGGTTATCTTGAAATCGAAAAAGTCAGGTTTGGCGAGCGGCTGAGTATCGTTCTCGATATCGCGGCGGAAACCCTGGATGCGCAGGTTCCGTCCTTGTTATTGCAGCCGCTGGTGGAGAATGCGATTCGGCATGGTATTTCAAGGCTCTCCTCAGGGGGCAGTGTCCGGATCGTCGCCAGTCGCGATGGACGCGATCTTTCCCTGCGGGTGAGGGACAACGGGCCCGGCCTGGCTTCAGTTGCCGGCACTCCCCGAGGAACCGGTTTCGGCCTTCGCACGACGCGGGAAAGGCTCCAGACGCTATACGGCAACCAACACAGCTTCGAGATTCACGATGCCCCGAGCGGTGGCGTCGAGGTGTGCGTGCGGATCCCGTTTCGAATTGAACCTCAATTGTCGATGGATGAGGAGAACTTCGCCAGGACCACGAGCTCTAGCGAGGGCGCCGAGATTGTCCCAGACGGAGAGCGTCCCCAGGCCCTAAATTGGAATACTTCAAAGTGACCTGCCTTCGATGCGCGGAAGCACACCGGCTGCGCACAGGAAGTGCTTATCCTTTGAGCTTGGTGCGCGTCTAACCGATATAGGCGAGGGACCAACGACCCCGAAATGAGGTCAGTGAAGATAATCGCATGATTATCCCTGTGATCCGTACCGTCATTGCCGATGATGAGCACCTGGCGCGCAGGAAACTGCGGGTGCTGCTCGATTCGGAACCCGGCGTGCAGGTGGTCGCAGAGTGTCAGGACGGCCAACAGACCGTCAATGCCACACAAACTCACCGGCCTGACCTTTTGTTGATCGACATTCGGATGCCTGACATGGATGGGTTCCAGGTACTCAAGCAAATCGCGCCCGACGAGATGCCGGTTGTTGTCTTTACCACGGCCTACGACCAATTTGCGATTCGAGCATTCGAGGCGCATGCCCTGGATTACCTGCTGAAGCCTTTTGACGGCGAGCGTCTGCATCATGCCGTTGAGCGAGCCAGAGCAGAGCTCCTGAAGTTCCACGATCGCGATTTGACCGACCGGATTCTTGATTTGCTCGCCAAGAACATGGAACCAAAGATGGAGTCGAAGCAAGGTGACGACCGTATGGTCATTCGCGCAGGAGGGAAGGTTGTGTTCCTCGATGTGAAGGAGATTGACTGGATCGAAGCAGCCGCCAACTACGTGAAACTGAATGTCGGGAAAGACTCGTACCTGCTGCGAGAAGGCATTGGCAGCATCTCCGAGAGGCTCGACCCGGATCGCTTTGTTCGTATCCACCGATCAGTGATTGTGAATGTCCGCAAGATCAAGGAACTGCAGCCCTGCGAGAGCGGCGAATACATTGCGGTTCTGAGGAACGGTAAAGAGCTTTCCTGCAGCCGAGGCTACCGTACACAGTTACAGCGTTTGATTGGCAGATCATAGAAAAAGACTCAAAGAACTCATGTTTTATCCGATCTCGGTTGCGACCAACCGACGTCAGCCAGCCGTCTGTCCTCAATTAGAGTCTGAACGTCCCAACACAGGTGATCAAGCCAATATCCACATGCTACGCTGAGCCGTTCGCCGAGCCGGTGAAGAGCCAGGTTTCTGTTACCAACTGGAGATTACTGAGGCCATTCGACAAAGAGGATCTATGAACAGGCGCGAAGCAATTCATGGTTTGGGAGCTCTGGCATTTGGCGCAACGATGCCGAGTGCGGCGTGGGCGGATTCCGAAAGGCGGCAGAATCCTGTCGCGGCCGAACCGCTGCCATCCGAGGTTGCCGGTATCCGCGTGGTGGATTCAAAGATCGCAAGAGCCGCAGCCGACCTAAGCCGTTCTTTTTCTCCGCCCTATCTCTTCAACCATGCGGCCCGGACATTTCTCTTCGGTTCTCTGGTCGGACGAGCGCTGGGGCAGACATTTGACGAAGAACTCCTGTATCTTGCTTGTATTCTCCATGATCTTGGGTTAACCGAACGCTTTGAGGGAGATCTGCCTTTCGAGATTCAAGGAGCCGAAGCAGCGAAAAACTTCCTGCAGGAGCAGGCTTACTCGCACGAGAAATCTACAGTCGTGTGGGACGGAATTGCCATGCACGCTTCTCGCATCGGACAATTCAAGCAGCCTGAAATCGCGTTGGTAGGCGAGGGAGCAGGAACTGACGTGCTCGGCCCCGATTTTAGCCTAATAAAGAAGAGCGATGTCGATGAAATTCTTAGGGCGTTCCCCAGGCTGAAATTCAAAGACGCATTCGTTAAGAGCTGTGCGGATGTGGTTCGTAAGCACCCTGGCGCTGCTTCCCAGACGTTTATGCGCGATATTCGCGATCGTTACATGCTCGACTTTCGCGCGCCTAATTTCTGTGATTGGATCGCGCAGGCTCCTTTCCCGGAATAGATGAGGGCAACCGTTGGCCCCTTCATCCTGAGAATGCCTTCATCGGCCATCGTTCCCGGCGCACCGCACTTTGAGAACTGATGATCGCGCCGCGCACGAATTCATCCTGGTGCGTGTAGATTAGACGGCAGCCATTTTCAAGGCGACGTCTGTACTCCTGCCCCTTGCGTCCACTTTAGTGTGGAACCTTGAATGCTTGAGAAACATCCAAATACTGGTTGGGCTGGTTGAGAGGGCAAGAATTCCTGAGAACGCGGTGAGCCGGGGGAAAAGCGGCAAACGAGTCGACCGTTCTTGGGCGAGAGACTGCATGAGCGAAGCACTTCCAGCGGTGTATCTAGCGCGGCACGGTGAGACGGCATGGAGTCTTTCGGGGCAGCATACCGGTCTTACCGACTTACCTTTGACTTCAAACGGAGAGCGTAACGCACGGCGGCTTGGAGAACGTCTAAAGAGCATGACATTTGCCAAGGTATTTACCAGCCCTCTGCAGCGTGCTGCCCGAACTTCCGAACTGGCTGGGTTTGGAACTGCGGCCGAAACCGATCCTGACCTGGTGGAATGGAACTACGGTGAGTATGAGGGGCTGCGTTCCTCTGAGATCCTCGCGAAACGTCCAGACTGGCAACTGTTTCGCGACGGCGCCCCGGGAGGGGAATCTCCAGCGGAGGTCGGCGAGCGGGCAGACCGTGTAGTTAAGCGTGTTCGTACAGTGCCGGGAGATGTGTTGCTCTTTTCCAGCGGACATTTCATTCGCGTTTTCGCCGACCGGTGGCTGGGGCGAGACCCAGGATATGCGGGCAGGTATTTTCTGCTGAGCACGGCGAGCCTGAGCGCGGTCGGGTACGAACACAATCTTTCTCAGCCGGTGATCCGTTTTTGGAATGACGATCATCACGTTTCCGCGTGAGCCGATCTCGTTCCTCAATGAGGCGGTCTCGGCGGTCAATTTGCACAATACCGATTTCGAATAATTACCATGACTAATTACTAAGACAAGGATGTTCAATGAGTACAAAGAGGGCAGTACCGCTAGACTCCCCCAAACTCGTCCCCACGAAGACGAGCACAAGCAAAGCTTCGGACCTTCTCGAACAGTACGGAAGCCGGTCGACTCCGCTTGTCGGGGCGGAAGACGCGTTTTACGAACGGCATCTGGTCTTTGACCGTGTGATCGACCCGAAAGTGGCGAGTGCGCGTGAGCGGTTTGAGGCGTTCTCCCGTTCGGTACGCGACATCCTCGCGCAGCGCTGGGTCCTGACCAAGACGACGTATGAACGAGAGAATGCCAAGCGTATTTACTACCTTTCCATGGAGTTCCTCATCGGGCGTTCGTTGGCCAACAACGTCAGCAACCTCTTGCTCGATCCTCTGGTGCAGCAGGCGGTTCAGGAAAAAGGTATCGACTGGCTTGAATTGATCGAGCAGGAACCAGATGCGGGCCTTGGGAACGGAGGCTTGGGCCGACTCGCTGCATGCTTCCTCGATTCGATGGCCACGATGCAGCTCCCAGCCACAGGCTATGGTCTGCGTTACGAGTACGGCATGTTCAAGCAATCAATCGTGGATGGGTGGCAAAAGGAAAACCCCGACAACTGGCTCCGCGACAACGACCCCTGGGAGGTCGCTCGGCCCCACGAGAAAGTGGAAGTCAAGTTGAACGTCACCTTCCAGCTGCGTGCCGGCAACTTTCATGTCATCCCAAACCGGCCGTCAACCCTGATCGGCATACCCTTTGATCGCCCGGTGGTTGGCTATGGGGGCAAAACGATCAACACTCTCCGCCTCTGGGCCGCGGCGGCGGCGGACTATTTTGATTTTCAAGCGTTCGGAACCGGCGATTTTGTGGGTGCGCTCGGAGAGACTCTGGAAGCGGAATCGCTGACCCGCGTGTTGTATCCAGATGATTCGACAACGGAGGGGCAAGGATTGCGCTTCCTACAGGAATATTTCCTGGTCGCGTGTTCACTGGCTGACCTGATACGCCGCTTTCAACGATATAACAGCGATTGGGACAAGCTACCGGAGAAGGCTGCGATCCAACTCAATGACACGCATCCTTCCATGGCGGTCGCTGAGTTGATGCGAGTCTTGCTCGATGATGCGCGATTGGGCTGGGACCAAGCCTGGGAACTTACGAAGAGGACCCTGGCCTATACAAATCACACGCTACTGCCTGAAGCCCTCGAGAAATGGCCCGCCGCGTGGTTCCAGGTGCTTCTGCCCCGGCATCTGGAAATCATCTACGAGATTAACCGGCGGCTTCTCGACGAAGTTCGTCTTCGCTTCCCCGGTGACGAGGGTCGCGTGGAGCGTGTGAGCCTCGTGGAAGAGGGCAAGGAGCGCAAGATCCGCATGGCCAACCTCGCGATCGTCGGCTCGCACAGCACGAATGGAGTGGCTGCCGTCCACTCGAAACTATTGCGGACGACGACGGTCAAGGATCTAGCGGAAATGTTTCCCGAGCGCTTCAGCAACAAAACCAACGGCGTGACGCCGCGACGCTGGTTGCTGGGAGCCAATCCCGAGCTGGCCGGCGCCATCACGCAAGCCATTGGCGACCGTTGGATTACCGACCTGAGCCAACTCAACCGGCTCAAGCCATTTGCCGAAGACCGCAGTTTTCACGAAGTGTTCCTCAAGTCAAAGCGCGAGACCAAAGCACGGTTTGCCAATTGGCTCAAAGCGACCTCGGGGCAGCTTGTGGACCCGGACACGATCTTCGATTGCCAGGTCAAACGCATCCACGAATACAAGAGGCAGTTGCTGAACGCGCTGCGGATCGTCGTCGTTTATAACCGGCTGCGGGAGAATCCCGACACAAAAATGGTGCCGCGCACCTTCTTCTTCGCCGGCAAAGCGGCACCGGCTTACCACCTTGCTAAGCTCATCATAAAGTTCATCAACAACTTGGCAGCGACCATCGACGCTGACCCTGCCGTGACTGGTCGACTCAAAATCGCTTTTCTGCCTGAGTACAATGTTTCCCTGGCGGAACGCTTGATTCCAGCCAGCGATGTCTCCAACCAGATCTCCACTGCTGGCTACGAAGCCAGCGGAACGAGCAATATGAAATTCATGATGAACGGCGCGCTAACCGTCGGAACGCGCGATGGCGCGACCATTGAAATGGCGGAGGAGGCAGGGGAGGAAAACATGTTCCTCTTCGGCCTCACCGTGGAACAGGTCGAGAACAGCCGTGGCTGGTACAGTCCTTACTGGCATTATGAAAATGAGCCGGAGACTCGAGCGGCTCTTGACCTCATTTTCTCGGATCATTTCAGTCGTAACGAGCCGGGGGTGTTCGATCCATTGCGCGAGACGCTCCTGACGAATGGCGATCACTACATGCACCTGGCGGACCTTAATTCTTATTGCCAAGCGCATGAACGGCTCGGCGCGTTGTATGCTGATCCCGGCGCATGGGCACATAAAGCGATTCTGAACGTAGCAAGCTCCGGAAAGTTTTCGAGCGACCGCACTATTGCTGAATATGCATCCGACATTTGGAAGGCGGAACCATACCCAATCCTAGAAACACAATGAATGACAAGCGAGGTAACGAATGACGATCTCGCCGCTCGCCGGCAAGCCGGCTCCGAAGGAGATGCTGATCGATGTCGCTCGCCTGGAGAAAGAGTATTTCGAGCGCCGTCCGGACCTGCAAGATCCCAACCAGTTAGTCAGCTTCGGTACCAGCGGACACCGGGGCTCGCCGCTGCACGGCACCTTCACCGAAGCGCATATCCTCGCTATTACCCAGGCAATTTGCGACTACCGGCGAGCGCAGGGAACCGACGGCCCCTTGTACATGGGAAAAGATACCCACGCTTTGTCTGCGCCCGCGCAGCGTACCGCCCTCGAAGTGTTAGCGGCGAACAACGTAGAGACAATTATCCAGGAGAACGGCGGCGTAACTCCAACCCCCGTAATCTCGCGAGCCATCTTGGTTTACAACCGCGGTCGCAAGGACAAAGACCACCTGGCTGACGGCATCGTCATCACGCCATCTCACAACCCGCCCGAGGATGGAGGCTTCAAGTACAACCCGACCAACGGCGGCCCAGCCGATACTGACGTGACGCGCTGGGTCCAGGATCGAGCGAACGAAGTGTTACGCGCCGGAAACGCACTGGTCAAGCGAGTTCCATACGCCAAAGCACTCCAGGCCGCGTCTACGCACCCGGAAGACTTCGTCCTTCCATACGTGCGTGATCTCAAGAACGTCGTTGACATGGATGCGATTCGCGGCGCTCACCTCAAAATTGGCGTGGATCCTCTGGGCGGAGCGGCGCGACCGTACTGGGAGCCGATCAACTCCATTTACGGGCTGGACATCGTCGTCGTAAATCCAACGATTGACCCGACGTTTTCGTTCATGACAGTCGATCACGACGGTAAGATTCGCATGGATTGTTCGAGTCCGTATGCGATGGCCAGGCTCGTCGGACTGAAGGATCAGTATCAAGTGGCGTTTGCCAACGATCCGGATTCCGACCGGCACGGAATTGTCACTCCCGTTGCAGGATTGATGAACCCGAACCATTACCTCGCGGTGGCGATCCAATACTTGTTCGCTCACCGCTCACAGTGGCGTCTCGATGCCGCGGTGGGGAAGACCCTGGTGAGCAGCACCATGATCGATAAGGTAGTCCACAAGCTTGGGCGGGAACTACGCGAAGTGCCGGTGGGCTTTAAGTGGTTTGTGCCAGGCCTGGTTGACGGTTCGTACGGCTTCGGCGGGGAAGAGAGTGCTGGCGCGAGTTTCCTCCGCCTCGACGGCACCGCGTGGACCACCGACAAGGACGGCCCGATTATGGATCTGTTGGCAGCCGAGATTACTGCGCGCACAGACAAGGATCCAGGGGAGCATTACCGCGAACTGACAACAGAGTTCGGCACTCCGTACTACACGCGTATCGACGCGTCGGCCACTTCCGAGCAGAAGACGCGGTTACAAAAGCTTTCGCCCGACGCCGTAAAGGAGTCGGACCTGGCGGGTGAGCGTATCACCGCTAAGCTGACCAGAGCTCCGGGAAATAATGCTCCCATCGGTGGCTTGAAAGTCGTCGCGGCTAATGGGTGGTTTGCGGCCCGGCCCTCAGGCACTGAGGATATCTACAAGATTTACGCGGAGAGCTTCAAGAGCCAGGCCCATCTGAATTCGATCGTGAATGAAGCCCAGGAGATGGTGAACAATGCGCTGGGTGCCTCCGCAGCTGTTCCTCAGGACAGGGCCACGCGATGAGCAGTAGCGACGGGCTACCAGATATTCCGCCGTTTCGGCCCGAGTACCGGGCTTCGGGGTTGCTGTTGCACGTCACGTCGCTGCCTTCGCCCTATGGTATCGGTGATCTGGGGCCGTCGGCGTTTTCATGGATAGATCGCCTCCATGATGCCGGCCAACGATGGTGGCAGGCGCTACCTCTTGGACCGACTGGCTATGGAAACTCGCCGTATCAATCACTCTCTTCGTTCGCCGGCAATGTATTCGTGATCAGTCCCGATGCCCTCATCTCTGACGCCTTGCTGCGAGCAAGCGATATCGACTCTCATTTCGCTCCCGAACTGGTCGACTACGACTCAGTTATTCCGTTCAAGCAGCGGCTGCTCGAAAAGGTGTGGACAAACTTTAAAGCCGGAGAGCGCGAGGACCTGCGACCTGCTTATGACGAGTTCTGCGCCAAGAACACAAGTTGGTTGGAAGACTATGCTCTGTTCCGTGCCTTGAAGGCGAAGTATCAGGGTGCTTATTACCTCCGGTGGCCAACTGAACTGGTCCAGCGCGACCCAAGTGCTCTAGCCGAGGCGCGGCGAGAGTTGGCCACACAAACCGATCAGGTTCGCTTTGCGCAATTCCTGGTGTTCCGCCAGAGCGATCAACTCAAGAGCTACGCGCATGCCAAAGGCGTAAGCTTGATCGGCGACCTGCCCTTTTTCGTTTCCCAGGATTCCAGTGATGTTTGGGCCAACCCGGAGTTATTCCTCTTGGACGAGCAACGTCAGCAACGCTTCATCGCCGGAGTTCCGCCCGATTTTTTCAGTGCGACCGGACAGTTGTGGGGCAATCCCGTTTACAACTGGGACGTACTTCGTTCGACAGGTTATCGCTGGTGCATTGGCCGGTTGCAAGCGCTGCTGGCTCACGTAGATATGATTCGCCTGGACCACTTCCGTGGATTCGCGGCCGCGTGGCACGTTCCAGCCGGGGCATCAACGGCCCAGTCCGGACAATGGGTGCAGGGTCCGGGCGCCGACTTTTTTCAAGCAGTGCGAACAGCTCTGGGCCGTCTGCCGTTCATCGCCGAAGATCTTGGTGTGATTACGCCCGACGTGCAGGCCCTCCGCGATCAATTTGAAGTGCCCGGGACCCGGGTGCTGCAATTCGCGTTCGACGGCCATGCGGACAATCCATATCTCCCGCACAATTTTGTCCCGAACACGGTCGCATATACCGGTACTCATGACAATGCCACGACTCGCCAATGGTATGAAGAATTGCCCGACTACCAGCGACAAAATTTGTGGAATTACCTCAAACGCTCGCCGGGCGAGGGCGCAGAAGCTGCCCCGGCGCTGATGCGCCTGACGTGGTCATCGGTGGCGGCGCTGA
>Ga0210399_10002532_pt1 | contig 14224 bp, 12 predicted proteins | sample IncBWC14MmetaG_FD_150865 | JGI IMG/M metagenome (GOLD analysis project Ga0210399, IMG submission 150865) | Forest soil microbial communities from Barre Woods Harvard Forest LTER site, Petersham, Massachusetts, United States - Inc-BW-C-14-M | ecosystem: Environmental > Terrestrial > Soil >... | reverse complement strand
CGCGCCGGCATGGTGTACCTGCGGAAGATTGTTCCGCTGGCAGGCAAGGCAGCTTTTTGCCCAAACTCAGCAACTAAAGCTTCGGGAGAAACTTGTTTATTCGTGCCATAATCGGCGAGAAGACAACTACTGGCTATGACGCCCCTCGTTAACCATTCCCTCGGAAGCATGCGCCTGAGGCTGAGTTCCTGGCTCCGTCGCGCGGCTTCGGTCTTACTTTTTTACGGAGTCATGGTTTCCGGCTCCGCGCGAGCGCAATTTAATCAGGGGTTCAATAGTACCGACAATCTCCCTTCGAGTATTCATGGCACGGTGCTGAATCGAATTACGCACGAACCCATCGGCCGCGCCCTCGTCTATTCCCCCGACCAGCGATATGCCGTGCTGACGGATGATCGCGGCCATTTCGAGTTTAAGTTCCCCTCGCAAGAGCCCGAGCCGAAAGGGAATCTCTCTGCTCCGAATAACGCCGGGCTGTTGAGTGCCCAGCAGGTGAGTGTGGTGCAAAACGTGAGACCCACAGTGTTCATGGCGCGCAAGCCGGGGTTTTTGCAAAACTCGAGTGATCCGTCCAATGGCCATGCTAACGCCACTCAACCGGAGATCACAATCTATCTCGATCCGGAGTCTCTGATTGTCGGCCATGTCACCCTTCCGGGAGCGGAAGGCAACTTGCGGGTCCGTCTGGAGTTGTACCGCCGGGACGTCAGCGAAGGGCAGGAACGCTGGACCTCGGCGGGCGCGTTCATGACGTGGTCCGATGGAGAATTTCGTTTTGGTGAGCTGCGGGCGGGGACCTACAAATTGATGTCGCACGAGCAAATTGATCGAGACCCATTCACTTTCAATCCCGGCGGGCCGTTCTTTGGCTACATACCCGTTTTTTATCCGAGCGCTCCCGATTTCTCCACTGCGCATCCCATTCAACTTGCTGCCGGCGCGACATTCCAGGCCAACCTGACGCCGGTGCGGCGCGAGTATTATTCCGTCAAAATTCCCACCGGGCAGCCGATGAACTTTCGCGTCTATCCGTTGGGGCATCCTGGTCCGGGTTATTTTCTCGGATACAATTCTGGTGAACAGTTGATTGAGGGGATGCTCCCGGAAGGCAACTACACGCTCGAAGCCGATACGGGCGGCCAGCCCGGTTCCACGGGCATTCTCAATTTTTCGGTGGATGGTACGGCGTACGCAGGGGCCCCGCTCAACCTCATACCTAACACGTCGCTGGCGGTGAATGTGACGGAAGAATTTAAGTCCGCGCAAAGCGTCAACCTAAGCGCCTCGGGAGGCGACGGTGGGTCGTCGAATACGGTGGCACTTCGGAACTTGAATGTGCATGTCACACTGGCGCCCATGGAAGAGTTTGGGTCGGGCGTAGACGGCGCCTCACAGAAGCCCGAGGGTGCGCCGGAAAATACCCTGGTGATCCCGAATGTCCGGCCGGGCCGCTACCGCGTGCGCGCTGAGACGGGCGCCGGTTTTGTGGCTTCCATCTTGTGCGGAGGTACCGACCTGATGCACGAAGCTCTGGTCGTCGGTCCGGGCGGCCTGAGTTCACCGATTGAGGTTACGCTGCGCGACGATGGTGCCGATGTGGACGGCAAGGCCGAAGGCGCCAGCCAGTATTACGTATACTTCCTGCCCGTTGGCGAGAGTTCCGGTCAATATCGGGCAATGACCAGCAATCCCGACGGGTCCTTTACTGTCGCCCAGCTGCCTCCGGGCAGCTATCTGGTGCTGGCGTTTGACAACGCGCAGACAGATTTGGCTTACACCAATCAGGAAGTGCTAAAGAACTTCGAGTCCCAGGGGCAAATCATTCATGTGACCGCCGGCCAAAAAGAGCACCTGAGCCTGAAAATCATTACGAGGGGTGATTCGCAATGAGCGCTGGCGAGGGCATTCGGCGGATAATCTTTGCCATTTCCGGATTGGCGATTCTCCAGCCAGGTTTTGCAGCTGGCGGGCAGAATCAAAATCCTGCGGCGCATGAAAGTACCCAGCCGGGCCAAACGCTTAGAATTGCGGGAACGGTGGCAAACGCGATTACCGGCGAGCCGCTTTCCCAGGCCCGCATCACCATCGCAGAAACGAAAGAGCGCGCCAAATCGATTTCGATGATCACTTCGGAAAACGGGCACTTTGAGTTTACACAGGCGAAGATGGGAAAGTATTCCTTGCAGGGAGCGAAGCGCGGATTCATTTCCTCGGCCTACGAACAGCATGAGCAATTCTCCACGGCCATTGTGACCGGCCCGGAATTTTCCACGGAGAACCTGATTCTTCGCCTTACGCCCTTGGCGGACATCACCGGCCATGTATTCGATGAATTTGGCGACGGGGTGCGAAAAGCGCGCGTGGTTCTCTTTAAGGAGGACCATAGCGCGGGGATGTCGCGGATCACGCGGCTCAATCAATCCATGTGCGACGATCGGGGTTTTTACGAATTTTCTCTGCTGCGGCCGGGAAAGTATTACATCTCCGTCAGCGCGAAGCCGTGGTACGCGATGCATCCAGTGGCGCAGTCAGACGGATCGGGCAGTGCTGCACAACAAATCTCTCCTGCTCTTGACGTCGCTTACCCCACCACTTACTACCACGACGCCACAGAAGCTGAATCTGCCACTCCCATCGAGGTGAAGGGAGGCGATCACCTGCAAATCGATGTGCATCTGAATCCCACGCCTGCTTTGCATCTACTCTTTCGGTTCCCTCAGGACCAGCAGCATGGCTTCAGCATGCCGATGCTTCAAAAGCATGTGTTCGACTCGACCGAATTTGTGCAGACAGACGGCATGCACCCGGTGGCTCCAGGCGTGTACGAAGTGACCGGCGTTCCGCCCGGCCGATACAATATGAGGCGAAGAAACGCGAACTCCGGGCAGCTTGAGCAATCTTTGGACGTCGAGCTAATCCGCAATGGGCAGGAATTGGACGATTCTCGTAGCGAGCCGTTGGGCATCCTCAAGTTGTCTATCAAAAATCCGGGCGAAGAAGCGCTTCCCAAGCCGTACACGGTGGGCTTGCAGGATTCGCGGCGGCGGATGGTGGCCTTCGCGCAAGGAGAGCCTTCCGGGCAAATTACATTTGGTGATTTGGCGCCGGGGAGATACACGATTCTGGTGTTCTCACAGACGAAACCGTTTGCCGTGGCGCGGACTTCGTCGCCAGCGGGCGAATCGGCGGGACACTCGGTGAACGTGACGCCAGGAGAGGCGCTGGACGTGACAGCTTTCCTTACCAGCGGCGTTGTGAGCATCGAAGGAATTGTCCACAAGAAGGATAAGCCGGTTGCCGGGATCATGGTGGCGCTGGTGCCTGATGACCCGGAGATGCACATTGAACTGTTCCGGCGAGACCAAAGCGACTTCGATGGGACATTCCTGGTGCGCGGTGTGATTCCAGGTTCGTATACTATCGTTGCGGTCGAAGACGCTTGGGGCTTTGAATGGCTACAGCCTGGCGTGCTCGCTCGCTATGTTCAGCATGGCCAGAACCTTACCGTTGGACCATTGATGCGCGGAACGGTTCACCTACCGGATCCGGTGGAAGTCCAACCACACTAAGCGCCCGGACACCCATGACCCAACAATGCGGTTCGCGTGTACAATGTCGCCTGCTTGTAACCTCGAATCGAAAGCTTGGTGTAGAAAATGAACGCAACGACTGCAACAAGTGCCAAAGGCCAGACGCCGCCTGCGCACGTCGGGATGTTCCAGCTGTTGAATGGCGTGTTCGTGGTGGGCGCGGTTTCCTGCTTGGCGCGGCTGGGCGTCCCGGATCTTGTCGAGCACGGGCCGAAGTCGGCGGAAGAGCTTGCTGAACAGATTGGAGCGGACCCGCGGGCGCTCTACCGGCTGATGCGGGCTACGGCGTGCGTGGGGGTGCTTTCGGAAGGCGCGGACGGAAAGTTTTCGGAGACGCCGTTGTCCGCGGTGCTGCGCAGCAACGCGAATCCCAGCCTGCGAGGGTTTGCGATCATGCACGGAAGAGATTGGCACGGACTCGGGTGGTCCCATCTCGATTATTGCGTGCGGACTGGGAAGCAAGCCCTGGACAAAATTTATGGCATGCCCATCTTTCAATTTCTTGAGCAGCGTCCCGAAGAGGCGAAACTCTTCAATCAGTCCATGACTGATTTATCCATGGTCGACGGTCCTGCGGTGGCGGAAGCGTATTCGTTCGACGAAATTCAATCCATCGTGGATGTGGGCGGCGGGCACGGACTCTTGCTGGCGACCATCCTGGCGAGAAACCCGCATATGAAAGGCACGCTTTACGATGTGGCGCATGTCGTGGCGGGCGCCAAGGGCGGACCGCTGGAGCCGATGATGGAACGCTGCACGATTGCCAGCGGGGACATGTTTACTTCGGTTCCAGCGGGCGCGGACGCGTACATCATGAAACACATCATTCACGACTGGCCGGATGAGGGGTGCATCAATATTTTGAAAGCTTGCCGAAAGGGCGTGAAACCAGGCGGGAAGCTGCTCGTGGTGGACAACGTGATTCAGCCTGGGAACGATTTCGCTCCGGGCAAGTTTCTCGACCTGCAAATGCTGATCTTTCCTGGCGGGTGCGAGAGAACTGAAATACAGTTCCGCGAGTTGTTCGCGGCAGCGGGCTGGCGGTTAAACCGCATTATCCCCACCGCCTCAGTTGAATCCATCGTTGAAGGCGTCACCGCTTAGCGCGACGCAGGTGGCGACGCTCGGGGGCTGCAAGGCACTCCCATCTTCCCAACGAGCTCAAGTGCCCAAGAGGTTTGGTTGAAGCCTGGAATAGCCTTTTTCGTGAGCCCATAAACTGAGGGGGACCGCAGCGAGGTCGTCGACGAGGGGGATGGCGTGGCCGTCTTTCGTCAGGTCGACGGTGGTGAGATAAAACTTGCAAGTGTCGCAGGCTTCGACGCGGATGTGGGGCAGTTGCTCGGCGATGTAGACGGGGAGTTTGGATTCGGCTTCTTCGCCGCAGGTGGGGCATAGGATTCTGCGGAATTCCCATTCTTGCGAGCAGAAGGAGCAGAGCAGGAAGCGCTTTCCGCCGTCGCCTTCGACTCGCAGAACGCCGGAGAGCGGTCGGGCGCCACACAGTGGGCAAACTCTTGTGGTCACGACAATGGGAGGCTTGGGCAGCAGCGCGGCGCGGAACTCGGCGTAGGGCTGAAGAAACGCTCTCGCGAGGAACTGGGCGAATGCACCGACTTGCTGGTCGTACTTGCCGGCATGTTGCCAGTAGGCTGCGAGGCTGGCGATCCAGGAGTCCGAAGGGAGTAGAGACATTTGATGGGCGGATTTTGCCAACGCGGAAGGAGCATGCTGTTCGATGGTGGAGAGGAAGCCGCGGAAGTGGGGAAGAAGGACGGTGAGGTCAAGCGGGGCACGTAGTTCTACCGCCGGCGTGCTGCTGGACTTCGTTCCTGAAGATGGGATGTTGGCGCGAAGCGATCTCTGGAACGCGGCGATGTGTTTGTAGAAATCGAGAAATTCAGAGGCGAAAAAATGCTGCGCAGCAAGGCGCTCGGCGCGGCGGATGCGCGCGTCGTACTCGGGCCCACCGGTCTGGATGGCGGTCATTTGCGCGGCGTGGTCGATTCGCCGACGATTTCTTTATACCAGCCGGGGTGGTAGCGCTTCGCGAATTCGATGGAAACATCGCCGCGAATGACGGAGCCGAAGGCGCCGCGCTCCGCAAACACGCTCATATAGATGTGGATCAGGAAGAGGCCGATGGTCAGCAAGGCGGCCGCGGGGTGAATGAAGACGGCGATATAGCGGAGGTAACGAAGACTCCAGGGGATGTTTTCCGGGAACCAAAGTATCGCGCCGGTCAGCAGGAGGAGAAGACTGCACCAGAAAAAGCCCCAGAAGAGAAGTTTCTGCCCGGCGTTGTAGCGTCCCGCCGGAGGCATCTGATCGTCTTCGTTGCGCGCGTAGTGGCCGACGGCGTTCCACCAGGCTTTATCCGCGTCTGTGGAGCGCATCTGCGCCGCCCACATACTGTACATCTTGATGACAGCACCAAAAAAGATCAGGCCGGCCCAGGGATGCAGCATGCGGGAAACCTGCCCGCCGCCCAAGAAGATGGCGATCCAGAAGAGCCAAGGCGAGTAAAAGGCCAGGCCCGTCAAGAGAAGATAGATGTAGGAAAAAGCAGCGGCCCAATGGGTGAGGCGCTCGTGAAGCTCATAGCGGAGGATGCGTCCATGAGGAAGAATTTGCTGAGAATCGCTCACGTTTTTGCTCCTCCCGGATTGATGTCCTCTTCTTCGCGATCCTTGGGGCCGTAGCGGAGGTAGTGAACGAACAGGCCAATCAGTCCGCCGACCATGGCGAGGTTGCCGAGCCACTTGAGCGGGCCTTTCCAGAGTTTTACGGTCCACGGGACGTGCGGATCTCGCGGGAGGCCGCCGTAAATTTCGGGCTTGGACGCGTCGTGCAGGACGTAGATAACGCCGGTGCCGCCAACGCCAGGAGGATCGTAGACTCCGGCATTCGGAAAGTTGGAATGCTGCTGGAGTTGCTTGGCGCGCTTTCCGGCGAGGTCGAGCATGTCTTCCTTACTGCCGAAGTGCAGGCAGCCGGTGGGGCAAGACTTGATGCAGGCAGGCTCGAGGCCTTCGCTGACGCGGTCGGTGCACAGCGTGCATTTGAATACTCGATTATTCTTCGGGTTCATTTTCGGAATGTCGAACGGGCATCCCGTGATGCAATAGCCGCAGCCGATGCAATTGGCTTGCTGAAAATCGACGATGCCGTTGGTGTATTGGACGATGGCGCCGTCGGCAGGACACGCGGCGAGGCAACCGGGTTCGGCGCAGTGCATGCACTGGTTCTTGCGCATGAGCCACATGAGCGAGCCGTCTTCTTCGCGAACATGTTCGTTGAAGAGGATCAGGTTCCAGTAATTCCAGCGCGTTTCCGGCATCGTCTGGTAGGTATTGCCGAAAATCGTTTCGCCGAAGGGCAAATCGTTCCATTCCATGCACGCGACTTCGCAGGCTTTGCAGCCGATGCAAGTGGTGGTGTCGATGAGTTTACAGACCTGGAATTGGCGCTGGGTGTCCTCGCCGGGGACGCTGCCGGCGTGACCGGAAATTTTCTGGATGCGCAGGGTCTCCTGGCTCATGGTGTCCTCTAGACCTTTACAACTTTCACAAGAAAGCCCTTGAACTCGGGCGTGTGCGCGTTGGGATCCGTGGCCGTGTGCGTGAGCGCGTTGACTAGATTTCGCTGCGTTTTGCCCTCGTCTTCGGCGATGCCGCGGTATCCCCAATGAAAAGGAATGCCGATCTGGTAGGTCTTCCTGCCATCGATCATCATTTTCTTAATGCGCTTGGTGACCATGGCTTTGGCAATGTACTCGCCGCGGGCGCTGGAGATTTTCACCAGTTCTCCGCCGCGGATGCCCAGTTCGTCGGCCATTTCCGCAGCCATTTCGATAAAAGGCTCGGGGACGAGCTGCACGGTCATGGGATTATTCTTGGTCCAGTAGTGGTAGTGCTCGGTCAGGCGGAAGGTGGTGCAGACCACGTCGAAGTCCTTGACCGTTCCATACTTGTCGTCGGCACCCTTTAATTTTGTGACTACGGGATTGGTCGACTGCCCGGCATGCAAAGGATTTTCAATGGGGCTCTCGATGGGTTCGTAATGTTCGGGGAACGGCCCGTCGGCAAAGGCCGCGAGCGGCGCGAAAATGCGGCCCACGCCTTCCGGATTCATGATGAACGGGCCCATGTGATCCTTGGGGTGCGAATCGGCCTTGAAGTCCGGCACGTCGTTGCCCACCCACTTTTGCGTGGCTTCGTTCCACCAGATTTGGCGCCGCGAGGGATCCCAGGGCTTGCCCTCGACATCGCAGGAGGCGCGATTATAAAGCACGCGGCGATTGGCAGGCCAGGACCAGCCCCAGCCCGGGTGCACGCCCATGCCAGAGGGGTCGGCCGGATCGCGCCGGGCGGTCTGATTGCCCGCTTCGGTGAAGGAGCCTGCGTAAATCCAAATCCCGCACGAAGTCGTGCCGTCGTCTTTGAGCCACGCGAAACCGGGAAGCTGTTGACCGGCTTTAATTTGCTGCTTGGTGGCGGGGTCCTCGAGGTCAGCGAGCGCTTTGCCATTCATTTCTTTCAATACTTCCGCCAGGGGAGGATTCAAGCGATCGCTGTAATTCCAAGTGAGATTCAGAATCGGATCGGGGAACTTTCCGCCATCTTTTTTGTACAAGTCGCGGATTTTCAGAAAGATTTGCGCCACGATTCCGTGATCGAGCCGGCAATCGCCCGGCAGGGGGACGGCGGCGTTTTTCCAGAGCAACCAGCGCGCGGAGTTGGTGAAGGAGCCATCTTTTTCGGCAAAGCCGGCGCAGGGCAAGCGGTAGACCGTGGTCTGGATCTGCTTCATGTCGCCCTGGGCGATAACGCGCGGGGACTTCCAGAACTCGCTGGTCTCGTCGGGATAAATCTCGCCGACGACGAGCCACTCCGCTTTTTTGAGCGCATCGATGTTTTTGTTGGAATCGGGCCCAATAGCCACGCCGTTCATGCCAAAGGCAAACATGCCCTTGACGGTGCCTTTGTACATGTCGTCCCACAAGTGGGTCCAGGAATAGTCGCGGTCCACTTTGGGCAGATAATCGAACGCCCAACCGTTTTGCTTGGTGGCAGCGTCCCCGTAAAGTGCCTTGAGGAAACTGACCGTGAATTTAGGCGTGTTGCTGTAGTAGTTGAAGGAATCCCACTGGGCGGGCTTGGAAGCGGTGGGAGTGACGCGCTTCATCCAAGCGTCGAAGGATGGGTCACCGGGCGTGGGCACTTTCAAATAGCCGGGCAGAGTATCGAACAGGCCGGCCATGTCGGTAGCGCCCTGAATGTTGGAGTGTCCGCGCAAGGCATTGACGCCGCCGCCGGCGCGCCCGACGTTTCCGAGGAGCAATTGCAGCATTGCCGCGGTGCGAATAATTTGGGTGCCGAAGCTGTGCTGGGTCCAGCCGACGGCGTAAATAATCGTGCTGGCCTTCTTCATGTCGCCGTCTTTTCGAACCGAGGTATACAGTTCGGCGGCTTTGAGAAATTGCTCCTTGGGGATCCCGGTGATGCGCTCGACCATCTCCGGGGTGTAGCGCGAATAGTGTTTCTTTAAGAGCTGGAAAATACAATTTGGATTCTGCAGCGTCAGGTCGTACTCGACCTTTTCCGGCAGGGGCGGCAAGGCGCCCGGCGCTAACGCGCTCGGCGACGCTCCGCCGACTCCGGCGTAGTTCCACGTCGAGCGGTCGTAGCTGTGCTTTCCGGCGTCAAATCCGGAAAAGACGCCGTCGGTATCGGCGGGTAGCTTGAAGTCGCTTTTGACGACGAACGCGGCGTTTGTGAAGTTAACGAGGTAATCTTTCGCGATGCGATTGTTCTGGATGGCGTAGTTGATGACGCCGCCAAGAAAAGCGATGTCCGATCCGGCGCGAATCTGGCAGAAAAGGTCCGCGACCGCGGAAGTGCGCGTGAAGCGCGGGTCCACGGAAATTATTTTTGCATTTCGATTACGCTTGGCTTCTAGAGCCCATTTGAAACCGCAAGGGTGATTCTCGGCTGGGTTCCCGCCCATGATGAGCATCATGTCGGTATTCTTGATGTCGACCCAGCCATTGGTCATTGCGCCCCGGCCAAACGTTGGTCCCAAACTTGAGACCGTGGGGCCGTGTCAAACTCTGGCCTGGTTTTCCAGGTGCACGACCCCCAGGGCGCGCATGGCTTTGACAACGAGATAATTGAACTCATTGGTGTCGGTGCAGCCGCCAATCCAGGCGATGGACTCGGTGCGGTTAACGGTGTGGCCGGCGGCGTCCTTTTCGATGAAGCTTTCGTCGCGCGTCTTTTTGACGCGGGCGGCAATTTCGTTCAAAGCGTCGTCCCAGGAAATATCTTCCCATTGGGTACCGCCGGGGCGGCGCACTTGCGGCCTGAGAAGGCGCCGATCATTCATAATGTCTTGCTGGAGAGAGGCTCCCTTGGGGCACAGCGTGCCACGGTTCGTTGGATGGTCGGGGTCGCCTTCGACATGCACAACTTGCGCGGTGACATTCTTTGCGCGGTCCCCAATGGTGTAGATGATGGTGCCGCAACCAACGGCGCAGTAAGGGCAGGTCGAGCGAGTCTCATTGGCGCGCGCAATCTTGAGCGTGCGGAGCTGCGCGTACGCGGGCTTCAAGTCAAAGCCAAACACAGCAGCGGCAGCACCACCAAGGGCGGATATTTTTATGAAATCACGGCGGGTAGGGTTCATGCTGGGGCTCCCACCTGCGGGAGAGTAAGGTAGGGAAGTTCCCGCAGAACCCCCTTAATACGGCTTGCGAGCCAGTCTGTCAAGAGGTGATTTCGAAACAGCAGGAAGCAACAAAAGCCGGTAAAATACTGATATCCGGGGGCATGGCCGCCGCATCCAAGTGAAGATTGATTGGTTTTGGGTGATCGGCAAGTTGCACGCCCGCTTGATTCCACTGTCTTGATGCGCGCTAATGAAACTCTGCATTGACCTGGTCGTGCAGATCGCCTTCGACGGCGGTACTGGCGAGTGCTTGTTGTTCGCCCGCCGGGCCCCGCCGGAGCTCAGTCTCTTCACCTGAGATGCCCCCGCCGCGATAGAATGGATGTGACGTGCAGTAAGCCTCCTACATCTGTTACTTTTAGAGGCTGCCAACCGTAGGTCAGAATGAAGCTTTTTGATGAGAAGGAGCAGGGGCGCTAATGGCGACTCCAATGGATTCCCCAAAACACGATCTGGGCTCACTGCGGATCGGCGAAGGCCAGCGCAAGGGATCGGGGATGGGCAAACGGGTGATGTACGCAGCGATACCGGTTCTCATTTTCGCGGGAATTGTTGCGGCCGCGTACGCTTTCCGCGGTCAGAAGCCGATAGTGGAAGTGGCCACAGCCTCGAAACCCGATGGCGGGGGACGCCAGGCGCTGCTCAATGCCAGCGGTTACATCACGCCGCGCCGCCGCGCCACCATCGCTGCCAAGATCACCGGGCGAGTCACTGGGGTGTTTTTCGACGAAGGCACGCGCGTGGCCGAGGGCCAGCTCCTCGCCACCCTCGATGATTCGGATGTGAAGCGCTCGCTAGATTCGGCCAAAGCCGACCGCGACGCCTCTCAAGCCGCCATCGCCGATTATGAGGTTCAGCTTAAGAACGCGCAGATTCTGCTCCACCGTGCCGAGCAGTTGCAGAAAGCAGGCGTGCAGACGCAAGAGGCCCTCGACAATGCGGCGACGGCCGCGGACAGCCTGAAAGCCAAAATCGCGCTGGCCAAACAGCAAGTGGTGGCCTCCGACGCGCGTATCGCGGTGGCGCAGCAGGCGGTGGACAACTGTACGATTCGCGCACCGTTTGCCGGGATCGTGGTTTCCAAGGACGCGCAGGTGGGCGAGATGGTGTCGCCCAATTCCGCGGGTGGCGGGTTTACGCGAACGGGCATTGCGACGATTGTGGACATGCATTCGAACGAGATTGAGGTTGATGTCAACGAGTCGTACATCGCGCGCGTGGAAAATGGCCAGCAGGTCACCGCGACGCTGGATGCCTACCCGGATAAACCAATTCCTTCCAAAGTGCGCACCGTCATTCCCACGGCCGATCGCCAGAAGGCCACTGTTAAGGTGCGCATTACCATCATCGACCTGGACAAATACAATTTTATTTTGCCGGACATGGGCGTGAAGGTCGCGTTTCTCGATAATGAGCAGCCCGCGGCAAAGGACAAAGGAAAAGAAAAAGGGCCGCAAGCGGTGGCGTTCATTCCCAAGGGCGCGGTGCGCTCCGATTCGAATACCTCTTACGTGTTTCTAATCCGCGATGGGAAAGTGGAACGCCGGGCCGTGAGTGTCGGTCAGGATCGCGGAACAGAAGTAGCGGTCATTGCGGGAGTTTCGCCCGGCGATTCGCTGGTCGTCAAGGGCCCCGAGAGTTTGCATGATGGAGACAAAGTCGAAATCCGGCAGTAGGAGAAAAGCATGATTCGTGTGGATGGCCGTGGTGATTCTACAAGTCTCATCAAAGTGCGCGGGCTGAATAAGACCTACAGCCGCGGCGGTGAAAAGATTCAGGTGCTGCAAGGGCTGAATCTGGACGTGGACAGGGGTGATTTTGTCGCGTTCATGGGCCCGAGCGGTTCCGGCAAGACCACCTTGCTGAATCTATTGGGAGGGCTGGACGTGCCCTCGGCCGGCAGCATTACCGTGGACGGCGATGAAGTCACGCACATGTCGGCCAGCAAACTGACGCAGTGGCGCGCGCGGCACGTGGGATTCATCTTCCAAATGTACAACCTGATTCCGGTGTTGACGGCCTTCCAAAACGTTGAGCTTCCGCTGCTTTTGACCAAGCTCTCGAAGTCCGAGCGGCGCAAGCACGTGGAGACAGCCCTTGGCGTAGTGGGTCTTTCTGACCGCATGAATCATTATCCGCGGCAACTTTCGGGAGGGCAGGAGCAACGCGTGACGATCGCGCGCGCCATCGTGTCCGACCCCACCTTTTTGCTGTGCGACGAGCCCACCGGCGATTTAGACCGGAAAAGCGCGGACGAAGTGATGGCGCTGATTGATGAGCTGGTCGGCAAATACAGCAAGACGATTCTGATGGTCACGCACGACCCGGTGGTGGCGGCGCGCGCGCACACGACACTGCACCTCGAGAAAGGCGTGCTCGTCGAGGGGGGTAAAGCGGCGCAGCCGGTTATGGCGGGAGGTGCGGCATGAAATTCAGCCGATTGATCTTCGCCAATCTCTTTCGCAAGAAGATTCGCCTGTTGCTAACGGTCGGTTCGTTTGCTATCGCGTTGTTCCTGTTCACGTTTCTAGCGGTTGTCAGGGGTGCGTTCAGCCGCGGCACGGAACTGGCAGGCGCGGACCGCCTGGTGGTGATCAACCGCGTCGGCCTCATCAATACCATGCCGCTGGCTTATGGCGAGAAGATCCGGCAAATCAAGGGCGTCAAATACGTGACCCACAACAATTGGTTCGGCGGGGTGTACCAGGACGAAAAGAATTTCTTTCCGCAATTCGTCATCGACCCCGAGAATCAGCGGCAGGTCATGACCGAGATGCGCGTTCCCGACGACCAATGGAAGAAATTCGTGAGCGATCGTCAGGGTGCCGTTGCCGGCCGGAACCTCGCCAACCGCTTTCACTGGAAAGTCGGCGATCGCATTCCATTGCTAAACGCTCTCTATGGCTCCACCAAGACCTGGGAATTCAACCTCGACGCGATTTACACGAATGACAAGGAAGGCGGCGACGAAAGCCAGTTCTGGCTGCAATGGGATTATTTCTACGAAAATGTTCCTGAGCAAATCAAGGGGCAGGCAGGGTGGTGGGTTCTGAAGCTGGACTCGCCGGACGACGCGGTACGAGTGGGCACAGCCATTGATGGCGGCTTCGCGAACTCCTCCTACGAAACCAAGACAGAAACGGAATCGGCTTTTCAAGCTGGTTTCGCCAAGCAGCTGGGGAACATCCAGCTGCTGATTACGACGATCGGAAGCGTGGTGTTTTTCACGCTGCTCCTGGTCACCGGAAACACCATGGCGATATCCATCCGCGAGCGCACCGGCGAACTCGCGGTGCTGAAGGCCATCGGGTATTCGGACCGTTTCGTGCTGTTCTTCGTGCTTGCGGAATCGCTGGTGATTGCCTTGATTGGGGGATTGATTGGCCTCGGCCTGGCGTTCCTCGCAATACCAGTTGTGGGAGCCAAATTGAACGGATTGCTCCCGCCGTTGCTGCTGTCAGTGGCAGCGCTGGGGATGGGAGTCGTATTAGCTGTGGCAGTGGGCCTGGCCAGCGGACTCTTGCCGGGAATCAGCGCCATGCGGATGCGGGTTGTGGATGCCTTGAGGAGAGTGTGACGTGGCTATCCCGGTCATTTACAATTTCCGTAGCGTAAAAGCGCGCTGGAGCTCGGCGATTGTGGCGGTCGTGGGAATCGCTGGTACCGTCGGAGTGTTCGTCGCCATGTTGTCGCTGGCCCGCGGGTTCAAAGCCACGCTCGTGTCTTCCGGGTCCGAAGACAACGCCATCATCATGCGTGCCGGGGCTACTTCCGAAATGACCGGCGGGGTGACCATCGACACCGTCAAGATCATCCAGGACAAGCCGGGAATCGCGAAAGGGGCGGACGGTAGCCCGCTTGTGACACCCGAGGTGGTTCTGGTTGCTCCCATACCTCTGATTTCG
>Ga0210399_10002531_pt1 | contig 14225 bp, 11 predicted proteins | sample IncBWC14MmetaG_FD_150865 | JGI IMG/M metagenome (GOLD analysis project Ga0210399, IMG submission 150865) | Forest soil microbial communities from Barre Woods Harvard Forest LTER site, Petersham, Massachusetts, United States - Inc-BW-C-14-M | ecosystem: Environmental > Terrestrial > Soil >... | reverse complement strand
CTTTTACAAGGACAAGAAGCGTGCCGAAGCCGTGGCTCAATGGAAGCTGTTCTTTGCCGCGCAACTAAATCAGGTAAACAACGTACGTTTGCCGGAAAGTTTCTGGGCGGATTTCGGCCGGGCACTTGATCATGTGCGGACCCGCAGCTTGTTCGCAGACGTCAAGCCGGAAGTTGATCAACTTCTCCGCGCCTATCTCCACCGTAACGGGAATTATCGTTCGAATGCGCTTCTGCACGGCGCTTATCTTGCCCAAAGCGACCCAGCGGCCGCCACAACATGGCTGCTCGACCTTTCTCTCGCGGCGCCCGACCCCACGATCGTGCTGCAGGATGTTGTGGAGATGCAGTGGATTCCGATCGCAAACCGCGCGCCGATCTTCCAGCGAATCCTGGAGGCCAAACTCGCGGCGGCGGCCAGGGCCGAAGGCTTGGAGCAGCAAAATGCGAAGTCCGCTTTGTGGAATTGGCAACTTCGGTGGGTGAAGTATCTGCTGGATACAAAGCAATACAGCCAGGCCGCCGACGTCGTCGCTACTTTGCAGAAGAATGCCACAGGTTCGGATTCCGCTGCTCTCGTACCCTACGAAATGCAGTGCGCTGCGCAATTGGGAACCTTGGACACACTCCTCTCCAGGTACAAGGCGGAGCCGCAAACCGCGCCTTCCGCGGAAAGCCTGCGTATCGCCGCTCGGCAGCTCTTTGACGGCGGCGACAAGCAACCAGCCAGAAAAATTCTTGAATTTGTGTTTGCCCGCCAGTTGGAAGAGCATCAACTCGTCGCGACGAATTTCCTCGGCCTGGCTGAGATTCGGATTGCGGACGGCGACGCGGCGGGGGCGGTCACACTGCTCAAGAGGCTGGTCCTCGTCGCAGGCGACGCGTATCAGAATATGGACTCATCGGCGGCGCTGTTCGAAAAGACGGGTCACGCCGCGGAGGCCATTGTGTTCCTCGAGCCGCTTGCGAATGCCACTCCGTGGGAACCCTCGTTCCGGCTCAGGCTCAGCAAGGCGCAACTCTTGGCTGTACAGGATAAGAACGCGGCCGCGCAGAGCCTGGCCAAGCTTTCCTCTGCGTCCGAAAACCCCTACGCTCTTCGCGTGCAGGCCGCCTCGGCATTGGCGGGTTTGCCTCAGCCCGGCGAATTTGGCAGCGCGGAACTGAAGCTTCTGGCGGCGGGCGCGAAGAACATCACTTCAGCTGCGTCGGACCACCCCTATTTCTACGATTCGCGGCTCGCGGCAGCCCAGAACTCACCGAATGCCAACGTCAAATTGGAAGTGCTCGCGAAAGCGTTGGCGGATTCACCATCGAGAGAGGATGCCCGCGTACCGTTTTTCCAGGCGGCAGTTTCCCTTTCTGCCGATGAGCTTGCCTTGTCCTCAATCGAGCAATTATTGCAAAGAAGACTGCTAGGCCGGGTCGCCCCAGGAAATTCCAGCGACGAAGAAATTCTTGGTGCGGACGAGGACAATGAAGCCCGCCAAGGTGAGGTCGAGGCTCCATCAAACTTGGCCCTACAGCCGTCTCAACAATCCCAGCTCGCCCGCGAAGTCGCTATGGCGATGATTCGCCTCGATCGTTTGGATGAGGCTGCCGCCTACCTGAAAATCGCGCAAAAACTGGAAAAGTCACCCGCCGAGCACAAACGCATCACCTTGCAGCTTCTGGAAGTCAAAACACGCTTGCGGCACCGGAGCACAAACGCGGCTCGTCAGCCAATCCTGCACGCCGAACTGGAACAGGATCGACTCGTCCGGCCACGGCTCGGCGCCCGATCTGACACACCACCAAAATCGCCGGTGAAAGCAGGGGGAAAACCATGAAACGCACTATCTTGGTTGCGCTGCTGTCCGCAGGAATATTGGGCGTAGCCTGGGGCGCCTACCGCGTTGCTGCTCCACCGGAACCCGAACTGTCGCATTTTGTCCCTTCGGGCGCTCTCCTTTACCTGCAGGCCAAGGACTTTTCGTCTCTGTTGGTGGATTGGGATAAATCCCAGGAAAAAGAAAATTGGCTGAAGAGCAAGAATCACGAGGTCTTCTCGCAGTCGCGCTTACTGCTAAGATTGCAAGACGCTGGCGGCGAGTTTTCAAAGGCTGCCGGTGTTCCCGCCAATGTGGACCTGTTGCACCAGGTGGCGGGAAAACAAACTGCCTTGGCGCTCTACGATATTGGAAAGTTGCAGTTTCTCTTCATCGCCCGGCGTGCTTCCGCCGATTCCATGCAGTCCGCGCTTTGGCAAACTCGGTCGAAATTTGAAACTCGCACCGCAGGCGGCGTCAATTTCTTTTACCGCAAGGATCCCGACTCCGGTCGCGAAATAGCGTTCGCCATTACCGGTGACTATCTCTTGTTGGCGACCCGCGAAGACTTGATGGCCGGGGCTCTTCAATTGCTTGCGGGGAGCAAGGATCATTGCATCGAAGAGGAACCGTGGTGGTCGCGATCCATTGCGGCGGCGGGCGCGCCGGGCGACCTGCGCATGGTTCTGAACCTCGAGAAAATCGTTCCGAGCCCGTATTTCCGTTCCTACTGGATTCAGCAAAACATCACGGAAATGAAGCAATATAGCGCCGCGATTTCCGATCTCACGCGCTCGGACAAGGAATATCACGAGGAACGCACCTTGCTGCGAAAAGATGCCGCCCACGACCGTTCGGAAGGAAAGAGTCCGGCAGCCGTTGCTGAAATTCTTCGCCTGGTTCCCGTGAACACCGGCATCTTCGAAGCGAAGGCCGATCCAGATCCCAAGGATTCCTTGGAGCTGCTTACTGCCAAGATCCTGGCGCCGCATCTTGGTCCTGCCGCGCCAGAGAAACTCGCTCCCCAGGTGCAACTTGGCGGCGGCGAGACCGGCTCCGCTTCGGACTTGGAGACGAGGATCGACCAGCCACCGGCACAAAATTCCGTTCTGGGGGATGGCCGCGGTCCGCTTCAGGCCGTGTTTGCCAAGAATCATGTCCTCGCGCAGCTGCAACTCCAGAGCACAGACCGCGATCCCGCGGGAGTTTTTGTCCGCATTCATTCTGCTGTCGCTTTCCGGGGGGAGTCTGATTGGGAGGAGCCTGTGGTACGTGCCGCCCTGGTGGATTTCGTTCGTCCTGGATTCACCACCGGTCAATTGGGCGTCGGATGGAAAACCGTTTCCGGCTATAGCGTGCTGGACGGGCTTTGGCCCCTCGCTGTCGCCGTGCGCGGAAAATATCTCATCATCTCGGACAATGCACCCCTTCTGAGCAGTGCACTGGATGGCCTGAACAAAAAGCCGTCCGCCCTGGCCGCGGTCTTTGCTGCGTCATTTGATCATCAGCGGGAGAGAGAGAATTTCGTTGCGCTCACCACGATGCTGGACCTTGGGTCGGGTACTCCCACGAACGGCGGAAGCCCCGAGTTTTTCTCCGGGAACATTGCCAGCCTGAGTTTCACGTTGAAGAACATCTCATCTGAAAAAATCGTTGTTCGGGATGCCGGCGACCGGCAAACCCAAACGGTAATTTACGCATGGGCTCAATAGCCGCCAAATGTGCGTGGCATCCCCTGGTCTTTCTCTTCCTTGCTATGCCCACGTTCGGGCAACAAGTCCAGCCCACAAACGGCCCTCCGGGTGCGTTATTCTCGCAATCCGCCGTTGAGATTCTGCGGCGTGATTATTCAAACAGCGAGACGTCTTATCTTTTGTTGGATGCCAGGTCCGGAGCGGTTCTGGCAAGCCACTGGAATAATTTTGAGAGGCCCATTCCACTGGGATCCCTCGTCAAGCCTTTTACGGCGGTGGCTTACGCTGAGGCGCATGGTTTTCGCTACCCCATTTACGAATGCGAAGGGAAGTTGAACGGATGTTGGCAGCCTCGGCCTCACGGCAAACTCGATATCACTGCGGCGGTTTCCGTCTCCTGTAATGCCTATTTCCGTCGTCTGGCAGAAGGCGTCACACTCGAGCAGCTTACGCCGGTTGCGCTGGCCTTCGGATTGGAATTTCCTGATGCGGATTCCACAAATGCGACTCTCCTTGGCCTGGGCAATCAGTGGCGCATCTCACCCATGCACATGGCACAGGCCTATCTCGAACTCTATCGTCGCAAGCAGCAACCCGGCGTTTCTCAGATTCTCGACGGGATGAGGCTATCAGCGCTGCGTGGTACGGGCGCCGCGGTTGACCGCCAGTTGAAACATGCGACCGCCCTTGTGAAAACCGGCACCGCACCCTGCACGCATTCTCCTTGGGCTCCAGCGGATGGGTTCGTTGTTGCTCTTGTACCGGAGGATCATTCCGAAATTCTCCTGTTCATCCGCATCCACGGCGTCGCCGGTGCAAAAGCCGCGGAAACTGCGGGACGCATGCTCCGCCAGATGGAAGAGTGAGCCTATGCGCTATCTTTGCCTATTGTTGTTCTCACTTGGTTTTCCTCTATTTGCTCAATCACAAGACCGCACCGTTCGCATCGGCGTTCTCGGGATTTTTCATCCCCAGCAGCTCACTCTTGCAGCCGATCAAGCGGGCGAGCTGCTCATTTCTGCTGCCGATCAGAGGATTTTTCTGCAACAGGGGTCGGCTTGCAATCTCCTTAGAGTGCGCTCCTCCGGGGACAACCTGCTTTTGAGCTGCGGCGGCAGGGAAATCCTCGCAAGGGAAATCCGCGCCTCCGGCCGCAATCAGCAATTCGCCGGCCTCGTCGTCACGGTTCCCGGAAAAATCAAACGGTATTACCAAGGTGTCCTTGAGCTGAAAGCGAAGAACGGCGAATTGATCCCAGTCATCATTATGGACCTGGAAACCGCCGTCGCTTCCGTAGTTCAGGCGGAGACAACTCCAGGCACGCCGATGGAAGGGCTTAAAGCGCAAGCCATCGTCAGCCGCTCTTATTTTGTCGCGGGCGGTGGGCGGCACACCGATTTCGGTTTTTGCGATCTTACCCATTGCCAGTTTATGCGCGAGCCGCCTGCTTCCGATAGCCCTGCAGCCAATGCCGCGGCGTTGACGCATGGTCTGGTCCTTACTTATGAGAGAAAGCCGATCGCAGCCATGTTCATGCGAAGTTGTGGCGGCCACACGCGCACGCCCGAGGAGATCCGCTTGTCCCAGAACGGCTATCCCTATTTTTCCGTGTCCTGTGATTTTTGTTACAACAACCCAATTCGATGGACCCGCAAAGTCTCTCGCGAAGACGCGGCGCTCCTCAGACTTCAGGGCGAAAACGGACGTCTCGCCATCGGACGGCGGCTGGGCTGGGATGCGGTTCCTAGCAACAATTTCACTGTCCACGAAGACCGGGGGGAAGTCACGCTTCACGGTGTCGGCCAGGGACATGGGCTCGGTCTCTGCCAGCGCGGCGCGCGCAACATGGCGGAGCGTGGTTCCGAGTTTCGCGTGATTCTAGATCACTATTTCCCAAATACCCGATTGGAGACACTTCCTTAGGCTCTCAAGTCTGTCCGGTACCACGCTGTCTGCGGCTCAATATGCACTCAGAGAGAGCTCCCACTGAGCGGGCATGGCCGGCACCAATGTAAAGCTTGTAGTTTGGATAGTCAGGTGCAATGGAAGAGGTCCACGATCCGTAGCCAATGCATTCTTGCCCTTCAATTGGAAGGATTCCAGGTACATAGTTCTAAAGTTGTCCAATTTGCGCTGGCAAAAGCTTCGGGCTCAGCACATGAATCAACAGCAATGCAATCAGATAAGCCGACGCGGCAATCAGGAACGGCACCATGTAGCTGCCAGTCCACTGCAGTACATGGCCAACGATTTCGGCGATTAGCATACCGCCCACCGCTCCCGCCATGCCTCCAATTCCTACCACGGATGCAACGGCACGGGAAGGGAACAGGTCGGAAGGCAGGGTAAAAAGGTTTGCGGAGAATCCCTGGTGCCCCGCAGCCGCAAGCCCAATGAGCAACGTGGCAGGCCACAGCCCGGAAACTCGAAACACGACCGCAACCGGCACCACACACAAGGCGCAGATCAGCATCGCCCATTTCCGCGCCGCGTTCACGGAAAAATGCCGCCGGATGAGAGTGGAGGAGAGCCAGCCGCCGCCAATACTCCCCAGGTCGGCAATAACGTAGATCACCAGGATGGGTAGCCCGATCTGGGTCAAATGCAAGCCGTGCTCGCGTTGCAAATAGTCGGGAATCCAGAAGAGATAGAACCACCAGATCGGATCAATCATGAATTTTCCAGCGGCGAACGCCCAGGTCTGCCTGTGAGGCAGAAGTTGGCGCCATTTTATTTTCCCGGTTTGCCCGACGGGATCGCTCTGGATGTACTCACGTTCACTGCGAGTGCAGAAGGGATGTTGTTCCGGCTTTCGATAAAACCACAACCAGAGAATGAGCCAGGCAAAGCCCAGAGATCCGGTCAGCAGGAAAGCCCAGCGCCAGCCAAGATGGACGGCAATCCACGGCACAATCAGCGGAGTTACAATGGCCCCGACGCTGGTGCCTGCATTGAAGATACCGGTTGCCAGCGCCCGTTCTTTTTTTGGAAACCATTCCGCCACGCACTTGAGACTGGCCGGAAATAATCCGGCCTCGCCGAATCCCAAAGCGAAGCGCGCAGCTACAAAACCCCCAAGCGAGAACGCAATCGCGTGTCCCATCGAAGCCAGGCTCCAGAAGACTATCGCCACGGCGTAACCAATTCGCGTACCCAGGCGGTCGATCAGGCGACCGACGAGAATCATCCCCAGCGCGTAAGCCGACTGAAAGGCGAACACGAGATGGCCGTAGTCGATGTCGTTCCAGCCGAACTCGTGCTGCAGCGGACCCTTCAACACGCCAAGTACCTGCCGATCCATGTAATTCTTTGTGACCCCAAGGAACAACAGCCCGCAGATCACCCACCGGAAGCGGCCCGCAAGGATACCGCCGCTCCACGAAGCCGACGGCGAAAATGTTGAAACGCGCCCGGCCCCGCTGGACTCCGCTTCATCCATCGGATTCTGATCCGGCATCAACTCCCCCGGTACAATGCGTGGCTTACTTGCGCGCCGCTTCCAGGCCTGAACTCCCTTGTTGAAATCCAGGCTGGATGTTTACCACACCAAACTGCTGGTCTTCGACTTCTGTGTGCGCGGCCATGGCCCACAGGAAGGCGATCCGGTGTCCCTGCACGGAAACGTTGGGATGATAGCCGCTGGGCATCAACACCGCATCTCCGTCGCGCACAGCGGTCACCAATTCGGGAATATCTAGAAAGGTATCTGCGAGGGCTTGCGGATCAGCGGGCATTGCCAACCCCGGCGTGCGCCAGAATCTTAACTGCATTTGTTGAATGTCTTTGAGCGAGTGTGCGGCCACCACTCCACACCAGTTGAAGTCCGGCAAAAATAGCTACCATGGCAACTGCCGTTCGCAGCTTGTTTGCGGGAACTTTCGGGGCCAGCAAGCAACCGAGCACGACTCCGGGAATGCCACTGAGGAGAAGCTGGAAAAGTATCGGAAGGCTGACGGAGCCCAAACCCCAGTGAAAGGCGCTGCCAATCACCGCCAAAACCAGCCCGAAAAGCAAATCCGTTCCCACGACTTGTGCAGGAGTCATTTCGGAATAGTTCAACAGCAGAACAGTTCCCAGCGCTCCGGCACCCGCCGAGGAAAATCCAGATTCAACTCCAATTGGGAGAGCGAGCCAGGGAAGCCAGCGGTGGTTCTTGGCCGCGAACGCCGGATTTTGAATGCGCCTGATAAAAGTGACGCTGGATGACGCCGCCAAGATAATGCCTAGCAAAAGAATTACGATCGGATTGCCCGCATCGCGATTCAATACTTGAAGCGCCCATGTACCCGCTAGAAGTCCCGGCACAGCTCCTTGCAGCAGAAGCCAAAGATAGCGCGAGTGAATGTGTTTTCCCGCCAGATAAAAAGGAGCGGCGATCAAGCGCAGCACGCCTGCAAACAAGAAGGCCGTGCCCACGGCTTCTCCCGCCGTCAACCCAGCGAGAAGCACGAGCGCGGGAACGGTAAAACTTCCGCCTCCAACTCCGGTCAATCCCACCGCCAAGGCAATGAGGAAGCCTATGAAGTAATGCATCACCGCCCGCCTTGAGAAAATGTGTGGATGCCGCATTCCAACTTTTTGCCGCCCCAGCGGCCTGAACGGGGGTTCGCCGGGTCCTCAGGAATCGCCGTGCATGGTTCGCAGCCAATGCTCAAATAACCCTGGTCGTATTGCGGCAAATAGCTCAGTTGGTGTTTGCCGGTGTACTCCCACACTTGTCCCCAGGTCCAATCCGCTAACAGGCTCACTTTCAAAAGCGTTTTCCCGGTCGGCAAGTGATGTGTTTCCACCTTCTTAAGATTTTTCCGCGTGGGCGATTGCTCGCGTCGCAATCCCGTGAACCAAATCTCGTAAGGTTGCAGCGCCTGCAACAGCGGATCGACTTTGCGGAGTTGGCAGCATCGCGTCGGATCCGTGCGGTACAAAATCCCCAATTCCGACTCCTGCAGTTCCACGGTGTTTTGTGGAATCACATTCACCAGGTTCAGCGACCATTCCTTGGCCATGCGGTCGCGGTATTCATACGTCTGCGCAAAGTGATAACCAGTTTCGAGGAATAGCACGGGTATCGAGGGCATGTGTTTGCGAACAATATCCAGGACGATCATGTCCTCGGCTTGAAAACTGCATGTCAGACAGGCAGGCCGACCTGAGTATGCACCCAGCACGGTATTGAGAACTTCTTCCGGTTTGAGATTCTCGAGAGTGTCGGCAACGAGTGTTGTTCCCATTTCAGTTCACCCTTCCCAATTGTCCTGACTGCGGCGGAATGCGGAGTGGTTCGACCAAAACCAGAATGCGTTCCACTGCTTCCGCATCTGCCGCGGGCAACTCCACTTCGGCCAGGTCGAAAAAGTGCTCGCCGGCCGCGCTCCGCAAGTCCAGTCGCTCTTCGGCGCTGAGTGATGGATTGTGATAGATGACGACAAATCCCGCGGCGTGCAGTGCCCAGCCATTTCTCGCGGAAAAATGAGAAGAATTCTCCCCGACGGCCATCACTTCGAATCCTTCGTCGAACAGCGCACGCTCAAGTTGGCCGGCAAGCGATGGGCGCGCATTCGCCAGGATGACGGCGGGATAATGCCCATGTCGCCGATGCCGTTCGAGCGGCGTGACCGGAATCTGCGAAGGCCGAATTTCTTTCCCGGTTGAAATACTGGCGCTTCCCGAAAGATCCTCGCGAAGCATCCCCGCGGCTAGAGTTGCGTTTGTCAAAGGATCAATGACGATGAAACTTCCTGTTGTGCGATTGTGTTGATAGGCGTCAAAAAAGATTGGGCTATTCGTTTCCAGTTCGACGGTCGCAATATCATTCATCCGAAGACGTTCGGCGGCTTCTGGTTGAAGAGTGTCGATATTTACGCGATGTCGAATTGTGATGGCTTTACCGCGCACCTGTCGCGCAGAGTGCTTGATCAGATAGGAGTGCCCAGTCTCGAGCGGCTGCGCATGCATCCACACGATCGTTGCAAGAAACCGTTGGGACACGTGCGGAGGATTTGCCCGCGAAACAAGCATGTCCCCCCGGCTCAAGTCGATTTCATCTTCCAGTGTCAATGTGACGGACATCGGAGAGGACGCTTCCGCAAGCGGACCATCAAAGGTAACGATCGAATCCACGCGCGACTTTTGTCCGGACGGTAGCGCCATGACGGCATCGCCCCGTCGGATCACCCCACCGGCCACTTGCCCTGCGAAGCCGCGAAAATTGGCGTCTGGACGAAGCACGTACTGAACAGGGAATCTGACGCCGAGAGTGCTGGCAGGCCTGGTTATAGGCACGCGCTCCAGGTGTTCCAGCAGAGCAGGCCCGGCGTACCACGGCATGTGTTCGCTGCGCTCCACGACGTTATCTCCCGCGAGGGCGCTAATAGGAATGCATGTTACCGCGGTGATGCCCAACTGTTCCGCCAGGGCGCGAAATTCCGTTTCGAGTTTTCGGAACTTCTCTTCCTGATACTCGAGCAAGTCCATCTTGTTCACCGCGGCAACCAGAGTTGATATCCCCAGTAAAGAGGAGATATAGGTGTGCCTCAGCGTCTGCGGCAGTAGGCCTTTTGTTCCATCGATTAAGATCACCGCCAAATCTGCGGTGGATGCGCCCGTGGCCATGTTTCGCGTGTATTGTTCGTGCCCGGGCGTGTCGGCGATAATGAATTTCCGCCGCGAAGTCGCGAAGTAGCGGTAGCCGACGTCGATTGTGATACCTTGCTCGCGTTCCGCCCGCAGCCCGTCGGTGATCAATGAAAAATCGATCGGTCCGCTGGAACGATTGATGCGGCTCTTCTTGACCGAAGCGAGCTGATCTTCGTAAACGGTTTTGGAATCATGCAGGAGCCTGCCGATCAACGTGGACTTGCCGTCGTCAACGCTTCCCGCGGTCGTAAATCGCAAAAGTTCTTTGTTGAGGTTTTGTTCAAGGAACTCTGCGAATTCAGTGCGAATCCCGATGTCGGTTACAAGAGGCATTAGAAGTAGCCCTCGCGTTTCTTAATCTCCATCGATCCTTCCTCGTCGTGATCGATCGCGCGATTTTCACGCTCGGACCGGCGGAACGAAATCATCTCCTCGATGATTTTGGGAACGGTATCTGCATCCGACCGGATCGCTCCTGTGCACGGCACACAACCGAGCGACCTCATGCGGCACTTGATGGATTGAACCTTCTCTCCCGGCCGAAGCTGATCGTGCGGATAAATCAGAACGATCGAGCCATCGCGCACGACCGCCCGGCGCTCCTTGGCAAAATAGAGCGGTACAATCGGGATATTCTCGGTGTGGATGTAGAGCCAGACGTCGAGTTCCGTCCAGTTGGAAAGCGGAAAAATGCGGATGCTCTCGCCCTTGTCGATTTTTGAGTTAAAGATGTTCCAAAGTTCAGGCCGCTGGTTCTTGGGGTCCCACTGTCCGTGGACATCGCGAAACGAGTAGATCCTTTCCTTTGCGCGCGACTTCTCCTCGTCCCGGCGCGCTCCGCCAAATGCCGCATTGAATCCGCCTTCCGTAAGCGCATCCAGCAGTGATTTCGTCTTCAGCAAGCCGCAGCATTTTTGCGTGCCCAGCGCAAATGGATTGGCGCCGGCGTTCAGCGCTTCCTGATTCTTGTGGACAAGAAGCTCCGCGCCGATTTGCTTCGGATACTCGTTGCGAAATTCGATCATCTCGGGGAACTTGTAGCTTGTGTCAATGTGGAGGAGAGGGAAGGGAATCTTCCCAGGGAAGAACGCCTTCTGCGCAAGACGCAGCATCACTGAGGAATCTTTCCCGATGGAATAAAGCATCACCGGATGCGAGAACTCGGCGGCAGCTTCCCGCAGAATATAAATGCTCTCTGCTTCCAAGGTCTTCAGGTGGCTTAGCCGTGAACCGGCGCCTGGCTGAATAACCAGCTCTTGCCCGCTGCGGGATTCTGTCGTGCTGTACAACTCCTGCGGCGCAGTCCCCATTGGTCGTTCCCCCTTGATGGAAATGCCCATATAAAAACAAAAAACCCACCTGCCAATTCACCTCTGGCGGTGGGTTCAATGACTGCTCGGCTAGAATTAGAGCTTTAGATCACTAGCCTCCCGGTGCCAGAAGACACAAATGCGCGACACCGACAACAAGTCGACGCAACCATCTGGCATTCCCGAAAGCTCAATGACATGGCTAAAGTGTACAGAGAGGTTCCCCGGATCGCAAGAGGCTCATGCATCCAATTTTCTTCTAGAGTGCATGCAAAATGCGGCTCATTACCCCGCAAGTGAGCATGTGATTCAGGGCCCTGGCGACGATCAAGGAGTGATCTTGCTTGTTCAGTGCGTCTGGTCTTGTTGCTCGGGGTTCTGGCGAGGGGCGTCAAAATCAATGCCCCAGAAGTGCGGCGCCGGCGTCAGAAACTCCACCCCGACGCGAATACCCTTGGATCCGCTCTCCCCGGTAAACACGATGCGGCACTCCAGCTCTTCCTGCGTCTCCGGATTCACCAGCACCAGCATTTCGTCGTTATCCACCTCATGCCGCAGCATCAGCAAGCCCCCATGGGCATTCACAACCAGGGTTTCGCACACCTCGCGAAACTTCTTCCCCGCATGGCTGCGCCCGAGGGCCTGCAGCTTCATCCGGTGAAAAACGCGCTGGCTGCGGCGGTTCGTGGCAAAGGCGGTTTCTTGCATAGTGAGCCCATCATCAGTCTGGCCGCGGGAACCGTCAATTGCCCTTTCGGGCAGGTGTTCCCAATTGCTACGCTCTTTCGCCCGGCAACTTGTAAGGCTCAATCCGCTGGCCGTAGAATGTCTATGCGGCTACGGCATCACGCCGGGCGCCTTTTAGACCAAACCGCTGCCGCGCTTTACTTCATCATAATATTCGGGCAGTTATTGATTAGAATTGAGCGATTATCCTTGCGCCTGGGGGCCTCATATGAACCTTGCTGAATTTATAGAAAGTCGCCGCGAACAGCATCTCGGCGAGCTCAACGAATTTCTGAGGATCCCCTCGGTCAGCGCCAAGAGCGAGCACAAACCAGACATCGACCGTGCCTCGAAATGGGTCGCCGAACGCCTGCGTACCGCCGGCTTCAAAACCGTTGAAATCGTCCCCACAAGTCTTCACCCACTCGTTTATGCCGAATCCCTCGAAGCCCCCGGCAAGCCGACAATTCTTTTCTATGGCCATTACGACGTCCAGCCCGCCGAGCCGCTCGAACTCTGGACCTCCCCGGCCTTTCAGCCGGAAGTGCGCAACGGAAATATCTTTGGGCGCGGCACTGCCGACGATAAGGGGCAGGTTCACATCCACTTAAAGGCCCTCGAATCGCTCCATCAGCTGCACGGCAAATTTCCCATTAATATCAAGGTCCTGATTGAAGGCGAAGAAGAAGTTGGCAGCGTCAGCTTGTGGGACTACGTGCAGAGCCACAAAGAAAAATTGAAAGCGGATGCTTTACTGGTTTCCGACACTTCGATGCTCGGCAAAGGCGTTCCGTCCATCACCTACGGCCTGCGCGGGCTGAACTACTACGAGATCGAACTGACCGGCCCCGCGCGCGATCTCCACTCCGGCGTATACGGTGGCGCCGTGCCCAATCCGCTCACCGTGCTGACGGAATTATTCGCCAGGCTGCATTACAAGAATTTTCGCGTCGCCGTTCCCGGTTTCTATGATGACGTCGCCGCCGTTCCCGCCGCGGAACGCAAAGCGTTGAACGCGCTACCCTGGAAAGAGAAGGATTTTAAGCATGCCGTGGGGGCGCCCAGTTATCACGGCGAAAAAGGGTTCACCACGGTCGAGCGGCTCTGGATTCGTCCCACGCTTGAACTCAATGGAATCTGGGGCGGTTATCAGGGTGAAGGCGCGAAGACGGTCATTCCTTCAAAGGCTTATGCAAAGTTTTCCACGCGCCTGGTGCCCAATCAGAATCCTCAGAAAATCGCCAAGCTCGTCGAAAAGCAAATCCGCAAGCTTCTTCCGAAGAGCGTGCACTGCCGCTTTGAGGTGCTGAGCACCGGCAAGCCCTGGGTCGCGGCCTACAAGGCTCCCATTTTCCAAGTGGCGCAGTCTGCCCTGCAAAAAGGTTTTGGCAAGAAGGCCGTTTTCATTCGCGAAGGCGGCTCGATTCCATTCGTTACCCAGATGCACGACACCTTTAAAGTGCCGTGCGTACTCATCGGCTTCGGCCTTCCCGACGAAAATGCCCACGCTCCCGACGAGCATCTCGCCCTCGAAAACTACTACGGTGGCATCAAGGCCATCGCCCATCTCTACGAAGACCTCGCCGAATTGTAACTCGCGCAACTCCATGCGCACGTTTCGTCATGTAGGGGCGGCTTTACGCCGCCTTCTTGCTCTTCTCCGGCCAGCTCTATGCCAATCCCTTGCAAGAAATCCGTCTCAGCGGCGTTCCAGGCGAAACAAGAAACAACCCGCCTCCGTACTCCGCACGTTCACGTAGCGAATCCCCGCTTCGGTGAACAATTCCTCAGCGGCTCGCTGCTCTTGACCATCGCGCACGCGAATCTCTTTCACCAGTGCGCGTCCGTCGCCGTATCCCTCCAGAGTCAAAAGCCGCCCGCGATACTCTTCTGGAATAACCTCGCTCTCCGGATGACGCGGGCACGTATTCGCATGGATATAGACGGGGCCCGGAAGAGGCGGCTCGCCTAATTCACGAAAAGGATCATAGGTAAATAGCAGCAGTTCTTCTTCACCCTTTCGAATTAACCGCAGGCAATGCCGGCAGGGCG
>Ga0210399_10002525_pt1 | contig 14234 bp, 9 predicted proteins | sample IncBWC14MmetaG_FD_150865 | JGI IMG/M metagenome (GOLD analysis project Ga0210399, IMG submission 150865) | Forest soil microbial communities from Barre Woods Harvard Forest LTER site, Petersham, Massachusetts, United States - Inc-BW-C-14-M | ecosystem: Environmental > Terrestrial > Soil >... | reverse complement strand
GCAAAGCCGCTGAGCAGAGAAGCTTGCATTCGCCGCGAGGCGAGATTGTCGTCCACGAGATCTTCCAGCGGCATCACGCCAGCGACAGGCTGCTCTTTGTCCACCGTCCAGATTTGTTGCCGCACGAGTTCTGCAAGCGCCAGGGGATCTCCGGTGGTTCGAACGGCGAGATATTCCGGCTGGTATCCAAAATCCTGCTGCTGATACGGCAGATACATCTCCGCCCGGGCGGGGACGTCGAGACCAGCCTGGTGAACGTCGCCGACGATTCCAACCACCGTAATCCACGGAGTTTTTGCTTTGTAGGCGCCAACTTTGAATTGTTTACCGATGGGGTTTTCTCCGAGCCAGTAGTTCTTCGCCATGGTTTGGTTGACTAGCGCCACGGGAAGTTTTGCGGCGGCGTCGCCTGCTTCGATGGCGCGGCCTTCGATGAGCTTCATGCGAAGCGTTTTCATGTAGTTGAGGCTGACTATCCGCGTATTGGGAATGAGAATATTTCCCGGCGCGGGTTCTGGTTGGCCTTCGATAGTGATTCCGGTCGCGCCTCCCGTATTCGTCAGCGGAACCCACGTTGTGTAACCCGCGGCGACAACGCCGGGAAGAGCTTCCACCCTGGCGAGCACTTGATCGTAGAAAGCCACCCTGGGAGCGAACGCCCCATACTTTTGACGCGGAAGCGGCGTGCGCATTACCAGAACGTGATCGGCCCGAAAGCCGGGGTCAAGATGATAGAGGTTTTCGAGACTTCGAATCAGCAGCGCGGCGCCGGCGAGCAGAACAATCGCGAGAGCAACTTCCGAAACGACCAGAGCGTCGCGTAGCCGTTGGCCGCCCGAGCCGACACCGCTTTGACCGCCACCTTGTTTCAGCGAAAACGTCAGCTGGAATTGCGAAACGCGCGAAGCGGGAAGGATGCCGAACAGAATTCCCGTCGAGACAGAAACCATGAGCGTGAAGAGAAGTACGCGGCCGTCCACGCCTCGTCCGGTCATGGGCGCCAGGCCTGCCGGAATCAGGGCAGCGAGGAATTTCGTTCCCCAGATAGAAAGAAGCAGGCCCGTGGCTCCAGCAAACAAGGACAGCAGGATGCTTTCCGTCAGCATCTGCTGAATCACGCGGCCACGAGTGGCGCCCAAGGCGAGACGCAGAGCCATCTCCCGGCGGCGGGCGGTGGCGCGAGAGAGTAGAAGATTTGCAACATTAGCGCAGGCGATCAGCAGAACAAAACATACGGCTCCGACGAGCATCAGAATGGCGGGGCGAACATTTCCTAGAAGCTCTTCGCGAAGAGGGACAGCGAAGGCGCCAACTTTGGCGTTCGAGTCCGGATTCTCTTTTTCAAGCTGAGAAGCGATGGTGGCGAGATTGGCATTCGCAGTTTTGAGCGAGACCCCGGGCTTAAGCCTGGCGACTACCCGCAGAAAATGATTGCTATGGTTGGTTAACTGTTGGGTGGTAAAGCGGCAAGGAGCCCACAGCTCCGTTTCGCGATCCGGAAATTGCATGCCGCGTTTCATCACGCCGATGACCATGTAGTTCTCGTAGTTCAGCGAGATTTCTTTCCCGATGATTTGTGGATCGCCGCCGAATCTGCGCAACCACAGGCCATGACTCAGAATCGCTACGTGTGGCGCGCCGGGAATATCGTCCTCTGGCCGAAAGTCTCGGCCAAGAACGGGAATCACGCCAAGAGTCGAGAATAGATTCGCGGTGGCCCATTTTCCCAGGAGATCTTCGGGGTTGCCGCTCCCGGTGAGATTGAGGGAAGCATCCGAAATCGCGGCCAGGTCTTCAAAGACCCGATTTCGTGATTTCCAATCGGCGAAATTGCCGGGTGCGGGCGTGTCCCGAGGGAATCCGTAAGCGGAGGAGTCTTCCCAGACCATTACCAGGCGATTTGAATCACGGTAGGGGAGCGGGCGCACCAGGATGTTGTCGGCAATGCTGAAGATGGCGGAGTTCGCTGCGATGCCCAAGGCGAGCACGGCGACGGCGAAAAAGGTAAAGCTGGGGCTCTTCTGAAGCATGCGAAGCCCGTAGCGAATGTCTTTCGCCAGGTTTTCCAGGTAATTCGCACGATAGCTGTCGCGGCACTCTTCCTTGACTTGCTCGAGGCCGCCGAATTCGCCGAGTGCTGCGCGGCGCGCCTCGTCGGGACTCATTCCCGCGACAAGATTCTCTTCCTCTTGACGCTCGATGTGAAAGCGCAGCTCCGAGCCAAGTTCCTGCTCGGCGGTATTCCTGCGGAACAAGGAGCGGAGCCGGTTAGAAAAGCTCTGGACGAAACGCATAGCAAAACCTCCCGCCGTGAGCGCCCTTCATTCGTAACGCAGTGCGATCATGGGATCGATGCGCAGGGCGCGACGCGCCGGAAAATATCCCGCGACGAGCGCGACGACGATCAGCAAGAGCGTGAAACCCACGATGGCTGTCGAATCCGCGCTTACCACCCCGAAAATAACATTGGCCAGGACGCGGCCGACCGCAAAGGAAATGGGCACCGCAATGGCGAGCCCGATGCCCGTCAGTTTCAGCGCCTGACCCAGAACCAGTTTCATCAAATCTCGAGGATGCGCTCCGAGAGCCAGCCGGATGCCGAGTTCGCGGGTTCGCTGCGCAACGCTCTCTGACAGAACGCCATAAACACCGACGGAGGAAAGCAGCAATGCGACCAGGCCGAACACTGCCATCAAGATACCGAGGATGCGAATGATTCCAATGGAATCCACGACCTCGGTCTCGAGAGTGTTGATCCCTGTGAGTGCGAGACCTGCGTCCATTTGGCGGACTGCGTCGCGCAACGGAGCGGCATAACTTGCCGGATTCCGATTGACGCGGAGGACCATGGTCATGGCCTGGCGAGGCGACTGCGAGAAAGCTGTATAGATGGCCGGCCGGGCCGAGGGATTCCACCAGTTCTGGCGAATGTCTCCGACGATCCCGACGATTTTTAGCCAGGAATCATTTGAGTCCGGGGCACCCAATTTGATTCGCTTACCGAGGGCCTCCTCGCCGAGCCAGAAACGATCCGCCATGCTGCGGGTGATGACCGCGACTCGTTCGACCGACCCGTTGTCGGAGTCAGAGAACAGACGTCCGGCCATCAGCGGGATGCGCAGGGCCGCGAAATAATCCGGGCTGGCGGTCAGCAAATCCGCGGAGAGCGTCTCATTTGGCTTAGCCGGCGGGCGGCCTTCGATCGTGAAGAGAATCATTTCATTGTCCACGTTGCTCGCAGGAAGATTGGTGGCCAATGCGGCTTTCTTCACCCCGGGCATGGCGGCCGCGGAACCAAGGAGTTGCCGGTAGAAAGCGGTGATTTTTGTTGCGTCGGAATACGAGCTTTCCGGAAGACTGAGTTCCGCTTTCAAAACGCCGTCGGGCTCGAAACCTTCGTACACCGCGGCGAGACGCACAAATCCTTCGATCGTCAGTCCGGCCGAGACGAGCAAGACCAGCGCGAAGACCACTTGTGCTACAACCAGGGTGCTGCGCAATCTTGCCCGGCTGCGCGTGAGGGATCCAGGGCTTGATTCCTTCAAGGCCTTGCCCAGGTTTACTCTGCCGGTATAGAGCACTGCGGCGTAGCCGAACAAGAATCCCAGAGCGACAGCGAGCAGAATGGTGGTCGCCATCACCACGGTATTCACTTGAATTCCATCCCAGCCCGGCACCCATTTCGTCCACTCCACGGAAATGCTTGTGCGGAGAAGGCGCACGCTCCAAAAAGACACGCTGACTGCCGCAGTCCCTGCCAGAAGCGAAAGCAACAGCGTTTCGGAGATGAAGAGTTGCGCCAAGCGCCCGGGGCTCGCACCTAGTGTGGTGCGCATGGCGATTTCTTTTTGCCGGCCGATCATGCGAGTGAACATCAGGTTCAGCAGATTGGCGCTGGCGAGAAGCAGAACGAACACCGCGGCGACCTGTAGCAACAGAAAAAGAGGCAGAGTGTAAAGATACAGCTCCTTCTGAAGCGGCAGGGCCGTGGCCGATCTGCCTCGATTGGTTTTCGGGTATTCCTGTGCCAGCCGGAGCGCATAAGAGGCTAGCGCGGCATTGGCCTTATCGGGCGTTACACCGGGTTTCAGGCGCGCGAGCGCCATGGTTGTAAGTTGCGTGCGGTCTGCTTTTTCCGCAGAAGTTAAAGCCAGAGGCACCCACAATTCCGAGGGCACCGGATAACTGAACTTCTCCGGCATGATTCCCACCACGGTGTAGCTACGGCCGCTTAGCTGGATTGTTCTTCCGAGCAGCCCCGGGTCGCCGCCGAAGCGCCTTTGCCACAGCCCGTGACCTAAAATCACAACCCCTTCGAACCCGGGCTGCTCTTCGTTGTGGGCGAAACCTCGTCCGAGAGCGGGGCCTTTGCCGAGCACATCGAAGAAACTCGCAGAAACGCTCGAGCCCAAGACGGATTCGACACTGCCTTCGGCGGCTAAGGTAAAGCTTTGATCCCGATAGGTCGTTACACTCTCTAAGACGCCAGTGCCGGAGAGCAAGTCGGCGGCATCGGCAGGTGCGACCCACCTCGCGTCGTAGCCCTCCTCCATGCCCCGGATTTCCCAAACGCGGACCAGTGAATCCAGACCGTGGAAGTCGTAGGGATGTAGGAGAAGGGCGTTCACCATGCTGAAAATCGCCGTGTTGGCGCCGATTCCAAGCGCAAGTGTCAGTACGGCCACGGCCGTGAAGCCGGGATTTTTTCGCAGCATGCGCGCACCATAGCGCAGATCTTCGAGCAAAGTGTCCATCAAGCGTACCCGGCGGGTGTCGCGGCATTCTTCCTTGACTTGCTCGACGCCGCCAAATTCGCGTCGCGCCGCGCGGCGCGCCTCTCGCTCGGTCATTCCCGCGGCGAGGTTCTCTTCGACCTGACGTTCGATATGAAAACCCAGCTCCGCTCGAAGCTCCTGATCGACAGTGCTTCTTCGGAACAACGAGCGGAGCCAGTTAGAGATACTGCGGACCCGGCGCATGGCGCATCGCTCCTCAGACGGTCTTCAGGACCAGCCCGATCGCTGACGAGAGGCGTTCCCAATTCGATTCTTCTGCCTGGAGATATTTCTGTCCGGCTTTTGTAAGCGAATAATATTTCGCGCGGCGATTATTTTCCGATTCGCCCCATTTGGATTGGATCCAGGCCTGCTGTTCGAGGCGATGCAGGGCGGGATAGAGTGCGCCTTGATTCACCTGCAAAACGTTGTTTGAGACCCGGCGAATGCGCTGCGCAATAGCCCAGCCATGCATGGGCTCGAGGGCGATGGTCTTGAGGATCAAGAGGTCCAGAGTGCCCTGGACGAGGTCGGTGGGCTTGGTCATCGGGGCTTCCCCTTAGTTACTGACAGGGATTATGCAAGGACTCCTGTCAATAAGCAAGGGGAAGTATGGAGGGGCCTCGAGGTGCCCGCCGAAGTGCGCGCCCAAGTCCCGACCGGATTAGCCAGGTGTGCGATTGTGGGACGACGGTGCGAAAACGGCCAGTTTCATGTGCTCCGGGGCTACCACGACTCACGGCCAACGTTTGCCGTAGAAGGGTGGGTGGAACGCCCGCAGAGAAAGAAAAGTGCAAAACCAAAAAGGGTAGCAGAACGTCTATAGGGTAGGATATAGCCTGTCTATAGCCTGGTCGGCGGAGAGGTGGCATGAACGAACGGTATCGCAACCGGATCGAGCTGTTGCAGGGCACGCTCGATCTCCTTATTTTGCAAACCCTTCTCTGGGGTCGGCAGCACGGCTACGGCATCAGCCAGGCGATTCGCGCCAATTCCGGCGACTTGCTCCAGGTGGATGCCGGGTCCTTGTATCCAGCGCTGCACCGGCTCGAAAAGCAAAAGTGGATTTGCGCCGACTGGAAAATTTCGGAGAACAAACAGGAAGTGAAAGTGTACCGGCTTACAGCCGCGGGAAGAAAGCAACTCATGAGGGAGCGCTCGCGCTGGGAGCAGATTTCGGATGCCATTGGCGGCGTCCTGAACCCAGGAAAAAAAGAGAGTGCATCATGAAACTCTGGTGGTTGTGGCGAAAGCGGGAAAAGGAACTGGAGAAGGAAATCCAGCACCATTTACAGATGGCCGCGTCAGACCGCAAGGAACGGGGCGCAACCTTCCGCGAAGCGCAAGCCGAAGCGCGGCGCGAATTCGGAAACGTAGGCCTGGTGAGGGAGGTGACACGGGATGTGTGGGGCTCGAGATGGTTGAGAGACGTCGCTGAAGATGCCCGTTACGGAACGAGGATGCTGCTGAAGAATCCGGGGTTCACGATCGTGGTCATTCTGTCGCTCGCGCTCGGCATCGGCGCAACAACAGCGATGTTCAGCGTGGTTTACGGCGTCCTGGTGAATCCCTATCCATACGCCAATTCAGATCGCATGGTGCATTTGACCGTTCAGCAAACTAGGGGTAACCCCCTCTTTATCAACCTCAACGGACCACAATTGCAACAGCTTCGGCAGGCTGGATCGGTAGAGAGCGTTGCGGCCATGCAAGGGTGGAATCTCACCACGACCGAAGGGGATCTTCCCGAAGACGTCCGGGCTGCGTATCTCACGTCGAATTCATTCATCTATTTGGGCGTGCCGACCCTGCTTGGCCGTGGACTTCTGCCGTCGGATGCGCCCGAAGGTCAGGATCCCGAGAATGTGGCCGTGCTGGGTTATCAGTTCTGGCAGAGGCACTACAACGGCGATCCGAACATCGTCGGCAAGAAAATCCAGTTAGTCCATAAGAGCTACGAGATCATAGGAGTGGCCCGGCCGCGCTTTACCTGGGGCGACGGCGAAGTCTATCTGCCGCTCAAGCTCACGGCCGATCCGGCGCGCACATATTTTCCTATGACTCGGCTGAAGCCCGGCGTAACCCGTGCGGCAGCAAACGCAGAGCTTCAGTCGCTGCTCGAACAATTCGCAAAGCAAACCCCCAGCCACTTCCCAGAGCATTTCCATGTGACGCTAGCAGGATTGAACGACCACTTCGTACAGCGGATCGGAGGGACACTGTACCTCCTGCTGGCTGCCGTGGCTTTGTTGCTGTTGATCGGCTGCGGAAACGTCTCGATTTTGCTGTTGGCCCGGGGCCCGGCGCGTCAGCACGAGCTGGCGGTCCGCTCGGCGCTCGGCGCCGGGCGGTCTCGCATCGTTCGCCAGTTGCTCACGGAAGCGCTGATGCTGTCGCTCGGCGGGGCCGCCATTGGAGTGGCACTGGCGAATGGCTTGGTGAAGCTCATCGTAGACTGGCTTCCGGAATTCTCATTTCCACACGAAGCCGCTATCAGCATCAATCTGCCCGTCCTGTTCTTCAGCGTCGATCTCGCGCTGCTGACTGGCATCGTGTTCGGCATCTCACCCGCTCTTCGATCCGCGCGGCCGGATCTGGCTCAGGTGATGCAAGCGAATACGCGCAAGACTACGGCTGGAGTCCGTGGCCGAAGGACTCACAGCATCCTGATCGCGGGCCAGATTGCCCTGACACTTCTGTTGCTGGCCGGAGCCGGAGTTGCAATGCAAGGCTTCGTGGGCATGATGCGCGTGAATCTCGGCTATGATCCGCACAACACCATGTCGGTTGGCATTCCGGTCCACGACGACACCTACACAACGTGGGAGGCCAGGGGAACATACTTCCATCAGCTCCTGGGGAAGGTCAGCGAGATGCCGGAGGCTGTTTCCGTCGGGCTCTCAACAAATGCCACCCCACCGAACAACGGATGGGACGAGCGCTTCGAGATTTCCGGCCAGCCAGCAGCGGAAGAACAGCGAGCGCGTCTCAACTTTGTCAGTGCTGGGTACTTCGTAGTGCTTCGCATCCCGCTGTTGCAAGGAAGAATCTGGTACGAGGACGAGGCCATGCACGGCGCGAAGCTCGCACTGATCAATCAAGCGTTGGCTCGCCAATATTTTCCTAATGGTGGTGCCATTGGCAGCGAGATTCGGGTGCCCGCACTGAAAGGCGAGCCACCACTGGATCTGTCAGCGGCCGGAAGCGACACCTGGTTTCAGGTAGTTGGCATCGTCGGCGATGCCCGCAATGACGGCCTGCGCAATCCCATCATGCCCTCCGTGTATGTGCCATACACCATCATGATGCCGGTTTTCACGCAGATCCTCGTCCGAACCAGCGTCCCGCCGCTCACGGTGCTCCACGCTGTCCGCGAACAGGTTCACACTGTTGATTCCGATCAGCAGTCTGACCGAGATGTTCGCGATCTCGATGGCTGGATTAAACATGAGCCGGAATGGGAGCAGGGGCACCTGGTGGCAACCTTGTTTGCAGGATTTGGAATCCTAGCGCTGGTGCTCGCCGCCACTGGACTTTACAGCGTGATTTCCTACACGGTGGCTCAACGAACCGGCGAATTCGGAATACGTATGGCACTGGGAGCAATGCGCAAAGATGTCCTGCTGATAGTGTTTCGCTCGGCGGCCATGAGTGTGGCTGCCGGAGTTCTAGCGGGAGTAATGCTGACGATTTCGCTCCATCGCGTGTTCACGCGCTGGATTCAGGGCAGTTCGCTCGATGCGCTCATCCTTGTCGGTGTGATTCTGCTGCTAGTCGCCACTTCCGGCTTGTCATGCTTCATACCTGCGCGAAGGGCCTCCTCCGTAGATCCGACGGTCGCACTGAGATATGAGTGAAGAGGAATAGCCCAGTAAGGACAGAGGGCAGAAGAATTCGTCACGGCATCGGGTGACCAGCCGGCGCCCAGTTCACGATAAACCGCGCTCGAGTGATCCAAAAAAACAAACTATTTGAAAGCGCACTCCGACAACGCGCTCCGGAGTGCGATGATATTAGAGGACTTACGGATGCCTTCTGGCCTGTGCCGTCTGGCCACGTCGTCGGCCTTGCCCCTAAGCCCGCCTAACCGCGAGCCCTTTTTCCTGTCTAATGACTCGGATGAGCGAAAGCGCCGGTAGCACCCCAGACCGCGAAGCACTCCAGAGCGCGGCCCGAGAGAGCGATGCCCTCGCCGTAGAGCGCACGCTGTCGGGCGAGCGCGACGCTTTCCGCGTGCTGGTCGAGCGCCACAGCCAGCAGCTATTTCGCCTGGCGTACCGCATGACCGGAAATGAGCACGACGCGGAAGAAGTGGTTCAAGAGGCTTTTTTGCGAGCCTACCGGAACCTCGGGCAATTCGGTTCGCGAGCGAACTTCGGCACTTGGGCTTACCGCATTGCAGCGAACTACGCGATCGACCGGATGCGCCAGAAACGCACCGAGGACGCGCGGCGCAGCACGCCGAGCAGCTTAGCTGAAGAGCAGGATCCTCTGGATTTGGTGGCTGACGACAGGCCAACGCCGGACCGTCTCGCGGGCAACAGCGAGTTGAGAAAAAAGATGGAAGAGGCACTGAAGGAGTTGAGCTCCTCGGAACGAACAGCGTTTGTGATGCGCCATTGGGAAGGCTGCGCGATCGAAGAGATCGCCGCGGTGCTCGAATCGACGACAAGCGCGGCGAAGAACACCGTTTTTCGATCGGTCCAGAAATTACGGCGTGCTTTGGAGCCGTACGTGGGAGCGCGAGGCGCGCTGCAAGCGAAAGCGGCAGGAGCAGCGCCGGAACCCAGGGGAACCGAACTATGAAACATCTGACGGAAGAAGAATTGGTCGGTTATCGCGAGGGGGAGATTACGCAACGCGAAGCTATCGCCGAGCATTTGACGAGTTGCACGGCCTGCCGCACGGAGCTCGAGCGTATCGAAGCGGTGCTCAGCGCGCTAGACAATTTGCCGGTTCCCGAGCGCGGCCCGGAGTACGGTCGCGCTGTTTGGCAAAAGATTGCGCCGCAGTTGCCGGAAAAAGCAGGCCGTGGATGGCGTGCGTGGCTCGAACCGCGCCGTTGGGTGGCCATCGGAGCGATGGTGGCCGTTGTGATTGGGGCGTTCGTCGCGGGTCGCTGGACGAAGAAGCCTGACGCCGGTACGCCGGCGGCTAGCGTGGCGCAAGTTAAAGAGCGAGTGCTGGTCGTGGCCGTTGGCGAGCACCTGGGAAAATCGGAAATGGTGCTGATGGAGCTGGCGAACGCCACCCTGCCTGTGTCCGGACTAAAGCAAATCAATATCTCCGCGGAGCAAAAGCGAGCGGAAGACTTACTGGATGCCAACCGGCTGTATCGCGAAACGGCCCAGCAAGATGGCGATGCGGCATTAGCCAGCGTTTTGGATGACCTCGAACGCGTGCTGATGGACGTGGCCCACAGCCCAGAGGAAATTACGCCCGCGAAACTGGAATCACTTCAGAAGCGAATCGAGGCACACGGCATTCTGTTCAAAGTTCGAGTGGTCGGCAAGGAATTACAAGAAAAGCAGAAGACAACGAACTCCGCGCCAGCGGCGACGGATTCGAAAGTAAGAGAGAGGAACAAGGCATGAGCATGGGAGAACGCACAAGCAGGGCGGCAAGAATTTGGATGACTGCGGCGACGTTGCTGGTCGTGCCGCAGATGGCACGACCCTCCGCCGCCCACGACAACGCAGGGACGTCCTGGGCATCCTGGCAGGACCAGGATGCCCAGGATCGCGAGCAGGAGAAACGTGATCGGGAGCAAGAGAAACGTGACCGTGAACAAGAAAAGCTAGACCGGGAACAGGAAAAACGCGATCGCGAACAAGAGCGCTTGGAACGCCTCGATGAGCTTTACAGCGACGGGCGCGAGGCGCTGGACGAAGACCGCTACGACCAGGCAGCCGGAAAATTCCGAGAGCTTGCCGATATGAATGGGCCGCAGACGGATGCGGCGCTTTATTGGAAGGCCTACTCAGAAAACAAGCTGGGCCAGAGAGATTCCGCGCTGACAACAATCGCGGACTTGGAGAAGAGATTTGCGCAAAGCCGCTGGATAAAAGATGCGAGGGCACTGAAGATCGAAGTGCAGCAGTCAAGCGGGCAACCCGCGCACCCTGAAACACAGCCCGATGAAGAGCTGAAAATGCTGGCGATCACCGGCCTAATGAACAGCGACCCCCAACGCGCCATGCCGCTACTCGAAAAAGTATTGAACGGCCCTGGCACACCGAAAGAAAAGTCAAAAGCGCTTTTCGTGCTGGCGCAGAACGGCTCGGCCGAATCGCGCGAGATTCTCGGACGGATCGCGAGAGGGCAGAGCAATCCGGACCTTCAAAAGAAAGCTGTCGAATATCTGGGATTATTCGGCGGCCAACAGGCGCGGCAAACGCTTGCGGAGATTTATGCCTCGACGGGCGACGAGTCAGTCAAACGCGCGATTCTCAAAAGCTACATGATCGGCGGCGACAAGGAGCACCTGCTGGCAGCGGCGAAGGGTGAAAAAGATACGTCCCTGCGCGCCGAGGCCATCAAGCAGCTAGGAATCGTTCATGCACCTGAGGAATTGCGGCAACTCTACAAGACGGAGACTTCGCCGGAAGTGAAAAAAGACATCCTGCAGGCGTTCTTCCTTTCCGGCGACGCCAAATTTCTCGCGGAAGCAGCGCAGGGAGAGAAGGACGCCGAGGTTCGCCGTTCTGCCATCCGTAACCTGGGCCTGGTCGGTTCGGCCGATGCCAAAGAAGCGCTGCTGGCGATTTATGCGAAAGAGACCGATCGCGAGAACAAAGAAGCGGTGCTCAATGCTCTGTTCATTCAAGGAAACGCGCACGCGCTGGTGACCATTGCGCGAGGCGAGAAAGATCCAGAGCTGAAGAAGACTGCGGTATCCAAGCTGGCGCTGATGAATTCGAAAGAAGGCAACGACTACTTGATGGAGATTTTGCAAAAGTAGGGAGAGGGAATAGTGAGTGATGGCCAGACAGGAAACGCGAGTGAGGTGGCGAATGGCGACGATACAGCGAATTTCGACGGGCCTCGGAGTACTCGGTGTGGTGCTGTTTTTCGCGGCAGCGGTGCGGGGGATCCCCCATGGAGCAGCGGGCCGCGAAAGCCCCGCCCCTCGACAGGCGGGGGCGGAAGCGCCGCAGGTGGTCGATGCGCAGATCGAAACGCGCGTCGTGAGTGGAGCCCTTGCGGAGACTCTCCGCGGCATCGAGGCGCAAGCAGATAAGGCGGAGTGGCTGGGATACAGCGTCGCGGAAATCGCTGGCGACCGCACGGTCTGCTGCGGAAACTTCAACGATGGATACGGCGGGTGTGGAACGTGCAGGCTCGAAAAAGAAAATGGCGTAACCAGCAGAACTCCACAAAAAGACGAAAAAGATGGAACTGTCGAACTGGAAGGCTCGCGCCGACTGGTGGTTCTCTTCCGGCTGGAAGCGAAACAGGTGATGCGCATTCGAGAAGCCAGCGAAAACTGCACGCTAGATGCGGGCGGGCTGCCGTTCCTCTGGCTGACAGGCGTGAAGCCGGCGGAGAGCGTGGCGCTGCTCGCGGATTTCGTGCACCAAGCAACTTTCGAAGGGCACGGCGAGCATGAGCTTGGCCAAGGCGCGTTGTCCGCGATTGCGCTGCACGCCGACCCATCGGCCGATCGCGCGTTCGCATCGTTCGTCGCCGCGGATCAGCCCGAGCAACTTCGCAAGCATGCGTCCTTCTGGCTAGGAGCAGCGCGTGGCAAAGCGGGTTTTCTAATGCTTCAGAAAATGGCCAAGAGCGACCCCAGCTCCGAGGTGCGTTCGCAAGTGGCGTTTGCGCTGTCCGTGAGCCACGAACCAGAAGCGCTGAATGAAATGATTCGATTGGCCAAAGAAGACGAGAGCGCGCACGTGCGTGGCCAAGGGCTCTTCTGGCTGGCGCAAAAAGCAGGCCAAAAAGCCATGGGCGCAATCACAGGCGCCATCGAAAACGATCCCGACACGGACGTGAAGAAGAAAGCAGTCTTCGCGCTGAGCCAAATGCCGAAGGATGAGGGCGTGCCGAAGCTCATCGAGGTGGCCAAGACCAACCGCAACCGCGAAGTGCGCAAGCAAGCGATGTTCTGGCTGGGCCAATCAAACGATCCGCGCGCGCTGGAGTTTTTTGAGCAGGTGCTGGCGCGCTGAAAACGGATACTCGAAAAGCATAGCCGGAGAATCAGTCCTTGCCACGCCGCGATATTTCGTAACGAAGACCAAATGGACAGGTAATGCGAACAAGCGGCGGTTCGCTCGGTCGTGCCGCTTCGTCTACACCCTTTAAGGGAGGGAAGAGTGTCAACGGAGAAGATCTTCGAGCTGGATGCGGGAGTCGGTTTTGGCGTCGCGATATTTGACGATGACGGCGCATTGTAAGCTGAGGCCGTGTTTTCGGCCGACCGGATGGGTGACCGCCCGCGAGCCGGGAACGACGATGGCTTCAGCGGGAATGATGAGCGGCGACGTTTCGCCGGCAGTGTACACTGCGTCGCGCACGAGATCGTAGACCGGGATCGAGCGATTAAGAATCGAGCCGGTGCCCACCACCGCGCGATGCTTCACGATGGTTCCCTCATACACACCTGAATTTCCCCCCACAAGCACTTCGTCTTCAATGATCACCGGCATTGCTCCCACCGGTTCGAGCACGCCACCGATCTGCGAGCCCGCGGAAATGTGGCAGTTGCGGCCGATTTGCGCGCAACTGCCGACCAGGGCATGCGAATCGATCATCGTGCCATCGCCGACATAGGCGCCCACATTAACAAACATCGGCGGCATGCAAACGACCCCGCGCCCGATGTATGAGCCGTCGCGAATGCTCGAGCCGCCGGGCACGATGCGGATGCTGTCCGCGGACGTGATGGCGCGAACGGGATACGTGGACTTGTCGATGAACGGCTGGCGCGCCAGATCGATAGACATGTCGACGATCACGCCCATGCGAAAGCCGAGCAGGATTCCTTTTTTCACCCAGGCGTTGACGCGCCAGCCCGTCGGCGAGGCAGCGTCCGGCTCTGCCGCGCGAACTTTGCCGCGATTTACGGCCTCCTTGAATTCGCGGAAGAGCCGGTTATGTTCTTCGCTGTATTGAGCCGGAGGCTCGTCAAAGAGACGCTCGATGTCCTGCGGCAGCATGAACTCGCTCATGCGGCAGCGTGAGCTGCAGCATAGGGTAGCTCGGCTGTATGGAGCAGCTCCAGCGATTCCAGGACGGCGCGAATGCGCGTTTCATTTTCCGCTTTCGGCGCAACGAGCGGCAAACGCCAAACCGGTTCCAGCAAACCCATTTGCGCCATGGCCGCCTTCACCGGCATGGGATTCGATTCGACGAAGTTTACCTCCATCAGCGGATGCACTCGGCGGTGAATCTGTCGTGCAGCCGGAAAATCGCCGTCGAGCGCGAGCCGCGTGAGCCGCGCCATGTCCCGAG
>Ga0210399_10002524_pt1 | contig 14234 bp, 15 predicted proteins | sample IncBWC14MmetaG_FD_150865 | JGI IMG/M metagenome (GOLD analysis project Ga0210399, IMG submission 150865) | Forest soil microbial communities from Barre Woods Harvard Forest LTER site, Petersham, Massachusetts, United States - Inc-BW-C-14-M | ecosystem: Environmental > Terrestrial > Soil >... | reverse complement strand
CCCGGTGCTTGTGGAGGTGAAACAGCGAGGCAAATGCCTCCCCATCGCCATCCAATGCTCTTCGCACAAGACCCAGATCTGAACTGTCGGCTACGGTGGCAGTCGCACCCATACTCACGTCTGGTTTCTCCTAGTCGGCTATTTGGCCAGAAATAGCGTATGTCGGGTGACTGGGTACTGTGTATTCGGTTCAACCCGCGTTCGCTTAGGGGCTTTCCTGTAGGGTGAGGAAGACTTTCAGGTTAGCTATCGCAGTACTGATGCCAAGGGAGCGAGCGATCGATGTCAGGCTGGCTACAAAGCATCGGCAAGAACGAAATGCAAGGATCCGCTGGACCTTATTTAGAGGTGTCTGTCGTTAGGTGAGATTTACAGACTTTAAAGTATGGGCAAGGCGGTTGCGATTGACAGCCTCTTCAGATTCGAGGACGACAAATTGCCTCTCGGCAGGAACGCCGCCCATACGTCCACCATCCTGGAGAGAACAGACTCCTCCCTATATGCGGGAGACTCCTGACTGTTGCGAATGCAGGTAAGAAACGGCGGTTGATCATCGGAACTGGTGCCGGAACTGGCTGAAAATGCCGGCCATTTAAGAGGCCGAAGGTTCTAAAACCTTTGAGTAATTATTGGCCCCCTATTTCCTTGGGTTCCTCACAAAGGCACTTTAGAATCATTGCGATTTGACCCTCAAATCCCTTTGTCGAAATCCAGGCAGGAGAGGTCCCCCCCAATGAAGATGTTGCCGCTTTTTGCGGCGGCGCTGGCGATCGCAACCCCAGCGGTCGCAGGAGTCTCTGTCGTAGCCCCGATTAACAATAGCAATGTTGCCATCAGCGTTCAGTACGTGGCCAACGCGACCACGACCTGCGCGAAGGGGGTTTCGGCAATGGGGATCTACACAGCTCCCTACGTACTGGCCTACACCGTCAGCGGCCCTAAGCTCAATACCGTGCTCACGCTCAGTCCGGGTACGTACAATACCGTAGTCCAGGAATGGGACAACTGCGGCGGATCGACGAAAACGCCTGTCGCGATCGCGGTGACTGGATCCCAGTCCGGCGGTTCGGTTCATGTGACCGCACCCGCGAATAACAGTGCGGTTGGTTCCACCGTTCAGTTTGTTGCATCCGCCACAACCAACTGCACGGCTGGGGTGGCAGCCATGGGTATCTACACAGCTCCCGGCGTGCTGGCGTATAAGGTCAATGGAGCGAAGCTCAATACTCTGTTGGCCCTCAAGGCGGGAACCTATCATACCGTCGTGGAGGAATGGGACAACTGTGGCGGCGCCGCCACCACGCCAATCGCGGTGACCGTGGGCTCCCTGGGCAATGCTGGCACATTTGCTAATCTGCATCAGCAGTCGGGGTGGACGGGCTATGCGCTGCTTCCACCGTTCTATAACATCTGCCCGTCCTGTGTGCCCAGCGGGCCTCAGACTAAATGGGGGATGACGCAAAATCTCTCCTCTCCGGCCCTGAGCGGAAAATCTACTCGCATGGACGTGGGAGGGCAGACGATTTATTCCGATGTGCTCTGGAACAATCACCTGATTGGAGATTTTTCATCGCAAGGTCTGCCCGATACTGATCGTTCCATCATTCCCAACGTCCACAATTTCACTTATGACGTTTATTTCTACGCGACCGATATAGGCTCCTCCCAGGCACTGGAGTTCGATATCAATCAATTCGTCAATGGCCAATCTTTCATCTGGGGACACGAATGCCGCATCGCCGGAGGGAATGAATGGGACATCTGGGATAATCCAGGCCAGAAGTGGCATCCCACCGGGGTACCCTGCAATCCCGTGAACAACTCGTGGAACCACCTTGTCATTCAAGCACAGAGAACGTCTGACAATCATCTTCTGTTTCAATCGATCTCGTTGAACGGTCAGACTGCAACGTTGAACTATTACGAGACTCCAACTCCTACCACTTGGTATGGCATCACGATCAACTACCAGCAGGACGGCAACTACAAGCAGCAACCGTATTCGATCTGGTTGGACAAGGTGACGTTCACCTACTGGTAAATCCTCGCCCCACAACGACTCGTCCCTCTGTCGGCCATCTCGCGTTCATATGTCTCCAGGGCACTGGTGGATGCGGATGGCCGCTCACCGCGCTGCCGCTCTGCCGGCATACAGATTCCTAATCGCCACCTCCCTGTGCAAAAACCATCGGGCACCTCAGGTATTCCCTTAAAGATACCCCCAGCAATAAGTATTTCTCCTAACTGTGATAAGTAACCTTGTGTATTGACATCCGCTCCCCTACTCTGCACACCGGCACGACCTAATCTGTCCTTATAAGGATCCATTTCATGAGGAATTCCCTTGTTCTTTTTACCCTCCTCGTGTGCCTTGTCGGCTGCGGGGTGAATCCGAACAATTCTGCCGAGCCCAACCTGGCGCGAACCTCAAATTCCACTGCACCAATGACCTACGACATGCTGGCATGGATGACCATGCGGTCGGATATTAGGGCAGTTCATCACATGACGGGAACGGCCAATCCCCTCTATACAAGCGTCACACCGGATCGTTTCTATTGGACGAAAACGGGCAGTGGCTACCCCTGGGACATTCAGCTGTACGACATAAACTACGTGTACCTGTGGGTAACCGAACTCGATTGGCAAAATCCCCGAACCTTCAAAGCATTCAAAAGTCCGAAGCTCGGAAAATTCAATCTTCCGTTTGCCCCGCGATTCGCGAAGGCGGGATACCCAGGGTCGAGCATCAAGATCAGCGACTCTACGTACGAGATCCATTCTGACTGCAATTCGTTTGTCACAAAGAATCTGGGTCACGTCATCAACGAAGTCTGGGGACCGTACAAGGAATCGCTGGGCGGACAGCTTCCAGCGAACCTGGAAACGCTGGTCGTGAGCTACCGCTACAGCTGCGACGCAAACTACACCAGCTGTGGCGATAAGGAGGAGTTCCACCTCGCGAAACCTTATGGCCTCGTGAAGTGGCAGCATCAGAGCATGGGAGCAAACGGAACATACAATCCACCTGACAACACCACGTACTTCAACCAGGTAGTTTCCGGGCAGACCACACCGATCACCGCCTGCTTCTGACGGAAACCTGGCGGCGATCACGGGTTTGGGCTTCGCGCATGCGACGGTGACAACGTGGTCGGGCAAAACCCGCAGAATTGTCACCGAAAACCCGCGTTGGCACCTCTTCGTGCTTGATCCCGTCCCCAGAGGCGTTCCAGACAACCTCATGGTGGGGTCTCGTCATCCATGCGTCGTCCATAAAGCTCGGAGCTTTATGGTGGAGACTGAAATGAAAGTCTATTCTGCCCAGATCCCTCGCGCGTGGTTGAAACGCTCAAAACCAAGCAATATCCATCATGGGTCCTCGCTCACTCAGCGTTTCGAAAGGAGAAGTGTTTTCTTGGTTGCCGGTTTGGCTGTAGCCGCGATCCTTGTGGTAGGTGCTGTGGCGCAGGACAGTCGTCCCGGTTCACCGGCTACGCCTTCGGTATCGACTCAACAACCCACTTCCTCTGGGACGCTAGCCTCAAGCGGAACTTCTCAGGATCCTACGTCGGTTCAGCAACCCCAGACCGAAGAGGGACAATTTGTCTTCAGAAAGAAAGTTGAAGAGGTGGTTCTGCACGCTGTCGTGGTCGATCCCGAGAACCACTTGATCTCAAACTTGAAGCAGGATGCGTTCAGCGTTTATGAGAACGGGAAGCCGCAGAGGATGACGTCATTCCATCACGAGAATGTACCGCTTGCTTTAGGCATTCTCATTGACAATTCAGGTTCGATGCGCCCCAAGCGACAGAAAGTGAATGAGGCCGCTCTCAATCTTGTCCGCTCGAGCAACGCGAATGACGAAGTGTTCGTGGTGAACTTTGGGGAACAGTATTACCTCGACCAGGATTTTACGGACGATATCGCCAAGCTGAAAACCGCGCTGGATAAGGTTGAGACTTGGGGAAGCACGGCCCTCTACGACGCCATTGTGGCTTCCGCTGCGCATATAAGGCAAGACGCGAAAATACAGAAGCGAGTTCTGCTGGTGGTAACCGACGGGAAAGACAATGCGAGCCAGGAATCTCTGGACGAAGCCGTCCAGCAACTGCAGCGGGTAGACGGGCCAGTAATTTATGTTATTGCTTTTGTTGACGAAACGAAGGACGCGCGTTCCACAATGCATGCGCTGCAGGCGATCAGCCAGAACACTGGTGGAACCGCGTACTTTCCGAAAGATCTCAACCAGGTCGATGCCATTACAAAAAGCATTGCGTATGACATTCGTGATCAGTATGTGATCGGGTACAAGTCATCGAACCCAATGGCCGGCCATGCTTATCACGCGATCGATGTTCAGGCCAACGATACGAGCCGCCACAGGCTTCGAGTGCGAACCAGGACGGGTTACTACAGCGAATCTCCCGCCGCATCCCAATAAATGTGGTCAGGCGCAGCCTTCTCTTTTTGGAGAAGAAGAGTTAGGCCTGCGCTCAGGCAGCCGTCAAATGGTGAAGGGCCACGCACCAAGACTTGTAGCGAGGATCGAAAGGCGCATCCCACACCAGACCTGGAAGGACTCCACGGGACCACGCAGTGACATTTTAAGCCTTGAAACTGCAATTGCCCATACAGAGTTTCCGCCGCCTTTGCCGTTCACTATTTTGGCGGTCGAGCCGCCTTGGCGGAATGCAGTAGCGTGAGATATATCGAGGCCTGTGCAATGTTGACCAGTTTTGCCGGCAACGGATCGTAGATCATTGTCTTTTCGGGTCTCCCGAGGTTTTAGCTATCGGCTGGGCGCTCCGTAACTAAAGTTCAGTGGCTGGCACGTAATCACGACGGAGATGCACAGTTGCGCAGGAAGAAGGTTTTCATCATGGCTACGAATCTCAGCACTTGCCATCTCGGCGATGGCACTGAAGCATTGAATCGATTGCCCGGGTTGGCGGAACCTCTGCTGCAAATCGACTTGGATCGTGAGTTGCAGCAACTCCGGCGAGAAGAGTCCTGGCAGCGGGCAACTGGGCCGAGTTCCAAAACGCTCGCGAAATATCCGGACTTCCGAATCGTTCTGATTCTGATGAAGGGCGGCACACGAATGCGCCAACACAGAGCAGAGGGGAGGGTCTCCATTCAACAGTTGAAGGGGGCAGGTCCGCATACATTTGGCCGATCGGAAAGTGAACGTCGCGGCTGGCCATTTGTTGGTGCTGGACTGCGGCGTTCTGCACGACGTCGAAGCGCTGGAAGAGAGTGCGTTGCTGTTGACCATCTCCACTTGGACGAAGAGGCTTTGTCGCGAATGGTTGATGAAGGTGGCGCCCCTGACGCTGCGGTGAACCCGCCCGGCGCGGCAGGGAAGGCCGGTCCTGTCAGCTAGATGTATTTTATGAATTCTTCAGGAAGCGCCTGTTTTAGGGGTTTGCGCCGGTGGTGGTAACCGCTTCCACACTCTGTTAAGGAGGTAGCCAGGTTACCTGTCCCTCTCCAGAAACATTCTGAGTTCGCCAACATTCGGCTGCATGGTCTCCTCCAGAGTAGAAGATTGTGTGCTCCGACCTTATCGAAAACTTCTCCATGCTCGCAATTCCGTTCCGGTTGTTGGTCCGACGATAAAGACTGGCACCCAGGAAAAACTATCTCTGGGACGCGATTTCATCGAAGGGCACATTCGATGGAATGTTGTTGCGAGACATCACATCCCGCATGCGCTCTTCCATGCTCACGATTTCGTTCCGGTTGTTGGTATGACGATACTCCAGCCAGCGCGAGTAGTAGCTGTCGAACTGTTGTTGGTCCTGGGGCGATAAGCGACCCCGCTCTTGCCCGTAATTGCCGCTATGCCCCCGGTCACCGTTCGACGCGATCTGATCGTAAGGGACATTCGATGGAATGTTGTTGCGAGACATTACATCCCGCATGCGCTTTTCCATGCTCGCAATTTCGTTCCGGTTGTTGGTGCGACGATATTCCAGCCAATGCGAGTAGTAGCTGTCGAACTGTTGTTGTTCCCGGGACGATAAGCGACCCCTCCACTGCCCTTGCCCATAGCCGCGACTGTCCTGCCGGCCTGCTTCGTTGCGATCGCCTTGGCGGTGATTGTCGTCGGCGTCCTGCGCCAGGACGGGTACGGTAAGGGCTATCAGGACAGCGCAAATTCCTAGAATTCTTTTCATAAAGCCTCCTTAAAGGTTTCGGTGCCTCATCGAACGCCACACCGCTCGTGCAACGACGAGCGCAGTCAAAATAGCACCACGGATTCGATACGGTCTGTTCAAAAGAGCTCACTTGCTGCTCTGGAACTGACCTTTGCGCGCGACATGCGAATTGACCAGGGCTTTGAATATAGTCGCCTTCCATGAGAAGGCCGGTTGGAGCCAACATCAACTACCAGTTCTTGTGTTCGTGGATGATGGCCAGGCGTTTGAGTGTCGTCTGAGGCAAGAGAGAACCACCAACTGCGACCGCGGCTATCGCGTCCATTCCGAAGGGTAGAAGATCGCCGCGAGTCCAATGACGCAAAAGCTGGGGAGCCACTTCCATCACCTGTGGAGGCCGTTCCTGGAAGAAGCTCGCGGGCTTTCGTGGGGGACACGGATTCAGTCGAGGATGTGTTGTTCGCCTCTAGCGCAGAGCACAACCACACGCGTAGCGCCACCCAGTCGACGGAATGCTTTCTCATGTAACTCGGCCCAGATGCGCGAACTGGAGCGAAACGTCAGAAAGCGTGCCGCCTTGCGGCTACAGCCGAGCACCATCACGAACAGTCGGGTTGGCTGTTCTCTCCCACTGGCCTGCGTCGGACCCGGTGGTCACCTCATTGGCCGGTTTTGCCGACGCCCGCCGTCCCCACGCACCCGGCGGATGCACGCCGACACCGGCCGCTTTCAGATAGGCGCCAGCCGTTTCTCGCCGCACCCCGGTCTCCTGCTCGATGCGCCGCAACGGCCATCCCAGTCGCCCCGGGGCTATTAGTTGTTGTCGTTTCGCTTCGCTCAAGACGTTGCTCATGCCGACAGAAGCTACAACCCCTCATGTCGGAATCAACGTCCCAGACTCCTACTCTCGTTGGCCGGTTTTCAGGTGACCCTCATCGGCCGCTTTTGGGTGACCCCTGAGGTTTAGACAAACTCGCCTTATTATTTGGGTGTGTATTCCAGCCATTAGAGAAGCCAAGTGTCCCTTTCAGATCTATCCGTACCAACTTCTTCTTTCTCTCCAATAACGGGTGATCGCAGGACGAGAACGTGGCAGGACCTGTTTGCAACTCTGAGGGACTAGGGCAAATGATCCAGGTAGCAAGGCTTGCTTGTGTCCTGGACCTGTGGAGCCGGAGGCGTCATCCAAGGAGGGTTGCTGAAGTCGAAGAACTCCGTCATATCCATCTGCGCCGCATCTCGTGCTGAGAGATTTGAAAGACCAAAACGGGTTTCGATGAACTTTAGTATTGCTGTGTAGTCGCTGGTGGTATGGGAGACGTAATGCCTCTTCGTGAATGGGGAAATGACGATCAGCGGCACGCGCATCCCTGTGTAAGTGAAGTCACACGTTGGTCCGTTCACGATGGTGCAGACGTCTCCCGGGATGAGATCCAAAGGCCTTATCCCGTCTGGGCTAACGGTAGGTTGCGGCGGCACATGATCGTAGAAACCGCCATACTCATCCCAGGTGAGGATAAATGCTGAGTCCTTCCAGGAGGGACCGGTCATGAGTGCGTTGACCAGGGAAGAAACAAAATGAGCGCCTGCCTGAACACTGCAACAAGGGACTGAGTCGTCGTCCGCGGGGTGCTCGTCCAGACCCACGTTGGAAGGGGGCTCAATCATGGCTACCTGCGGGAGGGTGCCACTCTGAGCGTCGGTAATGAACTGCGAAGTTGGGACTATGTTCTGAGGAAACTGCTGAAGAATCGTATTGCCGTACATAAAATTCTGCACATAGCTCATCGCGTATAAGCAGCTGGCGGTTGCACATCCGGAGGCGTCGGGATGGATGTAGATCTTCCAGCTGATGCCTTTTTGCTGTAGCAACTGGAAAATGACTGGACCACTGAGCTGGGGTTCGGGAATCTGCAGAGGATAGGCATGTCCTTGCGAAGTGCCGCCCAGCAGATACATGCGATTTAGCGAGGTCCGTGACATAACTGGCGAGAACCAGCGGTCTGAGGTCGCGAAATTCGAGGCCATGAAGTAGTAGTAGTTCAAATCGCTACCGTCGTAGTAGCCGATGGCGCGTTCGCCTATCACGTCGTGGACAAATCCGAGATTCCTCCCGTCGTGAGCTGCGGTCCAGACGAATCCGTCCATGGGAGAAGTGCGAGTACTGGTGGTCGGATTGTGGTAGTCCACGTCGACATGCGCCTCGTTCCAGGTGGGACTGGTGTTCTCGAGACACATTGTCTGCAGGTGGTAGGAAGTAATTGGGTGAGTTGGGTCAAACTTGCAATCATTGGGCGGGGGAAGAGTGGGATCGCAACCGGGATTGCTCGGTGCAAGACCCGCGGGGGAGGCAAACTGCGGGAGACCATCGAAAGGTTGGTCTTGGTATCCGTTCTGGGCCCAGTACTCGCGAAGCGCTCCGAAGTAGTGGTCAAATGAGCGGTTCTCCTGCGCCATGAAGATGATGTGATTGATCGACTGGACTCCCCCCTGAGCGGGGTTGAAAATCGCGCTCACCGATTGGTTTGAGTTCATGGTGAGCTGGCATGATCCCGTACCGGAGCAGGGGCCGGTCCAGCCCGCAAAAGCGGAGCCAGTATTTGCCACCGCGGACAGCTGCACCACAGTTCCAAAGCTAAATTCTACTGTGCAGGTCGTGCCGCAATTTATCCCGTTTGGGCTACTGGTGACAATACCAATTCCCGTACCGGTTTCAGCCACCGTGAGGGTTGCTCCGCCGAGACCAAAGCCTGCGGCGACTGATTCGGCCGAATTCATATCAACTTGGCAGGCCCCTGTGCCGGAACAGGCACCCGTCCATCCCGTAAACGTCGAGCCGGGGTCCGCCGCGGCTATCAGCTGGACCGTTGTTCCGCTGCCGAAACTTGCCTGGCAGGTAGGGCCGCAATTTATGCCCCCAGGGAGGCTTGTCACAATCCCTTTGCCGGAGCCGGTTAGCGATAGCGTTAGCTGGTTCGATTGTGGCGGACGCGGGCTTCCTGTCGATGGTGCTCCGCAACCGAGGAGAAACAGTAATTGTAGAAGACTCGCTGCCGAGAGAGATAGTTTGAGTCGGGTTTTCATGGCGGGTCGTAGGATTTGCATTAGCTCCAGTAGCCTCGGGGGAAAGGCGAATAGCTCGAGAAGTCTGAACGGAATTCGAGAAGCGCTTCCAGACTTCAAAGCGCTCATTTGATGAGTATTCTCGAATCGCAGTTGCCTCGTTTTGAGGGGCCAGCATGCATGCACGTCAGACTACCCTTTACAATTGCTGCGAGCTTGGGCTTAGTTTCCCTTGCCCTCGTCGTGTGGGCATACTTTTCCATTTGGGGATATATTTGGTTCCGGTTGCCTTACGAACCAGGACCACGATCGGCGACTCGGAGTAGTACCGTATACGGAGCAGTTCCGATTAAGAAGGGGTCAAAACCTTTGACGTGTATCCACTTCGGTTTCGGCAAAGTCAGTGTTGGCGTTAAACACAGTACCCAGCTGCGGAGTAATCCCCTGGTGCGATACCAAAGGGTCATTCATTTCAAGCCGTTTGTACTAGATATGGTCGGGGAGAGATGATTTGAACCTCCGACCAATTGAACCAAATTGGACCAAGTTTTTTCCCTCTCACGAATGCGCATAATCAGACAGAGACGCGATGTTTCGTAAACAATCTGTTTCAGGACCGTCGAGAAGTTCGCCTTTGTTGACCTGTGCCATGCCACGAACGTACGATTCAGGTCGCGATCAGCCCTCGCTTGTGGACCGTAATAGTCCCGCTTCGCTTGTCCGGCGATCTTCTAAATATGAGGATTGATGCGGGAGCGCGTATAGTTTGAATTGTTCAGCGTTTCGTCCTCTTGGTTCGGGGGTGCTCGGCGCAAACATGGGAGGCGAACTCGTTGTCGCGCTGCTCCTCAAAGTTCTGGATCATTTCACCAAGAGATTTGCCAGTGGGCGGATCAGAAGGGTTGAACACCCAAGCGCATTCGGAGCAACCCCAACCATTAAAGAGGCCTTCTTCGATCCATTTGAGTTGGCGTCCCGCGGCCATTTATAGGAGGAAGATAAAATGTCGGGTCGGGATGTTTCGCACCATTCTCTTCTTCTCCTTGGTAGAGTTGCCGAATTTCGTCCAGGATTGCATTTCGGATGCATAGGGCACGCGGCTCCCTGAGAGCCCAACAGCCCGCGGCGGAACTGCCGGAAGTTCGCGGGCGACGACGAGTTAAGCACTTGTCACTCGGGAAGACGGAGTTAACCGTCCTCCCGCGCGACATGTTTACAGACTTCTACGCTGTTACTCCGACGTTGTGGAAGGTCGAACTAACCGCCTCAAATGTCTGAACCTTCGGCGTTCCGTCGATCATTCGTCCAAGTGTTCTCAACACTTCTGGATAGGTGCTGGTGTTGTAGGCTTCTGCATTGGCCTTGCTGTCCCACAGACTGATGGCAATCACGTCAAGGCTGCCGGGATTTGACAACGTGATTTCGTCCTTGAAGCCCTTCTGCTTGCGCAGCAAAGGAAGCGTGTCGTTCTCAAACGTCCGGGTGTAATCAGAAAACATGTTCGATTTCAGATGAAAAGAGACATTGCGTGCAAACATAGAGAAACCTCCTAAAAGGTTTGTTAGCTGCTAAGAGGAGAGAACTTCAGATGAGCTGACTTAGTTCAGAGAACCTGAAAGAGGAGAAGGTGGAAACCAACTCAATTACATTGTATCACAGTGATGAACCGCGACAAGAGCGATCTTTCACCCCTGTCGCGGTCAGTCACTCATGATTTAGAAAAGAAATCTATAACGATGCCAGTTTGATGACTGATCAAAAGTGCACGGGTTTGGAAATAAACTGGACACTCCGCACGCCGTTCGGTGCATCCAGCGTGTGCCCAGGGACCAGGCACTCGGCTTTGACGAAGCCTGTCGCGGAGTATTTCGAAACGGTTTGGCCGGAAACACTGCGCCATGCTTTATTTGATTGAATGCCTCCAGAGATTCTTGGGAGAGAGCGCAGAAAAAATCGTCGGTGCGCAGCTTGCAACTCAAACAGCTTTCAATGCAGGGCAGACCATAAGGCGATTTCATGGTTGTTCCTCATTTACTGAGAGGCTAGGAAGCGTTGCATGTCCCATAAGCACCGACCTGTTTTCAGGACGAATTCTAGGGAGCCACCTGTACGGACACTAACTCTGGGCTGCACCGGGAGGTGTGGAGAGAGTTCACAGCGTCTTCGGCCATGAATTTGCCCATCACCAGCGCCTTCTTGCGGTTGGTCGTCATGTGGATGGGAGCAGGATCGACCAGCTCTACGTATTCAGGGGCACGGATGCCTCGGGAATCATGGAAAAAGAAGGGTGGCTTTCAGCGCGAAGGCCCTCTACGATTTTCATTGCTGCCTCCGGGGTCAGCACCTGTTGAGACTATTGTGGGCGGAGTCTTACGTTTTCGACTTGTGCCTTTAGCCAATCTTGTGCCAGCCCAAGGTTTAGCTCTCGTGGCCTGATTATCGGATCGTTCCCGTCCCCCAACAGCATCCCACCCGGCACCGGTAGAACTGCTTCTGGATCCTGGTTTGATTCGGAGTTTGCTCGCAGTCCGTGAATCAAGTTGCCCTGTTGTTGGGAGATTCTCGGCCTTCTGAAATGTGCGAATGCTCGCCCGGGTACGCAGACCGATGACGCCGTCGACCTTCCCACGGTAGTGTCCGCGATCGTGCAGAGCTTGCTGCATCTTCTTGACATCGTTCTGATGTACGACCGCCAACGCTTCCTGGCTGGGTTCGGAGACTGCAGCGAACGATGGCAGGCTTGCCACGAACATCCCGCTCATCAAAAGTACGCAGACAATTCGAGTCTCCACCGTCCTGCTAACTAGAAACATTCCTTGTCCTCCTTTTGCCGATTCGGCCCTGCCGACGTAAAGCTAACCAGGGACCGTCGTCATGCCTAGATCGGGATCAAGCTCAGGATGGCCGTGGCGAACTGGCGTCGTGATCTGGGCGGATGAAGATAGGCAACGGCGCAAGACCACGCTGCCCCAGGAAGTATCGCCTCAAGAGAGAGGATCGGCCGCCTGGTTTGACGGGCAATACTGCTCTCTTGAAGCATTCATAGTTTCGCTCATTTAAAAGCGGAATACTGTGCAGAATGGCTCATCAATCGATTGGGGCACAACCGCCGCGAAGTGAGCAATTCTGCACAGACCTGCGCGGATAAGCTGACTTAAATATATGGCACAATGGGAACTCAGAGCACATTACTCTGCATACACCGCGATCCCGGCCAACTGCTTCACTTGGAGGAGAATGGGTATCGGCTCGTCACTGCGACCAACGGTGGTGAAGGGTTACGCCTGCTAATGTCACGCAAGGTGGATGCCGTTGTGATCGAGTACCACTTGGGCTTGTTGGACGGCGCGGTCGTGGCCTCTGAAATCAAGCAGGTGAGGCCGCAAGTACCCATCGTCATGGTCTGTGACAATTTGGAACTGCCCGAGAATGCTTTGAAGTCTGTCGACGCGATCGTGGTCAGGTCCGATGGTCATCACTTTCTCGTGGCCACGATACATTTCGTCCTGAGCGTGGAGTGGGAGAAGCAGCACCATGGTGTGTCCCGCGCAGCCGCCGCGAGGAGGGCCTTTAACCGTCTGGGCTCGGGCAGGCCCCGCAGAACAACCACCTCGGGTGCCCGCAGATCCACAACAAAAGGTGGGGACGTGCCTTTCCCTTCGAGGTTGTGAAGACGCATTCTTGATAGAACGATCCAGGTTTGAATGATGGCAGCCGGCGGGGCGGACAGAGCAGTTCGGGAAGTTCTGAGCACGGACGAACTACCGCGTTGAGAGAATGCTGGGAAACAGTATAAATATCGTGTTTCCCAGCTGATAGAAGTTACCTCAAGCTACACCGTGCTTCTGCGTCCGCTTACCAGGTTGAAAACCAGGATTACCAGCGCTACCACGAGTAACAAATGGATGAGTGCTCCGCCTACGTGGAGACTGAAGCCCAGAAGCCACAAGATTCCTAAAACAACAAAGATGGTCCAAAGCATACTTTTCTCCTCAAATGCTCACGATTCAGCGATCGACGCTGAGTTGTGCTGCTGCCGTGAATCCCGGTGCGCCCGGAAACCAAAGCGGCAGCGGCCCTAAGATTTAGCGCAAGCTTCCGGTCGTCGTGTTGACGGGTTGGCCAATCGCTTCGCCCGACACGAGAAGTTCCACTCTTCGGTTCTGCTGCCGGCCGGTGGAGTTATCGTTCGAGGCTACCGGCAAAGTGTTGCCGAAGCCCTTCGAGCTAAGTGAATTGGTCGCTACGCCCTGTTGGACCAGGTAATCGCGTACCGAGCCAGCACGGTTCTCAGACAGTTTTTGGTTCATTGCATCGCCGCCCACATTGTCCGTATAGCCGCCGACTGCGATGTTGAGTCCAGGGTAGGCGAGCAGAATGCCGGCGACCTTCGCCAGCTTCTCCCGTGCGCCCGGTTTCAACGAATACTTTCCGGTGTCGAACAAAACATCGGACATGCTGACGATGAGACCGCGCGCGCTATCACGAGTTTGGAGAATGGAATTCAACTGTTCCGACAGTCGCGTGCGCATGGCCGCCTTGTCTGTTTCCGATTGCTGCGCGGCCTGCTGAGCTTGCTGCGCCGCTAAGCGGGACTGCTCTGCATCAGACTGGGCCAGGGAAAGCGCATTTGCCGATGACGCCAGGCTGTCCGCCATATCGGACTTGGCTCTTGCCGTCTCGGATCGCGCATCGATAGCTTCGTTCCGGGCTTTTGCTGCATCGCCCTCTGCTTGCCCCTTGGCGAATTCAGCTCGGGCCTGATCAGACTGAGCTTGTTTCGCTTGGCGGGTAGCGTCGTCCGCTTGTGCCTGGGTCTGTGCCTGGGCGTGGGCGGCGGCTTGCCGTTCAGTCTCCAGACGTTCCTGATCGATCTTCTTCACCGTGATGGCGCGAGCATCTTCCGCTGTTTGCACCGCCTCGCGGGCAACCGCGATCATCGGCTTTCTGTCGATGTGAGTGCTTATGGCGTATTGATCGGTTTTGTCCCTTAGCTGAACAGCATGC
>Ga0210399_10002523_pt1 | contig 14239 bp, 10 predicted proteins | sample IncBWC14MmetaG_FD_150865 | JGI IMG/M metagenome (GOLD analysis project Ga0210399, IMG submission 150865) | Forest soil microbial communities from Barre Woods Harvard Forest LTER site, Petersham, Massachusetts, United States - Inc-BW-C-14-M | ecosystem: Environmental > Terrestrial > Soil >... | reverse complement strand
ACCAGACTGTGACTTTTGACAGTACTCGAACCCCTTTTCCGGGTAGGAGAATTCACACCATCGGTCACGGTGCGAAGAAAAATTGGTGCGAGCAGAGGTGCGGTGCATTGGTATGCAAAGATAATGACGCAGAAACACAGTAACGTGTTGATCATCGGCGGCGGGTTTGCCGCGACCAAGTGCGCAAAAACGTTGAGAAAAAAACTGTCGCGGGACAGTTGTCATATTGTTCTTTTTAGCCGCGAAAACCACATGGTGTTTCACCCTCTCCTGGCGGATGTTGTAGGAGCCTCTCTCCATGCCGATTCCGCGGCGGCGACGCTACGCCAAATGTTGCCCGGGATCGAGTGCAGAACTGATGTTATAAACCGGATCGATGTCGAGGCGGGCAAGATCGAATATCAGCGGGATGAAGGCCAAATCGATCGGATGGGCTACGACCATCTGGTGATTGCCTGTGGGGCGGACAGTAATCTGGCCATGATCCCGGGGATGGGTGACCATGCCTTCCCGTTCAAAACGATGAGAGATGCCGTGCTGCTGCGTGCTCACATCATTCGGCAGCTGGAGAAAGCGGAAGCATGCGACAGCCCAGAGCGGCAAAAGTTTTATTTGGCGTTTGTAATCATCGGTGGCGGATTTAGCGGGGTCGAATTAGCCGGTGAAGTAAATGACTTAATCAGGGAGAGCACCCGCTTCTATCGCAATTTTACGCGCGACCAGGTCCGGGTCACTCTAGTCCACAGTGGGGATCAGATTCTGCCGGAAGTCAGTCCCACACTACGCGATTTTGCGTTGAAGAAAATGAAGCGATTGCGAATTGAGGTCCTGCTCAATACCAGGGCCGCGGCTGCCACCCGCGAAGGTGTCGGACTTCCAGATGGCACTATGATCCGAGCGGCCACTGTAATTTGTACGATCGGTACGACGCCGGCACAGATCGTCGAGCACTTCGATGTCCCCAAGGAACGAGGCCGCATCGTCACCGATGCGGATATGCGGGTTTCCGGCCTGCCAAACGTATGGGCCGTCGGCGACTGTGCCTACACTAAGAATGCCTTCGACGAGAAGCCTTCTCCAACCACAGGACAATTTGCGGAGAGGCAAGGACGACAGGCTGCTGCGAACATTGCAAGGGTGCTTCGAGGGGAGCCTACGCATCCTTTTTACTTTAAGCCTCTTGGGCAGCTCTGCTCGATCGGAGGACGCCGTGCGGTGGCCGAGATGTTCGGATTGCGTATTTCCGGTTTCTCCGCATGGGTTCTATGGCGGAGCGTTTATCTCCTCAAGTTACCCTCGTGGTCGCGTCGGACAAAAGTGGCCCTCGACTGGTTCTCGGATCTGATCTTTCCTCGCGATCTCGGAACTCTGCGAGTGGGCCAACCTCAACCACTGGCAGGCGCCTACTATCGACCAGGCGACTTCATCTACCGTCAAGGCGACCCGGCAAACTTTTTCTACGCGATTGAACAAGGCGAGGTCGAGGTGCTCCGGAACATCAATGGCCCACAAGACGACCGAGCGTTTGCTTTTCTGGGCCCAGGAGATTTTTGCGGTGAAGCAGCCCTGACTCACGATCCCCGCTACCAAGTGAGTGTCCGGGCGCGTACGGTGGTGCGCGTGATGGCGATGAGCCGCGAAGCATTCTCGAAACTGGCCGGCACCATGGCACCCTCGCGGGACGTCCTCGCGGAATTCGTGAGGCGGCGGTCTCAAGCCTTATGGCTCCACTTCCCGGCTTCAAAAGAAGCATTAAGCAAGAAACCGCTCGCTTCGTTCCTCGAGCCCATTCCTGCGCAGACCCTCACACCGGACAGCACTCTTGAGCAGGCACTTGCTACGTTGACCAAGAACGGTCTCGGTTTCTTATTCGTCCTCGATAATGAGCAATGCTTACTCGGTGTCCTGAACGCTACGGACATCGCTAATGCACTTCTGTTGATCGCTTCAACGCCGGCGGAAAGCCGGAGGGATGCCAGCGAAGTGCAAGTGCGCGAGTTGCTGTCCGGAGATCCGATCATGGTTTCGGAGGACGATCCATCTTTGCTTGTCGCCTCGACCATGCTTGAACACGGGTTGAGCTGGATCCCTGTGGTGGTGAGCACGAACGATCACCATTTAAAAGGGTCTGTTCGAGCCGAAAGGATTGGCTACTGGATGTTGCAGGAGTTGGGGAAAGACACGCTCATCGCGGCGCAGACTGCGACTCTAGGTGAAGAGTTACAAGCGCAAAGGCGAACCCTAAGATCAGCATAACAAGAAGGATCGAGCAAGGGCGTTGCTGAGGGCGAACGATAGTGCCTGAAAGTCTCCACAATTCCGGTGCACGAGGTCCTCACCGGAAGGCCTGGTGCGTCTCCATCATGATGGCGGGCTGCTTGCTTGCGGTGCAGCCTGCCTTTGGCAATCTTCCAGATCCTTCGCAGATGCCAAATATGTTCAGGCCGGCGTCAACCCACGCCAATTCTATTGTTCAACTGTCGATCTTCGTGCTGATCATTACGGCCTTAATTTTTGTAGTCGTCTTCTCCCTCCTCACGTATTCCATCGTTAAGTTCCGAAAGCGAGCCGACGACGACGGCCGTGAACCTGCACCCGTCTACGGCAGCAACCAGGTAGAACTCGCCTGGACTGTAATCCCCGGGCTTATCGTATTGGTACTGTTCTTCGCGACCGCTCGCGTGATCCATGCCATCCAGGGTGCTCGCAAGCCCGCAGGGGCGATCGAAGTTATCGCGATAGGTCATCAATTCTGGTGGGAATTTCGGTATCCTTCGCTTGGTGTGGTTACGGCCAACGAGCTGCACGTGCCGAGCAGCGACCCCTCGCATCCGACGCCCACCTTTATTACGTTGCTTTCCGCGGATACGGACCACAGCTTTTGGATCCCACGTCTGGCCGGAAAGACAGACTTGATTCCAAACCGTGTTAACCACATGTGGATCGATCCGAATGAAACAGGCATTTTTGTCGGCCAATGTGCTCAGTATTGCGGCACTCAGCACGCGAAGATGCTTCTCCGTGTTTATGTTGACGCGCCAGATCAGTTCAAACAATGGGTTCAGGGACAAACCAAACCGGCGCACCTGACTAATGAGGTGATTGAAGGGCGTCGGATTTTTGAGACAACCGCCTGCATTAATTGCCATGCTGTGTCTGGAACCGTTGCGGACGGACACTTCGGCCCCGATCTGACTCACTTGATGAGCCGTGACACGATCGCCTCCGGCGCTGCGCCAAATACTACCGAAAACCTTCGGTTGTGGATTCAAGATCCCGATGCTATCAAACCGGGGTCACTCATGCCGGCGATGAAGTTGAACGAACGGGATCTGGACGCGGTGACCACCTACCTCGAAACGCTGCGATGAGGAAGAGGGCATAAACCGTATGGCAGCAAGATCTATCACGCTCACCGCCGAGGTCTCGCAGCCGATTGGCACGACGCTCCACGATTGGGTTGTAACAGTGGATCATAAGAAGCTCGGGATCCTCTATATTCTTTACGCCCTCGTATTTCTTCTTATTGGCGGCATCGAAGCCACCATCGTGCGCGTACAGTTGATGGTTCCGAACAATCATTTTGTTTCGCCGCAGGTCTTCAACCGCCTGTTCACCATGCATGGCACAACTATGATTTTTTTTGTCGCCATGCCGATCCTGTTTGGCTTTGCCAATTATCTGATCCCATTGATGATCGGCACCCGCGATATGGCTTTCCCCCGCCTGAATGCCTGGAGCTTCTGGCTTACCGCCTTCGGCGGGCTGCTCCTCTACTTCAGTTTCATTGGTGGTAACGGGCTTTATGGAGCGGGGAATGCTCCCGACGTCGGATGGTTTGCTTACGCCCCACTCACAGCCACAACATTCTCACTAGGCCACAGTACCGATTTCTGGACCCTCGGCTTGCTGGTTTCCGGATTTGGAAGCATCGGGACAGCCATCAATATCCTGGCGACAATTATTTGCCTGCGCTGTCCGGGGATGACGCTAGGCAAGATGCCTCTGCTAGCCTGGATGAATTTGGTGACAGCCGCGATGGTGCTCCTCGCCATTTCGCCTCTCACTGCGGCGCAGATCATGCTTTCACTCGATCGTTTCCTGGGGGCGCACTTTTTTGACACTCAGGCGGGCGGTTCCGCCGTACTCTGGATGCATTTCTTCTGGATCTTTGGCCATCCAGAAGTATATGTCTTGGTCCTGCCGGCCTTCGCGTTTGCCTCAGAGATCATCCCGGTGTTCTCTCGCAAGCCCATTTTCGGATACCCCGTGATGGTGGCTGCGACGATTGCCATTGGATTCGTGGGTTTTAGTGTGTGGGCACACCACATGTTCACGGTCGGCATGAACTCATACGCAAATAGTTTTTTCACGATTACCACGATGGTTATCGGTATTCCCACTGGCATCAAGATCTTCAATTGGATTGGAACGATGTGGGGAGGAAAGATCGCTTTTAAGACCCCCATGCTTTTTTGCATCGCGTTCCTATTTCAGTTCCTGATTGCGGGGCTGACGGGAATCATGCTTTCTGCCGCGCCGTTCGACTGGCAACTGGGCAACTCCTACTTCGTGGTTGCGCATTTTCATTACGTCATCGTGGGAGGAATTCTCTTTACACTTTTTGCCGCCTTCTACTATTGGTTCCCCAAGATGAGCGGAAGGATGTATAACGAAACGCTTGGCAAGTGGCACTTCTGGCTCTTCTTAATCGGCTTCCATCTGACATTCGATTTCATGCACATTCCAGGTTTGCTGGGAATGCCGCGGCGAATCTACACCTATGAAGCCGGGCGTGGATGGGATATCTGGAACTTGATCTGCACTATCGGAGTGTTTTTTCAGATCGTCGCGACACTGCTATTTATCGGAAGTCTGCTGTGGTCTTATTTCAATGGCAAGGCCGCCGGAAATGATCCCTGGGACGCGTGGACGCTCGAATGGTCAACGAGTTCTCCTCCAACAGAGTACAACTTTGCCCAGATACCCGTCGTAAAAAGCCGGCGCCCCCTCTGGGACATCAAACACCCTGAAGATCCGGATTGGAAGTATGAATAGTCAAGCAATCCTCCTGAGCAGCAGTTCACCCGAGTTAGTGTGGAAACTCCCCTCGCGTGGACACGTCGGGATGCTCTCTTTGATTGCAGCTGAACTTGCAATCTTCACCATCTTTGTCGTTGCGTATCTCTTCTATATCGGAAAAAGCCTCACTGGTCCGATGCCTAAGGATGTGCTCGAGGTCCCGATCTTCGCCACCATCTGCCTGCTCTCAAGCAGCTGGACGATCCATGTCGCCGTGAAGGCTCTGCAGAATGGCAGGTTGCGCACCTTCGGGGCATGGTGGTTCGTAACGATGTCTCTCGGCTTCATTTTTCTGGTAGAAACAGGCCGCGAGTGGCATCACCTGATTTTCGAAAAGGGCTTGACCATCAGCACAAATCTTTTCGGTACAACCTATTACTCGCTCGTGGGACTGCACGCATTCCACGTGGTCGTGGGTCTTATCGGCATCGCTATCGCCATGATTTTGATCTTGCTCGGTAAGGTAAAAAAGGAGCACAGCGAGCGCGCCGACGTTTTTTCATTGTATTGGCACTTTGTCGATGTGGTCTGGATAGTTGTGTTCACCGTGGTTTACATCATCGGACGCTAATAAGAAAGATTCAAATGTTTCGTGCCAGCTTACAAACGGAAGCTCAGCCGCAGTACGTGAAGCTACCTGCACCGACGGCTTGGCCAATCGTCCTTGCTTTCGGCGTCACGTTGTTGTTTGCCGGCCTTGTCACCAGCGCTTCCGTCAGCCTGCTTGGGATCATATTGGTCGTCGCTGGATGCGTTGGATGGTTTTGCGATGTCCTGCCTTACGAAAAGCATGTTGAGGTAGCAACGGTTCAGGAATACGCTCCCGTTACGACTCAACGTCCGCAAGTGGCGCGGCTGACGATCGCTCCGGATCTTCCACGAGCTCTGCTTCCACTCGAAACCTATCCTGTTTCTGCTGGCATTAAAGGCGGGCTGGCCGGCAGTGCCGCAATGGCGATGCTGGCATGTCTGTACGGGATCCTTAAGCAAGGGAGTATCTGGTATCCCATCAACCTCCTCTCGGCAACCGTGTATTTCCAATCCATAAAATTGGAGTCGGCGTCGCTCAACGGATTCCACATTGGTGGCTTCCTGATCGCTATCGTGCTTCATTTGATCACTTCTATTCTCGTGGGTCTTCTCTATGGAGCGATGTTGCCGATGTTTCCGCGCCGACCGATTCTGCTCGGAGGTGTCATCGCTCCCATGATGTGGACGGGGTTACTGCACAGCGTTCTCGGACTCATAAATCCACTGCTCGACGAGCGGATTGATTGGCGGTGGTTCATCGCTTCGCAATTCGCCTTCGGCATCGTCGCGGGGCTTGTGGTGGTTCGTCAGGAACGTGTGCGTGTCAGACAGTTCGTGCCCTTCGCCATGCGCGCGGGGATTGAGACTCCTGGGTCAGCAGAAAAGCATCCAAAGGATGATCAGCCATGAACCTCTGCTGGCGGCTCTTCGGTGTACTAGCGCTGCTTGCGCTGGTGTGCTCCGGATGTAGCACCTCAGGCGGTCGGCATGGGGCGGAGATCGCACCTCTCGACCCGGACGAGATTTCGGACTTCAGCACCCTGTACGCGCAAAACTGCGCCGGTTGCCATGGGCCCAACGGAATGGGGGGAGCTTCGATTGCTCTCGCAGACCCGATATACCTCGCCATCGCCGATGATTCAGTTTTACGACGTGTAACGACAGAGGGCGTTGCCGGAACTCAAATGCCGGCGTTTGCAAAAAGTGCCGGAGGAATGCTCACGGATCAGCAGATTGATGTCATTGTCCGGGGAATTCGTGAGCGTTGGTCGAAGCCAGATTTCTTGAGCGGTGCCAATGCGCCACCCTACTCCGCACCGAGTCCTGGCGATGCGTCGACTGGATCGAGAGTCTACACCGCCTATTGTTCCTCATGCCATGGCCCTAGCGGTAACGGAGGGCCGAAGGCAAGCTCGATTGTGGACGGATCCTATCTTGCGCTAGTCAGCGATCAGGACCTCCGAACAGTGGTGATTGTAGGGCGCCCAGAATTGGGCGCTCCTGACTGGCGGGGTAATGTGCCGGGAAAACCAATGTCTTCGCAGGAAGTCTCTGACGTAGTGGCGTGGCTGGCTTCTCAGCGCACGAAATTCTCCGGCCAGCCTCATCTACATTCCGACAAACCAGCGGGAGAACCTCGATGACTGCTCAGGAAGGCCTTTCCAGACGTGAACTCCTGATGAAGATGGGAATCTTTTTTAATGGCATCGTTGCTGCCGTGCTAGCTGTACCCATCGTCCGTTACATCCTCTCTCCCGTGGCCCACGAGCGTAAGCAAGGTTTTGAATCATGGCTCCCACTTGGGGAACTCAACCAGTTCCCGGCAGGGCAGACTCGATTCGCAACGTACCGAAATCCGGTCGTGAATCCCTGGGACGGAAAAACCGCAGACATTGCGTGCTGGGTGCGCAACGTGGATGGCCAGGCCTTTCAGGTATTCGCCATCAACTGCGCGCATTTGGGGTGTCCAGTTCGATGGTTTCCGCAATCGAATTTGTTCATGTGTCCCTGTCACGGGGGTGCCTATTATCAAGATGGTTCTAGAGCCTCCGGACCTCCGGAGCGCGGGTTGTTCCAATATCACTACAAGATTGAGGATGGAAGGCTTTTGATCAAGGCAGGGGAGATGCCGACACCTGGCCAGAAAACACAGTCATCGCTCATAACTTTGGAGCCGCCGAGATGCGTCTGATCCGACAGGTCGGTGAATGGTTGGACGCGCGCCTCCAGATTGGAGAAACCGTCCGTGAGACTGCAGAGCATCCTGTTCCCCGTGATACCGCAAGCTGGTTTTATGTTTTTGGGAGCGCTGCTTTGGTGGTGTTTGTTCTTCAGGTTGTCACAGGCATTCTGCTCGCTTTGATTTATGTGCCTTCCGCTGGGGAAGCTTGGAACAGCCTTCAGGTCCTCAACCACGGGATCCAGTTGGGCTGGTTTATTCGAGCTCTCCATGGCTGGGGCTCGAACTTTATGGTCGCGATTGTCCTGCTCCATATGGTTCAGGTTTTTCTATTCGGCGCTTACAAGTATCCGCGAGAATTGACCTGGATCGTAGGGGTATTCCTCCTGCTCATGACGCTTGGGATGGCCTTCACCGGGCAAGTATTGCGGTTCGACCAGGATGCGTACTGGGGTTTGGGGATTGGCGCATCGATCGCAAGCCGTGTGCCCGTGGTGGGGCCTGCGATCGTCAACATCATGTTAGGCGGCCCCATCATCGCGGGGGCGACGCTGTCGCGTTTCTTCGCCATGCACGTCTTTGTTGTCCCCGGCTTATTGATTGTATTTGTTGCGCTTCATCTTCTAATGGTCGTAAAACTGGGAATAAACGATTGGCCGATGCCCGGTCGCGTGGTTCGCAAGGCGACTTACGTTCAGGAATACCATGAATTGACGAAGAAGGATGGTGTGCCCTTCGTCCCCGGTGCGGTTTGGAAGGATCTTTGTTTCAGCGCTCTCATCTTGCTCGCTGTGGCTGCATGCGCTTTTTATCTTGGACCCTTTGGTCCGTCAGGTCGTCCAGATCCCACGATTATTCAGACAGCCCCGCGTCCGGACTTCTTTTTCTTATGGCTTTATGCAGTGCTTTCCCTTTTGCCTCCCTCGATGGAAACGCCTGTTCTCCTCGTTGGCCCAGCAGTCGTTCTCCTCGCGCTATTGGTTCTCCCCTTCGTGTTCGGTGAGGGCGAGAAGAGTTGGCGCCGAAGGCCCATCGCCGTGCTTTCGATTCTGCTGATCGCAGTTGCCTTAGGCAGCTTTACCCATCTTGCCGGATTCACACCGTGGAGTCCGATGATGGATGCCTGGAGTGCCGACTCCATTCCCCCTAAGTTCCTACAGAACCGGTCCGCGCTTGAGCGGCAAGGTGCCCTCGTCTTTCAGGACAAGCAATGCCGCAACTGTCACGCCCTTGCTAACATTGGCGGAAAGCGGGGGCCTGCCCTCGACGATGTGGCTGTACGCCGAACACAGGACCAACTCGTCCGCCAAGTGATTCAGGGGGGAGGGAACATGCCCGCTTACGGGAAGAATCTGAGCCCTGCAGAAACTACGGCTCTCGTCGCATTCCTGGAGACATTGCGTCCTGCCGGTCAACCGGCTGCGCGAGATGCTTCCCATTCTGTTGCCCTGGAGCCGGATGTCGGAGGGCGGCCGTTGACTCAGCCTTAAGTGCTCCGATGTCCTCCGAAGCTGAAGCCATTCTGCGATCTTGGTCAAGCCCACCATGGGTCAACTTGACCCTATGCATCACGGGGCTTGTTTACGTCAGAGGCTGGCTTCGCATCCGGAGCCTTCTCCCCGAGGCGATTCCGACCTGGCGGCTCGCAGCATTCCTGAGTGGATTGTTATCGCTCTGGATCGCCATCGGCTCTCCCCTTGCCGCATTTGACGATGTGTCGCTCTCAGTTCATATGGTGCAGCATCTTCTGCTTATGGCAGTTGTTCCTCCTCTCGCTCTACTCGGCGCTCCGTCTCTTCCACTATTACGGGGACTACCGCAGTCGATCGTCCGTGGTGCAGTCGGACCACTTCTACGTTGGGCGCCTGTAAAGTCGTTCGCACGTTTGATCACAAATCCCGCGAGTTGTTGGCTGTTAGCTACAATTGCCCTTTTCGGATGGCACGTTCCTGCTGCCTTTGAGATGGCATTGCATTCGGATTCTTGGCACGAGGTGGAACACATCTGTTTTCTGAGCACATCGCTCTTGTTCTGGTGGCCTGCCGTGCAGCCGTTTCCGGGTGGGCCTACTTGGCCCCGGTGGTCTATTCCGCTCTATCTTTTCTTTGGAACGCTACCGGGGGGCGCGCTCGGAGCAATGCTGACATTTTGGGACCGAGTTCTTTACCCTTCGTACGCTGCGGGGCCACAGCTTTTCGGGGTATCACCTCTGGAAGATCAAGTGATTGCCGGGGCTCTTATGTGGGTGTTCGGGACGTTTGTCTACACCGTTCCAGCAGTCGTCATCACATTCCAACTCCTCTCGCCCCAAAATGAGCCGGGTCACAGGCGCAGAACCCCCACATAGAGATTGATGCAGAAACGCTGCGCTCCAGCCACGTTCGCACTTGCGGGTGAACCACGACTTCGCCGACGCCGGTCATAGCTGGCGTGAAGTCGTCGTTACGCTCAAAATGCCCGGAACAGGGATTCTGAGTATAATGAGATTTCGACAGTTGACGAGAGATGGCGGAGTTCGGCAACGAAGTTCAAGCGGTTAGTGGTTCTTCTGTAGAACCGAAGGACTCTCAAGCGGGACGGATACCGTCGTTTCGTGTATCCACGCGACTACGAGGTTAATGATGCCGGGTGCCGACTTCCACCAGAAGAAAGGCTCCTTGGGCTTCGGCTGCACCGTTAGGTTGTGTTGGGCGTTGTTGGCGAAATTTCGCGTCTCATTGACCCTCTCGTGAGCGAGGCTACGACTCTCAGCGGACTTTGCCGCGACCGCAGCCTACTATGGAACGATCGGGCAACCAAATCCTGCGATTTTAGACTTTCTCAAGCCTTTGCCTGCCCGGTAGTCCGCCCGGTATACCTTCTGAGCCAAAAGCCAAAGCACGTTTTTGCAGTGAGAGAACTCGCACCATCGTTGATTTAGTCGCTAAGGTGAATTTTCCAGCAGCGCCTGATTCCCACTAAGATTCACTTTTGCTCCTGAAAGTGCTAGGGTGTCCGTTGAAAACGCTTCGTTTTTCTGGAGTCGTTATGTCCTCGCAAGTGTTGCCAGCACAGGCGGAACAGCTTTTCCGCCATCTTTTTGAGCAGGCGTCGCTGGGAATTGCAGTGGAGGATTTGGAGGGGAGACTCTTGCTCGCCAACCCTGCCCTTTGCTCCATGCTGGGGTACACGGAGGACGAATTGCGCGGCATGAGTTGTTCCGAATTTGCGAATCTCGAAGATTCCCAAGACGATTGGGCTCTCTTCCAGCAGCTCCGCGCAGGCGTCATCGACCGTTACTCAATGGAAAAACGCTACGTAAGAAAAGATGGCTCACAGATTTGGGGACGTCTGAACGTCTCTCTTTCGAAAAATGGCGATGGGGAACCCCCGTTAGTATTTGCTTTTGTGGAGGAAATCACGGCGCGCAAGTCCGCAGATCAAGAGCATGCACGAACCAACGAGCGGCTTCGATTGGCGCTCGAAGCCGGGAAAACCGTGGGATGGGAGTGGGACATCAAGAGTGGACGAGATCGTTGGTGCGGCGACCTGAAGGCCATGTTTGGAATTCCCTCGGATACGTTCGTCGGAAGGACAGAGGATTTCTATCGTTACGTACACCCAGAAGACCGACAGTTGGTGGCGAAAGCGGTCGCCGATGCCAGAGAGAATCGAAAGCCCTACGCAGCAGAGTTCCGCATCGTTAGGCTCGACGGGACTGTGCGCTGGATCGCCGCCAAGGGAAGTTTCTATTACGGACCCCAAGGCAATGCCGAGCGGATGTTAGGCATGGCGACGGACATCACGGAGCACAGACAGACGGAGGAGAGACTGCGAGAGTACGAGAAAGCCGTGGAGGGTTCCGAGGAGATAATGGCGGTTATTGACCGAGAATACCGGTACCTGATCGCGAATCGTAAGTTTCTGAAGCTCCGGAACATGACCAAGGAACAAGTGGTCGGCCGTCTCGTACCCGAAATTTTGAACAAGCGGGTCTTTGAGGCGGTTATCAAGGAGAAATTGGATGAGTGTTTCGCCGGTAAAGTCGTCAGGTACGAAATGAAATACGCTTATCCTGAGATTGGCGAAAGAGACTTATTGGTATCGTACTTTCCCATCGAAGGTGCCGCTGGCATTGAGCGGGTTGTTTGTATTTTGCAGGACATCAGTGAAAGCAAGCGAAGCGCAGAAGCATTACGAGCGAGCGAAGAACGTTTTCGTTTGGCGGCTCAGGCCGGAAAAATGTATGCCTACGAGTGGGACGTTGCAACCGACAAGGTCATGCGATCCGAGGAACACGTGAATGTCCTCGGTTTTAGCGATCATGCGAAGCACCTTACTCGTCAGCAACTACTGTCCAGCGTCCATCCCGACGACCGTGCACTGTTTATCGGTTCGGTTGACCAGCTTACTTCCCAGAACCCGACTACCCAGATTAGCTATCGCGTGTTGCGTCCCGATGGTTCGGTGGTTTGGTTGGAGAAAAACGCGAGAGCGTTCTTCGACGAGCAAGGCAGGATGTTCCGTGTGATAGGAATGGTGGCGGACATCACCGAGCGCAAGCGGGTGGAAAGGGCACTGGAGAAGTCAGAAGAGAAGTTTTCGAAGGCATTCCGGCAAAGTCCGATGGCCCTCGCGTTAACAAACGCCAAAGACCATCATTATATAGATGTTAACGAAACCTTTGAACGTATAACCGGATGGCGCCGTGACGACGTTATCGGGCGCACGCCGTTCGACATTGGGCTCTGGGTGGATCCGGCCGAAAGGGTCGAAATCACAAAGCGGCTTCTGGCCGAAGGCAGTCTTCGTAACTTGGAGCTCCGTTTTCGTATGAGAGACGGCAGTGTTCGCGTCGGCTTCGCATCAGCGGAACTGATCGAACTGGACGGTCAGCCGTGCGTTCTCGGCGTGACTGCGGACGTCACCGAGCACAAGCGGGCGGTAGAGGCACTGCGCGAAAGTGAGGATAAACTCCGACTTCTTCTCGACTCGACTGCCGAAGCTATTTACGGGATCGATCTCGAACACCGATGCACGTTCTGTAACCCTGCCTGCGTCCGCGCACTGGGATACAAGCAGGTTGACGAAGTGCTCAGCAAGAAAATGCATGACCTGATCCATCACAGTCGTGCGGATGGAACGTTGTTCCCCGTAGAGGAGTGTCGAATTCACAGCGTAATACGAACCGGGGAAGGAGTCCATGCGGAGGACGAGGTGCTGTGGAGGGCGAACGGAACGAGTTTCCCCGCAGAATATTGGTCGTATCCCCAGCGGAGAGGGCACGACGTTGTTGGGGCAGTGGTCGCATTTATCGACATCACCGAGCGCAAATTGGCGGAAGTTGCGCTTGCAAATGTGAGCCGCAGGTTGATTGAGGCACAAGAGCAGGAACGTACCCGCATCGGCAGAGAGCTTCACGATGACATCGTTCAACGTCTCGCCCTGTTGGCTGTCGAGCTACAACAACTTCACGACAACTCTCTGATTTTGCCCAAAGTCCGCAGCCGTATGGGCGAACTCCAGAAGCAGACTTCGGAGATAGCCACCGACATTCAATCCTTGTCACATGAGTTGCATTCGGCAAAACTGCAATACTTGGGTATCACTGGGGCTGTGAGAGGCTTCTGCCGAGAGTTCGGCGAGCAGCAGAAAGTGGAGATTGATTTTCGAACCCACGATCTGCCCAGCCGTTTGTCGCCGGACATTTCTCTTTGCTTCTTCCGAGTACTGCAAGAAGCCCTCCATAATTCGGCGAAACACAGTGGGGTACGGCACTTCGAAGTGCGATTGTGGGGAACGTCAGATGAGATTCATCTAACGGTTATGGATTCCGGGGCCGGCTTTGATCGTGAGGCAGCAAAGAAGAGCCAAGGGCTTGGCCTCATCAGCATGGAGGAGCGACTGAAACTGGTGAAGGGGACCCTTTCAATCGAATCGCAACCCAAGAGTGGTACAACGATTCACGCCCGCGTGCCTCTTGTTTCGGGAAGCGATTCCATGCGTGCGGCCGGGTAAAGCACTGAAATCCTGGGCTGCTCACTGGGAACAAACGACAGAGTGTGTCGCGCAGACTGTGCTTCTCGGAAACCTCGAAATGTTTGAGGGGACGGGGATTATACTTCCTTCATTCTCTTCTCCCATGCTCAGTTTTCTTACCGCAGTTTTCGCCACTCTATCCTCGGTCTTCCGTTCGCGTTCTGGCCTCCAGCTGGAGAACCTGGCGCTACGCCATCAAATCGGCGTCCTTCAGCGCGTCGGGAGAAAGCGTCCGAAATTAATGCCTTGGGATCGCCTATTGTGGGTCTGGCTGTCCCGGATCTGGAGCGGCTGGCGCTCGACGCTGGCCATCGTCAAGCCAGAAACGGTCATTGCCTGGCATCGCGTCGGCTTTCGCCTGTTCTGGACTTGGAAGGTGCGCCGCGGCAGACCGGGACGACCCGTCGTTTCTCGCGAGGTTCGAAATCT
>Ga0210399_10002522_pt1 | contig 14242 bp, 12 predicted proteins | sample IncBWC14MmetaG_FD_150865 | JGI IMG/M metagenome (GOLD analysis project Ga0210399, IMG submission 150865) | Forest soil microbial communities from Barre Woods Harvard Forest LTER site, Petersham, Massachusetts, United States - Inc-BW-C-14-M | ecosystem: Environmental > Terrestrial > Soil >... | reverse complement strand
CAGCTGGTACCGAAGCAACTCGACCCGGGCATCGCGGTCTTGCGCGGCAGATTTGAGCGCCTCGAAATCGCGCTGGCAGGTCTTGTAGCGCTCGAACAGGTCGCCGACGGTGCTCCTCAAGGAAGCATCGCCCAGCCGTCCGTCGAGCATTTCCCGTTGTGCGCCGCGGCTGACCAGGTGCTGGAATTCCTGCTGGCCGTGAATTTCGATGAGAAACTCGGCCAGTTCCCGCAATGCCTGTACGGGCACCACCTGGCCGTTGAGATAGGCGCGCGAGCGGCCATCGGCGCCCATCACGCGGCGCGCCACCACCTCGCCGTCGAATTCAATCGACTGCGCGTTGAGCCAGTCGATCGCTGCCGCGGGCAGCGCGGCAAAGCTCGCGGTCACCTCGGCACGCTCCGCGCCCTGGCGCACCACATCGGCTCCGGCCCGGCCGCCGGCGATGAGCAGCAGCGCGTCCACGACGATGGATTTGCCCGCGCCGGTTTCGCCGGTCAGCGCGGTGAGTCCGCCGTTCAGCTCGAGCTCCGCCTGATCGACGAGAACCAAATCGCGCAGCTGAAGATGCGTCAGCATGCCTAGATGTCGGACTGGCCGCCGAACGCGCCGCGGCCCCAGTGCAGCTTGGAGCGCAGCAGGCGGTAGTAGTCGAAGCCCGGCGGATGCAGCAGCGTGATCTGGGCGTCGGCGCCCTCGACATAGAGATTATCTCCTTGCGCGAGATCGCCGATGGCAGTGCCGTCGCAGGTGACCTGGCCGCGGGATTCGAAGCGATCCGACATGCGCAGTTGAATCTTGCTGCCGGCGCGCACCACGATGGGCCGGTCGCTCAAAGTGTGCGGGGAGATGGGGGCCAGCACCCATACCTCGAGGTCCGGCTCGACGATGGGTCCGCCGCAGGACAGCGCGTAGGCCGTCGATCCGGTTGCAGTGGCGATCACCATGCCGTCGCCGCTGTGCGAGTTCACGAAGCGGCCATTGATCGAGGTTTCAAAATCCATGGTATGGCCGGTTTCCCACTTGTTGACCACCACATCGTTGAGCGCGAGCGCGCGCACCATGTGCCCGTCATGCCGTTCGAGGCTTGCGGCCAACAGCGAGCGGCGATCCTCGGTGTAGCGTCCTGCCAATACGGTATCTACATCGTCCAGCATGGATTTGGGGCTGACGTCGGTGAGAAAACCGAGGCGTCCGCGATTGATGCCGAGCAAGGGCACCGAATGGCCCGCAACCAGCCGCGCCGCGTACAGCAGGGTGCCGTCGCCGCCAATGGCAATGATGAGGTCGGCGCGGGTCACGAATTCCTGCTCGGGGCAGGGCAGGACGGTATCCTTCGGGAATTTGAGCCCGACCCCGGGATCGACCATGACGCGCACGCCGCGCGTGTTGAAGTGCGCCGCCAGGCTCAGCATGCAATCGGCAACCCGCAAATCCTTGGCATTGCCGGTCAGTGCGATGGAGTTGAATGTGTGGGCCATAGCCAAATCCTTGTAGCATGACCGTGATCCGGCGGTCACCTGTTGAAATCGACCAATGGACCCAAGCGCCGGACTTGACTTCGGCTCGATGCGCTAGGTAGCTTCAAACATGTTATATGGACCTACTATGACAGATGGTTCAGACGAGGGACTCAATGAGCGGGCTCAACAGCTGCTCAAGGCCCTGATTGAGAATTACATCCGCGACGGCCAACCCGTCGGATCCCGAACCTTGTCGCGGGACTCGGGCCTCAGCCTATCGTCGGCGACGATCCGCAACGTGATGGCGGATTTGGAGGACTTGGGATTCGTCGCCTCGCCACACACCTCCGCCGGGCGAATACCCACCGACAAGGGCTATCGGTTCTTCGTCGACACCCTGCTCAAGCTGAAGCCCTTGCATCACGAGGAGGTCGAGGATATCGAGCGGCGCTTGGGGATGGATGCCGCCGACGGCCGCTCCCTGGTGCAGACCGTATCGCAGATGCTGTCAAGCGTGACGCACATGGCAGGTCTCGTGACCTTGCCGAACCCGCACTACATCGCGCTCACGCACATCGAATTCGTCGCGCTTTCGGAGAATCGGGCGCTGGCCATCATGGTGTTGAGCAACCGCGAGGTACAGAACCGGGTGGTGCAGCTCGATCGCTACTACTCGCCGGAGGAGCTGCGCCGCGCCGCCAATTACCTCAACGAGGCGTTTGCCGGCCGGTCGCTGCCCGATGTGCGCGCACAGCTGCTCTCGCAGCTGCAGGAGACCCGGCAGCACATGGACCAGCTGATGCACGACGCCATCCAAATGGCGCAGAAAGTCTTCGATACCCAGTCCGACGAGCGCGTGGAATATGTAATCGCCGGCGAAACCAACCTGATGGGATTTGCCGAATTATCGAACGTCGACCGGCTGCGCCGGCTATTCGAAGCATTCAACGAGAAGCACGATATCCTGCGGCTTTTGGATAGCTGTCTGCGGGCGGATGGCATCCAGATCTTCATCGGCCATGAGTCCGGCTACCGCATCCTGGACGACATCAGCGTGGTGACCGCACCGTACATGGTGGACAACCAGGTGGTGGGGGTCCTGGGGATCATCGGGCCGACCCGGATGGCCTACGAGCGCGTCATCCCCATCGTCGACGTCACCGCAAAACTGCTCGGCTCGGCCTTGAACGCCCGCAAGTAGCCCCCAATAATGCGGCTCGAGCGGCTTGCAAAAGGCCGACAATCTTTGAGGGCAAAGGCGTGAACGAATCCATCAGCTCCGAGGGGGCCGACGCTGCGGATATGGGTCCCGGAGAGTCCGGCGACGCGCCCACGGCATTGGCCGCGGCCGAAGCCAAGGCGGCGGAAAACTGGAACAGCTACCTGCGCGCCATGGCGGAATTCGAAAATTTCCGCAAGCGCACCGAGCGCGAATTGGACAATGCGCGCAAGTATGCGATCGAGCGCTTCGCTCAGGAACTGGTGGGTGTCGGGGATTCGTTGGAGGCAGGGATCAATGCCGCGACGGCGAATCCGGGGCCGGCGCTGCTCGAGGGCGCGCAGGCTACTTTGAAGCAGCTGTATCGTGCCTTCGACAAGGCGGGCATCAAGGTGATCGACCCCATGGGATCGCCCTTCGATCCGGCCTGGCACGAGGCGATGGCGGTCCAGGAAAGCCGCGATGCGTCGCCGAATACCGTACTGTCGGTGATCCAGAAGGGCTATTCCTTGAACGGCCGGCTGCTGCGCCCCGCCCGGGTCATCGTAAGCAAAGCGCCCGCCGGGGACGGCGATTGAAAAATATCCGCCAAGTCCCCATAGCGGTCAGATAGCGAATTCTTCAGAGGGTTTTCACAATGGGCAAAATGATTGGCATCGATCTGGGTACGACCAACTCCTGTGTAGCGATCATGGAGGGGGGCAAACCCAAGGTCATCGAGAACAGCGAGGGCGATCGGACCACGCCGTCGATCGTTGCCTTTACCAAGGACGGCGAGGTGCTGGTCGGACAATCCGCCAAGCGCCAGGCCGTCACCAACCCGGCGAACACCGTCGCCGCGGTCAAGCGCCTCATCGGCCGCAAGTTCGTCGACGATGTGGTCAAGAAAGACATGGGCATGGTCTCCTACAAGATCGTCAAGGCCGACAACGGCGATGCCTGGGTCGAAGTCCAGGGTAAGAAGATGGCGCCTCCGGAGGTCTCGGCGCGCGTCCTCATGAAAATGAAGAAAACCGCCGAGGACTATCTGGGCGAAACCGTCACCGAGGCGGTCATCACCGTGCCGGCCTATTTCAACGATTCGCAGCGCCAGGCGACCAAGGATGCCGGGCGCATCGCGGGATTGAACGTCAAGCGCATCATCAATGAGCCGACGGCCGCGGCGCTCGCCTACGGCCTCGACAAGGACGCCGGCGATCGCAAAATCGCCGTCTACGACCTGGGCGGCGGCACCTTCGACATCTCGGTCATCGAGATCGCCGAGGTGGACGGCGAGCGCCAATTCGAAGTGCTGTCGACCAATGGCGATACCTTCCTCGGCGGCGAGGACTTCGATCTTCGCGTGGTCAACTATCTTGCGGAGGAATTCAAGAAGGAAAGCGGCATCGATGTGCGCAAGGACCCGCTTGCCATGCAGCGCCTGAAGGAAACCGCGGAAAAGGCGAAAATCGAACTCTCCTCGAGCCAGCAGACCGAGATCAATCTGCCGTATATCACCGCGGATGCGGCAGGCCCCAAACACCTGAACATGAAGCTCACCCGCGCCAAGCTCGAGTCCCTGGTCGAGGATCTGGTGCAGAAGACCATGGAGCCCTGCCGCATTGCGCTCAAGGATGCGGGACTGTCGATGAAGGATGTGGGCGAGGTGATCCTGGTCGGCGGCCAGACCCGCATGCCCATGGTGCAGAAAGCGGTGAAGGATCTGTTCGGCAAAGAGCCGCGCAAGGACGTGAACCCGGATGAAGCAGTGGCCGTGGGCGCCGCGATCCAGGGCGGCGTGCTTTCCGGCGACGTCAAGGACGTGCTGCTGCTCGATGTGACGCCGCTGTCCTTGGGGATAGAAACCCTGGGCGGGATCATGACCAAGGTGATCGAAAAGAACACCACCATACCGACCAAGGCGACGCAGACCTTCTCGACCGCGGACGACAACCAGACCGGCGTCACCATCCACGTGCTGCAGGGCGAGCGCGATCGCTCCTCGGACAACAAGTCCCTGGGGCGCTTCGATCTCACGGACATTCCCCCGGCGCCGCGCGGCATGCCGCAAATCGAGGTGGGATTCGACATCGACGCGAACGGAATCTTGAACGTCTCGGCCAAGGACGTGAAGACCGGCAAGGAGCAGCGCATCGTGATCAAGGCCTCGAGCGGCCTCTCCGAGGCGGAGATCAAGCGCATGGTCTCGGATGCCGAGGCGCATGCCGAGGAAGACAAGAAGTTTCGAGAACTCGTCGGCGCGCGCAACAAGGCGGACGCGACCGTTCATACGGTGGAGAAGGCCCTCAAGGATCTCGGCGACAAGATTTCCGAGGACGAGAAGAAGGCGGCTACCGAAGCGGTGGCGGCGGTCAAGACCGCGATGGGCAGCGATGATCGCGACGACATCGAGCGCAAGACCACCGCGTTGGAGCAGGCTTCGAGTGCGATCATGCAGAAGCTGTATCAACAGTCGGCGGGCGGCGGCGCGAGTGGCGGCGGCGAGGCGGGCGACTCCGGTCGCAGCGAGCAGCCCAAGGATGATGTGCTGGATGCCGAGTTCGAAGAGGTCAAGGACAGCGATCGCAAGAAGGCCTGAAGCGCGTCGGGGAGTGGATCGATAGGTGTTGTTGAACCGCCGGTATTCTAGGTACCGGCGGTTCATTTTTATGGGCGTTGAGTTGGGTGAGCAATGGCGAAACAGGATTACTACAAGCTCCTCGAGTTGCCGCGAAACGCATCGGAAGCCGACATCAAGAAGGCGTACCGGCGCTTCGCCATGAAATATCACCCGGATCGCAACCCCGACGACCCGGAAGCCGAGCATCGATTCAAGGAGTGCAAGGAGGCCTACGAGGTGCTTTGCGATCCGAAAAAGCGCTCGGTCTACGATCAGTTCGGTCATGCCGGCCTCGAGGGGAGCCGCGGCGGCGGATTCAGCGCCGGCGATGCCTTCGGCGACATATTCGGCGAGATGTTCGGCGACATCTTCTCCGGCGGCCAGAGGAGCCGTACCCAGGTCTTTCGCGGCGCAGATTTGCGCTACGAACTCGAATTGGACCTGGAGAAAGCGGTGTTCGGAACCGACACCGAAATTCAGATCCCCTCGCTGATGGAATGCAAGATTTGCAAGGGCAGCGGCGCCGCCAAGGGCTCCAGCCCCAAGACCTGCGATACCTGCGGCGGTCAGGGCCAGGTGCGGGTGCAGCAGTCGATATTCACCATTCAGCAACCCTGCCCACGCTGCAAGGGCCGCGGCAAAATCATCTCCAACCCCTGCGATACCTGCTACGGACAGGGCCGAGTTCGCCAGGAGAAGACCCTCGCCGTGCAGGTCCCCGCGGGCGTCGACACGGGCGATCGCATTCGCTTGACCGGTGAGGGCGAGGCCGGTCGCAATGGCGGCCCGGCCGGCGATCTCTATGTGGAAATCCGAGTGCGCGAACACGCCATTTTCGAGCGCGACGGCAGTCATCTGTCCTGCGAGGTGCCCATCAGCCTCGCCACCGCGGCCTTGGGCGGCACGGTCGAGGTGCCGACACTCGACGGCGAGGTCATCCTCAAGATCCCAGGCGAAACGCAATCGGGCCGGGTATTTCGCATGCGTGAAAAAGGCGTCCGCCCGGTTCGAGGCGGTGCCGCCGGGGACTTGTTCTGCCGCGTCGTGGTGGAGACTCCCGTGAGCCTTAGGCCTGAGCAAAAGGAACTGTTGAGACAATTTCAGGCCTCCCTGCAAGAGGGCAGCCATCAGCCCCGAGAGCGCTCCTTCTTCGAGGGCGTCAAGAAATTCTTCACCGGCACGGTCGACTAGTGGCCCAGCCTGCACTGGTTATCTTCGGCATCACGGGGCGCATGGGGCAATGCCTGCTGCGGGCGCTCGACGAGGATCAGCAGTTTCGCTTGAGCGGCGCGCTTGCCTCCGCGAGCAGCAGCCGTTTGGGGCAGAAAGCCGCCGCGGAGCTTGAGTCCGGCGGGGTGCTGGTCACGGCGGATTGCGCCGCAGCGCTTGAAGGGGCCTCGGTGGCGGTGGACTTCAGCGCCGCTCACGCCGTTGCGGCCCACGCCCGTGCGTGCGTCAATGCGCGAGTGCCGCTGCTGGTCGGCGCCACTGGAATTGACGCATCCACCCGGTCCGAGCTCAAGGCAGCGGCGCTTGAGATCGCGGTGCTCATCGCCCCGAACACCAGCGTCGGGGTCGCGGTACTGCACGAATTGGTCGCGGCGGCCGCGTTGGCGCTAGGATCGGATTACGATGTGGAGATCAGCGAGGCTCACCACCGCATGAAGCGCGATGCACCATCGGGCACAGCCTTGAGCTTGGGCGAGCTGGTGGCGTCGGCGCGCGGGAAGCGTTTGAGCGATGTCGGGGTTTTTGGCCGCCTTGGCGCCGGCGAGCCCCGTGACCCGTCAGGCATCGGATTTTCGGTGGTGCGGGCGGGCGACATCGTGGGCGAACACACGGTGACCTTCGCCACCGCCGGCGAGCGCCTGGAAATCACTCACCGGGCTGCCGATCGCATGATCTTCGCTCGCGGCGCTTTGCAGGCGGCCGCCTGGCTCATAGGCCGCGCTCCCGGCCTGTACGGCATGGAGGATGTACTAAAGCGTTGAAGAAACATGGACAGTCATCGCCCGCATCGTTAATATTCGCGCCCGGAAACTGATCGCATGCTTTTCCATAAAGCGGGAGGACGTTCTTCAGAGCGCCTCCCGCTTTGCGCATCTGCGCCAACCGCCACAGGGCAAAGCGAGGACCCGGAGTGTCGACACCTGCAGTGCTAGCTCTTGAAGATGGCACCGTGTTCCGAGGCGTCTCAGTAGGCGCAAAAGGCAACACGACAGGTGAAGTAGTTTTCAATACGGCCATGACCGGGTATCAGGAGATCCTGACCGACCCCTCATACTGCCGGCAGATCGTCACCCTGACCTACCCCCATATCGGCAACACCGGCGCAACCCCGGAAGATCTGGAATCCGGCGCGGTTTATGCCGCCGGGCTCGTGGTTCGCGACTTGCCGGCGCTGTATTCCAACTGGCGCGCCACCGAATCCCTGCAGAGCTTTTTGCTCCGCTGCAAGGTGGTGGCAATCGCCGATATCGATACCCGCAAGTTGACCCGGCTGCTGCGCGAGAAGGGCGCCCAATCCGGTTGCATCATGACCGGCGACAGTATCGAGGAGACGGCGGCGGTGCGCGCCGCCAAGAAATTCCCCGGCTTGAAGGGCATGGACCTGGCCAAGGCGGTCTCCACCAAGAAGATCTACCAGTGGAATGACGGTCTGATTTGGAAAACCACCGCCAAGCCACCGCGTCCGCAGAGCCGGTTGCATGTGGTCGCGTACGACTATGGCATCAAGCGCAGCATTCTGCGGATTCTCGCGGAGCACGGCTGCCGGATGACCGTGGTGCCGGCACAAACACCTGCGGATCAAGTGCTTGCACTGAATCCTGACGGTATTTTCTTAAGCAATGGTCCCGGCGACCCGGAACCCTGTGATTACGCGATCAAGGCGATAGCGCGTTTTCTCGAAACCGACATTCCGGTGTTTGGAATCTGCCTGGGCCATCAATTGCTCGGACTGGCAAGCGGCGCGAAGACCCTGAAAATGAAGTTCGGCCACCACGGGGCCAACCATCCGGTTCTGGAGATCGATTCCGGGCGCGTGCTGATTTCCAGCCAGAACCATGGATTTGCGGTGGACGATAAGACGCTGCCTGATACCTTGCGGCCGACCCATCGCTCGCTCTTCGACGGCTCCTTGCAGGGGCTGGCGCGTACCGATCGGCCCGCCTTCAGCTTCCAGGGACATCCCGAAGCGAGTCCGGGGCCGCACGATCTGCGTCTGTTGTTCGAACATTTCATGTACTTGATGGTGAAGCGCGTGCAGGCCAATTCCCGCGGACGCACTCCGATCAAGCAAAAGTCGGCGGAAGGCTAGGCGTGCCGAAGAGAACCGACCTTGAAAGCATTCTGATCATCGGTGCCGGCCCCATTGTCATCGGGCAGGCTTGCGAGTTCGACTATTCCGGAGCTCAGGCGTGCAAGGCGCTGAAGGAAGAGGGCTATCGGGTCGTCCTGGTGAACTCCAATCCGGCCACGATCATGACCGACCCGGAAACCGCCGACGCCATTTACATAGAACCCATCAATTGGCGCACGCTGGCGCGCATCATCGAAAAGGAGCGCCCCACCGCGCTGCTGCCCACCATGGGCGGCCAGACGGCGCTGAACACCGCACTCGATCTGGTGCGCGAGGGCATCCTCGATAAATTCAACGTGGAGATGATCGGCGCTTCGCAGCGCGCCATCGACATGGCGGAGGACCGCGAACTGTTCCGCCGCGCCATGACTGACATCGGCCTCGAAACCGCCCGCGCGCGCATCGCCCACAGCATGGAGGAAGCACTGGCGGTGCAGTCGGAGATCGGCTTCCCGACGGTGATCCGGCCGTCCTTCACGCTGGGCGGCAGCGGCGGGGGCATCGCCTACAACCGCGAGGAATTCGAGAGCACGGTGGCGCGCGGCTTGGACGCCTCGCCCACCAACGAGGTGCTGCTGGAGGAATCCGTGCTCGGCTGGAAAGAGTACGAGATGGAGGTGGTCCGCGATCACGACGACAACTGCATCATCGTCTGCTCGATCGAAAACATCGATCCCATGGGCGTGCATACCGGCGACTCGATCACCGTGGCGCCGGCGCAGACCCTGACCGACCGCGAATACCAGCGGCTGCGGGACGCCTCGATCGCCGTGCTGCGCAAGATCGGCGTCGACACCGGCGGCTCCAATGTACAGTTCGCGATCAATCCCGACGACGGGCGGGTTCTCGTGATCGAGATGAATCCGCGGGTATCCCGATCCTCGGCGCTGGCATCCAAGGCGACCGGTTTCCCGATTGCGAAGATCGCCGCCAAACTGGCGGTGGGCTACACGCTCAATGAGCTCAAGAACGAAATCACCGGCGGCGCGACCCCGGCGTCCTTCGAGCCGACCATCGACTACGTGGTCACGAAGATTCCGCGCTTTACTTTCGAGAAATTTCCCGGCGCCAACACCCGCCTGACCACGCAGATGAAATCGGTGGGCGAGGCGATGGCCATCGGCCGCACCTTCCAGGAGTCGATGCAAAAGGCGCTGCGCAGCCTCGAGACCGGATTGGACGGATTCGACCCACAGTTGACCTTGCCGCTCACCGAGGAGGCCGCCGAAAAGCTGTCGTATGAATTGCGCTGGCCGGGGCCCAACCGCATCCTGTACGTGGCCGACGCGTTTCGCGCCGGCTGGCCCCTGCAGCAGGTTTTCGAGGCCACCAAGATCGACCCGTGGTTCCTCGCGCAGATCGAGGATTTGCTGCGCGAAGAGGCGGCACTCATCGAAGAGGGCTACGAAGGCCTGAATCTTGCACGTCTCAAGAACCTGAAGCGCAAGGGCTTCTCCGATGGGCGGATTGCCAAACTGGTGGGGCGCGACGAGCCGGCCATCCGCAGGGAGCGCCGCAGATTGGGCCTGCATCCGGTGTACAAGCGCGTCGACACCTGCGCCGCCGAGTTCTCCACCTCGACCGCGTACCTGTATTCGACCTATGAAGAGGAGTGCGAGGCAAATCCTACGGCGCGCCGCAAGATCATGATCTTGGGCGGCGGACCGAATCGCATCGGACAGGGCATCGAATTCGATTATTGCTGTGTGCACGCCGCGATGGCGCTGCGCGAGGATGGTTTTGAAACGCTGATGGTGAACTGCAATCCGGAGACCGTCTCGACGGATTACGACACATCGGATCGGCTGTATTTCGAACCGCTGACCTTCGAAGATGTGATGGAAATCATCGAGAAGGAAAAACCCGAAGGCGTCATCGTGCAGTACGGCGGCCAGACGCCGTTGAAATTATCCCGCGCCCTGGCCGCGGCCGGCGCGCCGATCATCGGCACCACCCCCGACAGCATCGATGTCGCCGAGGATCGCGAACGCTTCCAGAAGCTCGTGACCCAACTTAAGCTCAAACAGCCGGCCAATGCCTCGGCGCGCACCGAGGAGCAGGCGATTTTGCTGGCGCGCGACGTCGGCTTCCCGCTGGTCGTGCGCCCGAGCTACGTGCTCGGCGGCCGCGCGATGGAGGTCGTGTTCAACGAGGATGACCTGCGCCAGTACATGATCGATGCGGTGAAGGTGTCGAACGACAGTCCGGTGCTGCTCGACCGTTTTCTGGACCTCGCGATCGAGGTGGACGTGGACGCGGTGAGCGACGGTGAGGACGTGCTGATCGGCGGCATCATGGAGCACATCGAACAGGCCGGCGTGCATTCGGGGGACTCGGGCTGTTCGCTGCCGCCGAACGGCCTGTCGCAGGAGATCCAGGATGAGTTGCGGGCGCAGACCCGCAAACTCGCCAAGGCCCTCAATGTCATCGGCCTGATGAACATCCAGTTCGCCATTCAAAGCGGCGTCATCTACATTCTCGAGGTCAATCCGCGCGCCTCGCGGACCGTGCCCTTCGTATCCAAAGCCACGGGGATACCGCTGGCAAAGGTGGCCGCGCGCGTGATGACGGGCAAGACGCTCGCCATGCAAGGGCGCACGCTGGAGCGCATCCCTCCCTATTTCTCGGTCAAAGAAGCGGTGTTCCCGTTCATCAAATTCCCCGACGCCGATCCCATCCTGGGGCCTGAGATGAAATCCACCGGCGAAGTCATGGGAACCGGGGACACCTTCGGCGAAGCCTACGCCAAAGCCCAAGCGGCCTCCGGAGTGATCCTGCCGACCCGCGGCTTGTGCTTCATCAGCGTACGCGACCGCGACAAGCCGGCGGCCGCGCTGCTGGCGCAAATGCTGATCGCGCGCGGCTTTGAAATAGCCGCCACCGGCGGCACCGCCATCGTGCTGGAAGCGGCGGGTGTGACATGCCGCCGCGTCAACAAGGTCCGCGAAGGTCGCCCACACGTCGTCGATATGATAAAAAACGACGAGGTGGCGTTGATCGTCAATACCACCGAGGGCAAGCAGGCGGTGCGCGAATCGCGCTCGATTCGCCGCGAGGCCGTGGCGAGGCGAGTAACCTACTACACGACCGTGGCCGGTGCGCGCGCGACTTGCGACGCACTGGATCACCTGGGCGACATCGAAGTGAATCGACTGCAGGATTTGCACAAGGAACTGCCGGCGTGAGCCGAACTCCCATGACATTGCGCGGCGCCGAACGGCTGCGGACGGAGCTCAAGACGTTGAAGAGCGAAGCCCGGCCGAACATCATCAAGGCGATCGCCGAGGCACGGGCGCATGGCGATTTGAGCGAGAACGCGGAATATCATGCGGCGCGCGAACAGCAAAGTTTCATCGAAGGCCGCATCAATCAGATCGAGCAGCGCCTGGGCAACGCCGAGGTCATCGATGTGACCCGGTTGAGCGCCAATGGCCGGGTGGTTTTCGGATCGACCCTCGAACTCGAGGACCAGGACGGCGGCAATAAGGTCATTTATCAGCTGGTCGGCGACGACGAGGCCGATATCAAGCTGGGACTGGTATCGGTGTCCTCGCCGATCGCGCGCGCGCTCATCGGCAAGTCCGAAGGCGATGTGGTTGACGTGACCACGCCGGGTGGCGTGCACACCTACGAGATCGTCTCCGTGCGCTACGTCTAGCCCGCGATTGATTGCGAGATGATCGGTGCGCAATGTTTTCAGACTGCTGTTGGTGTTGTGGGCGGGCAGTCTCTGGTCGGTGGCCCTCTGGGTGGCTCCCACCCTGTTCTATGCGCAAAACGATCGGCATCTGGCGGGCCTGCTGGCCGCGCGGCTCTTCAGCATCGAAACCTACGCCGGCATCGCCACCGCGGTGTTGGCGCTGCTGCTGCCCGGCCGCAGCCGCTTCCTCTGGGGTTATTTCGCGGCCGCGCTGCTGTGCGTGAACGAGTGGATGTTGCAGCCGGCCATGAACGCGGCGCACGCGCACGGCACGGCGCTGTCCTTAAGCTTCGGCGCCTGGCACGGCATCGCCGCACTGCTGTACATCGCGGCCTGCATCGCCGTGATGGTGTTAGTCTGGAATGAGGATTTTCGGTAGTTCGGCACGGCGGCGGTAGAACACCCCGACGTGGCCGATGCGCTGCACGATCTCGCTCGATGTTCGCAGCGCCAAATCGCCCAACGCCGCATCGCGCGCCACGCGGTCGCCGACCCGCGCCGCGACCTTGACGAGTTCATGATCGTTGAGCGCCCGATCCAGTTCCTTGATGATGCCCTCGGTGAGCCCGGCGTTGCCCAGCATGACGATGGGGCTCATGGGATGCGCCAGCCGGCGCAAATGCTTCTTCTGTTTTTCGGACAATGCCACCACCCGATTATAGTCGTAACCTGACAGGCTCCTGATGCCCAAGCGTTCAAAAAGCAGTGCCCGCTGGCTTGCCGAACATGCCAACGACGAGTTCGTGAAGCGTGCCGCCGCCGAAGGATGGCGCTCGCGCGCGGTGTTCAAGCTCATGCAGATCCAGGAGAGAGAGCGGCTGCTGCGCCCCGGAATTCGCCTGGTCGACCTGGGCGCGGCACCGGGAGGCTGGAGCCAGTACGCCGCGCGCATCGTCGGCGGCAAGAGCCGCATCGTGGCCACCGACATACTGCCCATGGATGCCATCCCCGGGGTCGAGTTCGTGCAGGGGGACTTTCGCGAAGCCGCCGTTCTTGAGCAGGTTTTGCAGTGTGTGGGCGCCGCCAAGGTCGACCTTGTAATGTCGGATATGGCCCCCAATTTGTCAGGCATAGACGCGGTGGACCAGCCTCGCAGCATGCATTTGGCGGAGCTGGCCCTGGAGTTCGCGGACCAGGTTTTGGCGCCGGGAGGCGATTTGCTAGTGAAGTTATTTCAAGGCGCCGGATTCGAGGAGATCATCCGGGATGCGCGCAGCCGGTACGCTCGTGTGGTGACCAAAAAGCCGAAGGCATCACGAACCCGGAGTCCTGAGATCTATCTGTTGGCGCGACAGTTTAGGATGGTGTAACTTCGGGGTGCCCTTCTTGCGGGGAACGCCCGATTGGAATCAGTGTCATAATTTGACACGGGCTGCAGGTGAAACTTGAACGATCTGACAAAGCAAATTCTATTGTGGGTGGCGCTGGCAGTCATTTTGCTCGCGATTTTCAGCCAATTCGGCATGCGTACGGGCCAGCCGGCCACCATCGATTACTCGCAGTTTCTCTCCGAGGTAAAGAGCAATAACATCGATTCGGTGACCCTCAAGGGTGAGATCATCGAGGGCAAGCGCCGCAACGGCGATCAGTTCGTCACCTACAATCCCGAAACCAGCAACAGCGCGCTGATCGGCACATTACAGTCCCAGGGAGTCAAATTCCGCGGCGAGCCGCCGAAGCAGCAGTCGGTGTTCCTGCAATTGCTGATCTCTGCCTTCCCGATATTGATTCTCATTGGCTTCTGGGCCTACTTCATGCGCCAGATGCAGGGCGCCTCGGGCGGCAGGGGAGCCATGTCCTTCGGCAAGAGCCGTGCCCGGCTCCTGGGCGAGGATCAGGTCAGCATTACCTTTGCCGATGTGGCGGGGGTGGAGGAGGCCAAGCAAGAAGTCGTAGAAAT
>Ga0210399_10002519_pt1 | contig 14244 bp, 10 predicted proteins | sample IncBWC14MmetaG_FD_150865 | JGI IMG/M metagenome (GOLD analysis project Ga0210399, IMG submission 150865) | Forest soil microbial communities from Barre Woods Harvard Forest LTER site, Petersham, Massachusetts, United States - Inc-BW-C-14-M | ecosystem: Environmental > Terrestrial > Soil >... | reverse complement strand
CAAGACGACAGACACCCTGGAGCCTGTCGGAGTGGCCGGTCTGATTACTGCCTGGAACGCGAACGCGCTGTTCATTTGCCTCAAGCTGGCATCGGCCGTGGCGGCTGGTTGTGCGGTCGTCATCAAGCCGAGCGAAATGAGCCCGCTGCAGACACGGGTGATGGTTGAAGCTCTGAATGCGGCCGAGCTGCCCACGGGTGTCTTCAACGTGGTGACGGGCCTCGGCACTGTTGTCGGCGCTGAGCTCGTCCGCAACCCCGACGTCGCGAAAATTTCCTTCACGGGCTCAGTGGCCGTGGGTGAAGCCATTATGCGGGATGCCGCCGCCACGATGAAGCGTGTGACGCTCGAACTGGGCGGGAAGTTGCCCACAATCCTGCTGGATGATGCCGCGTTCGACAAAGTCATTCCAGCGGCTCTTACCTTGGCCTTTTTGAATAGTGGTCAAGCTTGCGCAGCCGGAACGCGGCTTCTCGTGCCCAGGAGCCGCCTTGACGATGTGAAGCGGGCGATCCGGGATGAGATGCTTGCTTTTACGGTCGGCGATCCGGCCGATCCCAACATCATGGTTGGACCAATGGTGTCGCAAAAACAGTATGAGCGCGTGGAATCCTACATTCGGAAAGGCATTGAAGAAGGCGCGGAGGTGCTGGTCGGCGGAGAAGGTCACCCGAAGGGTCTCGAAGCAGGTTACTTCGTGAAGCCCACGGTGTTCGTCAATGTGAAGAACGAAATGACCATCGCCAGGAAGAGATTTTCGGCCCCGTGCTCAGTGTGATCGCCTACGACTCCGAGGACGAAGCGATCCGCATCGCCAACGACTCCAAATACGGTCTCCACTCCGCCGTCTTGGGGACTGACATCCAGCGCGCACGCCGCGTGGCGTCTCAGCCTGGCTCGCCAACACGATAACGATACGGTCCCAAGCGGGTCATCAGAACAGCCGCAACCAGAGTCGCGGCAAAAAATGTCACCAGGGCCACACGATAGGATCCGGTCCGGTCGAAGCTGGCACCCATGATGAGAGGACCCAGCGCTCCTGCCAAAGCAAAGGCAGCGAAGGCGAAGCTATAGACCCTGCCGAAGGCGCGAAGACCAAAGTAGCGACTGACTAAAAACGCGATGAGGTCTACTTCCGCGCCGAGGCCTAAGCCAACCAGGAACGCACCGGTGAACGCCACAGGCGTTGTCCCCAGCCAGAGGAAACTGATTCCGAGAGCGGCGCCGCCAAAAAAGACCGCCGCGAGATGAGGAGCCAAGAGACGGTCAAGCAAATAGCCGGCGCCCACTCGGCCGAGGAGCACGGCAAAGCCCACCAGGGAACTTCCTAGAGCAGCCGTTTGTGCAGTTATTCCGCGGTCGCGAAACATGGCCACTGTGTGCACCAGACATCCCTGCACACTTGCGCTTACCAAGAAGAACGCGCACACCATGACCCAAAACGTTGCAGTGCGACAGGCTTCTTGTGCGCTGAGACCGTGAGTGAGTACGCTTCCGGCGCTAGAGCTTTTCAGCGGCCCGCCGTCGGGCAAGAGACCCAGGTCCTGAGGCTTCTCCCTTACAAATGCTGCCACTACGGGAATGGCGATAAGCAGAACTCCGCCGCCAAGAACGGCGTACGCAGTGCGCCAGCCGAATTTGGCAATGAGCTGTTGCGAGAGCGAAGGCATGACCATCGCTCCCAAACCAATCCCGAGCATCGCCAGACCTAGAGCGAGGCCCCGGCGTCGGTCAAACCAGTGGGAAACCACGTTGCCATAAGGAATCGGCCCCACGCCGTTTAATAGCAGGCCCAACGCCAAATAAAAAAGGTAGAAGCGCAAGATATTGGTGGAGAAAATGTTGTTGAAGAGCAAAAGGCAGCCAAACATGGCCGCGGCCGACAGAATCACCCGGCGCGAACCGTAGCGATCGACGAGCCAGCCAACAATCGGAGCACAGACTGCACCGGCGATGAGGTGCAGACTGTAGCCTAGAGAAACGGCGGCGCGACCGGCGTGGAACTCCTGCATGAGCGGCTTGAGGAAGACGCTGAAAGAATAAACGGTGACGGGCGGGCCCCAAAAGACTCCAACAGCGGATGCCGCCACGATCCACCAGCCATAAAAGAAGGCGCGCTGAAGGGGGATGGTCACTCCCTGCGCTTGGAGGACAGGCCCGGAGCTGATTTGCGAGGAGGTGTTATCCATGCCAAGCTCGTTCTTATCGGCGGACCGCTGGAGAGGGGGTGCGGCCCTGCTTTGCGAGGACGATGGTTTGAACGAACGAGTGAAGCGGTGCGGGCTGGTCGGCGAAGCGCCGCTTCAGCGTTTCCTCCAAGCGGTCGGCGAAATTACTGCGCTTTCCTTGGTCGGCGATCGCAGACGCCAAAGAAGGCACGAAAATCGACCGGAAGAACAGCGCATGGCGAGTTGCGAGCCGGTCCTTGTTGGCGTCGCGCTTGTAGTCTGCCCAGGCTGCGTCTGGTAGCTCGGCCAGTTCGCAGTGCTCGACGGATAGGCCGAGGAACTGACCGCCAGAATTGAACGGCGCGAGAAGCTGGTCTCGGCGTCGAGGATACGCGGGGAGCACCATGCGCGCGCGTTCGTGGGCGGAAATCACATTTCGATCGACCAGTTCGGCAAAAGCCTCGTTAGCGCGGTTGAAAAGGCCTTCCAGTCCAACGGAGCCGTCATCACTGATGCCGGGCAGAACAACGACCAAGCGGCCACCCGGGCGCAATTCGCTGGCGCGCTGAGAGAGAAAGGATTTCCAATCCTCAGCGCCTTGGCGGTCGAACGCTGCGCGCACATCGCCGGAGGCACCGAGCACAATAAAATGGCCTGGAATTGGCATGGGCACGCGGCTGAGCCATACGGCAGCATACGACGACCACCCGAGATGAACATGTTCTTGCGGAAACACATTCTCGTAGAACGACCTTCCAATCGCTGAGGGAAAAACGTTGGGGTCACCTGAGGAATACCGTTCGGGATCGCTGTGGAGAACGTCGAAGAGCGTGTTGAAATCGTTGGCGGCCTGATCGATGTGCACGACTAAAATGGGTCGGGCGGGGCCAATACGCGAGCGCAGGCCTTTGATGGCCGCACGCATAGGAGCGAGGGAGTTCTTGCCTTGCGAGGAGCCATAGTCGGCAATGACCACGGGTTGATTGCTACTGTCAAGCGTAACGTTTTTGACCGCCTGTTCGAGGAATGGAAGTGCCAAGCTGCCGCCTGCGGCCGGAAGCTTGGCGTGCAGATTGTAAGAACCGCCGCCTTCCATCACGCCGGGAGTTGCCGTAGCTTGGTTCACCATGTGTTTCTCCTAAGGTTTGTCCGTGGCGGCAAAAGCATGGTTTGGCCAGCTGCCCACGGCGACCCGCATTTGTCGCCTGGGTGGGTAGTGAACGTCAATGCTCGCGCGTTTCTCTGTGGATACCCATTCAATCCCCGCGCAAGTTGTTTGTTTTCAACTGAATTTGGAAGGTGTGACTCTAACGGGTGAGGCTCATTGCTGTCGGCTTTTAGATCGTGTCTAGAGGCGTCGCGCGGGTTCAGTTACTGCGGGAGACCGACGCGGCGAAGCAGGTCGGCAAAGCGCGGGTCACCGCGCATTGAGTCAAAAACTGACCAATACTTAAGCGACGTCGTGAAAGAGGACCTCTCTGTGTACGCTTTTTCCAGCCACTGAAAGGATGCATCCTTGTCGCCCAGAGCCGCATAAGTGAGAGCGACCGCGCCTGAGCTCACCTGTTTGTCTTTCGAGAGTTGCAGCGCTTTTGCAAGCGCGGCTCGTGCCTCAGCGTTTCGACCCATGCGCGCATACAGATAAGCCGTTTGCCTTACGTAAACTCGTTCCTCCCTGAATGGCTTGGTTTTTTCCAGTTCAACAATCGCATCACTGTACATTCTTTTTTCGACAAGCGTGTCCGATATCCAATTGTGTGCGCTGGTGAAATTAGGGTCTAGCTCCAGCGCGCGGCGCAGTTCGACAAGGGCCTCGTCGTATCTCCGGACGAAATAAAGTTCCTTTCCAAGATCGGTCGCAATGACTGCCGATAGCGGATCCAGCTCTTGTGCTTTTCGGATTTCGGCAATCGCCTCATCCGCTCGTCCGACCGGCATCAGATAGCCCTCCGCATACCAGTGATGGGCCGTTGCATAGTTGGGATCCAAGTCGATCGCACGCTGATAATGCTGCTCAGCATCAGCCCAGTTCCAATTGTTAAATGGAGCGATCAACCCAAGCGAAGCGTGTGCTTCGGCGAGATTGCTGTCGAGTTGCAATGCTTTTTCCGCTGCCGCCTGGGCTCTGGGCATCGCCTGTTCCACAGGGATAAGGTTGAAACCTCCAGACAAGGCATAGGAATCGGCCAAGCCTGCGTATGCCGCGGCGTAAGTGGGATCCTTGGCGATAGCTTGCTGGAAGTAGTCGACAGCTTTGGTGAAGCCTGCCTGATCGCGCTTGTTCCAGAAATAACGTCCTTTGAGGTAGAGCTCATGTGCCTCGGGGTCAACGGAATGAACGACGGCCAAGTTCGCTTGCTGCTGCGACGTTAATTTGAGCTGAATTTCGCTGGCGATGTCCCGGGCTAAATTAGCTTGTAAAGTCAGGATATCCTTCAAGTCGCGCTCGTAAGCCTGCGCCCATACGTGCCGATCCGCAGGCGCGTAAATAAGCTGCGTGCGAATGCGCACTCGGTTCCCGACGCGCAACACCGTACCCTCGACCACGGCATCGACGTTCAATTCGCGAGCGATCTGCGGCATTGTCTTATGCGTGTCTTTGTACTGCATAGCCGAAGTACGTGAGATCACTCGAATTCCGGGGAGCTTGGCCAAGTCAGTTGTGATCTCGTCGGTCATACCCTCCACGAAATACTGCTGATCAGGGTCGTTGGAAAGATTCTCTAGAGGAAGTACCGCGATGGAAGAAATGCGAGGCGAGGCGGACGAGGTCGCACCTGGGCGTACCCAACGATGCAGCACGAGGAAAGCAACCACCAGCAAAACCGCGAGCGCGCCCGCTGCGAAGGCTATGCGCGGCCAGTTGATTCCTCCAGCGGCGGGTGCAAGGACCGGTGGCATGGCCGCATCTTGCGTTTGGCCGTCGCCGTTTGACTCGGCTAGTCGTTCGCTCCGTTCGACCGGAAGCAGGAACCGGTAGCCCCGTCGACCCACGGTTTCAATAAATCTAGGACTTTGGGCCGAGTCCTCCAAAGCATCGCGTATTTTGTTGACGGCTGCTGCGAGCCGATGGTCGAAGTCCACGAAGGTGTCTGCAGGCCAAAGCCGAGTACGTAACTCCTCCCGTGTGACCACTTGTCCCGAAGCTTCCAAAAGAGCTGCAAGCACGCGGAAGGGCTGTTCTTGCAGTCGTATTTTCACTCCTTCCTTGCGCAATTCACCGGCGCGCAGGTCCACCTCAAAATCAGCGAAATGAATAAGGATTTGCACTGATGAAAGCATGGTGGCGGGGGAACCAACTCCGTTGCAAAGTCTACCATTCCTAATGATGAAGTGGGAACGCCATAAGGTGATGAAAGTGAACGGATTGAGTGGAGAACTCAAAGAGTACCAGCAAAGAAGCAGGCGGGCATTGACGTCAGTTTGGACCCCAGGCACAAAAGCCACCAGGAGAAACGCTACCGCGATTAAGAGCACTAGTAAGGAAGGAGACTTAAAGTGAAGGTCACCGATGTTATGAGGCTTTTCGCTGTTCTTGCAGGATTCGCAGCACTCGAGGCCCCTCGCGGCTACGCCCAGTCTGAGATCGATCCCGATCATTTCGACTCACCCAATACCGAACCATTCTTGCAATCCAAGACCAAAGTGAATGTCGGCGCCGCGATGGAAAAAGTGCGCTTTAGTGGCAAGGTCAATCTGCCCTACAGCGTGCAATGCGCTGGAAAAGGGATGCCGCCGGGCAACTACTCGCTTTCGATCAGTTCCGACGGGAAGACTGGCCGAGCTAGGCTGAATCAGAAGAGCCAAACTATAGAGATTGCAGGTGTCGTACACATGCCAGCGGATAGTCGAGCGCGTAACGCGCTCTTCGTGGAATGCGTTGGAAAAAGTCACAGGTTGTCCGCGATCCACGTGAAAGAAATGGAGCTTGTGTTTGATCCGGATTCACAGGTCGAACATACGTCCGACGGTAAACCGAGAAGAACCGAGCAGTTGCTGCTGACTTCGACGCCCCCGAAGAAATGACGACAGTTCGAACTTTGTCATGGCCTTAGTGCTTCCCGCCGGAATCGATTGGGTCAGCGTAAATCCGCTGCAGCGGAAGAATCCATGCGGGGTCGGCCAATGGATCAGAGGGCATCTGGAAATCCACGCCCCGATGGCGGAGGTCCGCTGTGAAAATCGCCATAATGCGATCAAGAGTCAGATTGTCGGTGCTCGACTCTCTGTCCTGAACTGCCGCCTTCCAGAGAACGGAAAACCGAATCGCATGGTTTGGGTAAGTGGCGCGGACCTCTCCACTCTCTAGAATGATCCAGTTGCCCTCGCCATCCGGCTGGATCTTTGCCGAGGCTGACATCCGCGGCTTTTCCTCAGCGCCATTTCCAAGGGGACCGATACGGTGGTACATCCGATCATTGTCTCCGCAAAGAGCAACATTGCCGAACGGCGGTTGCTCGCTAAGCATAGGACCATCAAGGCCCTCCGGCCAGTAATCGAAGTTGCCACCCTTGCCTTCATAAAACCACGAGATCGTGGTGGCGCGAACCACACGCCATGCTTCGAACAGGCCGGAACTGCCCATTACTCTCAGAAGCGGCAACGGATAATCTACGCGCGTTGCTCCGTAGAAGGATGGGTTGTCCACGTGGGTTGTGCAAGCGGGCATGGGTCCATTAATGTTAACGGCAACGAATTCAGGATTTACGAAGGACGTGCCGAACGCAGTCTTTGCGGCCTCAATGAACTTCTGATTGCACAAAATCAGATCGGCCCCGTCGACAAGCGACTCGCCGCCCAAGGCCCAGTCTCCCCGGAACCACGGATCAACCGGCCGCATGGCTTCCTCATGCGCTTGTTCTTTAATCCCTTCTGGAGCGTAGGCTGCGAGCGCCCGATAGGGAGCATGCCGCTCAAACATGGCGCGGATCTTGCCGGGATCGTCAAATGCTGGCTCGATGCGAATGGGCTTGGGATTGAATCTCATGATTCCTCCTGTAGCACACTAGGATTTGTTTCGAAGGCTAAGTCGAGGTCGTCGGATTGTGGATCAGGGGCAGGCAGGGCCCGCTTGGGCAGGACCAGAGCCAAGCTCGCCGATACGAGGAAAGAAACTCCGGCGCAGATCAGGCCGGAGTAAAAGCTGCCGGTCTTTTGGCGAATCAGACCTACGGTATACGGTCCGACGAACCCACCGAGGTTGGCAACGGATGTCACGAGGGCAATGCCCGCGGCAGCGGAGAAGCCAGTCAGGAATTCACTGGGTACCGAAAAGAAGATCGGCAAAAAGCTGTAGGCCCCGATGGCGACGGCGGAGAATAGAACAAGAGAAAGGAACGGCGAGTGAGGCGTACCAAGCAGCAGCATGCCAGCACCAGCCAAAGCGCCTGCCGCGGCCATGTGGTGCCGCCTCTCGCGTGTGCGGTCGGAATGGAGAGGCACAACGAGCATAGCAATCAGACCAAGCAGATTGGGGATCATGACCGTGAACCCAAGCGCGGTGTTGGAAAGTCCGCCAAAAGCTGTCTTCATAACCTGAGGAAGCCAGAAGCTGAAGATGTAAGCGGCAAAGCCGTGACCAAAACCGATACAAGCCAGATGCCAGGCTCTGAAGTTAACAAGAGTCCGCGCCACAGAAAGGGAATGCGCCTGCCCGCTAAGTTTTTGACGATCTTCCCGATCCAATTGATCAGTGATCCATGCTTTTTCCTCCACGGACAGGAACCGCGCCTCTGCAGGTCTGCTGGGCAGCAGAAAACTCACCAGAGGCACGCAGGCTATGGCGGGGAATCCTTCCAAAATGAGCAGCCATCGCCAGCTGCTAAGACCGAACCAATGCACGTGATCCAAAATGAAGCCCGAAGCCGGGGCACCCAGGATACTGGCGAGAGGGATGCCGATCAAGATCAGGGCAATTGCCTGCGCTTTTTCCCGTTGCCGAAACCAGTAGCCCAGGTACAGAACGATGCCGGGAAAATATCCCGCTTCTGCCAGCCCGAGCGCAAAGCGGGCGATACACAGTTGATTGGCGGACTGCACAAAACCGGTCAGAGCAGCAACCGCGCCCCAGGTAATCAGGATGCGGGCTATCCAAACGCGGGCTCCGATCTTGTGGAGGATCAAGTTGCTGGGGATCTCAAACAGAAAGTAGCCCCAGAAGAAAATTCCCGCCGCGAATCCGAACTGCTGGCTGGTGATGGCCAGTTCCCGATTCATGGTAAGTGCCGCAAACCCCAGATTGATTCTGTCGATGAAGGCGACTACAAAAAGTACAAACAGGAACGGCAGCAGGCGGATCCTGAGTTTGCGGACCGTTGCCGCCTCGATGGGGTTCGAAACAATGCCAGGGGCGCTTACCATAGGTACCTTCCTGTCGTGTTGCAGCTTAGCCGTGCCTGTAGACATCACCATGGTTTGGCCCTGACCAAAACCTTGACGCGCAACTGACTGAAAGCAAGAATGTTCGAACTGCCATGAACGTCCGTTTCGGAGCATTCGAGGTTGATCTGGAAGGCCGGCGACTGTTAAAGAGGGGAATGCCGATCACCCTCCGGGAACAGTCGTTCCAGGTGCTGGCTGCTCTCATGGAACGGCCGGGCGAGGTCGTTACCCGGGACGAGCTGCGCAGGCGCCTCTGGTCTTCTGACACGTTTGTGGATTTCGAGGTAGCGCTGAATTCCGCAGTCAGCCGACTGCGTGACGCGCTGGGCGATTCCGTCGACTCGCCTAGCTTCATTGAAACGATTCCGAAGCGCGGCTACCGCTTTGTCGTCCCCCTAGCCAAGCGGCCTACTCTGGCGGTGATGCCATTCGTGAACCAAACGGCGGATGCAAAGAACGAGTACTTCAGTGATGGACTGACCGACGAACTGATCCGCGTGTTGTCGCGGATCGATGGGTTGAGGGTCACGGCGCGCAGCGTGGTATTTCGATTCAAAGCGCAGCCGTGCGATGCTAGACAAGTCGGCCGAGAACTGGGCGTCGAAGCTGTGTTGGAAGGGTCGGTATGGAGGTCAGGGGACCGCATTCGCATCACCGTCAACCTGGTCGGCGTGAAACATGGGTTCAACCTGTGGGCACAACGCTTCGACAGCAAATTAGGAGACTTATTCGACATCCAGGACAAGGTTTGCACGGCCTTGGCTAATGCACTGCACGTGCGACTGGCGGTTCCGGTTTCCGAAAGTCGGCCAAGCAACGTCAGCGCGTACGTGCAGCATTTGAAGGGAGAGTACCTCCTTAAGAAGCGACGTCCCGACGATGTGCGACGCGCTTTCGAGTATTTTCAGGAGGCGATCCGGCTGGAGCCCAGTTACGCGGAGCCTTATTACGGTGCGGCAATGTTTTACAACGTGAGCGCGGCGTATGGAGCGTTGGCTCCCCGCACTGCCCTTCCCGAGTCGGAAGACTTGCTCACGAAGGGGCTGGCGCTGGACGAGAATTCACCAAGACTCCACAGCACCTTGGGAATGCTACGAGTTTTTCAGTGGCGCTGGGCCGAAGCAGACCAGGCGTACAAGCGAGCGATCAGCTTGGAACCTACGAATGCGTTTCCGCATATGGCGTACCCCATTCTTTGCAGTTTCCTCGGCCGGCATGAGGAAGCCCTGTTGCATGCGGGTAAAGCGGTCGAACTCGAGCCGCTGGATTTGATGACGAATTTCCGTGTGCTGCAGGCCAACTATTATTCGCGCCGCTACGAAGAGGCGGTCCGCTGCGGCCGCATCGCCATCGAGCTGACGCCAGACTCGCCTTACACGTATTTTTACCTGGCCTTGTCTTTGGCGGCAGTAGGCCTAAAGGAAGAAGCTTGGACCATGGCAAACGCGGGCAAAAAACTCAACGATGGTCTGCCACTTGGCGAGGGCTACTTTGGCTACACTGCCGGAGTGCTGGGACACACGGTGGAGGCCCGCACCGTAATCGGGGAGTTGGAAACCCGTCGCGAAAATGGTTACGGCCCCGCTTTGCCAATTGCGTGGACCTATCTCGGGTTGGGTGAAACAGACGCCGCCCTCGATTGGTTGGAGACCGCTCTGACAGAACGTGACCCGTTCTTGGGATCTGCGATGGTATTCCCTGGGTACGACGCTGTACGCGAGCAAGCAAAATTCAGGCGAGTGGCACGCCAGCTCAAACTTTCGACCTAGTAGAGGTCCCCGTCCGCAAACAACGCAAACAATATGCGCGGATGGCAAATTGGTTTTTTGAGATATTCCCGGAAAGGAGAAAAGTGAAAATAGCCGCGTATTTACTGATGTGATGGTGGGCCTGGGTGAAGTTGAACCCCGTGATTTGGTTTTACAACAACCAACAAGTCGGGGACTGCCAAAACACGCGGAAGTCGTACAAGACATCGCAATCTGTGGGTAGAGAACAAACTTCTGCCCTGATCTCCCAACTTCCGGTACATCGACCACCCGTCCGGTGCTGTGGGGGAGTTGGCTTGCGGCTTCTTTTTTGCGTTACGATTGGTCCGCTTTGCATTCTGGCTAAGGGCGGGAGCAAGCATGGGAACTCTGATTCAAGATTTGCGCTTCGGCCTGCGCATGTTGCGTAAATCTCCAGGCTTTACGGCGGTTGCCGTGTTCACCCTCGCTCTCGGCATCGGCGCTAACACCGCGATGTTCAGTTTAATGCAGGGTGTCGTGTTGGCTCCGCTCCAATACGTTAATGCGGATCGTTTGGTAATGGTCTGGGAGAATAATCCACGCTTTCCGCGAACGTGGGTTTCGTACCCTAACTTTCGAGATTGGCAGCGCAGTGCTCGCTCATTCCAGCAAATGGCCGCGTTCAGGCAGGAAGGCGTTGATTTCGCAGGTCCTGGCACCCCCGAACACCTTAATGAGAAAGAAATCTCCTCGGGTCTCTTCAGCACCTTGGGCACGGAATTAACTCTCGGGCGTGAATTCTCGCCCGAGGAAGACCGATTCGGAGGAAACCCGGTTGCCATCATTACCAATCGTCTGTGGAGAAATCGGTTCGAGGGCAGCCCTAAGGCGCTTGGCAAGTTACTAACCCTAGGAGGAGTGGACTACACCATCGTCGGAGTCACTCCGTTCGGAGTGACCGCGTTAGGGTCTCCTCTGGAAGACGACGCTGATGTTTACACGCCGCTGGGCCAGAGCGATCCTCTTATCCTCAACGATCGCGCGGCCCACAACGGAATCTACGCCTTAGCCCGCCTCGCACCTCGGGTGACCTTGGCACAGGCTCAAGCGGAGATCAGCACGATACAGAATGGCCTGGACGATCTCTACCCAGATGCCAATCGAGATTTGGGAATTTACATTGAGCCCCTTAAGCAGTTTGTGGTAGGGGACGCCGGCAAAATGCTTCTCCTGTTGTCGGGAGCCGTAGGGCTCGTCTTGCTGATTGCTTGTGCAAACGTCGCCAATCTACTATTTGCGCGGGCGGCGGTCCGAGTACGGGAGTTTGCTGTTCGCTCGGCGCTTGGAGCGAATCGCGCGCGCTTGGTGCGGCAGCTGCTTACGGAAAGCGTGCTTCTTTCTCTGCTTGGCGCTGGTCTAGGACTCTTGTTTGCGATATTGGGAGTGAAATCGGTCCCGGCGGCGGTCTCGGAAAACTTGCCGCGTAGCGAAAACATCGCTGTGAATGGCCCCGTCCTGCTTCTTACGCTATGTGCGTCGATTGCTGTTGGGATTCTGTTTGGCCTTGCGCCTGCGCTGAAAAGTTGGAACAGCGATCCGCAAGCCTCGCTGAAGGAGGGAGGCCGCGGCTCCACTGTTGCGCATCATCGCACGCAAAGCATTCTCGTGATCGTCCAAATGGCCTTGACCCTGGTGTTGCTGGTGGGCGCGGGCCTATTGTTCCGAACGCTTCGGCGCTTATCGGATGTTAAACCTGGCTTCGACATACAGCACATTATGACCTTCAAGGTCGGAGTTTCGCATTCCTTAACGAAAACGGCCCCGAGCACTCGAACTGCCTATCAGCAGTTGATCGAGCGCATTCGTCAAATTCCTGGTGTGCAGGGGGCCGATTTCACGGGTTCGGTTCCGCTGAATGGCGGCGGGACTATGCCCTTCTGGATTGGCTCGCAGAAGCCGGCTTCGCTTCAGGGCGCTCCTAGGCTAGTGATGTTCCTTACAGGTCCGGATTACCTCCGGACGATGGGAATACCGCTGCTCCGGGGCCGATTTTTCAGCCCCGAGGACACGACCAACTCCTCATGCGTCATGGTCATCGACAGAGTTCTGGCCGACAAATATTTTCCAGACAGTGATCCACTGGGTCAGACGCTATCAGCAGGATTTTCGCCTGTAGGCCCCTGTCGGATTGTGGGCATGGTGGGCCATGTAAAACAGTGGGCGCTAAACGACTCCATCACGGATATTCAAAGCCAGGCCTATTTTCCACTCTACCAAGATCCGGACCAATGGGTGCCACTAAACTATCCCAACATGACGATAGTCGTTCGCACACCGCTCGACGTTGGATCCGTCATGCCTGCAATAAAGAGCGCGGTCTACGGAGCAGGCAGCGACCAGCCGATCTTTAACGTCGAAACCATGCAGCAGATTGTTTCAGAATCGATGTCTTCGCAGCGATTTCCAATGATCCTTTTAGGAACGTTTGCGGTGCTGGCGTTGCTGCTGGCGGCCGTTGGAATTTACGGCTTGATTTCCTATTCGGTGGCACAACGTATTCATGAGATTGGGATACGTGTGGCGCTTGGTGCGCATAAGCGCGATGTTTTTCGGATGGTGGTGGGGCAAGGCCTTGCTCTGGCTCTCGCGGGCCTCGCCATCGGGGTGGTTGCCGCACTGATTCTCACCAGAGTGCTGTCCAGTTTTTCGCTCCTGCTGTATGGAGTCGGCGCGAGCGATCCGGCAACGTTCATCACCGTGTCAGTCATGTTGCTTTTTGTAGCGGTTGTAGCATGTTGCATCCCCACGCGGCGAGCGGTGCGGGTCGATCCAATGGTCGCCTTGCGATACGAATAGTCCAACGCGCATGTAGTGGCATTTGGGTTGCGGCGTACGGAGCTCCCAATCACGGGATGGCCTCAGTTGTACACCTCTCCCATCCCGCCGGCACCCAGCGGCCCGACGATCTCATACGGACCCAGTTTTGTTCCCGCCGCGAGCATCATTTCTTCTTCAGCTCCGCGGTCCAGTTGACGACAACCGTGAATGGTGCGGAGGTTTCCTCGCCCACAGGGACGCCGATCAGGAAGCGCTGGCCATCCGAGGACGCGGCGTACTCGCGCTGGTCCACGCTACCCTGTAACCAAGGACCCGCATCGCGTGGGATTTCAAAAAGTGTTCGGAGCCTACCTGCATCTAAATTCGTCCCGCTATTTATCGGAACTGCCATCAGCTTTCGATCAGGAGCGCGATAGAACAACTCGTGGCCATCACGCCGCCACTCCGCCTGGGTTCCGCCTTCAGTAGAGATTCGCCACTTGCCACGTGACTTAGGATAGCTCGTCACGTAAATCTCGTCTCTCCCCGATTCATCTGAGGCGTAGGACATCCACCGGCCATCCGGCGAGATGCGTCCACCCGTTTCATTGAAAGGCGACCGAAGAAACGGGATAGACTTCCGTTCACCCGACACCGACAGCAGCCAGAGATCATTTTTCGCGCTATCGAATCGCACTGGAACAGCACCCGTACGTCCGTCGACAATAAACCTGAGATTGGCAGCGATACGCCGGCTCGCTTACGAAAAGGGGAAGGTGAGAATCGCCGCGTATTTACTGGTGGTTTGAATGGTGGGCTTGGGTGGACTTGAACCACTGACCTCGCCCTTATCAGGGTTGCGGCCTTCGCCATGTGTTTGCCGCCATCATTGGGGGGCGTGGGGTTCGACCCCTTGACATCATCGCTCTATGTATTTGGTGCTGGTGCTGTCTTTCTGCGTCCGTTCAAAGCAGCCCACGACCGAGATTGAGAGATCGAGCAGCAGAATTGACATAGCCATCGAAGATAGCTAGAATTAGGACGATGAAGATAAGCGTCGCCGAAGCCAAAAACAAACTGCCGAAACTCATCAAGAAAGCCGAGAACGGTGAACGCGTCACAATCTGTCGTCGCGGCAAGCCCGTGGC
>Ga0210399_10002517_pt1 | contig 14253 bp, 16 predicted proteins | sample IncBWC14MmetaG_FD_150865 | JGI IMG/M metagenome (GOLD analysis project Ga0210399, IMG submission 150865) | Forest soil microbial communities from Barre Woods Harvard Forest LTER site, Petersham, Massachusetts, United States - Inc-BW-C-14-M | ecosystem: Environmental > Terrestrial > Soil >... | reverse complement strand
ATCGATGCGCCCAGGGCAAAGCCTGTGCACCGGTGGGAGATCTATCAACGCATCCGTTCACAGAGGCCAGTCGGTGGGTATCGATAGCACCCATTCTGTTCCTTCCATTCGATGGCTCTGGCGGGTGGCTTGTCTGCCGGTTCTTATGTTGCTCGTGATTCTAGAACCCTTGGTTACTCTTGTGTTCGCAGCGCTCGCCTTGTTGGGGCTGCTGACGACGCTCTTCTTCTATCTTGTGGGGCCGCCTGAATTCCCTGTATGGACGATGCTGGCATTGTCGCTAGGTTTTGGCATCGCCTTGGTGCCTTACCATGCATTGATTCGACTGCTGTCGAACACTTAAAGCCGGACGCATTCGACACTCGGGTAGGAACTTAAACTCCCAAAAGGCTCTTTCAATCGAGGTCTGTTGTTTTCTCGCTGAGGGTTACCGAGTCGGGTTCATGTTCACGAAGATATTCACAGTGAGAACAGGTGCGCCGGGTGGGGTCGATTCGATTGTAAATAATTAGGCCATTACATACGCGGCAAAGCCCCAGCTCGACAATATCCCCCTTGGCGAGGCTCCTCTTGAGGAGCATCAGTTCTTCGAATCGGACGTTTGATTGAGGATAATACCCAAGGTACGCATCGTAGATTTCGCATGCCTGCTCGCCATCATCGAGTGCTGTGGAGGGCTTGATCGAAGTCGGGCTCTTAAATAGTGGAAAGAGTGCTGCGAGGGCGGCTGCCTCAGTGCGGCCATGAGACGTACGCAGGAACACATCGAGCGAGCGCGGCGGAGGGCCACGACGGCGAGCATCCTCTGAAATCATCAGACGGCGCCTGAGCGTCTCGAGGCGATTGCGCGAGAGGCCGGTGAATTTGCTGATCGTCTGGGTTCTCACTTCGTGGAAGATCAGCCGCCTCGCTAATTCAAAGCAGCGCAGCTCCCGGATAACCGAATCGTCTTTGCGATGAGCGTCCATTGCCTCATTCCCTGGCGGTCCCAACCGCCATCCAAGCTCTGAAAAGAGAGCCGTCGTTGTGTCAAAAATGAGTCAAAAATAATTGCCTGTAGCGTGACAGATAGTTTCGATATAAACTCGACTGTAAATGGGGCCGCTGGAGAGTTCAACACCGATATTGTGGGACTGCCGCTAGACACTGGTCACTCGGCGCTACCTAGCGTCGATCGGCCGCGGCACCCTATGTCCAACAGTTGTGCTCAATTGGAGGCAGGGTTCATCGGACCGCATGCAAACGAGAAGAAATGTGTCACGTCGACCAAAAGATAAAGCCAAAACAAGGTGAGTCGCCGAGGATCGATAGTTCCCGAGTGATCCATATTCGAACGCGACACGTGATGCTCAATCCTCACCGTAACTACGTGCCTAAGCCGCCAGGCGTGGCGTTTTCGAGCAATAAGGCCAGCCCATGAAGGCCTCGCAGGAACACTCTGATGTCGCCAGGGCGTTGAGCGCAGCGCTTGAGCCTCTGATTGATGTCTGCTTGACCCTCGGCATTACGAGTCCCGAGATCGAGAGCCTGCTGCGGGCTACCTTCGTACAACGCGCCATCGAGAAGCTTCCGCGCCATCGTCGCACTGGATGGGGTCCCAGTGATTCCAAGGTTGGCTTGGCCGCGGGCGTGCACCGCAGCGAGGTGGGACGGATTCGTGCGGCGGGCGGCGCTGCGGGCGCGAAAGGGACGATGGAGAGAAAACAGCGACTGTATTCAAAGGGCGCGCGCGTCCTTTTGGGTTGGACGACCGACCCTCGTTTTATGACCAGCGGTGGACTACCGCTGGACTTACCGATGGAGCGCAGCAAGCAGCGTCGGAGCTTTGAGGACTTGGTCGATAAATACGCCCCGGGCAATCATCCAGGAAGTGTGCTGAAAGAACTACGCCGCCGAGGTAACGTCGACTTGCTAAATGACATTGTTCGATTCAAGGGTACGACGACCCGATCGAGCGGTCTTACGAAGTCGAATGTCGCCGGCGTCGCGCTCCGGATCAAGCATCTCGGGGACACCTTGGTTCACAACATTGTGAGTGCCCAGCAATCCCGTCTATACGCAGAAACAAAGACCTTAAGTCTGGACGTCGAGCAGCTTGCGCTTATCCGAGCCGTGCTCGAAAGACGCGCGAAGACCTTTATCACAGCCTTGGAGAGTGAGTGCCAGACTCGAATCGTCACCGGCGTCAGCGGAAAGGCGAAACGGATGGGCGTGAGCGTGTTCGCGTGGGAAGAAGATTAGCTAAAACCGGCGGCCTGGAGTTGTTGGCCGCGACTTAATGGGTACTAGCGAGCTGGGATGCCCTTAAAAGGGAATGCATCATGGCAAGGAAGAAGGCGGCGGAAAACGCGAGAAACGGCTCTGTAGGGGCCGCTCGCGCGACGCTTTCGGGTCGTGCTGCGATCGAGGCACTGACACTAGAACTATACGGGGATATCGGTGCGGCGCTCAAGAAATATGGGCTCTCACCCGGAGAACAAAAAAAGATCTTTGTGCAATCGCAGCGCAAGTCGAAAATCAAACAAGTAAGCGTCGAGCTTCTGGGGCAGATTAGGCCGCTAAGCGATCTTCTGACGACCTGGTTTGAAGAAGTACCGTATGTCGACTCCGCGGGAGCACCTCGGGTGCTCAAAGTCGAGGGTCAAGGCGCAACGTTTGAGGCTCTGGCAAGGCGGTTTTTGCCCGAAGTTCCCCTCGCAGACGTGGTCGCTCTTGCCTGTCGCACCGCGAATGTCGGGACGCTTCCCGGGGGGCGAATCGCTCTTTACGGCGACGCAATGGTCAATTTAAGGAGAAGCAGAGACGGTGTGCTCGCGCAAAACATTCTGCACGTGAGACAGATTTTCGACACTTGTCTCTACAACGCTCAGCGGGATCCGGACGATGACAAACCCGGTCGCCAGGAACGCATTGTGACTCATGTGTTGAGCACCTTGGAGTTTGAGAAATTCCAGGGAGAAGTTCGAGGGCAACTGCATGATCTGTGCGAAAGATTCGATCGGCTGCTGAAGTCCGCTGCCGAGCGCTCCACCCGTCAGAAACAGCCGCGCGGCCAGGCCGGCATTGGCATCTACGTCTACTACAACGACCCTACGAAGCCGCGGTCGCAACATCGTAAGGGCGAGCAATAATGGCCTCAGTACACGTGAGAAGGAGTTCCAAGACGGGGTCACCCTCGGTCGGCCTCAAGCGTAATCGTCGGGGAGCCACGCCGTTGGTCACGCAAATGGCCGAAGATTTGGCGGTGGAGTTGTACACGCTGGTAAGACTCGCGCTCGGTGAATTTGGGGTGATGCGCGTGCAGCAGTTGCGGGCGCTGGAGCGCTCCGGACCCTTAAAGACCTCCCCGAATGTAAGCGGCCGGATACTGCGCGCCCAATTGGGAGTGGGGGAGATACTCCTGGAATGGTCGCGAAAAGCACCCTACCTCGATTCGGAAGGTAAGCCGCGCGTTCTTTCTATCGCTGGTCCGGGCGCGACATTCGAAAGCCTGGCACAAAGGTTTCTGCCCAACCTACCCTTAGAGGAAGTCGTTGCGCTGGCGTGCGAGAACTCCGAAGTGCTAACCCGCCCGGGAAAGCGGATTGCGCTCTTGGGAAGCATTCTGGTCAAACCGGGAGACACCCGAGAAAAATATCTCGCGCACGCGATACGCCAAATCGATCAACTTCTGCAGACGTTGCTCCACAATTGGCGCGTGAAACGCAATAGTACCGAAAAAGGTCGCATGGAAAGAGTGGTGATTGGTGTGATCTCGCGCGCTAACTTTAAGCCCTTTATGGACGAACTGCGCCCGCAGATTTACGATTTGCTGCTGCGCGTGGATTCTTCCATTGAGCGCAATCAACCCAAAACGGCTCGGAGCTTCGGTGCCGCAACCGCAGTGAGTGTCAGCGTGAACGTGGGTCAAGAGGATGATTTAGAACGGGCCGGGATGGACACCTCGCTGGCGACGATCGCTAAGAAGCGCGCGAAACCCAAGAAGCGCACGAGGGCACCCAAAATCAAGTAAGCCCTCATCGGCTTCGCGCCGGTGCCTGACATGGCGCGCTGCGCTGCAGAGGAACGCGTGACGATCGCCCGTCGCTCCGTTGCGACCTCCAAATTCCGCTTCAAAACAGAGAATCGCGCTTGCAAAGAGCCAAGAAACGCGGTACACAATAATTGCCACAAAAGTGACAATTAATATTTTCTGCAAAATCTGCGTCTCTTTAAGGACGGCATTGGATGAGAGCGGAAGGCTCTGAATCAATTCAAGGATGCGATACACGCAGGCTGCCTGCTGCGCGCGTTAGGAGGGGAATGGAGGGCTCTCCGGTTAAGGCAAGGCTTCTTGAGACCACGGTGCATCGATTGAATGAACGCGCCCTGACGTTGCTGACCAAAGCGGCTCAGGCGGGCGATTGGACGGCATCTTGGAAGCAGATTCTCCCGTTGTGGGCTCACGCAAGCGAGGGCACGTTGGGTCGCGCAGCGCGTTGTCCCATGGTGCTCCTGGATTTCAATTTTCAGCGCATCGCGTGGTGGAGTCGGGTGATCGCCGCTCGACCGTTTGAAGACTCTCGACAACCGCGAATGAGCACATTTCACACCGACGAGGCGGTACCTCTCGCGCGCGATCTACTGCTCGAAGCGTGGAGTGCCGCTCGTTCCTTATCTCCCATCTCGAGCCTGGTGTTTGGCATGGCGCCGGAGGTTACCACGCTCATCGCGCGCCTCTCGCCCCGCGATGTGGATCATGTGGTCGTGCACGAAATCCAGGAGCTGCGGCCTCGCTGGGAGCATCGGCCCATGTTCTGGAAGGAATTATTCGATGCGGCAACGGAAACGGACGATCAGATTCTCGCCAATGTGCATCTGCACTGCCTTCAGCTTCTGGGGGGCGAACACGCCTCGACGCGCGACAAGCCGCTGGCAACGGCTAATGCGGCAAAAGGACAGGTGATCGAAGCCTCGGTTGAATAAAGTAAACAGCGAAGCGCCGATTAAGCTTTGCTCGTTTGAGTTTCACTGAAAATACCGCGAAACCCTCGCCAACTTTGGCTCATCACCGTGTTGTGATAGCTGCAAATTGGATAGGGGGCAAAACCATGATATCGGTCGAATCGGCGTACAAGGGTCGCGGTCTAATGTTGCTCGCCGGATGGCTCGTTATCCCGGAGTTGGCGTTCGCACAGACCTCTCCGTTTTTGACGGGCGCCACCTCCCTACAAACAAACATCCTCGCGTGGCTGACACCCATTGCCATCATCCTGGTCATGGTGGCGGGCGGCCTCGCGATGGCTGGTCGCGCCTCTTGGGGCTGGTTTATCGGCCTTGTCATCGGTATTCCGATTGCCTTTGGCGCGCCGCAAATTGTCACCTGGGTCCGCGGGATGTTCGGCACCTAAAGCGAGATGGCACATGCGACATCGCAACGATGGGCTCATTTCCGATCCGCTCTTTATCGGAGCTACGCGCCCCTCCATGCTCTGGGGTGTTACGTATTCGGCCGTGATGCTCAATGCCATGTGCATCATGGAACTATTCTTGCTGACAAAAAACCTCCTCATTCTGCTCCTGGCGGCTCCGATTCACGGCGTGTGCATGCTGCTCTGCGCCCGCGATGCGCGTTTCTTTGATCTGGTGCTGTTGTGGGGCCGAACAAGGCTGCCGGCATTTCTGGCGAACCTTCGGTATTGGAAGGCAAGTAGCTATAGCCCCCTGATAGTTGATTTACCCGACGCCCGAGGGTTTCGGCGACGCGGTGTCGCGTCGTGAACACGCTAAGCCGTTCGAAGGCACTACGCCGAGAGCCAACGGCGGATAAGAATATTCCCTATACCGCGCACGTCTCTGAGCGCGTCGTAAAGACTCGCCAAGGTGACTACGTTCAAGCCTTTCGACTCGGGGGCGCGAGCTTTGAGACAGCTGATGATGAGCAGCTCAACAACTGGCACGAGCGACTCAACGTTCTGTGGCGAAACATCGCCCGGGAGAGCGTCGTTTTGTGGACTCACGTCATTCGCCATCGCGACGCGGTGAGAATCGGTAACGCTCATCCGCCGGGGTTCGCCCGGGATCTTAAGGCTAAGTACCTTGAGCGACTGTCTTCCGAAACCTTGATGGTCAATGAGCTCTACATATCCGTCGTGTACCGTCCTGCCGCCGGTCTTGCCGTGGGCGCCGCTTCGAGGTTCTTCTCCAAGAGTCGCCCTGCAGAAGCGCGATTGGAGCTTAAGGACTCACTGGATGCGTGCGAGAAGCTCGCGCAAACCCTTTTAAGTTCGCTGGCCCGCTACGAGCCGCAAAGTTTGGGCGTCTATGCATGGGAGGGCCGTCAATGCTCGAGCCTGCTCGAGTTCTTTGGAGTACTACTTAATGGCGAATGGCAGCGAGTCGCGTTACCGCGTGCACCGATTGCCGAGGTGCTCGCCACCACACGTCCGCTTTTTGGTTTTGAGACGATCGAGTATCGCACGCCCACGCGAACGCGCTTAGGCGCCATGCTTGGGATTATCGAGTATTCCACGCCGACAGTAACCGGGGTTTTCGATGCACTGCTGTCGACGCCGTTTCCCTGGGTGCTCACGCAGTCCTTTGCATTCTTAAAAAAGGCCAGCGCCCAAGGATTGCTTCAGCGTCAATACAACCGGATGCAGAGCGCAGCGGATTTTGCGGTGAGCCAAGCCGAGGAGCTTCGCGACGCACTCGATGAACTTACGAGTAGCGAGTGGGTGATGGGCGAGCATCACCTTTCCTTGCAGGTGCTGACCGAATTCATCGAGCACGTTGACTTAAGTGTGCGCGATCGGGAATTGAAGCTCTTGAATGACAACCTCGCCCGTGCTCGCACCGTGCTTGCCGACAATACCGGCATGACCATTGGGCGGGAGGACCTCGCACTCGAAGCGGCTTTTTGGGCTCAATTGCCCGGAAACTTCGCGTTTCGCCCTCGCAAGGCGCCGATCACCTCGCGCAATTTTGCCGCCATGTCGAGCTTTCACAATTTCCCTGCTGGCCGAGCGACGGGCAACTATTGGGGCGAGGCGCTCACCCTTTTCGTAACGGCTGCCGGTACGCCGTACTACTTCTCCTATCACGCCTCGGATCCGTTAGACCCGGAAGGGGGTACAAAGAAGGACATCGGCCACGCGTTGATCATCGGACCCACGGGTTCCGGCAAGACCGCTCTCATTGCCTTTACCTTGTGTGAACTGCAGGCCTTTGGCGTGACCTCAGTCCTTTTCACTAAAGACCGCGATACGGAGATCTGCATCCGTGCCTTAAAGGGGCGGTACTATCCGATTCAACTCGGCGTTCCCACCGGCTGGAATCCGTTTCAGCTCAAATCCTCCGCCGCCAACCTTCAATTCTTAAACGACCTCGTGCGCCGGCTCGCGAGCCGGGCGGATCGGCCTCTCACAATCACCCAGGAGAATGAGCTCACCGAGGCCATCCGTTCGGTCATGAGCTTTGAGCCTGGCGATCGGCGCCTAGGGCGGGTGCTCGATTACTTGGATTCGACGGAACCCGAGGGCGTGTATGTGCGCTTGAAGCAATGGTGCCATGCGCGCCGGAGCGATGAGCAGGATGGGCCTTATGCCTGGATCTTCGATAACGCTCAAGACTCGCTCATTGACGCATTAGGGAGTGCCTTGACGACCGGATTTGATGTCACGGAATTTTTGGATAAGCCCATAATCCGCACGCCCATCAACATGTACCTGTTTCACGTAACAGAGCAGCTGATCGATGGCCGGCGTTTCGCTCTTTTCATCGCGGAGTTCTGGAAGGCACTTGATGATGAGTATTTCGGGGCGTTCGCGAAGGATCAGCTGAAGACCATTCGAAAGAAAAACGGCTTCGTGGTCTTGGACTCCCAGTCCCCGAGCGATGCAATCAAGCATCCGCACAGCCGCACGTTGATCGAGCAGACGCCCACGAAGATTTGCTTCCCCAATCCCGATGCGAGCCTCGAGGACTATGCAACCGATGCGGGACTTAATTTGACCGAGCGCGAATACCGCTTGATCAAGCAAGACATTCCAACGGGGTCGCGCATGTTCTTGGTGAAACAGGGCCATAACTCGGTCGTCGCGAAACTCGACCTCAAAGACTTCGATGCCGAGCTTTCGGTGCTCTCAGCACGTAAGGCGAACATCGAGCGCATGCATCGATTGATCGATAAGCGAGGCGAGGATCCACACGAGTGGTTACCGCATTTTATGGGAGGGCAAGGCAGCTGATGGTGACGGTTGGTAGTTATCTTGAAGGAGAGTGTCATGAAAAAACGGGTTTGGATGGTCTTTGCAGCGATTGTCTCGATGGGGGTTTGCTCGATGGGTCAGGCGCAATTCGCGGTTATTGATGTCGGGGCGATCATGCAGCTCGTCAAGCAGGTTACGACCCTTGAGCAGCAGCTGCAAACCGCTCAAGCGACGCTCACAAGCGCGCAACAACAATTTCAAGCCATGGTCGGCAACCGCGGGATGCAAAACCTGCTCTCTGGCGTCAATCGCAATTATCTGCCTTCTAACTGGACCCAGCTCATCGGAGCCGTCGGCCAAACGGGTGGGGCCTACCAGGCGCTCTCGGCTGGTGTTCAAAGCTTGATGATGGCCAATGCGGTCCTCACACCGCAACAAATAGCGTCCCTTTCGCCCGCCGAGCAGACTCAGTTGCAAACGGCGCGGCAGTCCGCCGCTCTCTTGCAGTCAACCTCCCGCCAGGCGCTCGACAACACGAGCACCCGCTTTGCGTCCCTTCAGCAACTCATCAGTGCGATACCGAGTGCGGCGGATCAGAAGGGGGCCTTAGATCTTCAGTCCCGAATTCAAGCGGAGCAGGCCATGCTTCAAAACGAGAACACGAAGATGGCGGTGCTTTATCAGACGCTCGAAGCACAGGAGTGGGCACGCAAGCAAAGTGCACGCGAGCAAGTGGTCGCAGGCGTGGGGTCGCTGCGCACGTTGCCGGCCCTCAATTTACCGTAAGGGAAATCGATCATGAAGTTTCGGCCCGGTGTACAGCGCGCGCGGAAGTGTTTAGGGCTCGTCATCACGATAGCGAGCGCCGCCGCCTGTGCACCGGCGCCGGATCGGGCACTACACACGGTCGAAGAGTACCGACACGACGCGAAGCTTCGAGACCTTACCTTCGCTCGTTGTCGCAATGATCCGGCCTCAAGCGACTCTAAGCCCGACTGCATCAATGCCCGCGAGGCCGAGCGGCTGGAGGGAGTGGGATCGCTGCGGAAATTGGCGCCGCTTGAGCTTGCCAATCCCAATGCGCACACCGATTCCACACCGCAAGATTCGAAGGCAAGGAATTAACCCATGGGCTTCTTTGCAACCTTCAGTACGTGGCTCAATGGCCTTCTGTCCACCTATATCGCCACGAACACCGCGCGCGTGGCGTCACTTCTACAGCCCGCGATCGTGACGTTCGCGACTCTTTACGTGATGATCTGGGGCTATTTGCTCCTCACGGGAAAGATCGAGGAGCCCTTCGTGACGGGGATCAAGCGCATTGTCACGCTCGCGGTCGTGTTGGGCGCGGCGCTTAATCTCTGGCTCTACAACGATGTGATTGTTGACACCTTTTTTAACGCGCCGGGTGCACTCGCTGCGGGCATCATCGGCGCGTTTGATTCGGTTGGCATCATCGACAACATCATATTTACGGGTGGTGATGCGGCGAGTCTTTTGCTTCAGAAAGGCGGTCTGTTCGAAGGCGATCTCTCCTACTACATTGCAGGCTTTGCGGTGTACTTGATCGTCGGACTGACGGCGATCTACGCGATGTTCCTGCTGGCACTGTCGAAAATTGCGCTCTGCATACTGCTCGCCTTGGGGCCGCTCTTTATCGCCTTTCTCCTCTTCGAGACCACCAAGCGCTTCTTCGAGGCGTGGATCGCACAGATGGCGAACTACGCCTTCGTGACGATATTAACCGTACTAGTCGCGGCGCTGATGATGAGTCTTGTCACCACTGCTGCGCAAGCGGCGGTCGCGCGGGGCGGCAGCATTCAGATTGCCGATGCGGTGCGGGTGTGCCTGGCGGCAGGACTTACCTTCCTCATCATGCGCCAGGTGATGCCGATGGCCTCGGGGCTCGCGAGCGGACTGGCTTTGAGTTCCTTTGGCGCGGTCAGCGCGCTTCTCGCCTGGGGATTGGGGCGCGCGACGGGGCATACCGGACAGTTCGCGCGGGGGCTCATCGATCGGGACACCGCGCGCTCGGATGCCTTGAGCCGCAAGGCCGGCTTTTATCTCGGGCGCGGTGCACGGGCAGGCGCGACCGGGGCGGTGCGGCTGATTGCACGGCCCAATACGATCCGGCAGACCTAAAAAGGGGTGCTCGATGACTAGACTCCTGATCATTGTTCTTTTCGCGCTGGTGAGTGCTTGTCAGCACGAAGCATCACGCGTCCGCTGCGATTCAAAATTGCAGCCCATCAATGCCCCCGCACCGATCGTGAAGGCGCCTGCGGCAACAGGTGCGCCCACGCCATGACCAAAGATCCTATGCAAGCCTATTTTGACGAAGCCGCTTCGTGGGATCGCGATCGCGTGGCTATGCAGCGTCGCAGTGCCCTCACTGCCTGGTGGGTCGCGGGTGCCGGCTGGATTGCTTCGCTCGCGCTCGTGGCGGTGCTCGCGATCCTGATGCCCTTGAAACGCGTCGAACCCTTTGTGATACGGGTCGACAACGCCTCTGGGATGGTGGATGTGGTGCCCGTGTACGTGGGGCATGAGGCGATGCCGGAGACGGTGAGCCGGTACTTTCTCTCCCACTACGTGACGGTGTGCGAGCGATTCAACTTCCCGACCGCGGAATCGGATTATCAAGAATGCGGGGCTTTCCATACGCCACAGCGCAATCAAATCTGGTATGCGGCCTGGGCGAAGACCAATCCGAACTCGCCGTTGAACCTCTACCGCGATGGGACGACGGTCGAGGCCCGCGTGACCTCGGTGAGCTTCTTTACGCGCTCGGATGGGGTGACCGATGTGGCCCAGGTTCGCTACGTCAAGGCGAAGCGCCAAGCAGGAAGTAGTGATGAGCAGAATAGCTACTTCATCGCCAGCATTCGCTATGCGTTTGTGAGTCCGCCGAGTGAGCCAGCGATGCGTCGCTGGAACCCGTTGGGCTTTAAGGTCATCGACTTTCGCTCGGAACCCGAAGCCTTACCGCCGGCGCAAAGTGTTGTTGCGGCGGGTGAGAAGAGTGGGGGCTCCACATGAGAGACCGCTCCCTCACCTTCAGTGCCTGGACGGTTGCGCTTGTGCTTGGCATGAATGGGCTGATTCACGCCGAGTCATTGCCGATGCGCGGACCCACCGATTCGCGCATCCGCACGGTTTTATACAGTCCGGACGATGTGTATCGGCTGTATGGATTTGTGGGTTATCACTTGGATCTTGAGTTCGCATCGGATGAGGCCTTCGTGGGCTTAAGTGCGGGGGATCCTGAAGCTCTGACCTATAGCGCTCACGAGAATGTGCTGACGCTCCGCCCCAAAGCGGCAAGCTCGCAGATGAACGTTACGGTATCGACAACTAAGCGCCGCTACTATTTTGAATACACCATCGCAGCGCGCTCAACCAGCCGCTTTGCCGATGAGGTGATGTACGCGGTGCGCTTTATGTATCCCGCGAGTCCGGCCAAGGACTCCTTGAGCCCCGAGGAGCGCGTTGCGCGCGATCTCGCACTTGCGCAAAAAAATAAGCCTCGGAATGTAGATTACTGGTTCTGCGGCGATAGCACGATGAAACCGACTGCGGCGTCCGACGATGGCGTGCATACGCGACTAACCTTTGCCGCGAAGGCGGAGCTTCCGGCGATTTTCGTGAGCAACGGCGATGGTTCCGAATCGCTCTTGAATTTCAACATGGACTCAGGCGATGTCGTTATTCATCGCGTAGCGCCAAGATTCATCGTGCGCCGCGGCCGCCTGACCGGCTGCATCGTCAATAAAGGCTTTGCGGGGAGCGGCGAGAGATTAGATTCGGGCACCATCGCCCCCGAGGTGACCCGCGAACGCAAGGACACTTCCCCATGAATCCGGAACCGACACGCGCCGACAACACCCTTGAAGCGTCAATGTTAAGCGCGGCGGCTGCGTTCGAAGCGTCGTTGAAGACCGAAGAAACGGGGCACCGTGGAGAAACCCAAGAGCCCGCAAGTGATTTCGATGAACTCGCTGGCGAGCGAGGCGAAAGCGGTTTGCATCGCGCGCGGTCCTTACAATCCCGTGCAAGCCAAGTGCTGGCATTGAGTTTGATGGGCGCCCTCGCGGTTGGGCTCTTGGGGTGGTACTACGTCCATACCTTCGCCTCACGTGGTACGGCCCAGCGCACCGCGCAGACCGCCTCGCGCAACCAGGCGACGGGGGATGCACCGCTCCCGAGCCTGGGTCCGATTACACTTCCCGAAATCCCGGTCGAGAAGGTCTTAGGGCCAGCGCCTGACGAGCCGCGCATTGACCACGAGACGAACTTAGGTCTAGCCAGTGCCACATCGCCGGTTGGCGCATCGTCTCAGCCAGCACTGAAGTCCCCTGCCGAGATCGCCTTGGATCGGCGATTGACGGGACCTGCGTTCTCTCGCAAAAGCGACAGTGATTCCGGATCGGCGGCATCGCTGCCGACCGAGAGTTCAAGCGCGACTCTCTTAGGAACACCGGCCGGACCCGTGGGCGAGCGCGAGCCTGCGGCCGGGACAGGGACTGCAGGTCTCTCGGAGTTATTGAAGCCGAGTCTCACCCCCGCGGTGCGCGCGCAGGTGCTGCCGACGCAAAGGTTGTTGCTGCCAAAGGGGGCCTTCATCGATTGCACCTTGGAGACCGCGCTGGATTCCACGTTGCCGGGAATGACGACGTGTATTACTGCGACCGATACCTTCAGTGCCGACGGCTCCACCGTGCTTCTGGAACGGGGGACGAAGCTTGTGGGCGAGACCAGGGGTGGCGTTAGCCAAGGCGCTGCGCGAGTCTTTGTGCTCTGGTCGGAGGCGCGAACGCCCACCGGTGTCGTGATTCCCTTAAGTTCACCCGGGACCGACGAACTCGGACGTTCGGGTCTTGCGGGGAACGTGAATCGCCACTTCTTCCAGCGTTTCGGGGCCGCGATTCTCATTTCGCTCATCAGCGGCGCCGTCCAAGGTGCCGTTGCCTCGCAGAGCAATGGCAGCACGGTCATTTATAACCCCTCGGGCTCGCAGGACGTCATGACCCAGGTCTTGAAAGACACCATCAACATTCCACCGACCATCACCAAAAATCAGGGGGATCGAATCGAAGTCTTGGTGGCACGAGATCTTGATTTCAGGTCCGTGTATGAACTTAAGTCCCGCGCACCCTGAAATCCTCGTCCCCCGCGTGCGCCAACCCACCGAGGTGGACGTCGCCCGCATTCCTGCACGGGCTGAAGCGTCGGCCCTCGATTTGACCTTAAGGGCATTAAAGCCCCTTCTCGCGCAGCGCGAGGTGACCGAGCTTTGCATCAATCAGCCCGGAATCGCGTTCCTGGAAACTCGCCAAGGTTGGCAGCGGGAGCGAGTGCCATTTGCGGATTTTGAGTGGTGTCGGCGCCTGGCAAAGCTGGTTGCGAATTCGACCCGGCAGCGGATCGACGAGGAGTCCCCGCTCCTCTCCGCTTCCTTACCCAGTGGCGAGCGCATTCAGATGGTATTGCCGCCGGCGACGAGCGCGGGATGTGTCGCAATTACGATTCGTCGGCCCTGCGATGAGGTGCGGTCCATCGAATCCTTAAGCGCGAGCGGGATCTTTCGCGCTACCCGGCGAGCCAGTGACGCCTTGGATGAGACGGAGACTGAACTCTTGCGGCTCCTAGAGGCGCAGGAATATGAGTCCTTCATGCGCTTAAGCGTACTCGCCCGTAAGAATATCTTGGTTTCGGGCCCCACCGGGTCCGGGAAAACCACGTGGACCAAGGCGCTGATTCGCGAAATCCCCTTGGATGAGCGCCTGATCACCATCGAGGATGCGCGGGAGCTCGTACTCGATCACCCGAATCACGTCCGGCTTTTTTATTCGAAGGACGATCAGGGACTCTCAAGGGTGACGCCGAAGCAGTTGCTCGAGTCCTGTCTTCGCATGAAACCGGACCGCATCTTGCTCGCGGAACTTAGGTCCGAGGAGGCGTTTGACTACTTAAGAAACGTCAACAGCGGCCACCCAGGCTCGATCACGAGCGTGCATGCCGCGAGTGCGGAATTGGCGTTTGAGCAATTGGTGCTGGTTGTAAA
>Ga0210399_10002515_pt1 | contig 14254 bp, 14 predicted proteins | sample IncBWC14MmetaG_FD_150865 | JGI IMG/M metagenome (GOLD analysis project Ga0210399, IMG submission 150865) | Forest soil microbial communities from Barre Woods Harvard Forest LTER site, Petersham, Massachusetts, United States - Inc-BW-C-14-M | ecosystem: Environmental > Terrestrial > Soil >... | reverse complement strand
CATCGTTATGTCTCAACTCTCCGGCTCGCTCACGCTCTGGGTTCTCCTCCCTGTACCCATCGTCGCCGTGGTTGTGCAGCACTTCGGAAAGGTAATTCACGAGCTCTACGAAAAAATTCAAGCCTCCCTCGCAACGCTTTCCGCGAAAGTGCAAGAAAATCTTGCCGGCGTCCGCGTGGTGCGCGCCTACGCGCAGGAAGAAGCCGAAATTCGCGGCTTTGACGAACCTAACCGCGAGTACGTCTCGCGCAACGTGAAATTGATCCGCACCTGGAGCATGTTTATGCCTTCGCTCCAAGCCCTCATCGGCATAACGTTTCTGATTGTTTTGTGTGTGGGTGGCCACCTCGTTCTTCGCGGACGAATTTCTTTGGGCGCCCTAATCGCCTTCTACAGTTATCTAGGCATCTTGGTGTGGCCGATGATCGCGCTCGGTTGGGTCACCAACATTTTTCAGCGCGGCGCGGCCTCCATGGGCCGGCTGAATTACATTCTCGCAGCCCAGCCGCAGATCGACGACCGTGCCGCCGCCATTCCCGCCGAGCAAAAAGTCGAAGGCGACATTGAATTTCGCAACCTCACATTTGCCTATCCGACGACCATGGCCGGAGGCAGCGCGAATGCCGGCGGAAATGGCAACCGCCCCGCGGATGGAGTTCTCCGCGACATCAACCTGCGTATTCCTGCCGGCTCGACGCTTGCGATTGTCGGGCCTACCGGCAGTGGGAAAACCACTCTGGCCGCACTCGTCGCGCGCCTGTGGGAAGCGCCCGACGGCGCCGTGCTTATCGATGGCCGCTCCATTCGCGAATGGCCACTCGACACGCTGCGCCGCGCGATCGGTTACGTCCCACAAGACACCTATCTCTTCAGCGAAACGGTTGGCGAAAATATCGCCTTCGGTTTGCCTAAATTCGATCTGGAGCGCGTGCGCGAAGCCGCGGAAGTCGCGAGCCTCGATGCCGACGTCCAGGAATTCCCCGCGAAGTACGACACGATGGTCGGCGAGCGAGGCATCACGCTTTCCGGCGGCCAAAAACAGCGCACCGCCCTTGCGCGCGCGATTGTACGAGACCCGCGCATCCTGATTCTCGACGACTCGCTCTCGAGTGTCGACACGCAAACGGAAGAACGAATTCTTAGCCGTCTGCGCGGAATTATGCGGGATCGCACCACGATTCTAATCGCGCACCGCACTTCGACCGTCCGCGACGCGGATCAAATCGTCGTGTTGCACGATGGGCGCATCACGGAGCGCGGCACTCATGACGAACTTCTCTCGCGCGGCGGCTATTACGCCGACCTCTATCAGAAACAGTTGCTGGAAGAAGAGCTCGAACGGGCATGAGCGATATGCACGAAGAAGAGAAGCTCGGCAAAGCTTACGACGCACAATTGCTGCGGCGGCTGACGCGATATCTGCGGCCGTACAAGTGGCATGTAGTGCTGGCATTGACCCTTGTGGCGGTTGTGACTCCGCTCGAACTGGCGCCCCCCTGGCTCTTCATGGTGGCCATCGACAGCTTCCTCACACCCACCTTGAGCCACTTCATTCCAGAGAGTGTGGCATGGCGAGGCATCGAGTGGACCAGTTTGGTCTTCCTCCTCATGCTGGTCTCCGATTTCCTCGCGCAATACGCGCAGATTCGCATCATGCAGCGCGTCGGCCAGCAAACCATGTACGACATGCGCCGCGAAATCTTCGCGTACATCCAGCGCATGCCGATGAGCTACTTCGACCGCAACCCGGTTGGCCGCCTCGTGACGCGCGTGACTACGGACGTCGACGCTTTGAACGATCTCTTTGCCGCCGGCGTTGTAACGATGATCAACGATTTCTTTCTCCTCGCCGTCATGGCCGCGTATCTGTTCTCAGTGGACAGGCGCCTCGCGCTCGATGCTTTCGCCGTGCTGCCCTTCATATTCGTTGTCACCTATTTCTTCCGCAAGTTCGTGCGCGATGCCAATCGCCGCATTCGCACCGCTATCGCGCGTATCAACGCTTTTCTCCAGGAATACATTTCCGGGATGAGCGTGGTGCAGATATTCAACCGCGAGCGCAAAGCCCGTTTCGAATTCGCGAACCGCAATCGCGACAACATGCTGGCCTGGCGCGACGCCATTCTCGCCTTTGCGCTCTTTTATCCGGCGGTCGAGTTTCTCAGCGTCGCGACGATCACCTTGATCTACTGGTCCGGGGGTAACCGCGTGCTGTCCGGCGGCCTCAGCCTTGGCGTGCTGACTGCCTTCACGATGTATGCCACGCGCTTTTTCCGTCCTATTCAGGACCTCAGCGAAAAATTCAACATCTTGCAATCCGCCATGGCCGCTTCCGAACGCATCTTCAAGCTGCTGGATGAGCCCATTACCATTGATTCCGCCCCTCAATGCGTGCGCCTGGAATCTCCACGCGGCGAAATCGAGTTCCGCAACGTCTGGTTCAGTTACCGTGATGTCCCCGAGCCTGCCGACGAAGACTGGGTTCTTCGCGACGTTTCCTTCCGCGTCGAGCCGGGCCAGACTCTCGCCATTGTCGGCCACACCGGCGCCGGAAAAACCACTCTCATTTCCCTGCTGCTGCGTTTTTACGACGTTCAGCGCGGCCAGATTCTTCTCGATGGCGTAGACATTAGAAAAATCAACATCCAAAACCTGCGCCAGCAATTTGGCATCGTCTTGCAAGACTCGTTTCTTTTCACAGGAACGATTGATTCGAACGTCCGCCTCGGTTCCCATGGCATCGATCGCTCGACAGTGGAAAAGGCCATCGACGAAATCGGCCTCGGCGAATTTGTCCGTGCGCTGCCCGAAGGCATCGACACGAACGTCAACGAGCGTGGTTCCACGCTATCGGTAGGCCAGCGCCAACTGATCTGTTTCGCGCGAGCGCTCGCTCACAATCCTCGCTTCCTCATCCTCGATGAAGCCACCTCGAGCGTCGACACAAAAACCGAGCTGCAAATTCGCGAAGCCCTCAACCGTCTGCTTTCCGGCCGCACATCGCTGGTTATCGCTCATCGCCTGAGCACCATTCAATACGCCTCGCGCATCCTCGTTTTTCACAAAGGCCGCCTCCGCGAACAAGGCGCCCACCAGGAACTCCTTGCCCAGCGCGGTATTTACTACCGCCTCTACCAGCTCCAGTACAAGGAGCAAGAGCTCGGCCTGCCGGAGGACCCGCGCGACTCCGCCGGGCATCTCGCGGACCAGCCCCGCGGTCCGCTCTCCGCTCCTCAGCCCGCTTCGGATTGAGTGCCGCTCCGGCCGCGCATGCCACCGATTCCGCTCTTAATCTCCGCAGGCGAAGCTTCAGGAGATATGTACGCCGCCCGCCTCGCGGCCGCGCTGCAAAAGCGCATGGACGTCGCCCTTTTCGGCATGGGCGGCCCGCAAATGCGCACAGCCGGCGTTGAGGTCGTGATCGATTACTCCGAAGTCTCGGTCGTGGGCATCACGGAAATTCTCAGCCACTTGCCTTCGCTCATCCGCGCCATGCGCCGCCTGGTTTCGGAAGCGGGGCGACGCAAACCTCCTTTTGCGATACTCACCGACTTTCCCGGTTTTCATCTCCGCCTCGCTCGCAAACTGCGTCCCCTTGGCGTCCGCAACATTTATTACATCTGCCCGCAGTTCTGGGCGTGGCGGCCCTGGCGAGTGCGCGTTGTTCGCCGCCGTTTTGCGCAAGCTCTGTGCATTTTTCCATTCGAAGAGGCCTTCTTCGGCAGCGCAGGCGTCCCTACAAAATTTATCGGCCATCCGCTCGTCGGCGCCGTGCAGGCCACGCAATCCCGCGAAGATTTCTGCCGGCAGCACAATCTGGATCCTCGCCAACCAATCGTCACTATCTTGCCCGGCAGCAGGCACGCCGAATTGGCGCAACACATGCCTGTGATTCGTGAAGCTTGCCAGCGCGTCCAGGAGCAGCGCCCAGCCCAGTTTGTCATCGCCGCAGCCGCTCGCGGTAACATCAACGACTTACAAAAAGGCTGGCACAGCGCGCTTAACGTTTGCGTCGTCGAAAGTCAGACCTACAACGCGCTAGCCGCCGCCGATGCCGCGATTGTTTCGAGCGGCACGGCCACGGTCGAAGCCGCGCTTCTCAACACCCCCATGGTCGTCGTCTATCGTGTGACACCGCTCACAGCTCTGCTCGCCAAGCCCCTCGTTCGTACGTCTTATTTCAGTATGGTGAACTTGATCGCGGGGCGCCGCGTCGTTCCGGAGCTGATTCAAAAGGACTTCACTGCGTCCAAGGTCGCCCAGGAGGTCCTGCGCCTCCTCAACGACCCGCTGGCCCGCGAAGAGCTCCGCGCCGGCCTCGCGGAAGTCCGCGTGCGCCTGGGGCCTCCGGGAGCCGTCGACCGCGCCGCCGATGCCATCGCCGCCCTTCTCGCGAGTGTCTCTGGCAACACTTAGGCGGGTCTCTGCTATCCTATATAGGCAGAATGGTGTCGGTCTGCACCCCAGTGAAAGGTGCCCCATTTTGAAAGACCACTGATTGAAAGGTAGTTTGATGCCCCTCCGCCGAAAAATTTGTGCCCTGTATGCAATATTGCTTGTCGTCACGCTCGTCTGCGCGGTTACGCCGCTCCGCGCCCAGGCGCCACGGCCCGTCGGTTTTCTCGCCGACAACTACGATATCTCCGCCACGCTCGACACCACGCGCCAATCCATCAGCGCCATCGCCAAAATCGACTTCAGAGCCACCGACGTTTCCGGCAACATCCGAGTCGAGTTGCATCCTAATCTCGTCGTCAGCGACGTAAAAACGGCTGACGGCAAATCACTCGGTTTTGGCCGGGACTCGACGAATCCTCTCTACGTCCTCGTCACACTGCCGGCGCCCGTGGCAGCCGGAGGACACGTCGTGCTGACGTTCAGTTACGCAGGCTTGCTAGCCAATGAAGAAAACAGCCCCGTCCCAGGCGTGCGCGCTGCCGTCATCGGCCATGAAAATGCCTATCTGCTCCTCCCCGCCAGATGGTTCCCCCTCACGAACTATCCCTCGAACCGGTACACTGCGACATTCCGTCTGAACGTCCCCGACTCGTTTGCCGTAGCTGGCTCGGGCAAGAGTTCCGCCCCAACACCGATGGCGGGGAAAAACGGGGCCGAAGGCGGGCGCCTGCTCTACACCTTTGAATGCAAGACTCCAGGCCCGCACGGCACTTTCGTCGCTGGAAATCTGCAGCTGAATCTAAAGCAATCGGAAGGTATCGACGTAGCCGTCTACGCTCCTCACTCCGATTCAGGCAACGCGCAAGGCTTCGCCGATGATGTAGCGCGCGCCGTAACGGTTTTTTCTGACTTGTTTGGTGGGCTGCAAGACCCGGAGTTCACGGTCATTCAATTACCGGAAGGCACCGTGCGCGACTTCTCCGCCCCCGGCGTTCTTCTCCTCAGCCGCCACCTCTGGGAGCCGAAAACCGCCGAGCGCACGATTGCGCGCCTGGTTGCCTCTCAGTGGTTTGGAAATTCCGTGCTCCCGGCAAGTCCCGGCGACGTTTGGGTCACCGACGGGCTTTCTCGCTATTGCGAAGAGCTCTACGCCGAGCAAAGCGCCGGGAGAGAGGCTGGCCTCCGCGTTGTCGATGAATTTGCGGTTGGCGCCCTCATGTATGACGACGCCGCCCCCATTGCCCAGGCAGTAAGGCTGGCCCCCTATTCGAGTGATTACCGCTCGGTCGTGCTCAATAAAGGCGCGATGGTTTTTCACATGCTGCGCGGCTTGATGGGCGACGTCGCCTTCAGAACGATGCTCCACGATTTTGCGACGAACTATGCAGGGAAAACGGCCACCATCGACGACCTTGTTAATTTGGCCGACAAGGACGTTCAAGCGGCGGCCAAACCCGGCCAAATTGCGCCCAATCTCCGCGGCTTCTTCGTTCAATGGCTCAATTCCACGGGCGTTCCCGATTTCACCACCGAGTTCGTGATCTACCGGACGTCCAAAGGTTTCCGCATCGTCGGCAAGATCAAGCAGCCCATCGACACTTTTAGCATGCCCGTAGAGCTGCGCATCGATACCGAAGGCAACCCAGAAACAAAATGGGTTGATGTTCTCGGCATGGAATCGCCGTTTACAGTGGAAACCTTTGGTCGCCCCAAACCTGGCGGCATTAAGGTTGATCCCAACAATCTCGTACTAAAGGGCAGTGTTGCTCTCCGCGCTCGCGCAGCCATCGCTCGCGGCGAAGAGCTCGCCGAAATAGGCCGCTACTACGACGCCATAGGCCAGTATCAACGCGCGCTCTCGATCCAGCCTGGCCGTCCGCTCGCCAATTTCCGCATGGGTGAGGCTTTCTTCTACCAGAAAAACTATCAAGCGGCTGCCAACGCCTTCCGCGAATCACTGCAAGCCGTGCCGGAGCCCTCCGAAAAATGGACCGAAGTCTGGGGCCACATCTACCTCGGCAAGGTTTTCGATCTGCTGGGCCAGCGCGAACGCGCCGTCAATGAATATAGCAAAGCCAAACAAACCAACGACGACACCGGCGGCGCCCAGGTAGAAGCCGAGCGCTTCTTAAAGAAGCCTTATTCCGAAGGCGGCATCTCCGCCGCAAACCCCGCCAACGGCACAACGCCGGCGTCCGGCACGCCGCCACCGCCTCCCGCTGGCGACCGCCCAGTCCTGAAGAAGCCCAGCCAATAGAAACCCTATTGGAGCCAACTGAGGGAAGCCGTCGCAATGCCGGGTTCGCGGCCCTTGTGGTCGAATTTTTGGTTGATTATCGGCGGCTGAAGCGTCCTAATTTTCGACCGGAATTGTCCTTCTTTCAAGTCGTTTGGAACCAACACCTGCGAAAGCCCGCTGCAAGTGCTGATTCTAAAGACTTTATAGAATAGCTAAACGGTTTAGAATCAACACTTACAGAAAACTAAGGTGGGGGAGTGTGACAACGCCTAATGGCGTCTCAATCTGCTTAGACCCGGTCCGTGGTAATCGGTCGCGCAAATCAAGCAGAAGCCGCTGATTGCACACGATTCCAAGCCCGGGTGAAGACATCGCAGGCTCGATCGTCGAAAAGCACAAAGTAAATTTTCTCAAGCGAGGTTTCAGTCTTCAGATGCTGTGTGGCCTCCTGAAGCATGATGGAGGCGCACTCCTCGATGGGGAATCCGGCGATTCCTGTGCCTACGGCGGGGAAGGCGATGGTCTTCAGGCCGCGCTCCGAGGCAATGCGCAGGGAGTGTGCGACGGAGTTGCCAAGATTTGCGGCCGTGGTGCGCCCACCGAGCTGCATGCTCGCCGCGTGGATGACGTGGCGTGCTTTGAGCTTGCCACCTCCAGTGATGGCCGCGTAGCCGACCGGTATGCTTCCGATGGCGTCGCATTCGCGCTGGATTCCTTCTCCGCCTTTTCGGCGGATCGCTCCCGCGACACCGCCGCCAAGTTGAAGGTCATTGTTCGCGGCGTTGACGATTGCGTCTGTGTCCATGTCCGTCAGGTCGCCCTGCTGGATCACGATTTTTTCTGAAATTGCTTTGTTCATTTCTTGTGCGGACTCTCGATTATGCTTCGTATCAGGTCTCTGCCCATCGCAAGGCTTTGCGACGAGCGAAACTCAATCGCCGGTGCCGGCCGACATGACCTGCTCATCGCTCAACACAGAAACTTCTCTGCCCATGCGGCGACCCACCTCTCGGCAAGCTGCAATGGTTTCTTCGGAAGTCTCACGCCCCCTGACCAGTTCGAGACGCTCTGCATGCTGCGCGTCCGTGAAAAAACGCATCCCGATACATCGGTCCGGACAGAAGGTGACCGCAGCCAGATCCGTAATTGAAAGTGAGGACGTCGAACTCGCGAAAATGGCTTCAGGCTTGGCGAATTTGTCGAAAATGGTAAAAAGCTCTATTTTTATCTCCATCTCGTCGGAGACGGTTTCGATGATCAAGTCCGCTTCGCGGGAAACATTTTCGGCGGAGTTTGCCGTGCTGAGATTCGCAAGCGCGGCATCGCGGGCAGCGGCGCCAAGTTCAACGCCCGAAACTTCATTGCCGAGGGCCTGCGCAATCCAGGCAATTCCCTGCTCCAGCGTCGCAGGTGAGATGTCCTCAAGAATGGTGTGAAATCCAGCAAGAGCAGCGGCGCAAGCAATTCCGCGTCCCAGTCCCCCCGCACCGACAATGGCGATGGTTTTGATTTCCATTAGGCTTTCCCGAACAGCATTGAGCCGTGGCGGAAGCACGCTGTTTCCTTTTCATGATTCCGCCGCTGCGTTTTACTTCAACAACCTTTTGAATGCTTCTTCGTCGTAACCGAGAACGATTTGGTCGCCCCGAGTCACTACGGGCCGCCGGATAAGGTTCGGCACTTTGGCCATGAACTTGATAGCTTCCGTTCTTGTAGGCGGCTTCTCGCCCATATTTTTCGTTCGGAAGAGCTCGTTGCGCTGATTCAAAAACTTCTTGTAGTCGCGCGTGCCGATCAACTTATCGAGTTCGGCTTCGCTCAGGGGTTCCTTGTCCAGGTCGCGAGAATCCAATTCGGCGCCATGCTCGAGCAAGAAACTTCTTGCTTTGCGGCAGGTCGTTCAAGTTGGTTTCTCAAGAAAGTGCAACTTAACTTTCGTCATCTTCCTCACTCAGTAGCGGGGCACGTTCGGATCGACTTCCACCGACCAGCGCTCGATGCCACCAGCCATCGATTTTGCGCTCTCGACGCCTTGTTGCCGCAGCCACACTGCGGCGTCGAGGCTGCGGATGCCGTGATGGCAATAACAAATCACCTCGTCGGCGTCCAGCAACGTATTCAAGTTGGCGGGCAGGGTCCCCAGCGGAATCAATTTTGCCCCCGCAATCCGGCAGAGGTCGTATTCCCACTGCTCGCGCACATCGACTAAAAAGAGTTTGTCGCCGCGCACGATGCGCTCGTTCACTTCCTTCACGGAAATTTGCATATCATCCATTTAAGATCCTGGCCAGGAGGGAGCGCGCGTATCCAGCAACGCACGGATCGAGGCACTACTTGCCCTGGAATTTCGGAGGCCGCTTTTCGAAAAAGGCGCGAATTCCTTCGCTGCAATCCTCCGAATGAAAGCATTTCATTTGCAGGTCGACTTCGTGATCGAGGGCTTTTACAAGTGCATCCTTGTGCGTTCCAAATAGAATTTTCTTCACGGCGCGGATGGCAATCGGAGGGCCTTGCGCGATTTTCTGCGCCAGAGTCTTGACTTCGGCTTCCAGTTGGGCTGCCGGCACAACGCGGCTGACGATGCCCAGCCGCAGAGCGGTCGGGGCATCAATCATATCTCCGGTGTAAAACATTTCGGCAGCAACCGAAGGCCCCACAAGTTGCGGAAGAAAATACGTTCCTCCATAATCCGGGAACAGGCCGACTTTGGAAAAATTCTGCCCGAAAGTGGCTGTATCCGCGGCAATGCGGATGTCCGCCGCAAGCGCGATGTTCATTCCCGCGCCCGCCGCGGGCCCATTCACTGCCGCGATCACCGGTTGCGGCATCAAGCGCATTTTTAGCACGGCTTGCATGCCTGAACGGAGAATCGGTCCAAGCTCGGCAGTTGCGTTGCGTTCGCGCCCCCTGCCGATGGCGCCGAGATCGCCGCCCGCGCAGAAGGCCCGGCCCGCGCCGCAAAGAACGACGACGTGAATCGAATCATCATCCGCAATCCGCGCAAGAGCTTCGTTCAAAGCGGTCGAGAGTTCGCTATTGAGAGCATTGAGCTTGTCCGGACGGTTCATCACCAATACGGCGACGCCACCGTGCTTGTGTTCCATGATGACCGGACCGGCTGGCGCTGTTTGAGGTGCGTTACTCATAAATTTTCTCCGAACTAGACGACCTGTCCTTTAGACTCATAATCCTTGGTATCGCGTTCTTTTTCGGTCCGCGAAACGAGCTGCGCTAGCTTGCGAAAATGCTTCAACTTCTCGCCTTTCCCCTGGGCGTTTTGGCCACTGGTGGAAGGGAGCACGTAAACCCGCGCGCCATAAAGGTGTTCTTTCTGAAGACCGAACTTACACTTGCGCTGAGAAAATTGTTCATAAACTATTTTTCCGTTGAACGCAACCACGTGCGGCGCGAACTCTTCTAGCTTTTGAGAAAGCACGATCCGTCCTTCGGCGAAATCTCCCCGCGTCAACTCTTCCACGCCCTTAGTAGGCCGCTTGACGAGGTCCGTAAGCCCGATGCCGAATTCGATCACCCGTTTATCGTCGTGATAGTCAAAGGGCTCGGGCACCACGCCGCTTTCGTAGAGGATAGGCCAGAACTGGTTGGTGCGCCCGGCGTAATAGTGGCCCACGCGCACCGAAGATTCACTCGGATTGCAGCCGACAATGACCAGTTTCATGCCTTTTCGCAAATGGTCTGGGAGAGTTCGCATGTTCCTAGTGTTGCCTATTTTTACTTCCAAGTTCCAGGCTTTCGCGCTGGACGGTCCCAAGGGTCAAGGCCCTCATGGCACCGAAGTAGCCTTGCATTTCGTGGGCGGAAACAAGCACCTGGCTGCGTCCTGCGCAGGTCGCAACGCAATGAGATTGAATTAGATAGGGGCATTCCCGGCTGCGGCGGAACGGAAGATAGGAGAAAAAGTACCGGGTCTTGGTAGCCCATCGTGCTTAGCGAATGCTCTACCAAAACTCTAGACAGCCAGGCTTTAGCTGTCAAGCACTCTGGCGGGCAGCGCCGGTCGCCGCAGGACACAACGCGGCGCAGAATTCTGAATCCTGCCTGCACCCTGCCTCATCAAAACAGGGGAGTAGCGAGTGTGCATTCGTGCTTTGTGCTAACTTAGATAGGCAGACATTCGGAGCAGGGCTGATGGTGAGCCCGTTAAGTTTCTTGAGCACACCTAACCCACACCGGCTAGCCTCGAAAGTTGCTCGCGAAGACGAGCATCAGTTGGTTGCGGCCGCCAAGTCCGGCGACGTGAAGGCTTTCGAGGAATTGGTCAACCGCTACGAGCGCAAAATTTTTCGGCTTACCATGAATATCACTCGCAACCGCGAGGATGCCGAAGATGCGATGCAGGACGCCTTCCTCAAATCCTATTCCCACTTGAAAACTTTTCAGGGAGATTCGCGTTTTTATACGTGGTTGGTTCGCATAGCGGCCAATGAAGCATTGATGAGGCTGCGGAAGCGCCGGCCGAATCAGTTTTCGCTGGACGAGCCCATCGAGGGCGACGACGACCTGATGCCGCGCGAGCTGCAGGACTGGGGACCGGGTCCCGAACAGCGCTTTGCACAAACCGAGATGCGGGAGATATTATCCGGCGTGATCGACGAGTTGGAGCCGGAGTATCGAACGGTCTTCGTGCTGCGCGACATTGAAGAACTGTCGACGGAAGAAACGGCTGATGCGATAGGAATTTCTGTTCCAGCTGTGAAATCAAGGCTGCTGCGGGCACGGCTGAAACTCAGACTGAAGTTGGATCGCTACTTTAAGCAAGGTGAGACAAATTGAACTGCGAAAATGTCATTCACGAACTCTCGGACTTTATCGACGGCGATCTCGATGGTGCGTTGAAGCACGAACTCGAGAGCCATCTCAAAGACTGCGAGGACTGCAAGCTAGTCGTCGATCAAACCAAGAAGACCATCGAACTTTTCTGCGATTCCGAACCTGTCGAGCTGCCCGGCGAAGTGCGCGCCAGGCTTCATGATGCGTTACGCCGCAAGTTCAAGGAAGCGGCGCATTAGTTAGCTCGTTTGGCTGGGCGCGCCGCCGGCCCAGAGCGGCAATTCCCTGCCCAATCTTTTTTCTTTGGCCAGCGCATACACTTTCATCGCGACCGCCAAATCCCAAGAAGCAATCCCGTTGGATTTAAAAAGCGTGACTTCCGTGTCGCTCGTCCTCCCGGGCGTTTTCTTCGCCACGACATCCGACAGTTTCTTTACGCCCGTCCAGCACACTTCGTCGCCACGAAACGCGAGGATGAGATCGCCGGCTTCCTGGCGCGATTGCTCGATGGAATCCACGACGATGACATCGGCACTGGCCACGGCTTCGTCGTCGAGCTCGCGCTTGTGCGCGTGATTCGCGCCGATGGCGTTCATGTGCACGCCTGGCGCGAGGTCTGCGCCGCTCACCACGGGATTGGCGGCCGTGGTGGCTGTGCACAGAATTTCCGCCCCTCGAACGGCTTCGCTGGAGGAAGCTGCGCTTTGCACTGGAAACCCCAGGCGCTCGGTCATTTCTTTCACAAACTTTTCGCGCTTGGCGGCATCGCGGCCATAGACTTTTGCCGACTCGAGTTTTCGCACGCCCGCGATAGCTTCGAGTTGCGTACGGGCCTGGCCTCCCGTGCCGATGATGGCGGCGATGCGGCTGTTCTGCCGCGAGAGAAATTTAGTGGCCACGCCGGAAGCGGCGCCCGTGCGTAGTTGGCCCATGTAGTCCGCCTCAATCATGGCCACCAAGTCGCCGGTCCGCATTTCGTAGAGGGGCACCATGAATCGGATTTTCCCCTGAACGTACGTGTACTGCTTCATCGCCACATATCCGGCGGAGAAATCCGCTGCGGCCATATAGTGAAAAAAGCCTCCGCCCGGCAGTTCAAAACGGCGGCGAGGATGGACGACGACTTCTCCGTTCGCCTGCTTGCGCGAGATTTCTTCGACAGCTTCGAGGGCCATGGGCATCGTGAGCACGGCTCGCACTTCGGATTCGCTGATATGCAGCGTCATTCCTTGTTTTTCCTTTCGCAGGGCTACACAATCTTATTTGCTCAGCCTCTCTGGCTTGCTCTTCGAAATCAATTATCTTGAGATTGGTTTGACGGAGGGCCCGGTCTTTTTCGCGCTTTCCTTGCCTTCGCGGATGCGGCGAACGACCGTCTGCATCAGACGGTAGACGCGCTCCTCTTTGTTGCCGCCCATCTCCTGGAATCGAAATTCAGGCTCGCCTTTGGGGCCCTTCCCGACGCGCACCGGCAATTGGCCGCATATGTTATTTTCGATGAAGGCGGTTTCGTAGCGCTCTTTCTTCAAGTTCCAGGTATAGACGCGAAGCGTCGTGAAATCGCAGGGCTGGCCTTCGGGCCCGCGGGCTGCGGCAACGAGATACTGGATTTTGTCGCCGGAGGGATCGCTGATGCGGTTTAGCTCAAACCAGGCAATCGGGCGAATGTTTGCGGAAGAGGCCCCATCGCGCACCGCATCGGGCAGATCGAGCTCGATAAAACGCGCGATCACCCAGCCAGCAATCGGCAGGGTTTGGTCGCCAGGCGACGTCGTTGTCGTTTCTGCAGCGCGCGCCGTGGAATCGCCCGGCGGACGGGTAGCCAATCCACGAATGAGGAACCAGTCCTCTTTTTTTGCGTCCTGAGGTTCGCTCGAGGGTTCTTTTTCGTCGGTGACTTGGGCCCAGTCCGCTACCGCACGCCCGACGATTTCGACCGGTACGCCCCGCGCGAATTGATAGAGACGCGCCTGCGCGCGACCTGGCTCGACACGAAGATTGGTGGCGACTTTGGTGCGGCCGCGCGCTTGCATGGGCATGGGCACGACCTGCTTGAGTAGTTTTGTGCTGCGCTGCCAAAGCGCGGTGTCCATCAAATAACGGCCCTCGACCCAGCCTAATTCACCGGCGGAGGTGCGCACCTTGATGCTGTCATTGCGGCGAGCGACGACGTCGACACGGTCGCCATAGTGCAGCGTGTCCAGCGGCTCGCGAACCTGGGCGACGCTGCTCCAAAGGGTGGCGGTGCGTTCGCCGACGTAGGCTTCGCCCAGAGTTTCGTGCTTTGGCCGGAAGAACCACGCCACCACAGCAACGACAAGGAGGAGAGGAACCGCAATCAAAAGTTTGCGCTTCATGCGGCGATTCCAAAATTTATTTGTTTGGATGTCTGCACGGCACCATGGATGACAACGGCCAGTCCCGGCGCGTCAGCAACCCCGAAAAACACTCGATCTGTTGGCATTGAATTTAGATGTCCCACTAGTTCTTCGCTAAAGATTGTACCTGATTCCTGGCTGCGTCCGGTCTTAACCGTGCCCAGATTGCATTTCTGATAAAATGGCGCTGCGTTTGAACTGCTTTTCCAATTTCGCTTCAAAGGAACTCGATGAAATCTCTCAATGCCTTGCAGCCGTTCGCGTTGCTGCTGCTGCGGGCGGCCTTTGGCATCATTTTCATGTCGCATGGTTATCCGCTGCTTGCTCATCGAACGAGCGCAACGCTGGCTCTTTTCGAGCAGCACGGGTTACCTGGGTATTTCGTTTACGTTTCGGGGGTCCTGGAACTTTTTGGCGGAGGATTGCTGCTGCTGGGGCTGTTCACGCG
>Ga0210399_10002512_pt1 | contig 14256 bp, 14 predicted proteins | sample IncBWC14MmetaG_FD_150865 | JGI IMG/M metagenome (GOLD analysis project Ga0210399, IMG submission 150865) | Forest soil microbial communities from Barre Woods Harvard Forest LTER site, Petersham, Massachusetts, United States - Inc-BW-C-14-M | ecosystem: Environmental > Terrestrial > Soil >... | reverse complement strand
CTGCAGATCGAATTCAACCATGCCGTGTTGAGCGCGGCCTTGAGATTTTTGTCATACAGCGCCTTGCAAGCCTCGCTGCTGCCCGCGCTCATCCATCAAGCCGCGCATGGCAGGCTGCGGCCGCTGGCGGCCCAAGCAATCATGAACGCGCGGCAGATCGGCGATCAATTGGCGAACGGCATGCAGTTCAGCGTGATCTGTGCTGAGGATGAGCCGTATTTCGCGGCGGCCAGCGACCGCGCCGCCATGTCGAAGACCTATCAAGGCACGGAGCAGGTGGATGCGGTGCAGGAGATTTGCAAGCTATGGCCGCGCGGCCCGGTGGACAGCGATCTGCATGCACCTCTTCACAGCGACATCCCGACCCTGCTCTTGTCGGGCGAGGCAGACCCGGTGACGCCGCCCGGCGATGCCGAGCGCGCCGCTGCAGGCCTCACTCGTCATCGGCACTTGATCTTGCAGGGAGAAGGCCACGGCCAGTTGGGCACCGGTTGCATGCCGCGTGTGACGGCGGCATTTCTCGACACGGCCGCACCCGGCAGTCTCGATGCCAGTTGCCTCAAGGAGCACAGCGCTGAACCCTTCTTCATCAGCATGACGGGTCCCGCGCCATGATCGAGGCCTTCGGTTTGAGCAAACGATTCGGCAGCATCGAGGCCGCGTGCGACGTGTCCTTCGTCGCGCAGAACGGCCAGATCACCGGCCTCCTGGGAGCCAACGGCGCCGGCAAGTCGACGTGTTTCCGCATGCTGTACGGCGTGCTGACCCCGGATGCCGGCCGGGCGTGCATCGATGGCATCGACATCCGCGGCGAGATCTCGAAGGCACGGGCGCACCTGGGCGTGCTGCCGCATGCCGCGGGTCTCTACAACAATCTGACGGCGCGCGAAAACATCCGCTATTTCGGCTCGCTGTACGGGATGAACCGGGAACGCTTGAACGCGCGCAGCGCCGAGCTTTCGCGCAGTTTGGGCATGGAGAGCTTCATGGAGCGGCGGGCGAAAGGCTTTTCGCAGGGCCAGCGCATCAAGGTAGCCTTGGCGAGGGCGCTGGTTCACGATCCGGGAAATGTCGTTCTCGACGAGCCCACCAATGGGCTCGATGTGATGGCGATCCGAAACTTGCGCGAAATCCTGTTGGAGTTGAAGGCCCAGGGCCGCTGCGTGCTGTTCTCCTCGCATGTCATGCAAGAAGTGGCGGCGCTGTGCGATCGCGTGGTCATCATCGGCCGCGGCCGGGTATTGGCGGACGCGACCCTGCAAGAGATCCGCGAGCGCAGCGCGACCAAGTCGCTGGAAGAGGCGTTCCTGCAGGTGCTCGGCGACACGGAAGGGGTGAGCTGAAATTGCGCGCGCTGTTCATCGTCTTTGCCAAGGAATTCCTGGAAAATCTGCGCGATCGGCGCACGCTGCTGTCGGCGTTGCTGTTCGGACCCCTGTTCGGGCCGGTGATGTTCGGCCTGATCGTGACGCGAACGCTGGAGCAGAGCGTGCTGGAATCGGACGTGCCGCTCAAGCTCACGATTTCCGGCAGCCACTATGCGCCGGGTCTCACCCGCTATCTGGAATCAAGGGGCGCCAAGCTCACCAAGCGGGATTTGTCGGAGAATGAGGCGCGGGCCGCCGTGCGCGGCGGCGCGTCCCAACTGGTGCTGTTGGTGCCTGAGGAATATCCCGGCCTGTTCGCGGCGGCCAAGCCGGCGCCGGTGCTGCTGTTCGCCGATAGTGCGGACTCGCAGACGCGAAAAACCGCGGATCGCGCCAGAAATATGCTGGGCACCTACTCGAGCACTGTCGCACAATTGCGGCTACAAGTGCGGGGCGTGAGCCCGCTGTTGACGGTGCCGCTGGCAGTCAACGACGTCGACGTCGCGACGCCCACCGGACGCGCGGTGTTGGTGCTGGGCTTCATGACGTACTTCGTTCTGTTCGGACTGTTGATGGGCGGCTTGTACTTGGCCATCGATTCCACGGCCGGCGAGCGCGAACGCGGATCCTTGGAGGCGCTGCTCAGTCTGCCCGTGGCGCGTGCCGCTTTGGTGGGCGGAAAAGTGCTGGCGGCGTGTGCCTACATGTGCATCTCATTGGCCTTGAGCCTGACGGCGTTCGTCTGGGTATTTCGTTTCGTGCCCTTGGAAAAACTCGGTATGAGCGCCAACTTAGGTATCGGCACAGCGCTGATTTTCTTCGCTATTTGCCTGCCTTTCGTGCCGGTGGGCGCCACCCTCATGACCTTGATAGCTTCCTTCACCCGCAGCTATCGCGAGGCGCAGACCTATCTCACCACGGTGCTCCTGGTACCGACGCTGCCCATCGCTTTCGCCAGCGTGTACTCGCTCAAACCCACCAGCGCATTGATGTTCATCCCTTCCTTGAGCCAACACTTGTTGATGACCAGCGTGCTCAAGGACCAGCCGATCCCGCTGCTGGACATCTTGATATCCGCGGCCGCATCCCTGACGGTTGCGCTGGTGCTGTTCGCGCTCACCGCTCGTCACTGGCGACGCGATAGCATGCTCGGCTGAAAACTAATTTTATGAGCATTTAACAAGAGGAAATTAAGGTCTTTGCCGTATAGGTGATTCGCAAGACGATATGTATAATTATTTGTAAGTCTTGCATTGATCCTGGGGGGGAAGCTGGCATGACCGACTCGAGGTCCGCACGTGTGAACGTCATTGCGCTCATCGCGATAATGACGGCGTCCGCGAGCATCATGCTGTGGCTGTTTTGGCGCTTCCCGCTGACCACTGCGATCATTACCGTGGCCGTGCTCGCCATCCTTGGATTGCTGGGCGCGCTCGCGCGATCCATCGAAGCCGAGATCCCCGTCGATCGGCGCAAGCAGATTACTTGAGCCCAATCCGATACAAAATGTGTAGGAATTACTGGGCTCGTTGAAAACTATAGTATAAATATTGGATAAGGTTAGTCCGGACTCTCTTTCGGACTATAGTTCGCGACCTCGCCCGTCTTAAGGTGTGTTGTTAAGAAATCGGTAATCGAAGCAATTCTTCGAATCGCGCAAGAGACCATAGAAACAGAATGTGATCTCGACTGGCAGGGAAAATAGGCGGCTGCTCTTGTTTGCTTTCTGGGTTCCAACCCAACAGCAGAGTGGTGGTTGACTTTAGGTCAAGATCAATCTGCGCCTTGTCTTTTGTCCACTTCGCGCTGAAGTTAAAAATGCGATTATTTATAGCGAACGTAGCAATCGCGAGTTCACCGAGAGTCATATCTCGTCGATCGCGCAAGAAATCTCGTCTATCTATTGCTTCAGTAAGAGGGTGTACTCCATCCGAGTTCAAGGAGGAAGCACTTGCACACATGACCTCGCCCGGCGCAGTTACTACGCAAACGCACGGGACTTCATTGATGGATTCTGGCCAACCCAAGCTCTGTGCTATAGCGGCAGGAATTCGGATGCGTTGCCTCCCGACACCTTTGTAGTATTTGAGCGGATCGAATTCCACGGTTAACCCAATTGGTTAAGGTCTTGATCCATATGATTCTATAGACTCTTATATGAAGCTATATGATAAAGAACTGTACTTCATCGCACTTTTTGAGTTATATCGGACCGTAATGATTTCTACATTGCTTCTGCAATGCAACAATTGCGACAGCGCAACTGGTACTTGCAATATCGATATAGCAACATCAGAAAGAGGGGGGCGGTCATGCTCATAGCAGACACCAATCAACAAGGCGAGATGCGAGTCCTCTACGGGATTCTCGCGCGTGCCGCTATGGAGCGCTTTGGCAGGGTCCCTAAAGAGGACACCGAAAGCCGCGATATATATTTTATCGGCATCCTCCGATTGTTAGATATGTATCGCTTTGACTCGATAAAGAGTGGTGCGCCAGTCGGAATTTTTGAAACCCCTACCTTTCAAACTGATTACTTGGCGTCAGAGCAGGAAGACCAGGGCGCAATCGAAAAAGCCCTCGCGGCAACTCATGCTTCGATGCGCCCTGACCAAGCTGATAAAAACGCTTTCGTAGAGGAAATTAAAACGGCCTTAGAAAATGTTCACAAGCGGGGGGCTGGCGCTTCGTCGTCGGCGCGTGCGGTTGCTAAGGAGTTTCTTGAACGCTTGATACAGTCGCTTAAACGTTAAGTAACTGCACAAACTGGAGTAGGGATGCTCGCGACTCGGATATTCCTCACAGAGGAATGTCTAAATATAAAGCGCCTTTTGGACGATACGCTTCGACATGCATATGGGAGCGCCAAAAGCGAGGAATTCTATAATGAATGTCGCGCGCGGCTGAATTCTCTTTCGGCACAGGTTGACGTAATAGATGAGGCGAATCTGGCCGAGATTCATACTCTCGCCAGCCAGATCCACATTCTCTCCGACACGATTACAAAAATAGAACGCTCGCATATCGGCGAACTATCGTGGCCTTTCGCGCTAGTTATTAAGGAAATGGCGCTTGAGGTCTGTCGCGAAAACGTAGCGGCAGCAAATGAAGAAGACCCACTTTTCTTTTTTTCCGCCAATGGTGGCATGTTCGTATATGCGGTTTCTCCAGAAAGAACAGCGTCATTAAGTAGACGGCGCATATTCAACGTCGTATTTCCGCGTTCCTTCAAGTACCAAGTGCTGCTTCATACGATTCTAGGACATGAAATCGGTCACGTCGCCTACGCGTATCACGAGCTGAAACACGAACTGGAAACCAAAGTCACCACGGTACTTTTGCAAGGAAGCCCATTCACTTCCATCTCAGATTTTAGGGACTGGTTAGAGAAGACATACAAGCTAAAGCTGAGCGCCCCTGCGCTAAATGATGCACTTGCTCGTTGGCGACAAGAGTATTTTTGCGATTTATTTGGACTGCTAATAATGGGCCCGAGCTTTCTACCTGCGTATCGCTCGCTGTTTCATCTCCTCGACTATACCGGCTCACGGTATTCAGCTACTCATCCCCCAATTATGAGTAGATATTCTATGCTCCAAGATGCACTCACATTTCTGGGCTGGGAAAAATGGGAAGGCATCAATCATCAAAATCTGCAGCAGCCGCTCAATTCTATGTATGGACCGATGAGACAACACGTCTCCTCGATTCCTGCCGCGATGCGAATACTTGCACCTAAACAAGTTGAGGCAGCGACAACTGCATTGCAGGACATTTTGAGACGAATGCGAAATACCCTTTATATCCACCCAAAACCCGATGAATTAAGCGAAATCGTATCAGCGCTGCTCGAGGGCACCCCGGCGATTTGTACAAAAATAAAGGTGCCGAAGCGCGGGAACAAAAAACGATACGTAGCAAATGACCCGATCGACTTTCGTCACATCCTCTTTGCAGGTTGGCTGGCTATTTATCATGACTTGCGAGACAAACGTGAGCTTTCCTTATTTAAGATTAATCGTCTTTGCGATAGAAGTATCTTGCATCAAGACGCAATAAATACATGGACGGAGCACTTCGAAAAGGAATTAGTACCAAAAAATGTCGGTAATTAGCTCAACTCGGATACTTGATCTCATCCAGCAAGGGAAGATGTACCTATCCCCAATTCTATGTATGGAACAAATTGGCGCGATCTCCGTAGATCTAAGACTGGGAAACATGGCGTTATTGGTACGAGGCAGCGGGACTTCTCATGTGGATCCGCGAGCATACGCAAAACATGATGCTCATGGTACGTCAAGGACCCAGCGACAAAAATTTGATCAGCACGAGTTTATGTTTCGAGAGCAATTTCTACTTCATCCTGGATCATTAGCCCTGGTACCTACTCTTGAATGGATCAAGCTTCCAACAAATGTAAAAGGTGTTGTAACAGCGCGGTCCTGTTGGGCAAGAGAAGGGCTAAATATAGCTACGGCCAACTTCATTAATCCTGGATACAACGGAATCATTACTCTTGAGTTATCGAATCTTGGGCAGATTCCAATTGCACTGTTCGCGGGAATGCGAATTGCTCAGATAGCTTTTCACGATGTAACGCCGGACGCAGCGGGCGAATTCGCGGTTAGTCAGTTCCAAATGTCATTCGAACCGAGAGCGGGCGATATCGTGAAGCACGATAGATCGTTTATCCCTTTCCTCGGGGAAAAGCGAAAAAAATAAGGGTAACCCTTCGTGGTTCAGATGCTGGGTGACAAGCGCTGGCAAAGTTAATCTGATACGCGAATCAAGCCATCCACGACGAGTTGCTATTGCGCCAGGCAGCAATTACTGACTCTCGCGGGATCGCACCCGTTCCCCAGGCCGATTCATCCTCCGGCGGCCCGAGCAGAATTCACTGCACACCTTTTCTTAGGAGGTCTCTATCTGTCGAGTTTGGTGGTAGTCAGCATGCCGCGCTCATTTTTACGTATTTGACTAAATCCGGACTGTATTCCGAGACGCTGATGATAGGCTTCAGTGGCAGTTATGGGGGTGTTCTGGCCCGACTAAATGCTTATTTTTTCGGGAATCAGCTAGGAACAGCTTGGTTCGACTCGGCACAAGAGGTTACTTTCCGATACAAAAACTGCTGAAAATCTCGCCGAGCAAATCATCACTGCTGAACTCGCCGGTGATTTCGCCGAGCGCGAGCTGCGCCAGCCGCAAATCCTCCGCAACCAGCTCGAACGCTCGCGTCGCCGCCAAACTCGCGGCGGCGTCTTCCACGGCGCGCCGCGCGCGGCGGAGTGCATCGAGATGACGGCGCCGCGCCGAGAGCGCGCCGGACTCGTTTTCCTGGTATCCGGCAGTCTCTTTGAGATGGGCGCGCAGCAGCGGTAGTCCGGCGCCCGTTTTGGCGCTCAAGAATATCCGCGGCGCGACCCCCGACTCATCGATGTGCGGCGGCGAGGCGGTCAAATCAATCTTGTTGAACACCAGCGTGACCGGAACGCGCGGCGGCAATTGCTGAAGTTCCGCGGCCGGATCGAGGGTCGAGGCGCCGGCGGCCGCGGCGGCATCCACCAGGTAGAGCACGCGATCGGCCCGCTCGAGTTCGCTCTTCGCGCGCCGCACGCCCTCGGCCTCGACGACGTCGGCGGCGATGCGCAGCCCCGCGGTATCGATCAAGTTCACAGGTAAGCCGTCGAGATGCACGTGCTGGCGCAGGACGTCGCGCGTGGTGCCCGGCAAAGCGGCGACGATGGCGACCTCATCGCCCACGAGCCGATTCAACAAGCTGGATTTTCCCGCATTGGGAGGGCCGGCGATGACGACGTTCAAACCATCGCGCAACAGGGCGCCCTGGCGCGCCGCTGCCGTGATCGAATCAAAAGCGGCGAACACGGCGGCGAGATGGGCGCGCACCGCGTTCCCCGATACGAAGTCGAGCTCTTCGTCGGGGAAGTCGATGGCGGCCTCGATAAGCTTGCGCAGCTCAGTGATCTGCGCCTGAAGTTCCTTGATGCGCGCCGAAAATTCGCCGCGCAGCGTGCGTACAGCGGCGCGTGCCGCCGCGGCGGTGCCGGCATCGATAAGGTCGGCGACCGCCTCGGCCTGCGCGATATCCATTTTGCCGTTCAGGAACGCTCGTTCGCTGAACTCACCCGGGCGGGCCATGCGGCAGCCCAGATCGAGCAGCCGCTTGAGCAGCACATCGACGATGAGCGCGCCGCCGTGGCCCTGGAGTTCCAAGACATGTTCGCCGGTGTACGAGGCGGGTGCCGGGAAATACAGCGCCAGGCCCTGATCGAGGCTCGCGCCGCCAGCATCGAGAAAATGCGCCAACTGCGCCCGCCGCGGCTTGGGCAGTGCGCCCAGAATCGCGGCCGCGATCTGCGGAACTTTGGGTCCCGACACTCGTATCACCCCGACGGCGCCGCGCCCGTGAGCGCTGGCGATGGCGGCAATGGTGTCGGACGAAGCCACGGAATCAAGAGCGCTGTTTAGCGGCCTCTTTCTCGACCACCTGATTCACGCGCCACTGCTGCGCGATCGACAGCACCGTGTTCGTCAGCCAGTACAGGGTCAACCCCGACGGAAACCACGCCATCATGCCGGTCATGACCAGCGGCATGAATTGCATGATTTTGGCCTGCATCGGATCGGGCGGCGCAGGATTCAACTTGAATTGCGCGAACATGGCGCCGCCCATCAGCAGCGGCAGTACGAAGTACGGGTCGCGCGACGACAGATCATTGATCCACAGCAGGAACGGCGCCTGGCGCATTTCCACGCTCTCCAGCAGCACGCGATAGAAGGAAATGAAAACCGGGATCTGCACCACCATGGGCAGACAGCCGGCCAGCGGATTGATTTTCTCTTTTTTGTAGAGCTCCATCATGGCACGGCCCAATTTCTCGCGGTCGTCCTTGAAGGTCTCCTGGATCTGCTTCATGCGCGGTCCGACGGCGCGCATCTTGGCCATGGAGCGGCCGCTCGCCTGGCTCAAGGGAAAGAACACCAGCTTGATCAATGTGGTGACGATGATGATCGACCAGCCCCAGTTGCCGAGGATTTTATGAACCCAGTTAAGCCCGGTGAACAATGGCTGCGCCACCACGGTCAAGATGCCGAAGTCCACCGTGCGCTCCAGGTTCCTGCCGATGGCGGCGAGCTGCGACTGCAATTTGGGGCCCACGAACAATTCCTCGTGGAACTGCGCCTTGGCACCGGCGGGCACCACGACTTCAGGCCCGGTGGCACTCATCAAGTATTCGTTGCCCTTGACCTGCAGCAGGTATTGGTAGGGCTGGCCGGCGGTGGGCACGATGGCCGAAACGAATTGATGCTGCAGCGACGCCAGCCAACCATCGGTAATGGTCGCCGCGTACTTGGAGTCGCCGTCACTTTCGACGTTGAGATCTTTGGACTTCGTGCCGTCGTACACGGCCGGTCCCTTGAAGGAATAGGACTCGACATCGAAATAGGAACGCGAGGCGTGTTCCCAGTGACGCAGGATCTGCGCGTACGAGGCCAGCTTGCGCGCTGCCGCCCCATCGTTCTGAACGTCGTAGTAAAGTCCGATGGTGTACTGGCCTTTCGTGAAGACAAAAGTCTTGGTCACGCGCAGGCCCTGGCCGTCGCTCCAGGTCATCGGTACACGCAGTTCATTGGCGCCCGGCGCGAGAACATAAGTTTTTTGCTCGGCATTCCAGGTCGCAAGATGCGTGGGCGCCGCCTCGCCCGCGCCGCCGGTGAGTCCGCTTTGCAGAAGATACAGCGTGGGCGGCGGTTCATCGCTCAACAGCCGGACCGGAATATTCGGCGTGTCCTTGCGCAGCGGATACTGCAAAAGATCGGCCCGTTCGAGCTCGCCGCCCTTGAGATTGATCTCGATATCGAGCACGTCGGTGGTGACGCGGATGGGTGTCGAGGCAGCCGCTGCGGATGTGCCGGGCGTTGTGATGCCGGGCGCCGCGCTTGTCGCTGTTGCAGCCGGGGCGACAGGCGCCGTGCCGGCGGGCGCAAGCGCAGCGCTCGGCGGGGCTGCAGCCGGCGCAGGCTGCGTGGTGGCCTGCGGTACCGATTCGCCCAGGCTATTTGCGGGAGGCGCCGGCCGGGTGGCCGCGGTGTCGGCGGAGGGCGCGACCGCGGCCGGCTCGTAGTCATGCATCCACGTTTCATAGTTGAGAAACAGGATGGCGGCGAGCACACCCCAGAGGATTAGGCGGATATTAGGCATTGAAACTCTTGTCCGGCACGGGATCGTAGCCGCCCTCGCAAAAGGGGTGGCAACGCAGGAGGCGGCAAACCCCAAGCCATAAACCGCGCCACACCCCGAATCGTTCGATCGCGGTATGCGCGTAGCAAGAGCAGCTGGGATGGAAGCGGCAGCGCGGACCCAGCATGGGGCTGATGGCGAGTTGATACCCGCGGATGATCCACAGCAGAATTTGGCGAATCGTTACCATCGTTGCGTGATCGACTTCCAATGCTGGTTGAGGCTGGCGCGCAGTTCGCTCAGCTTGGCCAAGCGCGCCGCTTCTCGAGCGGAGACGGTGACATCGACAGGCGGCAATGAATGTTGGTTCAACCGAAAGGACTCTCGTGCGACGCGTTTGATGCGATTGCGGGCCACGGCGCTGCCGAAGGTGCGCGTCGCTATGCTCAAACCCAAACGAGGATAGGTTTCATCATTGGCCAGAACAGATAGACTAAAAAACGCATCGGCGAATTTTCTACCGCGCCGCTTCACTTCGCGAAATTCGGCCGGCTGGTGTAAACGCTTGCGCGGCTCGAACGTCAGTTTACGGATCGTTAGACAGCCCTTTTAGAGCACATCAGGGGCAGAGGCGCTTGCGGCCCTTAGCGCGACGGCGAGCCAGCAATCGACGACCACTTTTGGTGGCCATGCGGGCCCGGAAACCGTGGGTACGGGCTCGATGCAAATTACTGGGATTGAAAGTACGTTTCATAGCGCGACTCGAACAAGAACCACGGACAAACGGCCTGGCTGGGGGATTTTCGAAAGGCGGCAAGGGTACTCAAGCGGGCATGGATGTGTCAATAGACGCCCCAGCAACTTGGAGCTAGACTCCCTGCCCTTTCGCTCATTTTGCCCCTACCGAAAACCCAAGGAGAGCGCTCTTGCCGGAGTCGCTGTGGAACCGCTGTCTGCGAGTGCTCGAGGGCGAGCTTCCGGAACAGCAGTTCAATACTTGGGTGCGGCCCCTGCAAGCGATCGAGCGGGACGGTGAGATCAAGCTGCTGGCGCCGAATCGTTATGTCATCGAGTGGCTGGGGCAAAACCTGTTGCCGAGAATCAAGGAATTGATCTTGGCGTTCGCGGAAGGGCTTGCGCCCGAGGTGGCGCTCGATGTGGGAACGCGCGCCGGCGCCGCCGCTCATGCTCAGGTTGCACGGCTGGTCGAGGACCAGCACGCAGCGCCCGGCGCCGCGGCGCGGGCGCGAAAACTCGCGCCCACGGTGCTTGGCAGCCGCATCAACTCGGAGTTCACCTTCGACAGCTTCGTCGAAGGCAAGAGCAACCAGCTCGCCAAAGCGGCCGCGATTCAAGTCGCCGGGAATCCGGGCAAAGCGTACAACCCGCTATTCATCTACGGCGGCGTCGGCCTGGGCAAGACGCACTTGATGCACGCGGTCGCGAACAAGCTGCGGGAACGCAACTGCGAGGCGCGACTCGCGTACGTGCACAGCGAAAGATTCGTGGGCGATATGGTGAAGGCTTTGCAGCACAACACCATCAATGATTTCAAAACCTCGTACCGCTCGCTGGACGCGCTGATGATCGATGATATTCAGTTTTTCGCGGGAAAAGAGCGCTCCCAGGAGGAATTCTTTCACACCTTCAACGCGCTGCTGGAGAGCCAGCAGCAGGTGATACTGACCTGCGATCGCTACCCGAAGGAAGTCGATGGACTCGAGGAACGCTTGAAGTCGCGCTTCGGCTGGGGCTTGACGGTGGCGATCGAGCCGCCGGAATTGGAAACCTGCGTGGCGATTTTGATGAGCAAGGCGGCGATGACGCAGGTCGATCTCCCGGAAGAGGTTGCGTTTTTCATCGCCAAGCGAATCCGCTCGAACGTGCGCGAATTGGAGGGTGCGCTGCGCCGAGTGGTCGCCACCTCAAACTTTACCGGCCGGCCAATCACGCTGGAGTTCGCCAAAGAGGCGCTGCGAGATCTGCTGGCTTTGCAGGAAAAGTTGGTCACCATCGAAAATATCCAGAAAACCGTGGCGGAGTACTACAAAATCAGAATCGCCGACTTGCTGTCGAAACGCCGCAGCCGTTCGATCGCCCGGCCGCGGCAAGTGGCGATGGCATTGGCCAAGGAATTGACCAATCACAGTTTGCCGGAGATCGGCGATGCGTTTGGCGGCCGGGACCATACGACGGTGCTGCATGCCTGCAGGCGCATCAAGGAATTGCGCGAGAGCGAGCGTCGCATCGGCGAGGACTATTTGAACCTGTTGAGAACCTTGGCGGGTTAGGGTAGGAGAAGCTGTGGATGAGTCTGTGGATAAAGATATCCACAGCTCTTGGACAGGTTAGGGGCGCTGGAAGTACAGCTGTGGCACTGGGTTACGGACATCGTAATATTTTGATTAATATTGAATTTATTGCTTTATCCACTGGAAGCTCGGTGCCTCATAATCATAGTAGTTATCTCTTTTAAGAATCTAAATCTAAGAATGCAGAGACGGGTGAGCCCATGAAATTGACGGCGGAGCGCGAGAAATTGTTGAGCCCTTTGCAGGCGGTTATCGGCGTGGTCGAACGGCGCCAAACCATGCCGGTGTTGGCCAATGTGCTGCTGGGTATCAGACACGGGCAACTGACCATTACGGCAACGGATCTAGAAGTTGAATTGGTGGCTGCAACGGAAGTGCCGGTTCAGGACAGCGGCGACATCACAGTACCGGGCCGTAAATTCCTGGACATACTGCGCGCACTGCCGGAAAAACTGGCGGTGTCGTTGAGTACCGAAGGCGAGAAGGTGGTGATCAAGGCTGGACGCAGCCGTTTCAGCTTATCGACGCTGCCGGCCGCGGATTTTCCGGTGATCGATGACATCAACTCGCAGCAAACCGTACAAATCCCGCGCAAGGAATTACTGCGGTTGTTGGAGAAGACACATTTCTCCATGGCGCAGCAGGATGTGCGCTATTACTTGAACGGCATGCTGCTGGAAATCGACGCGCAAGTTTTGCGCGCGGTGGCAACGGATGGCCATCGCCTGGCGCTGTGCGAAACGGCGTTGGCCGCGAAGGCAAAGAACTCTCAGCAGGTCATCGTGCCGCGCAAGGGCGTTTTGGAGCTGCAGCGGGTACTCACTGACGAGGGAGTGGCCGATGTCGCGATCGGAACCAATCATGTTCGAGCACAGATCGGCGACATTCGCTTCACTTCGAAGCTTATTGACGGCCGATTCCCGGAATATACCCGGGTTATTCCGGCCGCACCGGCTTCCGCCATACGCGCCGATCGAGATGTTCTGCGCCAGGCACTGCAGCGCACCGCGATCCTGTCCAATGAAAAATATCGCGGCATCCGTGTGACCGTGAAAAAGAACATGCTCACCGTCCAAGCGCACAACCCGGAGCAGGAAGAGGCCGAGGAAGAAATCGAAGTGGCGTATCAGGGCAACGATCTGGAAGTTGGATTCAATGTGAACTATCTGCTGGATGCCCTCGCCGCCATCGATGGCCAAGAGGTCGAACTGGGCTTGACCGACAGCAACAGCAGCTGCCTGATTAGGTCCCCTGGCAATGCCAACGCGCGCTACGTCGTGATGCCGATGAGACTATAAGCCGTGGCCTTGAGCCGGGTGCAAGTAACGGATTTCCGGTGCTTGCAGTCGGCGGCGCTCGATCTCGATGCCAAGTTCACGCTGATTAGCGGGCCCAACGCCTCGGGCAAGACCACACTGCTCGAGGCCATCTACGTCTTGGGACGCGGCCGCTCCTTCCGCACGCCCCGGCCACAGCATCTCATTCGCACCGGTGCCGAGCGCTTTGTCGTCTTTGGTGAGGTCGACAATGCCCAGAGAAGCGTGCCTCTGGGGGTCGAAGGGACGGCGCTGGGGGTTCGGGCCAAGATCGATCGGGAAAAACCCTCCTCCTTGGCGGAACTGGCGCTGACGCTGCCGGTGCAGATCATCGATCCCGAGGTTCATCACTTGATCGAAGAAGGCCCCGCGCGCCGGCGGCGCTTTTTGGATTGGGGAGTGTTTCACGTGGAACGTGATTTCGTGGGGCATTGGCAGCGCTACCAACAGGTCCTCAAGCAGCGCAACGCCGCCTTAAAATCCCGTCAGTCCCGGCCCATGGTTTCGGTTTGGGATGGCGAGCTGCTGCGATATGGCCAGTTGCTGAGCGCCGCGCGCACTCGATATGTCGCGGCCTTGGGAAGCCACGCTCTCGCCATCGGTAGGAACTTGCTGGGGATGGAACTTACCTTGAGCTACCGCACCGGGTGGGCAAAAGATCAGGGAATGGCCGAAGCGCTGGAACAGAGCTGGAGTCATGACCAGGAAACAGGCGCCACGCAGATTGGCCCCCATCGCGCCGAGCTCAGCGTTCGCTTGGAGGGGGCGGCCGTTAAAGACCGGATATCGCGGGGGCAGCAGAAGCTGCTGGCCGCGTCGCTGCTGATCGCGCAGCTCAAGCTGTTTCCCGAGAACCTCCCCGTGCAGCCCAGCCTGTTGCTGGATGATCCGGCCGCAGAGCTCGACGATGAGCGTTTGTCGGCGCTCATTCGCGAGGTGTCGGCGCAGTCGGTGCAGCTGATCGTCACCACGCTTCATGGCGAGTTCCCGGCGTTCGGCACCCCGGGCCGACGATTTAAGGTGGCGGGAGGACGTGTCGAGAGCGGGTGATTGTT